>Ga0136617_10002072_pt1 | contig 17929 bp, 19 predicted proteins | sample AntDrymUQ3222106_2_FD_129672 | JGI IMG/M metagenome (GOLD analysis project Ga0136617, IMG submission 129672) | Polar desert sand microbial communities from Dry Valleys, Antarctica - metaG UQ322 (21.06) | ecosystem: Environmental > Terrestrial > Soil > Desert | place: Antarctica: Dry Valley... | reverse complement strand
TCGGCGCTCGACCGCTGCCGCGTCCACCTGGACGAGTGAGGTGCCGGAGAGTGGGCGTAGGGCCTCGCGGGCATCCGCCGCCGCTTCCGGCGAGACCCCCGTCAGCTCCACACTTCGGACGGCGAAGACGGACGACTCGCGCGCGACGGCATACGCGAGCACCAAGAGGCTGAGGACCGCACCTGCCCAGGCAACGGTGCGCCGACCCGGGCGCGATAGCTCGGGCAGCTGGAAGCGCGGCCGGGGAGGCGAGCGAACGAGCGCCAGCGCGACGGCGCGACGGGTCATGGAGTCTGCTTCGCCGCAGCTCGCGGCGCTCCTACTCTCAGGGAAGAGGCGGGATCTCGAGCTCGCCCACGATCTGCACCTCGGGCTCGAGCCGGATGCCGAACGTTTCGAGCGCGCGACGACGTGCCTCGGCGATCAGCGCGACGGCGTCGGCCGAGCGCGCGTCCCCGTCGTTCTCGATGAAGTTCGCGTGCTTGGGCGAGATTCGGGCACCGCCGATCGCGTGGCCGCGCAGCCCGCAAGCCTCGAGCATCCGCCCGGCCGTCAGCTCGTGCTCGGGGTTCTTGAAGACGCTCCCGAACGTCCGCCGGTTCGTGGGCTGCGCGGCCTTTCGCTGCGCCTGCATCTCGGCGACCGCGGCCCTGATCTCCTCGACCGGCCGCGGGGTCAGCCTGAACTCGGCCCTCGCGACGATCTCCCCTAGTCGAAGCCCCGAGCGGCGGTAGCGGAGGCCGAGCTCCTCGGGGCTTCGCCACTCCGCACCGTCAGCCGTCGCGACTAAGGCGCGGCCGAGGACCGAGGCGACGTCGCTGCCATAGGCGCCGGCGTTCATCCAGACCGCGCCGCCGACGGTGCCGGGGATCGCGCACGCGAACTCGAAGCCTCCTAACCCGGCCGCGCGCGCCCGGTGCAGGCAAACCGCGAGGGGAGCGCCGCCACCTGCGGCGAGCGTCCCGTCCTCCGCGCCCGCCGCGGCCAGCTCGCCCGAGAGCTTGAGCGCGAGCCCGGGGAAGCCTTCGTCGGCGACGAGCAGGTTCGAGCCGAGCCCGACGGGTACGACCAGGTGGCCCTCGCTCCGGGCCCAGGCAAGGAGCCCGACGAGGTCGTCGACCGTCTCGGGCTCTCCGAGCCAGCGGGCCGGGCCGCCCGTTCCAAGCGTCGTGTAGCGGGAGAGCGGGACGTGCTCCTTCACGCGAGGCGCTCGAGGATCAATGGGACGGCGCGGTCGACGTCGCCCGCCCCGGCGGCGACGACGAGGTCGCCCGCCCGAGCCGCGCCCGCGACCAGGTCGGCGCCGTCCTCGACCGACGGGGCCCAGCCGACCGGCATGCCCGGGCGCGCTTCGCAGAGGCGGTCGACGACCAGCTTCCCGTCGACGCCTTCGAGCGGCTCCTCCCGGGCCGGGTAGATCTCCGTCACGCACGCGAGATCGGCGAGGGCGAGTGCGGCCGCCAGCTCCTGGGCGAGGTGCACCGTGCGCGAGAAGAGGTGGGGCTGAAAGAGGACGAGCACGCGCCCGTCGCCCGCCAGCGCCCGTGCAGCCTCGAGCGTCGCGCGAAGCTCGGCCGGATGATGGGCGTAGTCGTCGAGGACGCGCACACCGCCCGCCTCCCCGCGGTGCTCGAGCCGGCGCGTCGCGCCACGAAACTCACCGAGCGCGACTGCGACTTCCGCACGCCCGAACCCGGCGAGCTCGAGCGCCGCGAGCGCGCAGGCCGCGTTCAGCCGGTTGTGCTCGCCCGGGACCGCCAGCGGGAACTCGACCGGCTCGAGCTCGTCGCCGCGCACGACTCGAGCCTCCGGGAAGCGGGCGAGCCACTCGCCGAACACCGCCTCGACCTCGGCGCGCGAGGCGAACGTGGCATGGTGGTCGAGGTCGACGTTGGTGATCACCGCGATCTCCGCGGGAAGCACCGCGACCGTCCGGTCGGACTCGTCGCCCTCGACCACGAACCACCCGCTGCCGGCGCGAGCATGGCCCCCGAGCTGCGGAATCTCGCCTCCGATCGCGAACGAGGGATCGTCGCCGAGCCGGTCGAGGCAGAACGCGATCATCCCGGCCGTCGTCGTCTTTCCATGCGCCCCCGAGACGACGATCGAGCGCGCCGCGCCGGCGAGCTCGGCGAGCAGCTCCGCGCGTGAGCGCCCAGGGATCCGTCCCGCGTACGCCGTTGAGATGACCGACTCGAACTCCGGCGGCGCCCCGTCGGGCTCCGGCGCGACCGTGACCGGGATTCCCGCCGCGCGAACGTGAGCGAGGTACGGCGTCTCGTTGTGGTCCCAGCCGGCGACCTCCGCCCCCCAGGCCTGCGCGAGGATCGCGTAGGCCGAGAGCCCGGCGCCGCCGATCCCGGCGAACCAGATACGCCGGCCGTCAAGCGCGGGCAAGCGCCAGCACCTCCTCGGCGACGACGTCGGCCGCGTCGGGCCGGGCGATCCGAAGCATCGCCGAGCGCATCGACTCGAGCCGCGCCGGATCGTCCAGGAGCTCTGCGACTTGGCGCCGCAGGTCGAGTGCGTCTTCGGCGACGGTCACCGCGCCGCCGGCCTGCTCGAAGAAGCGCGCGTTCTTCGCCTGGTGATCGGCAGTCGCGTGCGGGTAGGGGACGAGGAGCGCCGGCTTCCCGGCCGCCGCGACCTCCCAGACCGACCCGCCGGACCGGGCGACGACGAGATCGGCCGCGGCGAGCGCGGAGTCGAACTCGTCGGTGAACGGCAAAAGCACGTAGCCGGGCCGGGAGGCGCGGGACCGAAGTGCCTCGTAGTGCGCCTCGCCGCAGAGGTGGAGGATGCCCGGCCCCTCGTCCGCGAACGCCTCGACCGCGGCCTCGTTCAAGGCCCGCGCCCCCTGGCTTCCGCCGAAGACGAGGACGACCGGCCCGGCCGGCGGGAGGCCGAACCGCTCCCGTGCGGCGCTCGGCTCGACGGGTCCGCGCTCGGGCAGCGGTCGCCCGACGACTCGGTATTTCTCCCCCTCGCGTCCCCCCAGCGGGAAGGCGAGGAAGACGCGCCGTGCGAAGGGGGCCGCGGCCCGGTTGGCGAGGCCGAGGTGCGCGTCGGCCTCCATCAGCGCCACCGGGATTTGCGAGAGCGCGGCCGCGAGGGTCATCGGGCCGGAGACGTAGCCCCCGCCGCCGAGCACGACATCCGGGCGCCGTCGCCGCAGGATTCGGAGACACGCGGGCACCGCCGTCGCCGCCGTGCCGATCGCCCGCACCGCGGCGAGGCCGGGCCGGCGCGGGATCCCGGCGACCGCGAACCGGTCGAGCTCGAACCCCGCGGCGGGGACGAGCCGCGCCTCAGCTCGCTGCGCGCCGGCGAACGTGACGCTCGCGCCGCGGCGCCGGAGCGCTTCGGCGACCGCGAGCGACGGTACGACGTGGCCGGCGGTCCCCCCCGCTGCGATCAGGCACGCGATCGGTCGCTTCCGAGGAGGCTCCATTGACCGCGATGTTAAGGAGGATGCCGACGGCGGCGAGCGAGACGATCAGGCTCGACCCGCCGTAGCTCACGAAGGGAAGCGGGATCCCGGTCAACGGGGCGATCCCGAGAACGGCGCTCAGGTTCACGATCGCCTGGCCGGCGACGAGGGCCGTGATCCCGGCCGCGAGGAGCTTGCCGAACGGGTCGCGCGCCCGCAGCGCGATCGTGAAGCCCGCGTAGGCGAAGACGGCGAAGGCTGCGACGACGGCCACCGTCCCGAAAAGCCCGAGCTCCTCTCCGACGATGGCGAAGATCATGTCCGTCGAGGCCTCGGGGAGGTAGTAGATCTTCTGCACGCTCTCCCCCAGGCCGACGCCGAGGAAGCCCCCCGAGCCGAGCGCGATCATCGCCTGGACGGTCTGGAAGCCCGCGCCCTCCGGATCGGCCCAGGGGTCGAGGAACGAGAGGAGCCGCGTACGCCGGTAGGGCTCGAGCCAGATCGCCGCGAGGGCGAGGAAGGCCATGAGGGCGCCGGCTGTCGCGAGCACCCGAAGTGGCGTCCCGGCGACGACGAGCATCGCGCCGGCCATGACGACGATCGCGATCGTCGTCCCGAGGTCCGGCTCGAGCAGGATCAACGCGCAAGCGGCGAGGATGACCACGCCGACCGGGCGAGCGAGCTCGCCCAGGGTCTGCGGGGCTCGCCCGCGGGCGAGGAGCGCCGCGAGCCAGAGCGCGAGCGCGAGCTTGGCGAGCTCGGAGGGCTGCACGTCGATGACGCCGAGCGAGAGCCAGCGGCTCGCGCCGTTCACCGTCGTGCCCACGACGAGCACGGCGGCGAGGAGGATGAAGCTCAGCCCGACCAGTGGGCCGCCGAGGCGCCGCAGCGCGCGGAAGTCGAACCGCGAGAAGACGGCGAGCGCGATGAGACCGAGGAGCGCGTAGATCCCCTGTCGCTTCAGGTAGTACGCGGGGTCCTGCGCCACGACCGCGGCTCGTCCCGAGCTCGCGCTGTAGACCATCACGAGGCCGAAGGCGACGAGACCGAGCGTCACGAGGACGAGCAGGTGGAACTCAAGCTGTCCGCCCGCGCGCTTCACGCGAGGGCCCGCACTAGGTCGCGGAAGCGGTCGCCACGCTCCTCGAAGTCGCGAAACTGGTCGTAGCTCGCGCAGGCCGGCGAGAGGAGCACGACATCGCCCGGAACCGCAGCCTCGGCGGCCTGGCGAACGGCCGTCTCGAGGTCGCCGCTTCGCTCGTGGGCGACCCCGGCTTCGGTGAGGGCGCGCGCGAGCTCGTCCCCCGCCTCGCCGACCACATAGGCGCGCAGGACGTTCGGGCCGATCGACCGCGCGAGCGGCGCGAAGCTCTCGCCCTTGAGCGAGCCTCCGAGGATGATGTGCACCGGCTCGTCCTCGTAGGCCTCGAGCGCCGGGCGGGCGGCCGCGACGTTCGTCGCCTTGGAGTCGTTCACCCAGGTGACGCCGTTCACCTCGGCGACCCGTTCGAGCCGGTGCGGGACGCCGCTGAAGCTCTCGAGCCCCGTGGCGATCGCGTCGTCGGCGATCCCGGCGGCGCGCGCGGCACCCGTCGCGGCTGCGGCGTTCTCGCGGTTGTGGCGTCCGCGCAGGAGCGGCTCGGCCGGGAGGACGTCGTCGGCGGAGAACTCGACCCGCCGGGCCGAGCCGGGAACGCGGCCGAAGCCGCGCGGCACGACGGCCGTGTCGTCCTCGCCCTGGCGCTCGAAGATCCGGCGCTTCGCCGCCGCGTAGTCCTCGAGGCTCGGGTGACGGTCGAGATGGTCGGGCTCGAGGTTCAGGAGGACGGCGACGCGCGGGCGCAAGCTGTGAACGTCCTCGAGCTGGAAGCTCGAGAGCTCGCAGACGATCCAGGCATCCTCGGCGATCTCACCGTCGAGGGCGGTCAACGGGCGCCCGACGTTCCCCGCGGTCTCGACAGGCCTGTCGGCCGCACGGAAGATCGCGCCGAGGAGCTCCGTCGTCGTCGTCTTGCCGTTCGTGCCCGTGACGCCGACGAGCGGGTTCGAGAGGATGCGCGCCCCGAGCTCGACCTCGCTCCAGACCGGGACGTCCCGCGCGCGAGCCGCCGCCACGAGCGGCGCTTCCGCTGGCACTCCGGGGCTTTTCACGAGTAGGTCCACGCCGTCGGCGAGCGCGGGGTCTTCCGCGCCCAGCCGAACTTCGACACCTGCCTCGCGAAGCCTCCCGGTGTCGACCTCCTCGTTTCGGTCGTGCGCTACGACCGCGATCCCGCGCCGCGCGAGGGCAAGCGCCGCCGCCCGGCCCGAGCGCGCGAGCCCGACCACGAGCACCCGCTCGAAGCTAAGAGGCGAATTCAGAGAAGTACCGGTAGTAGAGGACGAAAGCGCAGGCGCAGAAGATCGCCCCGGTGATCCAGAAGCGCACCATGATCCGCGTTTCCGACCACGCCTTCATCTCGAAGTGGTGGTGGAGCGGGGCCATCAGGAAGATCCGCCGGCCGAGGCCGCGAAACCAGACGACCTGGAGGATCACGGAGAGCGCCTCGATCACATAGATCCCGCCGATCAGGATCAGCAGGACCTCGGTCTTGGTCATGATCGCGAAGGCCGCGAGCGCGCCCCCGAGCCCCATCGAGCCCGTGTCGCCCATGAAGACCTGCGCGGGGAAGGCGTTGTACCAGAGGAACCCGATCGAGGCCCCGATCAGGCTGGCGCCGAGGATGGCGAGGTCGAGGTCCTCCAGGTCGGGGCTCCGCGCGCGCACGCTCACGAGGTAGGCGACGACGCCCATCGCGGTGTAGGTGAAGAGCGAAATCGTGGCGGTGCCGGCGGCCAAGCCGTCGAGGCCGTCCGTCAGGTTCACGCTGTTCGAGGCCCCGGCGATGATGATGAAGAGGAGGCCGTACCAGGCCCAGGAGAGCGGGACGTCCCAGTCGATGAGCGGGAGGTAGACGCTCGTCTTGAAGTCCGCGTCGTAGACGACGATCGCGACGACGGCGGTGATCACCGCGAGCATGAGGAGCTTCCAGCGGCCCGCGAGCCCGAGCGAGCGCCGGTGGGTCAGCTTCGTCCAGTCGTCCACGAAGCCGATCGCCGCGCAGCCGAGCGTGACGAAGAACGCGGTGAGGGCCGGGAGCGTCCGCTCCGTGAAGATCAGGAACGGCACCGACATCGCGATCATGATCAGAAGGCCGCCCATCGTCGGCGTGCCCTGCTTGATCGAGTGCCGCTCGGGGCCCTCTTCGCGGATGTGCTGCCCGAGCTCGTTCCGGCGGAGGAACTCGATGAACTTGGGCCCGGCCGCGATCGAGATGACCATGGCGATGATCCCGGCGAGGAGGACTTCGACCATTCCGCGGCGCCTCTAGGCGGGAACGACCGCGAGGGCGTCCGCGATCGCTTCGAGGCCGACGGAGCGAGAGCCCTTGAGGAGGACGCAGTCGCCGGGCTCGAGGATCTCCCGGAGCGCGGAGAGGCCGTCCGCCGCTGTCTCGCCCCAGCGCGTCAGCGGCACGCCTCCCTCGAGGTAGCCGCGCGCGAGCGGCCCGACGGCGACGAGAGCCTGGACGCCCGCGGCGGCTGCCGCCTCACCCACGTCGCGGTGGTAGCCCGGCGCGCCGGGGCCGAGCTCGGCCATGTCGCCGAGCACCGCGACGCGGCGCCTCCCGCCCGCGCGCTCGGCCAGGTGCTCGAGCGCGGCGACCATCGAGAGCGGGTTCGCGTTGTAGGCGTCGTTGATGAGGAGGCCGCCGCCCGGGAGCGGCACCTCCTCCCCGCGCCAGCGCGAAAGCTTCACGTCGGCGGCGCCGCGGTGCGCCTCCGCGAGCGGAAGGCCGAGCGCACGGTAGGCGCCGAGCGCGGCCAGCGCGTTCGTCGCGTTGTGGCGCGCGGCGAAGGGGAACTCGAGGACGAGGCGCTGGCCGAAGGCGTCGACCTCGACCGTGGAGCCGTCTCCGAGCGGGGTGAACGAGAGAAGCTGGACGTCGCCTCCAGGGCCGAAACGGATGACCTCGATGTCGTCACGGTCGAGATACGGCTCGAGATACGGGTCTCCTGCCGGGACGACCGCGGTTCCGCCCGGTGGGAGTGCCCGGATCAGCTCGGCCTTCGCCTGGGCCACGCGCTCGATCGTCCCCAGGAGCTCGAGGTGCACGGGGCCGATCTTCGTGATCACGCCGATCTCGGGCTGCGCCGTCTCGCAGAGCTCGGCGATCTGGCCGACCCCGCGCATGCCGAGCTCGAGGATGGCCGCCTCGGTGTCCTCCTCCAGGCGCCCGAGCGTGAGTGGGAGGCCAACCTCGTTGTTCTGGCTCCCCTCGGCCACCACGGTTCGAAGCTGCGGCCGGCAGAGCGCGCCGAGGATGTCCTTCGTCGACGTCTTGGCGATCGAGCCCGTGATCCCGACGACCCGGGCACGCGACTTGCTTCGGACGGCATGCCCGATCGCCGCGAGCGCGCCGAAGGCATCCTCGGGCAGGAGCGCGGCGGCGGCGCCCGCACCGAGCGCGTCGTCAGCGAAATCGACCCCGGCGCCGACCGCGACGAAGAGGTCGCCCGGCTGCACGCGCCGCGAGTCGATCGTGAGGCCGGTCACGCGCTCGGTCCCGGGAGCGGTCCGGAGCTCGCCGGGAGCCAGCATCCGCACCTCCTCGAGCCGCAGCGGGATCACGACGGCGCGCCGGTCCGCAGGCGCCGCAGAACGTCGCGCGCCACCTGTCCGTCGTCGAAGGGAATCGTCTCCCCAGCGATCTCCTGGCCGGGCTCATGCCCCTTGCCCGCAATCAGGACGACGTCGCCCTCCTCGGCCCGCTCGAGCGCGCGGGCGATCGCCTCGGCGCGATCCGGCTCGACCTCGACCCCGCCGTCGGTTCCCGAGACGACCTCGCGGATGATCTCGAGCGGGTCCTCGCTCCGCGGGTTGTCCGAGGTCACGATCACGGTGTCGGCGAGGCGCGAGGCCACCTCTCCCATGACAGGCCGCTTGCCCCGGTCGCGGTCGCCGCCGCAGCCGAAGACGCAGATGACCCTGCCGTTCGCGAGCCCCCGCGCCTCGGCGAGCACGTTCTCGAGCGCGAGCGGCGTGTGCGCATAGTCGACGAGGACGGCGAAGGGCTGGCCCTCGTCCACGGCCTCGAAGCGACCCGGGACGCCCTGAACGTGGGACACTCCGGTCGCGATCGCCTTGTCCTCGACGCCGAGGAGCCGGGCCAGGGCGACCGCCGCGAGGACGTTCTCGACGTTGAAGCGCCCGCGCAGGCGCGTCTCGAGCCGGAGCCCGGAGACCACGAGCCGCGAGCCCGACGCGTCGATCTCGAGCTCGTCCGCCCCGAGCTCGGCGCGATCCGTGAGCCCAAAGGTCAGGGGCATCTCACCCAGGGAGTGAAGCTCCTCCGCGAGGCGCCGTCCGTGCGCATCGCCCACGTTGACGGCCGCGGGAGGCCGGCGCCCGTCCACGTCCGGCTCGACAAAGAGGCGGCGCTTGGCGTCGAAGTAGGCCTCGAGCGTCCCGTGCAGGTCGAGGTGCTCCTGGCTCAGGTTGGTGAACGCAAGCGCGGCGAAGCGAACGCCCGTGAGCCGGCGGAGCTCCGAGCCGTGCGAGGAGGCCTCCATCGCGCAGCTTCGGTCGCCGGCGTCGAGCATCTCGCGGAAGGTGCGCTGGAGGTCGACCGACTCCGGCGTCGTGTGCTTGACGGCGCGCCGCTCACCGCCGATCCGGCTCTCGACCGTCCCGAGGAGGCCGGGACGCCGTCCGGCTGCGGCGAGGATCGCATAGAGGATGAAGGCCGTAGTCGTCTTCCCGTTCGTCCCGGTCACGCCGGCGACCGGGAGCTCTCGCGAAGGAAAGCCGTAGAAGGCAGCGGCCGCGAGCCCCATCGCCTCGCGCGCGTCAGGAACGAGGAGCTGGGGGACGTCGACGTCGAGCGGGCGCTCGACGACGAGCGCGACCGCCCCGCGCGCGAGCGCGTCGGGCGCGAAGTCGTGGCCGTCGGAGCTGAAGCCGGGCACGCAGACGAAGAGGGCCCCAGGCGTCACGCAGCGCGCGTCGTACGCGAGATCGGTGACGTCGACGGAGGCGGCGTTCAGCGTGCGGGAGGGCCGCACGGCGCTCTCAAGAGCCTCGAGCTCGATGGCCCGATGGTACCTCCCTACTCGGCGGCGGAGCTTGCTTCCTCCGGCACGTCGGGAGAAACCTGGAGGTACTGGAGGGCGAAGCGCATGATGTCCCGGAAGGCCGGCGCTGCGACCGTGCCGCCCCAGATCGTGCCTCGCGGCTCGTCGACCGTGACGAGAACGACGACCCGTGGGTTCCGGGCGGGCGCGAAGCCGACGAACGAGCCGACGTACGCGGTCTTGGAATAGCCGCCGTAGACCGGGTCTGGCTTTGCGGCGGTTCCGGTCTTCCCGGCCACGAAGTAGCCGGGCACCTGTGCCTCGGCCCCAGAGCCGTCCTCGACCACCCCGCGGAGCATCGCGGTCAACTGCTTCGAGACGCGCTGCGAGATCACGCGCTGCCGCTCGAGCCGCACGGGGCCCTTGCCCTCGACGCGCTCGACGACGTGCGGCTGGATTGCCACGCCCCCGTTCGCGATCGCGCCGTAGACGCGTGCCATCTGGAGCGGCGTCACCGCGATCCCGTGCCCGATCGGCACGTTCCCGATCGTCGAGCCGGACCACTGCTCGGGCGGCACGACAATCCCGCCGCTCTCGCCCGGGTACTCGATCCCGGTCTCGTGACCGAAGCCGAAGCGGTCGATCCACTCGCCGAGCTTCTCGCGCCCGAGGCCGAGCGCGAGCGTGATCACGCCGACGTTCGAGGACTTGGAGAGGATCTCCGCGACCGACATCGTCTCGGTGCCGCGCGGGACGGCGTCGTGGATGACGCGGTCGGAGACCCGGATCTCGTAGGGCAGCGTGTACCGGTCGGTCGGCGTGACCATTCCGGTCTCGAGGACGGCCGAAAGCGTCACCACCTTGAAGGTCGAGCCCGGCTCGTAGGTGTCCGTCACCGCCCGATTTCGCTGGACGTCGCGGCTCGCCTTCGGAAAGTCGTTCGCGTCGAAGCCCGGCTCGACGCCCATGGCCAGGATCCCGCCCGTCTTCGGGTCGAGGACGACCGCGGTCGTCGCCTTCGCGTTCCAGCGCTCCCTCGTCGCCTCGAGCACGCGCTCGACCTGGCGCTGCAGCGTGTTGTCGATCGTGAGGCGGACGTCGCTCCCGTCGGCCGCGTTCTTCGCGTCGACCGTGTCGAGCCGGTGGCCGAACGGGTCGCGGACGATCGTCTTCTTGCCGTCGGAGCCGCCGAGGAGCTTGTCGAGGCCGAGCTCGAGGCCGGCGAGGCCGCGGTTGTCCACCCCCGCGTAGCCGACGATCTCGGCGGCCACGCCCCCGAGCGGATACGTGCGCCGCTCCTCGGGATAGAAGCCGAGGCCGACCACGTTTTGGCGGCGCAGGGACTCGGCCTTGACCGCGTCCGCCTTGCGCGCGACGTAGACGAAGCCCTTCGTGCGGTCGGAGAGCTGCTCGAGCACCTTCGCGGGATCGATGCCGAGCGTGCGCCCGGCTGCGAGGGCCACGGCTCTCGGGTTCTCGATCTGCTGCGGGTTCGCGTAGACCGTGATCGCGCGCTCGCCGATCGCGAGCTCGACGCCGGTGCGGTCGTAGATCGTCCCCCGGTGCGCGGGGATCGTGATCGCCTCGCGATGCTGGCTCGCCGCGAGCCGGTCGAGCGGGCCCGCCTGCACCGCCTGCAGCCAGCCGGCGCGCACGAGGACGACGCCGAACGCGAGCGTGAAGACGGCGACGAGGAGCCGGACGCGCCTGTTCACGCTGCGCGCGCTCATCGCCTGCCGTCGCGGATCCTGACGTACGTGATCTGCGCAGGCTCGACGAGGCCGAGCTCCTCGCGGGCGACCTGCTCCACGCGCGCCGAGGCTGCGAGGGAGGAAAGCTCCGAGGCGGCGGCGGCGTTCTCGCCGAGGAGCTTTTCCTTTTGCTCTTCGAGCCGCTGGGACTCGAGATTGAGCTGGAGCGCGGCCACGTTCAGCGCGACGACGCCTGCGAGGAGGAGGGCGACGACGGCGATCCAGACGACGCCGCCCGCGACGCGGGGCCTCGGCTGCGGTCGGAGCGCGCGGCGCGGTGCGCTCGGGGCGGGTCTCGGTGCCGCTCGCTGCGGCGCTCGTGCTGGGGCGGCGACGGCCATCAGTCGGTCTTCACCGCGGCCCGGAGGCGGGCTGAGGCCGAGCGGACGTTCGACGCGATCTCGGCGGGAGACGGCCGCGCGGCCTTGCGGGTCAGGAGACGCAGGCCGGGCTCGCGCCCGCAGGCGCAGATCGGCAGGTCGGGCGGGCAGATGCAGCCCTTCGCCTCGGCGGCGAAGTAGCGCTTGACGATCCGGTCCTCCAGCGAGTGGAAGGAGATGACGGCGATCCGCCCTCCTGGCTTGAGAAGCGACACGGCCTCGGGCAGCGCGCGCTCGAGCGACTCGAGCTCACGGTTGACCGCGATCCGAAGCGCCTGGAAGACGCGCTTGGCGGGATGGCCGTCCCCGAAACGGCGCGGCGCGGGAATGGCTCCCCGGATCGTGTCCGCAAGGTCGGCCGTCCGCTCGAACGGGGTCTCCTGGCGGCGACGGACGATCGCGCGGGCGATCTGGCGCGCGAAGCGCTCTTCGCCGAAGCGGCGGAAGATGTCGGCGAGCTCGCGCTCGTCCGCCTCGTGGACGAGGTCGCGGGCCGAGACGGGCTCCGACGGATCCATCCGCATGTCGAGCGGCGCGTCGACGGCGTAGGAGAACCCGCGCTCGGGCCGATCGATCTGCATGCTCGAGACGCCGAGGTCGAAGAGGATCGCGTCGACCTCGAGGCCGTTCTGGGCGAGCTGGCCGAGGACGACCGCGAAGTCGCCGCGCAGAAGCCGCGCACCGGCGCGGCACTCGCGGCTGAAGCGGTCGAAGTGGGCGCGCGCCTCCGGGTCACGGTCGACGGCGATGAAGCGGCCGCTGCCGCCGAGGTCGGCGCAGAGCAGGCGCGCGTGGCCGCCAGCGCCGAAGGTCGCGTCGATGACGGTCTGGCCCGGCTCGACCGCGAGGAGCTCGCGCACCTCGTCGGCGAGGACGGGGACGTGGTCAGCTCTGGGTTGCTGCGAGGCGCTCTGCAACAAGATCAGCCCTCCCTCCAACGTCGTCGACCTCTCGCCGCCAGGCCTCGGGCTCCCAGAGCTCGAGGTGATCCTGGACGCCTGCCACGATCACGCCGCGCTCGAGGCCGGCATGCTGGAGCAGCGGCGCGGTCAGTCCCATGCGCCCCTGCTTGTCGAGATCGGTCTGGATCGCGCTCGCGAACACGTACCGGTTCATCTGCCGCGCCTCCCGGCTGAACGGCGTGAGACCACCGAGCTGGCCGTCCACGAACCGGCTCCAGCCCTCGGGCGGATAGACGAGCAGGCAGGGGTCGAAGCCCTTGGTGACGAACACCCCGTCGGCGAAGGCCTGACGAAAGCGGGCCGGAAGCGTGACGCGGTTTTTGTCGTCCAGCGCATGCTCGTGCTCACCAAGGAGCATGGAACGGGTCTCCCTCGCTCTCCACTTCGCCCCACATTACCCCACAGAGGTCCACGACGCAACAGCGGCAGCCCACCCTGTGCCGGCGTCTTGCCTGAAGCCTTAGCGGCGAATGCCGTGCGCGCCGCGGCGCGTGATCGCCTCGGCTGCAGCCCGGGCCGCGCGTTCGACCGCCTCCTCAGGGGAAAGCCCCTCGCCGAGGCCCAGCGTGAGGTACGCGGCGAACGTGTCTCCCGCGCCGTAGCTGTCCGCCCGCGGGCCGGGCAGGTCGGGCGCGTCCCAGCGCCTGCCACCCGGCTCGAGCCGCCCGCCCTTGCTCCCCTCCGTCGCGACGACGAGCTTCGGCGACGGATTGAGGTCGCCGTCCTCGTAGCGCTCTGACGGGTCGATCGCGCTCCCGACGAGCGCGTCGAGCTCGACGCCGGCCTCTCGGATGGTCGGCAGCTCCCGCGGGGTCGCGACAAGAACGCGTGCGGCCCTCGCGGCCCGCAGTGCCTCCGGGTCCCCGCCCGTGAAGTAGACCGCGTCGTAGGCCGCGAGCTCGTCCCAGCGAAGCGGTGCAGCGCGGCGCGGGCGGAGCTTCTCCGAGAGCAGGGAGATCGTCCGCTCGCCCTCGGAGTCGAGGTAGCAGAAGCCTCGTCGTTGCTCCTCCTCGACCCAGTCGACCTCGAGCCGGACGCCGAGCTCGCGAAGCTGTTCCCCGCACCGCCGCCCGAACTCGTCCCGGCCGAGCGCGGTGAAGAGCGTCGCGTCACCCGCAGCTCGCGCGAGCTGGACGGCCGCGACCCCGCCGCCGCCCGCCGCCTCGCCCCACGACTCCTCGGCCTGGACGATCTCGCCCGGCTCGGGCACGCGCTCGACGACGAGGAAGTCGATCCATTCGACGTGCCCGACGACGGCGACCCGCACGGCCGGAGTCTCACACGCCGGCCCGTTTCGGCGTTAGAACGGAAGATGCCATCGATGCCGGCCCAGGCCCCGCCGTTCGAGCGCTTCTACGAGGCGACGCGAGACGAGATCTACCGCTACCTCGTCCGCCTGCTCGGCCGCCAGTCCGCGGAGGACGCGTTTCAGGAGACCTTCCTGAAGGCACTGCGCTCCTACGAGCGGCTCGCGCATGCGGACAACCTGCGGGCGTGGGCCTTCACGATCGCGACGCGCGTGGCGCTCGACGAGCGGCGGCGCGCCCGCCCCGAGCACGACCTGCCCGAGGTCGCCGTCTCGGACACGCGCCCGGCCTTCGCCGAGCTGGAGCACCTGGCCGGCAGCCTGCCCCGCACGGAGCGGGCCGCCGTCGTCCTTCGCTACGGCTACGACCTTCCATACGCGGACATCGCAGCCGCGCTCGACTCGACCGAGGATGCCGCCCGCCAGGCCGCGTCCTCGGGCGTCAGGCGGCTGCGCAGGAAAGGAGCAGCATGACCCTGCCCACCGAGGTCGACGAGCGCTTCCGCGCCGCGGCCGCCTCCGAGGGCCTCCTCGACGTCGCCTACGATGTCGCCGACTCTCCGATCGGCCCGCTCCTGCTCGCCGCGAGCGGGCGCGGCGTCTGCCGCATCTCGTTCGACCCCGATCCCGAGGCGGCGCTCGACAAGCTCGCCCGTGCCCACGGCGTCCGGATCCTCCGCTCGCCGCGCCCCGTCGACGAGCTCCGCCACCAGTTGGACGACTACTTCGAGGGTCGCCGCCGGGACTTCGACGTCGCGGTCGACACGTCCGTCCTCCCCGCCTTCCAGCAGCTCGTCCTCGAGGAGCTCGCCCGCGTCCCGTACGGGGAGGTCGCGACCTACGGCGGCCTCGCCACCCGGATCGGCCGCCCGCGCGCGGCCCGCGCCGTCGGGGGCGCGCTGAACAAGAACCCGATCCCGATCGTCCTCCCCTGCCACCGCGTCGTCGGCTCGACCGGAAGCCTCGTCGGCTACGCGGGCGGCCTCGACCGCAAGCGCGCGCTGCTCGCCCTGGAGGGCGCGCTCTAGCGGGGCTCCTCCGCCTGCCCGTTCCCGGGCTGGAGGAGCGAGCCGACCTGCCCGAGCGCGTTCGCGAACTCGCTCGGGATGATCCAGACCTTGTTCGCGTCGCCCTGCGCGATCTGCGGGAGGGTCTGGAGGTACTGGTAGGCGAGGAGCTTCGGGTCGGCGTCGCCTCGATGGATCGCCGCAAACACGGTCTCGATCGCCTTCGACTGACCCTCTGCTTTCAGGATCTGCGACTCGCGCTCGCCCTCCGCGCGCAGGATCGCGCCCTGCTTCTCGCCCTCGGCCGTGAGGATCTGCGACTGCTTGAACCCCTCCGCGGTGAGGATCACGGCACGCTTGTCGCGCTCGGCGCGCATCTGCTTCTCCATCGCCTCCTGAATCGAGCCGGGCGGGTCGATCGCCTTCAGCTCGACGCGGTTGACGCGGATCCCCCACTTGCCGGTCGCCTCGTCGAGGACGCCGCGAAGCGCCGCGCTGATCTGGTCCCGCGAGGTCAGCGTGTCCTCGAGGGTCATCCCACCGATCACGTTTCGAAGAGTCGTCAGGGTGAGCTGCTCGATCGCAGCGATGTAGTTCGCGATCTCGTAGGTCGCGGCCTTCGGGTCGGTCACCTGGTAGTAGATGACGGAGTCGATGTTGACGACGAGGTTGTCCTCCGTGATCACCGGCTGGGGCGGGAACGAGAGGACCTGCTCGCGCAGGTCGATCAGTGGGCGGAGCCGGTCGATGAACGGGACGAGGAGCGAGAGACCGGCGTCGAGGGTGCGGCTGTAGCGGCCGAGACGCTCGACGATCCCCGCCCGCGCCTGGGGGACGATGCGGATCGAGCGGGCGAGCACGAAGAGCACGAACACCGCGACGACGGCGAGGACGATCAGACCCGGGGAAACAGAAATCTCCATTCGTTCGACCTCCTATTCGGACACGAGCGCGGTCGCGCCCTTGATCTCGAGCACGGTCACGCGCGCGCCCGGCTCCAGCACCTGGGATTCGTCGTACGCGCGAGCTGACCAGACCTCGCCGCCGATCCGCACGCGACCCCCGTCGGCGTTCACCTGCTCGAGCACGACGGCGGACTGGCCCGAGAGAGCGGCCGTCCCCGTGCGAAGCGCGGGCGGGGTGCGGAGGTGGCGCCGAACGATCGGCCGGACAAGGGCGAGCGAGGCGAGCGAGCCGAGCACGAAAGCAGCGAGCTGAACCTCGATCGACCCGCCGAGCGCGGCCACGACCGCGGCTAGCAGCGCGGCCAGAGCGATCGGGCCCAGGAAGAAGCCGAGCGTGACGATCTCGCCGGCTGCGAGCACGGCGGCCACGATCGTCCAAGCCACCCAGGCCCCCAAAGTGCACGGGAGCCTAATCGTTCGGCGCCGGCCCTACACGCGCGTGCCAGGATGTCGGCGTGGTCCGTGGTCTTCGCGTGCTCGCCGCACCCCTCGCCGCCCTCGCCCTAACCGGCTGCTCGGGCGAGAGTGGCGTGACCTCGACCGCTGCCGAGCCGCCGGCGACAACGGAGGAGAGCTCTAGCGACGAGCTCGCCTTCGCGCGCGGCCGGGCCGTGATCGCGACCGACGACGCGAACGTTCGGCTCGACGTGGAGATCGCCGAGACCGACGAGCAGCGTCAGCAGGGCCTCATGTTCCGCCGCTCGCTCGCGCGAAACGCCGGGATGGTGTTCGTCTTCGACGGCCCGACCCAGGGCGGGTTCTGGATGAAGGACACGCTCGTGCCGCTCTCGATCGCATTCCTCGACGAGGAGGGCCGCGTGCTGCGGATGCTCGACATGGAGCCGTGCACCGCCGACCCGTGCCCCTCCTACGACCCGAATGTCGCCTACTTCAGCGCGCTCGAGGTCAACCAAGGGGTCTTCCGCGCCAACGGCGTCGAGCCCGGGGACATCGTGACCGTGGAGCGTGGCTAGCCGGCTCGAAGTCCCGCTGGTGGGCGCAGGCGGCGAACCGGTCGATCTCTGGCGGACGATCCGCTCACACGGCGTCGTCGACCTCCCGCCCATGCGGGTCGACGCCGCGAGCCGCGCGCTCGAGGCGACCCTTCCCGTCGAGGGCTCCCGCCCGCGGCGAGTCCGCATCGCCGAGGGCGTCCCGCTCACGGCGCTGGTCGAGGTCTCGGGCCGCCCGCCCGGCACGCGCGAGGCCGAGCGGCTCTTGGCCGTCGTCCGGCACGTCTTACGCCTGGACGATGACCTCTCGGCCTTCTACGCCCAGGCCGCCGAGGACCCGGACCTCGCCTGGGCCGTTCGGGGCGCCGGGCGTCTGGTGCGGAGCCCGACCGTCTTCGAGGAGGTCGTGAAGACGATCTGCACGACCAACTGCGCGTGGTCGGCGACGGAGCGGATGGTCGGTGCCCTCGTTGCGAACCTCGGCGAGCCGGCCGAGGGCGCCCAGCCCGAAGGCCCGTACGGCCGCGCCTTCCCGACGCCGGCCGCGTTGGCGCAGGCCGGCCCGGACTTCTACCGCGACGTCGTCCGGGCCGGCTATCGCGGCGCCTACCTCCGGTCGCTCGCCGCATCCGTGGCGAGCGGCGAGCTCGACCTCGAGGCACTCGGCCGGGCCTCGCGAGAGGAGCTCCCGGACGACCAGCTCGCCGCGGCCCTCCTCGCGCTTCCCGGTGTCGGCCCCTACGCGGCCTCGCACGTGATGATCATGCTCGGCCGCTACTCGCCGCTCATCCTCGACTCCTGGACGCGGCCCACCTATGCGCGCCTGACCGGAGGCCGCCCGAAGAAGGACACGACGATCGCGCGCCGCTTCCGCCCATACGGGCCCTACGCCGGGCTCGCCTTCTGGCTCTTCCTGACCCGCGACTGGGTAACCGACTAGCCGACGTCGGGCAGGCGATCGCCGAGCGGCTCGAGCGCTCCCGCAGTCGGCTCCAGGTCGCCCGACGCGAGCCCAGCGACGACCTCGCGCACGAGCGCCCGGGCCTCGCTCACGTGGCCCG
>Ga0136617_10002071_pt1 | contig 17938 bp, 15 predicted proteins | sample AntDrymUQ3222106_2_FD_129672 | JGI IMG/M metagenome (GOLD analysis project Ga0136617, IMG submission 129672) | Polar desert sand microbial communities from Dry Valleys, Antarctica - metaG UQ322 (21.06) | ecosystem: Environmental > Terrestrial > Soil > Desert | place: Antarctica: Dry Valley... | reverse complement strand
GCGCGGCGATCGTCTGGGCCACCGAGGCCATCAGTAGGGGCGTGGCGAGGGTACGAAACTGACCGATGGCCGTTGAGGCGATCTCCAGCGGCGAGACGATCTCGCTCGCGGGGGGAAGGGAGCTGGGCACCTCGCCGGCCACCGTCGGCTTCGCGTTCCAGCCGAAGCGCTCGGCGGCCTCCACCAGCGCCTCCGAGCCGATCTCGACGCCGAGCGGCCCGAACACAGAGTTGCAGGAGTGCGCGAACGTCGCGCGGAAGCTTCCCCCGCAGAATTCGCCGTTGGCGTTCTCGAGCTCGACGCCGTCCACGATCGCGGCGGTCTCGACGGGAAAGTCGTCGCGCGGCTTGACGATGCCCTGCTCGAGCGCCGCAGTGGCGGTCACGATCTTGAACGTCGAGCCCGGCGGTTGGGGCGCCGAGAAGGCGATTCCGGCCAGCGCGCGGATCTCGCCGTTGCGGGGATCGAGCGCGGCGATGCCGCCGAGGCGCCCGGCCAGCGCGGTGACCGAAGCCTCCTGCAGGCGGGTGTCGATCGTGGTCCGCACCGGCGTGGCGCGGCGTGGGCGCGCCTTGGCCAGCACCCGCTGCCCGGCCAGGAGCTGTCCTCCGGGCCGCCCGGCGAGACGCTGCTCGAAGGCGCGCTCGAGTCCGGTCTCCCCTACCGGCCAGTCGCGCGAGAAGCCGCGGGCGTAGAGCGCCTCGCGCTCGGCGGCGGTCTCCTCGGGCGCGAGCGTCCCGGCGATGGAGCCGGATATGGCCTCGATCGGCGAGCTGCGGGAGTTGGAAGGGCCCTCGGCCAAGACCTTGTCGTCGCGCGAGAGCAGGGTGCCCCGCACGGGCGGGTCGCTGCGCCGCGACAGGCCTTCGCCGGGACGCAGGCCGGGAAAGGCCAGCAACGGACCCCAGGTCACGCGTTCCTCGCTCACCGGCAGGCGCAGTTCGGCGCGCACCCGGCCGAACACGCGAGTGCGAACCTCCACCGGCAGCAGCACCGCACCGCCGCTCTCGCCCGCGGGACTCTCGGCCCTGACGGCGGTGGCCGTGGCGGTGGCCGCGGCCTCACGGTAGGCCCGCCGGAAGGCGGGAAGCGGATGGGCGCGCCGCGAGGCATCGTCGAGCAGGGCGTGCATCGCGCCGTAGTTGCCGCGCTCCCAGGCCACGGCGAAATCCGCGGCGGTGCGCTCGGCGAGCGACGGCGTGGCGGCGCCAAAGCCCAGGCCGGCTCCCAGCGCCACCACAGCGAGCACGCCCAGGGCCGGGACACCCCGATGGGTGAGCCTGTGCCGGCGCTCGGCCGACCGGGCCGTCGCGCCGCCATCGCTCATCTAGTCTGCCTGCGGGTGAGTGCCGTGGACTGGGTCATCGTCGTGTTCACGGGGCTGATGGCAATCTGGGGCTATGCCCAGGGTCTGATCGTAGGGGCGCTCTCGCTGCTCGGTTTCGCCGGCGGGGCATTACTTGGTTCGCGCTTGGGTCCGCTGGTCCTCGAAGAAGGCTCCCAATCTCCATACGCACCACTGCTCGCGTTGGTTGGCGCCCTGATGGTCGGCGGCATACTTGCCTCGGGCCTCGAGCTGCTCGGCTTTCACCTGCGCCGGCGCATGGGCGACCGGCTCGGGGTCATGGACGGCTTCGGCGGAGCGCTGCTCGTGGGCTGCCTGGGTCTGGGCCTGGCCTGGATCGGAGGCGCGGTCGCGCTGCAGACGCCGGGCGCGAGGGAGCTGCGCGAGCCGATCCAGCAGTCGACAATCCTGCGCGCGCTCAACGAGCGCCTGCCTCCGTCCGGACCGATCTTGCAGGCATTCGCGCGCTTTGACCCCTTCCCTCAGATCGACGGCCCTCGGGCAAACGTCCGTCCGCCGAACTCGAAGATCGCCCGTGACCCTCAGGTGCGCGCGGCGAGCGCCAGTGTGGTCAGGGTGCTGGGCACGGCGTGCGGGCTCGGCGTGCAGGGCAGCGGCTGGATCGCGGGCGATGGCGTGGTGGTGACCAACGCTCACGTAATCGCGGGCCAGAGCGACACTACGGTGCAGCTTCGCGGCGAGGGAGACCGCATCGACGCGGAGGCGATCTGGTTCGATCCCCGCAACGACCTCGCCGTGCTGAGGGCCGACGGCCTGCCGGAGGCGCCAGTGCTGCGCCTGAGCGCGGGCGCCGAGCAGGGCGCGTCGGCGGCGATCGCCGGCTTCCCGGAGAACGGGCCCTACGACGTCAGGCCGGGGCGTCTGGGCGACACCACCACGGTCGTGACCCAGGACGCCTACGGGCGCGGCCCCGTCCGCCGCTCGATCACCTCCCTGCGCGGGCTCGTGCGCTCGGGCAACTCGGGCGGGCCCATGGTCGACGGCCGCGGGCACGTGGTCACGACGATCTTCGCCGCCACCGTCGCCGACGGCGGGCGCAATGGCTTCGGCGTGCCCGTGCCGATAGTGCGCAGGGCACTCGAGCGGGCGGGCGGGCCGGTGGATACCGGGCCTTGCTCGCGCTAGGCGAGCGGCCCGGCTAGAGAGCCGCCACGATCTCGTCGAGCTCGGCGGAGCGGAGCTCGATCAGGTCATCGGCGTGCTGTCGCAACAGCTTCAGGTTGTTTTCGCCGGCGTCGTCGAGATCGTCGCTGGCCATGTCGAGCTCGACCTGCAGGCGCCAGTAGCGGCCGTCCTCCAGGGCGTGCCTGAGCTGATAATCGACCGCGTCGGACGTCCCGTCGAAGACCACGTCGAGTATCGGCTTGGCCCACTCCGCGAGCCCCCAGTCCTTGACCTCGTCGAAGCTGCGCTTGCGCGTGCGCTCGCCCGTGCCGAGCGAGAGCAGCAGCACCTCGGCGGTGGGCTGGAAGCGCATCACTTCGGCAAAGGCGCTCATCGCGGGGTTGACCGCGAACACGCCCCCGTCCACCAGCGCCGCGCCATTGACCTCCAGCGGCTCGAAGTAGGTGGGCGCCGCCGAGGTCGCACGCGCCACCACCGACAACGGGAAATCCTCGTTGTCGGGGTCCTCGCGCGCCTTGCGCGTCTTGAAGAAGTAGGCTCCGGGCTCGGTCATGTTGTAGGCCGGAACGATCAGGTCGGGACGCGCATCGGACAAGCGCTTGTCGCCCAGAAAGCGCTCCAACGCCCGGTCGAGTTTGCCCGAGTCGTATTTCTCATCGAGCAGGCCCTCGCCGCTGCGGATGCGCTGGAACACGTCACGATCGAAGATCGCCGGCCCCTCGTCCTCGTACAGCGAGACCAGCGCCTCGGCCGGCAGAGGGTCCGGAGCGCACAGCGCGCAGGCCAGGATGCCGCCTGTCGACGTGCCGGCAATCAGGTCGAACAGCTCGAAGATGTGGCGTCCTGAGCGCCGCTCGAGCTCGGTCAGGACGAGGGCCGGGATCAACCCCCGAATACCGCCTCCGTCGATCGAAAGTACGCGCATCAATCGAAGTATCGCTACAAATGATCTCGTGCGTGGCGCCCTCCTCATCGTGCTCCTGGGTGCCCTGACGGCCTCCATTGCCTCAGCCCAGGAGCCACCGCCGGGTAGCCCGCCCGACCGTGCGCCGGTGGACGAAAACCCCTGCATCGGGCCCCAGGCAGTGCTGCTGCGCTGTCCCGATCTCGTCATGCGCAGGCCCTACGGGCTCTACACCGACCGCCGGACCAAGGCGGGACATACGGTCCTGCGCGCCGGCAACGTGATCGATTCCGTCGGCGACGGGCCCGCGGAGCTGCGCGGCAGGCGGAGCGGTCCGCGCTTCATGTCCGCGCGCCAGCGCATCGAGATGCGCGGTGGAGGAAAGCTGGTGGTCGACACGGGCGCACGCCTGCAGTTCAAGTTGGCCCACGCGCGCCGTTACTGGTGGAAGTTCCACGAGGCGGCCCGCTTCGAGCTGTGGCGCGTCGACGCCGAGGGCCGGCGCAGCCGGCTGGTCCGCACGGGCCCGAAGGTGTCCTACTGCCTGCGCGACCTGACCCATACCCGACCGCGACTGGCCCGCTCGCCGCGCCGGGTCGTCTACCCGTCGTGCAGCCACAACCGGCGCGCCCAGTGGGAGACGCTCGGCACCTCGGTCGGCTGGGCCGACATCTACCCGCCGGCCTACCCCGAGCAGTGGATCGACGTGACCGGCCTGAAGGGCTGCTTTGCCTACGTCCACATCGCCGATCCCGAGAACGGCATCTACGAGCTCGATGAGGACAACAACGAGGCCCAGGTGATCGTACGCCTGCCCTTCCGGGCCAACGCGCGCCGCAAGGGCTGTCGCGGCAGCGACAACGGCCGCTCGTACAACCCGGGGCCCTACAACCCCGGCCCCTACTAGGCCGCAGGCCCGCGCAGCACCGAAATCGACGAGTGACCGGGGTTGCCGTCGCCCGGTTCGCGCGAGACGTCGAGGAAGCGGAAGCGCTCGGGGTCGACCGGCAGCTGGACGTTCTCGAGCGTGGCGCGACCCGAAGCCGGCACGCGCACCGATCCCAGCGACACCAGCTCGCCGCCGTCGCCCAGCAGCCACAGCTCATAGAAGTCGCCGCTCTTGCTCGGACGCAGGCCCGAGAGCTCGACGGTGGCGCTGCCGCCGGCCTGCGGATCGAGGGAAACGACTCCGGTGGCGCCCTGTGCGCGGCCGTCGACCGGCCTCAGCTGAACTCGGTCGCGCGATCCGGTTGGCGTCCGGGACGGGTCTTCGTCGCCGGCGAGCAGCAGGCCCGCTCCGACGCCGGCTGCCAGCAGCAGGACGGTGGCGGCCAGCGCCGCCAGCGGGCGCAGGACCAGGCGCTGCCGGCGCGGTGCGCGGGCGGCCGCTTCCGCCGGCCAGGGCGGGGGCGGGGGCACCGGGCGATCCCACGCCTCACGGGGAAGCTCCTCCAGGCGGCGCGCCACATCGTCGAGCGACCGGTCGCTCACGGCGTCTCCTCCTCGCCGATCATGTCGCGCAGGCGCCGCAGCGCTCCGACCATGCGCATCTTCACCGTGCCGAGCGGGATCTCGGTGCGCTCGGCGATCTCCGACTGGCTGAGGCCCTCGTAGAAGCGCATGCGCAGCAGCTCGCTTTCCTCGGGCCTCAGGCGCGAGAGCAGGTGAGCCACCCGCCAGCGCTCGACCAGCGCGTCGGGTGAGCGCTCGGGATCGTCGTCCTCGGCCAGCCCGAAACGGCTGTGGTCACCCGGGTCCCGCGGCTCGGGAACGCGGCGGCGCAGCTGGTCGATGGCTCGGCTGCGGGCGATGGTCATGATCCAGGTGAGGATGCTCGCGCGCTCGGGGTCGTAGCTCGGGGCTCGCTGCCACACCTCGAGGAACACCTGCTGGTGCACGTCCTCCGCCGCGCCCCGGTCGCCCAGCACGTTGATCAGGTAACCCAGCACCGTCGAGGCGTATTCGCCGTAGATGCCTTCGAGCGCGGCGCGGTCGCGACGCTGAAGGGCCTGCGCGAGGCCGCGCGTGGGTCGTTCGCCGCCTCCCTCAGCGGGCCGGCGCAACAGCGAGCGAGCACGGCCCGCTATGGGAAGCGCCAAAGCGGCGGCGGTCATCGCGGTGGGTACGAGCGCCGTCCGCACGACGGTTGCCCAACCGAGCGCGTCCCGGCCTTCGGATAAGTCGCCGAAGGCCAATCTACCTCGGAGGTATGAAGTGAGACGTACAAGCATTCTTGCGTTCGCCGCGATCGTAACCGCGCTGCTCGTGGTTGCGCCCGTTGCGGGCGCGAAGGTGACGCTCGCCGGTGGGTCTACCACCCTCAAGCTCGCCCCCCTTACGGCGGAGGCGCTCACGCTCAACGGCGTGTCCGTCGCCCCCATCAACCCCGCGAAGGTCAAGGGCAACGGCATCGCGTTCCCGATCACGGGCGGCTCGATCAACGCGGTCAGCGCAGCGGGAACCATCAACCACTCGGGCGGGCTGGCCTTCAGGGCCGGTGGCACCCGCGTGGCGCTGAAGAACTTCCGCGTGCACGTGGGCTCGAAGCGGGCCATCCTTACGGCCAAGGTCGGCTCGGGCCGCCTGACCGTGTTGTCGCTGTCGCTCGCGAACGCCAAGGTCGTTCGCAAAGGCCTTGCCACAACGGTCAAGGGCGTGCAGGCCAAGCTCAGCGGCCAGGCGGCGAAGGCGCTGAACGCGGCGTTCTCGACCAGCCTGTTCACCAAGGGCCTCGGCATCGGCTCGGTAACGGTCAAGGCCACACCGGCCGAGGTGGAGTTCGCCGGTGGAGCCACCACGCTGGCCCTCGATGAGGGTGCAGGAGCGGCCCTGGGGTCGCTGGGGATCGCCGTCGCGCCGGTGGAGCCGGCCACGGCCACTGGAGCCGGCCTGGCCTTCCCGATTACGGGCGGCAAGGCGAACGCAAAGACGTTCGCGGGTACGGTCAGGCACTCAGGCGGAATCCGCCTGTCGCGTGGTGGCACCGTTGTGGACCTGACCTCGTTCACGATCAATGTGGACTCCGATCCTGATTTGACCGCTTTGGTCGGCGGGCAGCGGGTGTCCATCCTGAACCTGGACCTCTCGCAGCTGACTGCGTCGGTGAAGAAGCGGCAGATCACCCTCGGCGGAGTCAAGGCGAGCCTGACCGCCGCGGCTGCCGGCGCGCTCAACAGCGCTTTCTCGACCAGCGCGTTCACGGAGGGCCTGGCGCTCGGCACCGCCACAGTGGCTGCCCGGGCGCGCTAGCGAAACGCCGGGGGCGGGAGGTCGTGCGAGCATGGCGCTCGTGAGCGATCTCAACCGCGCCTGGTGGGACGAACGCCTGCCCATCCACCTGGGCTCCGAGCTTTACGACCTCGAAAGCTTCCGGTCTGGACGTGACCCGATCAGGCCCTTCGAGGACGAGGAGCTCGGGCCGGTGGAGGGCAGGACGCTCGCCCACCTGCAGTGCCACTTCGGCCTGGACTCGCTCGGCTGGGCGCGCCGCGGCGCGCGGGTGAGCGGCCTCGACTTCTCCCAGCCGGCGGTCGATGCCGCCAACGGCCTTGCCGCCGAGCTCGGCCTCGATGCGGAGTTCGTGTGCGCCGACGTGTTCGACGCCCACCGGGCCCTGGACGGACGGCGCTTCGACATCGTCTACACCGGTTTGGGGGCGATCAACTGGCTACCGGACATCGAACGCTGGGCGCACACGGTGGCCGCGCTCATCGAGCCCGGCGGCCTGCTCTACCTGGTCGAGTTTCACCCCTTCACCTGGGGCTTCGGCGACGACGACCTAACGCTCGAGCACGACTACTTTGGCGACGCCGAGGGGGTCAGCTTCGACGAGGGCGGCACCTACGCCGACCTCGAGGCGAGAACCGTTCACAACCGCACGGTCGAGTGGCAGCACCCGCTCGGGGAGATCGTGAGCGCCGTGATCGCTGCCGGCTTGCGGCTCGAGTTCCTGCACGAGCACGACTACACGCTGTTCCCGCGCTGGCCTTTCCTGGAAAAGCACGGCTTCGACCATTTCCGCTTTCCGCCCGGGCGGCCGCGGCTGCCGTTGATGTTCTCCATACGCGCTGTACTCGACTCCTAGCGCAGCGTTAGGGATGGCCGAGGATGTTGAGCACCTTGCCGCTGGGATCGCGGACAAAAAAGCGACGAACGCCCCAGGGCTCGTCGGTCAGCGGGTGGAGGATCTCACAGCCCAGGCGTTCAGCCGCGGCGTGTGCCGCGTCCACGTCGTCGACCTCGATCGAGACGTCGGGCTGCACCGGCGCGCTCGCGTCTTGTCGCATCACGCTGATCTGCGCCGCCGGATTGCCCGGCGCGGCAAAGGTCACGATCCAGCCGAGATCCATCACCACTTCGAGGCCGAGCACCCGGGCGTAGAACTCGCCGCTGGCAGCCGGCTCCGGCGCCGGGAAGTCGGGCACCACTCGCTTGACGAACATGTCATCAGAATGGCACCGCAGCCAGCGGCCGCCGGCACAACGTCGGGAAAAGCTTCTAAGGCACGCGCGGCGGCGGCGTGCGGGGTGGCGGGGTGCGGGTGGGCGGCGTGCGGGGTGGCGGCGCCGTGCCACAGGGAATCGCAGCGCCGGTGGCGGGGTCGCGGCAAACTCGCGGATCGGTGGGCGTCGGGTCGGCGGGCGGGGGCGGTGGGGGGGTCTCGGGGGTCACTTCGGCCGGAGGAGGCGGCTCGGGCGCCGAATCTCCGGTTACCCCGTCCTTGCTGCCGCCGCTTCCGTCGCGATCGACCTTCCCGTCGCTGGACGAGCGCTGCTGCGCTCCGGCGCCCGCGCCCCCCGCGGGCGTTTCGCTGCCCGTGCTTGCCGGCTCGTTGCTCGGTTCATCGTTGCGTTCGTCGGGTGGTGCGGCCGCCGCAGGCCGATTCCCGTCGTCGCCGCTCTGCTTCTTCTTGTCCCTCTTCTTGGCCGCGTCGCCCGGCTTCTCGGCCGGCTTCTCGGGCGCAACGCCTCGCGCCGCCACCGGTTGCTTCTCCGCCGCGGGAACCACCGCAGAGGTGGGGGAGTCGTCGCTCGTGGGCCCCACGAACACCACTAGCACGAGCACCAGACCGAGCAGAGCGATGAGGGCGAGGTCGAGGCGCCGGTGTCGCAGGATGGCCGCGCGGGCGCCCTCCGTGCCCGCGGTCGCACCTCCGGCGGCGCCCGGTACGGCGGCCGATCGAGGGCCCGACCGGCGGGCGACGACGTTGCTCCAGTCCGCGCCCACCAACTCGGCCGCTTCGGCCATGGTCTCGCGAAACAGAAGCGGGCCGGCGGTGATGGGCAGCCAGGCGCGGTACGAGGCTCCGGCCTCCTCCACCGCCTCGCCGCGCAGGCGGCAGAGCTCGCACCCGGTGAGGTGGCCGGCGAGCCACTCGCCGTCGGTCGAGTCGCTTTCCAGCTGGTCATCCTCGAGGGCGGCTACCAGCGGCATGGCGCGCTCGCACTCGGGCGTGCTTGCCGCGATCGAGCCCAGAGCCGCCCCGCGCAGGGCGTCGCGCAGGTTGATCCGGGCGCGCGAGATCAGCTGCGCGACCGAATTGCGGTTCATGCCCATGATCTCGGCGACCTCGTCGTAGGAGAGGTGTTCCAGCTCCTTGAGAGCAAGGGCCTCGCGCTGGCGCTCGGGCAGCGTCATGTTCGCGAGGCGGATTTCCTCTGTTCGGGCGTCGAGCAGCACGTTGCGCTCGGGGTCGTCCTCGGGGTCGCCGGGGTCGAAGCCCATGCCCCCGCCGCCCACGGCGCCTCCCACCGGAGTGGCGTAGTCGGGGATTTCGTTGCTGGGCTCGGTGCGCCGCCGGCGCTCGATCAGGTCGTAGCAGGCGTTGCGCGCCGAGGTAAACACATAGGAGCCGAAGGCGAGTTCGCGCCCCTCGAGCTTGGGGAGGCGGCGCAGCACGTTGACGAAGGCCTCCTGGGTGGCATCGGCGGCGTCGTCCTGGGAGCCGAGAATGCGAAAGCAGAGGTTGAGGACGCGGCTTTCGTAGCGCTCGTAGAGAGTGGCAAAGGCGTCTCCGTCACCTGCGGCGGCGCGCTGGGCCAGCGCCGTCTCGCCGGCGCCCCGCGTGGTGGTCGCTAGTGCCGCCACTCCCGCCACCGTACTCCTTGCGTGGCCGTTGCGAAAGGGCGTCCGCACCGGCTGGACAACAGTTGCCATTGCCCCTCCAACCGCCCGGGCGGGGCAAAATTACGCTCAGCGGGCCAAATGCATGCCCAGCGCTCGCGGGGCGGCGCAGATCGCACGGGTCAGCGGGTCCACCCGCTCGCCCAACTCGGCGGCGTGCTCGCGGCGCACGAGCGCTGAGCGAACCAGCGAGCCGCCCAGCCACGCGAAGGGCTCGGGCGGCACCCAGGCGCCGGGGCCGGACTCGACAATGGGCAGGCGCGTGTTGTCGTCGCGGCGATCGAGGGCCAGCGCGGCCAGCGTCCGGCCGGCCAGGTTGGAGGGCCCCACGCCGTTTCCGGTGTAGCCGAAGGCGTAGTGCACCGGGGCGCCGGGCAGCGTGCCGATCTGGGGGACGTGGCTGGGGGAGACGTCGATGGGGCCGCCCCAGGCGTGGCTGATCCGGCGGCCGGCGAGCGCCGGGAAGATGCGCTCGAGATGTCCGCGGATCACGGCCGGGAGGTGGTCGTCGATCTCCACGCGGCCGTGGGTGCGCGCTCCATAGGCCAACTTGCCGCCGCCCCAGCCGAAGACGATGCGCCCGTCGCGCGTTGTGCGGAAGTAGTGAATCAGCGTGCGGCCGTCGGTGATGCACTCGCCGCCCGTCCAACCGATCTCCTCGATCACGTCGGGCACGGGCTCGGTGAGCACGATGTGCGAGGAGGTGACCGTGAGTCGCGAGCGCAGCTGGGGCAGCGAGCGGGCCGCAGGCCCGACGGCCAGCACGGCGGCACCGGCCCGCACCTGGCCGCCTTCGGTCTCGGCGGTCACGCCCGGGCCGCCCCCATTGGAAGCCGTGGACGAGCTCAGGTCGCGCACGCGTGAGCCCTCGAACACCATCGCGCCGCGCTCGATGAGCCGGCGGCGCAGGCCCAGGGCAAGCCTCGCCGGATGCAGGGTGGCGAAGTCGGGGATGAACACGCCGCGGCGAAAGACCGGCGAGTCGCAGCGCCCGCGGATCTGTTCGCCGCTCATCTCCTGGACGCGGTCGGGTGCTCCCAGCTGTGCGGCCGCCTCCACCGCCGCGTGTCCGACCTCGTCGAACGCGGCCGCGGTCGACACGCAGAGGTAGCCCGACTGGTCGAACCACGCGTCAACCTCCTGATCGCGACACCAGTCCCCGATCCGCGACACCGCCTCGCTCGACGCGTCGAGCAGCGCTCGGGCGGGGCCGTCGCCGAAGCCCTTGCGCAACGCCGGCGCCGAGAGCCACATCGACTCGCAAAAGCCGCCGTTGCGCCCGCTGGGCCCGTGCCCGCAGACGCCGCCCTCCAGCAGCGCCACGGTCGCGCCCTGATCGAGCAGTTCCCAGGCTGCCCACATGCCCGTGAATCCGCCGCCGATCACCACTACGTCGGCCTCGATCGAATCGGCCAGCGGGGGGCGAGAATCGACCGCCCCGGCCTCCTCCAACCACCACCCGGTGGCCGTATGGCTCGCTATCTGACTATCTTGGAAGGAGATGGGCAAAACCCTAGTCATTGCCGAGAAGCCGTCCGTTGCCCGCGACCTCGCCGCGGCGCTTCCCGGATCCTTCAACGGCGCCAAGGAAAAGACGAACCTCGTCGGAGAGGACTACGTGATCACCTGGGCGGTGGGTCATCTCGTCGGCCTGGCCGAGCCCGACGCCTATGACCCCAAGCTCAAGAAGTGGCGCTACGCCGACCTCCCGATCCTCCCCGAGGAGTTCAAGCTCGTCCCCAACGACGATCGCGCGGCCAAGCAGCTGCGAGCCATTCACAAGCTGATGGCCGATGAGGAGATCGACGACATAATCAACGGCTGCGACGCGGGGCGCGAGGGCGAGCTCATCTTCGCCTACGTCTACGACACGGCCAAGGTAAAGAAGCCGGTGCGGCGGCTGTGGCTGTCGTCGATGACCAAGTCCGCCATCTCCGAAGCCTTCGGCCAGCTGCGCGACGGCGAGGAGATGAAGCCGCTCGAGGCCGCCGCCCGCTCGCGCTCGGAGGCCGACTGGGTGGTGGGCATGAACGCCACTCGCGCGGCCAGCATCCGCCTGCGCGCCGCCTTCGACGGCGCCGTGTCGCTCGGCCGCGTCCAGACGCCGACGCTGGCGCTCGTGGCCCGGCGCGAGGAGGAGATTCGCAACTTCAAGCCCGAGCCCTACTGGCTCGTGGAAGCGCGCTTCGAGGCCACGGGCCCGCGCCAGTACAGCGGCCGCTATCTGGGCGGCAAGCGCCTGCCCGCCGCCGAAGACGCCCAGGCGATCGTCGACGCCAGCTCAGGCCAGCCGGGCGAGATAACCAAGCTGGAGAAGAAAGAGGAGCGCGAGCGCCCGCAGCTGCTCTATGACCTCACCAGCCTTCAGCGCCACGCCAACACTCTCTACGGCTTCTCCGCCCGGCGCACCCTGAGCGCCGCGCAGCGCCTCTACGAGGAGCACAAGGCGCTCACCTACCCCCGTACCAACTCGCGCTTCTTGACCGGCGACATGATCGCCGAGATCAAGCCGATCGTCAGCCTCGTGGGACAAAACGCGCAGTACCGGCGCGGCTCGGAGTACGTGCTGGCGCTCGACAAGCTGCCCCTGGGTCGCGTGGTCAACGACAAAAAGGTCCAGGACCACCACGCGATCATCCCCACCCGCTCAGAACACGACCTCGGGCGCATGGGCCAGGACGAATTGAAGGTCTACGACCTGGTGGCTAAGCGCTTTCTGGCCATCTTTCACCCCGACGCGGTCTACGACCGGACGCGCGTGGAGACCACGGTGGCGGAGAACGTCTTTCGCACCAGCGGCCGGCGCCTGGTGGAGCCGGGCTGGAAGGGCGTCTACGGCGAGGAGGCCGAGGGGCCGCGCGGCGAGGATGATTCGGGCGGCGACCAGCTTCTGCCCAAGCTCGAGCAGGGCGAGAGCGTGGAGACGCTGTCGGTGGAGTCGATGCGCAAGGAGACCCAGCCGCCGCGGCGCTTCAGCGACGCTTCGCTGCTCGGGGCGATGGAGACGGCCGGCAAGGACGTCGAGGACGCTGAGCTGCGCGAGGCCATGAAGGACTCCGGAATCGGCACCCCGGCCACGCGCGCGGCGATCATCGAACGCCTGGTCGACGTGGGCTACGTCGAGCGCGAGGGCCGGGCGCTGGTGGCCACCGAGAAGGGCATCCAGGTGATCCGTCTGCTCGGAGCGCACCCGCTGACCTCGGCCGAGCTCACCGGCGATTGGGAGCATCGCCTGCGCCAAATCGAGCACGGCGACGACACCCGGCCCGCGTTCATGGGCGACATCGCCAAGTTCGTGACCGAGACCGTGCAGGAGCTCGACAAGCTCAAGGGCGTGAAGATCGAGCGGGCCAAGCTCGGCCCCTGCCCCATCTGCGGACGTGAGATCTCCGAGAACCGCAAGGGCTACTCGTGCTGGTCGCGCGAGGACCCCGGCTGCGGTTTTGTGATCTGGAAGAAGAAGGCGGGCAAGATGCTGCCCGTGGCGGTGGCCAAGGAGCTGATTGCGTCGCTCAAGGACTCGCGCGAGCGCGGCGAGGAGCCCGGCGTGGGACGCACGGCCAAGCCCGTCACCGGATTTCGCAGCCGCGCCGGACGTACGTTCCGCGCCAAGCTTCGCCTCGAGTCGGTCGAGGAGGGCAAGTGGCGCGTGGAATTCGACGAGGAGTGGGCCAAGGAGCCCCCCAAGGGCGAGTCCGAGGAGGAGCGTGCCGAGGCCCAGGCCGCCGCGCCCGCCGCGTCAGGTGAAGACAACGGCGACGCCGTCGCCTCTGAGCCGGTCGAGCCCGCGCGCAGCGCCTAGAGGCCCCGATGACCCACCACCGCACGGTCATCGTCGGCACCGGCTTCTCGGGCATCGGCATGGCGGTGCGCCTGCTCGAGGACGGCGAGCGCGATTTCGTCCTGCTCGAGCGCGCGAGCGAACTGGGGGGCACGTGGCGCGACAACACCTACCCGGGCTGTCGCTGCGATGTCCCGTCGCATCTCTACTCCTTCTCCTTCGCGCCCAACCCGAACTGGTCGAGCACCTTCTCGCCCCAGCCCGAGATCCTCGAATACCTCCGCGGCGTCGCGCGCAAGTTCGGAGTTCTCGAGCACGTGCGCTTCGGTTGTGAGCTCGAGTTCGCCGAGTGGGACGAGCAGCGTTCGCAGTGGCGCCTGGACACCTCGCAGGGCACCATCACCGCCGACGTGCTCGTATGCGGCCAGGGACCGCTGAGCGAGCCCAAGCTCCCGGCCATTCCGGGCCTCGACTCCTTCGAGGGAACCCTCTTTCACTCGGCGGCCTGGAACCACGACCACGACCTGCGCGGCGAGCGCGTGGCTGTGATCGGGACGGGCGCCTCGGCGATCCAGTTCGTACCCAAGATCCAGCCCGAGGTCGGGCGCCTCGACGTGTACCAGCGCACCCCGCCCTGGGTGATGCCGCACCCCAACCGGCCGATGAAGCCCTTCGAGCGCCGGCTCTACGGGCGCCTGCCGCTGGCCCAGCTCGCCATGAGGGCGGCGATCTACTGGGCGCGGGAGTCCTTTGTGTTGCAGTTTCGCCACCGGCGGATGCGCGGTCTGGCGACGAAGATGGCGCTGCGCCAGCTCCGGCAACAGGTGCCGGATCGCGAGCTGCGCTCGCGGCTCACTCCGCATTACGAGATGGGCTGCAAGCGCATCCTGCCCACCGACGAATGGTATCCGGCGCTCATGCAGCCCAACGTTGACCTGGTCACGGACGGCATACGCGAGATCAAGGGCCGCTCGGTGGTGAGTGCGGACGGCAGCGAGCGCGAGGTCGACACCATCATCCTTGGTACCGGCTTCCACGTGACCGACATCCCCATCGCCGCCGCAATACGCGGGCGCGAGGGGCGCACGCTGGCCGAGGTGTGGGACGGCTCGCCCCAGGCCTACAAGGGCGCGTCGGTGGCCGGCTTTCCCAACTTCTTCTTCCTCGTCGGCCCCAACACGGGGCTCGGCCACAACTCCATCGTCTTCATGATCGAGTCGCAGATCAACTACGTGGCCGACGCGCTGGCAACGATGCGCCGCCGCGGCCTCCGGACGGTCGAGGTTCGCGAGGGAGCGCAAGCCGCCTACAACCATGAGCTCGAGGAGCTCACGCGCGGGACGGTATGGGTCACGGGGGGCTGCGCGAGCTACTACATCGACCGCAACGGGCGCAACGCTTCGCTCTGGCCCTACTTCACCTGGCCGTTTCGAAAGCGCACCCGCCAGTTCGACGAGGAGGCCTACGCCCTGGGCGCCTCGCTGCCCCAGCCGGCGCCGGCCGCCGCGTAGCCGCTCAGCGCGTTCTCTATGCGCGGTTCTTGGCCGGGATCGACCCAGAGCACCGTGCCCGGCCAGTAGGGGCTGCGCTCGGCGCGCTCGGCCACGAAGGCGGGCTCGAAGTACCAGGAGCCGCTGTTCCACAGGCGCGCCCCGGAAAGAGTCATCCATTCGGGTCGGTCGTCACCGGGCAGCGGTCCCGGGCGATGAGTGTGCCCGAAGATCACGTGCCCGGCGCCCGGCGCCAGCACCTCCGCCACCCTACCCATGGCCAGCAGGCCGGAGCGTCGCAGCTCCGTGCCCGTCAGCTCGGGGCTGAAGGGTCCGATGCTCAGGCGGTTGAGCGCGGCCACGGCGGCGGGGATGGTGATGCGCCCGAGCAGCAGGCGTGCAACGCGGCCGTTGCCCGTGACCCGGCTCCAGACCGAGCGCGACATGGTCCCGCCGCGCTCCAGCGCTGCCGGCGAGGCGCCCTGGGCCAGGCCGGCGTAGAAGCCGTAGAGCGGGGCGAGCACGGCCTCGAAGTCGTCCGCGCTTGTGCAGTGCGCGCCGCGGCCGGTCATGCGGCCCATGGCCGAGGCGGCTATCGACTCCAGCCGAGGCACGGTCAGATGAAGGTCGAGGTAATGGCCGTGGGTGGCGTAGACACCGGGCGCGAGCGCAAGGCCCGGGTAGGCAAGCGTGACCTCGCTGCCGGGGAGCCACGAGGCGATGACGCCGGCGGGCCCGTCCACCTCGGGTGTGCCGATCGGCCACTCGTTCATCGAGCCGAGCGTGTTGCCGGCCAGCCGCTGCCGGCCGAGCCACGGCTCGACCAGGGCGTGGTCGTGGTTGCCGGGGACGACAGTGACCCGTTTGCCGTCGAGGGCGGGGCCGAGCTGCTCGAAGAACGGCCTGACGAGATCGAGCAGCTGGGCCAGCGGGCGCTCGCGCAGCTCGAGCACATCGCCGAGGAGAACTACGCGCTCGGCGCCGTCGAGCGCGCCCGCCAGCCGCTCGAGGGCACCGGGCCGGCGCGCCACATCGCGCCCGCCGACGGCGCCGAGGTGAAGGTCGGAGACGACCGCGGTCCTCACGCCGGGGATGGTGTCAGCCCGCCGTGACGGGTGGGCGGCTACGGCGTAGTGTCCGCATGGTGACTCGCGCCCTCGCCGGTGCCGGGCTGCTCTTGACCATCGTGCTGCTGAGCGCTGAGGCGGCGATGGCCTGCAGCTGCGCACCCATCGATCCGACGGCGAAGCTCGCCGACTCGAAGGGCGCGCTCACCGCCCGGCTCCTGGAGGTCAAGCGCGTGACCGAAGAGGAGCCCGTCTCGTCGGCCGACCCCACGAACTTCATCTACCGGACCGGGCGCGTGCTCAAGGGAGGAGCACGAGGCCTTCAGAGAGGACGGCGCCTGGTGGTGCGGAGTGTGCTCTCGGACGTCTCGTGTGGGCTCGTGACCGAGGTGGGCGGCCTCACCGGACTGTTCTTGGAGCGCGAGAACGGCCGCTGGACGTCGGGCCTCTGCAGCCAGATCAGCCGTGCGCAGATGCTGCGCCTGCGCAGACAGGAGGGGAGTATCGCCTCGTGCGGTTGAGGCTCCGGTTTCTCGCGGCGTCGACGCCTCGAGTCCGAGATCGGTGTCATCGGGCGTGTGGTCGATTGCCGGTCGCGGGAGGAGGAGGGTGGCGCTATCGACTACCGCTGACCGATGGGGAGATATTCCGGCCGCGAGGGGCTCGGCGCAGCGTCCTGCCCTGAGGTCGTAGAGCGACACCAATCCAGGACGGTGGCTCGCGGGCGGCTAATCTGGTGAGCCTTGCCCACCTTCTGCCGTCACAACCGCTTCTTCGCCGACTGCCCCATCTGCACCAAGGGCACCGTCTTGGATCCGGACCGGCAGGCGCAGCGCCGCTCCCAGCCGTCAGGCGTCAGCCGGGCGGGCACAGGGGCCAAGCGGCGCACCGGCGCGGCGTCCAGCACGCGGACCTCGCGCGGGCCGTTTGCCTCCGTTGGGCCCTACGACGGCGCTGAGATCCGCCTCGAGCGCGTGCCCGGGGGGCTGCGCATGGCCGCCTGGCGAGGCGGTCAGATGGACCGAGCCGCTCCCGTAATCGACGCCAAGGACGTCCCGGAGCTGCTCACGAAGGCCGCTGAGAGGGAGGTGCTCGTGTCGCAACCGGCTCTCGAGGCGTCCGACGCGCCGGCCGAGCCCGGTGCCTTCGGCAACAGCGGCGGGCGCGCCGGCGAGCTGCAGGACGAGCTTCGCGTGGAGCGCCTGGACGACGGCCGGGTGCGCGTGGCTCGCTGGATCATGCGCCCCAACCGCGGCTGGCAGCTGCAGGAGGCGCCGGTGATGCTGCCCGCCCAGCGCTTCAACCAGGCCTTCGAATCGGCCGCAAGACGCGGAGTTCTCGTGTCAGGCAGTCCGATCGAGTAGCGACTATGAAGGTGTGCCCCTAACCCTCGTCACCGGCCCCGCCAACGCCGCCAAGGCGGGCGAGGTGCTGGGCGGGCTGCGGGCTCGGCTCGAAGATGAGCCGATCCTGGTGGTCCCTGCCTTCCAGGATGTCGAGCACGCTCAGCGCGAGCTCGCCGAGCGCGGGGCGGTGTTCGGCGCGCGCGTGCTTCGCTTTGACCGGCTGTTCGGCGAGGTGGCCCGCCGCGCGGGCCATAACGAGCGCGTGGCCTCCGACGTCCAGCGAGAGCTGATCGTCGAAGGGGCCGTCCGCCGGGCCAGGCTCGAGTTGCTGGCCGAGTCGGCCGAGCAGCCCGGCTTCGTGCGGGCCGCCGCTCGCTTCATGGCCGAGCTGGGGCGGTCGCGGGTCGAGCCCGCCCGCTTCACCCAGGCGCTGCGGGCCTGGGCCGCCGGCGGTCCGCGCGCCCGCTACGCCGAGGAGGTGGCCGCTCTCTTTCGCGCCTACCGCGAGGGGCTGGAAGCGGCCGGCCTGGCCGACGCCGAGCTTTTCGCATGGCGCGCCCTCAGCGCCCTGCGCCGCGAGCCGGGCGCGTGGGGCGTCACACCCGTGTTCGTTTACGGCTTCGATGACTTCAACCCGCTCCAGCTCGATGCCCTCGAGACGATCGGCGGCGAGCGCTATTGCGGCGCTGACGTGTCGATCTCGCTGCCCTACGAGCCGGGCCGCGCGGCATTTCGG
>Ga0136617_10002070_pt1 | contig 17939 bp, 19 predicted proteins | sample AntDrymUQ3222106_2_FD_129672 | JGI IMG/M metagenome (GOLD analysis project Ga0136617, IMG submission 129672) | Polar desert sand microbial communities from Dry Valleys, Antarctica - metaG UQ322 (21.06) | ecosystem: Environmental > Terrestrial > Soil > Desert | place: Antarctica: Dry Valley... | reverse complement strand
CTGGCTGCTCGAACGCCACGACTATCGCACCCCCGCCCAAGCGCGTGAGCGCCTGCGTCAGGCCGCCATGGCATGATCACCCCATTCACCAACCAAGTGTCCGGTGAACCGGGTCCGGCGCACTGGGGAGGACGCATGAGGGGAAACAAGACCCGGACGATCGCCATCTGGACCGCCGTCGCGCTGGTCGGCGCCGTCTCGTGGGGCGTGGTCGCCCTCGTGCGCGGGGAGCAGATCTCGGCCGCGTGGCTGATCTTCGCCGCGGTCTGCTCGTACGCGATCGCGTACCGCTTCTACGCGCGCTTCATCGCCCGCAAGGTGCTCGAAGTCGACCGCGAGCGGGCCACGCCCGCCGAGCGGCTGGACAACGCCATCGACTACCAGCCGACCGACCGGCGCGTGCTGTTCGGGCACCACTTCGCGGCGATCGCCGGCGCCGGGCCGCTGGTCGGCCCCGTGCTGGCCGCCCAGATGGGCTACCTGCCGGGCACGATCTGGATCATCGTCGGCGTCATCTTCGCCGGCGCCGTGCAGGACATGGTCACGCTGTTCTTCTCGATGCGCCGCGACGGCAAGTCGCTGGGGCAGATGGCGCGCGACGAGATCGGTCCCGTGGGCGGCGTGGCCGCGCTGCTGGCGGTGTTCTCGATCATGATCATCCTGCTGGCCGTGCTCGCGCTGGTGGTGGTCAACGCGCTGGCCGACTCGCCGTGGGGGACGTTCTCGATCGCGATGACGATCCCGATCGCCTTCCTGATGGGCTTCTACCTGCGCGTGCTGCGCCCCGGCCGGGTGCTGGAGACGACCGCCATCGGCGTCGCGCTGTTGCTCGTGGCGATCGTGGCCGGCGGCTACGTGGAGGACTCGAGCCTGGCGGAGACGTTCACGCTGTCGCCCGAGACGCTGGCGCTGTGCCTGATCGTGTACGGCTTCGTGGCCTCGGTGCTGCCGGTCTGGATGCTGCTGGCGCCGCGCGACTACCTGTCGACGTTCATGAAGATCGGCGTGATCGTGATGCTGGCGGTCGGCATCATCGTGACGCTGCCGGTGATGCGCAAACGAGCCCGTGACCGAGTTCGCATCCAACGGGCAGGGACCGGTGTTCGCGGGGGCGCTGTTCCCGTTCGTGTTCATCACGATCGCGTGCGGCGCGCTGTCGGGCTTCCACTCGCTGATCGCCTCCGGCACGACGCCGAAGATGATCGAGAAGGAGACGCAGGTCCGCTTCATCGGCTACGGCGCGATGCTGATGGAGTCCTTCGTGGCCGTGATGGCGATCATCGCCGCGTCGATCATCGAGCCGGGCCTCTACTACGCGATGAACGTCCCCGCCGGCGTTCTGGGCGACACGGTGGAGTCCGCCTCGCAGGCGGTCAACGGGCTCGGCTTCGCGATCACTCCGGGGGAGCTGCAGCAGGCTGCCGCCGACGTGGACGAGGAGACGCTGGTGGCCAGGACCGGTGGGGCGCCGACGCTGGCGATCGGGATGGCCGAGATCTTCTCCGGCGCGACCGGTCAGGGGCTGAAAGCGTTCTGGTACCACTTCGCGATCATGTTCGAGGCCCTGTTCATCCTCACCACGGTGGACGCGGGCACCCGGGTCGGGCGCTTCATGCTCCAGGACACGCTCGGCAACGTGTACAAGCCCTTCGCGCGCGTGAGCTGGAAGCCGGGCCTGTGGATCACGAGTGCGATCGTGGTCGCCGCCTGGGGCTGGTTCCTCTACGGCGGCGTGACCAACCCGCTGGGCGGGATCAACCAGCTGTTCCCCCTGTTCGGGATCGCCAACCAGCTGCTCGCGGCCGTGGCGCTGACCGTCTGTACCACGCTGCTGATCAAGAAGGGCAAGCTGAAGTGGGCCTGGGTCACGGCGGTGCCGCTCGCGTGGGACGCGGTGGTCACGTTGACCGCCAGCTACCAGAAGGTGTTCTCCGACGACGCCAAGCTCGGCTTCTTCGCCCAGCGCGACCGCTTCCAGGCGGCGCTGGACGAGGGCGAGGTGCTGGCGCCGGCCCAGAGCATCGACGACATGCAGACGGTGGTGACCAACTCGACCGTCGACGGCGTGCTGGCGGCGCTGTTCGCGGTGCTCATCGTGGTCGTGATCGCCGACGCGTCGCGGGTCTGGGTGAAGGCGATCCGGGCGCGCGAGCCGCTGCCCGACACCGAGGTGCCGTTCCAGCCCTCCCGGCTGGTCGCTCCGGCCGGGCTGTTCGCGGGCGCCGACGAGGCGCTCGCGGCCGCGAACGGCGACGGCCGCGACGCGCGCGAGCGGGAGACGACCGGAGCCGGGCGATGAGCGCACGCGAGGTCTTCGCCGGCGTCAAGTGGTACCTGCGCGAGGTCAGCGGTGAGTCGGGCTATGACCGCTACGTGCAGCACGCCCGCCGCGCCCACCCCGACGAGCCCGTGATGTCCCGGCGCGACTTCGAGCGCTGGCGCATGGACGACCGCGACGCGAACCCGCGGGCGCGCTGCTGCTGACGTCCAGTCGCCACCGTTCCTCACGCGGGCGGGAAGATCGGGGAAGGCCTCCGCGACGCCCGGCTGCGCGATGGCGCCTCCGATCACGTTGAGGCCGGTTCCTTGTCGAGCTGTCGGATCCGATCCAGCGAGCGCTCGAGGATCACCACGTCGGCGCCCATGCCGCGGGCAACGGCAGCGGCCTCCGCCCCGACTGCGCCGCCGCCGACGAGCACTCGCGCGGGCCGCACCCCCGGAGCCCCACCGATGAGCACACCCGGCCCGCCGTACGGCGCCTGCAGGTGATGGGCTGCCGCCTGGGGCGGCGATCCGCCCCGCGATCTCGCTCATCGGAGCGAGTAACGGCAGGCCACTCGCGTCCTCGACGGTCTCGTAGGCGATCGCGGTTGCGCCGGATCGCAGCAGGGCCTCGGTGAGCGACCGGTCCGCCGCGAGGTGGAGGTACGTGAAGAGCGTGAGCTTGTCGTGCAGCAGTTCGTGCTCGTCCTCGAGCGGTTCCTTGACCTTGAGCAGCAGCTCGCTGCCGCTCCAGATGGCAGCCGGGTCGGTGGCAACCTCGGCGCCGGCGGCTTGGTACTCCTCGTCGCGGAAGCCGGCGCCATGCCCGGCGCAGCGCTCGACGACGACCGCGTGCCCGCGCCGTGTGAGCTGCCGCGCGCCCGTGGGCGTCAGCGCCACCCGGCGCTCGCCCGGCTTGATCTCGCGGACGACTCCCACCCTGATCCCGCCCGCCCTCCCGAGCGTCGCTTGACTTCTTCCGCCTGGGTCCGCACAAGCCGGTCGCCCACCGGGCGGCTCATGCCGCCGCGGCCAGGTACTTCGTCTCCTGGTACTCCGCATCCCGTCGGCGCCACCCTCGCGGCCCAGGCCTGATTGCTTGACCCCGCCAAAGGGCGCCGACGCCTCGGACACCATCCCGCGATTGAAGCCGACCATGCCGACGGGCAAGCCCTCGTCGGTCTCGACTCATCGTTCACCGAGGAAGAGCTGCTTGGGAACCTGTCCGAGCACCTCGCGCTCGCGACCGAGCTGGGCCGTCGGCATCGTTCCGATCGTCATGCTGCCGTATACCCTCCGTCGACGGAGATGGACGCGCCTGTGATGTGCGCGGATTCGTCTGCGGCGAGGAACGCCACGGGCGCGGACGCGCACGAGTCGCTGCGCAAGGTTCTGGGCTACACGGGCGTCGACCTCGTCCAGGCGGCGTGCCGCCAGATCCCGGTGCCGCGAAGCGCCGTGGGCGAAGACGGCCTGGTCACCGACCCGGACCTGCGTCAAGAGATCGGCGAGGTCATGGGCCTGCTCGCCGACCACGCCGCCGGCAGGACCGCTGCGGAGTGGACCCCGACGCCGAACGGGGACGGCGCTCAGCGCGCCGATCGGACCTTCTTCGCCGCACTGCTCGAGCAGGACGTGGCGGCGCTGGAGGATCTGCTTGCCGAGGACTTCGTGATCGTCGACGTCGCTACCGCCTCGGCGCACCGGCGTGATGCGTTTCTCGCGGCCATCCGCGCGGGAGCCGTCCGCTTCAAGGCGATCGAGACCCATCCCGAGGAGGCCGTCGTGCGCCACTACGGCGACAGCACCGCCATCGTGGTCGGACGCACGACGATGGCCTTCCGCGGCGACGACGGCACGGCCTTCCGCGCGGGCAGCCGCTACACCCACGTCCTCCGAGCCGATCGGGGCGTGTGGCGGCTCGTCTCCGCACAGGGCACGGCCATCCCCGAAGCCTGCTAGACCGGCCAACTCACTCGCGCCTCGATCGTTCAGCCTTCGAAGTCGGAGGCGTGATCGCGCGCCCAGGCGGCGAAGCTGCTGGCGGGGCGGCGGGTGAGCCGCTGCGCGCTGCTGCTGAGCGAGGCGCCGCTCACCGCGAGGTGACGTGCGCATGCGCGTCCTCGATCCAGCCCGCCGCGTCGTCCCAGTCGGTGTCCGGGAGGTCGAGGCGCATTCCGACCCAGCCGCGATGCCCGACGTAGGGCGGGATGAAGAAGTGCTCGGGATCGCCGGCCACGAGGTCGCGCTGGAGCCCGTTCGGTGCAGCGAACCAGAGGCAGAGACGCCCCTCGTGCCACTCGCGCTCGTCGTGCAGCGACGCGAAGGTGCGTCCCGAGCGACCGGGGCCGGTGAAGAACGTCGGCGAGCCGTGCGAGAGGCGCTCCTCGACGCCCGGCAGGGCGAGGCCGGCGGGCCGCAGCCGCTCGAGCGCGGCTTGGAGTCTCGGCGTGCTCACCACCGGATGCGCCACCTCCGGCCGCAGCCTAGCGTCGACGAGCCCGGGCGTTGAGCCAGTGCTCGGCCTGCAGCGCCTGCCCGACGGCTGCGCCGCGGCGCCGGCCAGGCGCCCCATGCTCCACTCGCTGCGGCGCCCCGTCGGAGCCGATCGCCACCAGTGCGCGCCGCCCCGGCGGCGCGGACTCGACAACGTCGCGCGTGAAGTTCACCGTCAGACGCGGACCGGCTCCAGCGCGCGCTCCAGATACGCGTCGGTGTCCTCCTCCCGCAGCACGTCGGCCAGCCAGGCGCGGCGCTCGAAGTCGATCACCTCGAGCTCCCAGACGCAGGCCATGCCGGTGCCGTCGGCCGCCTCGAGCCGGCCGAGGTCGTCCAGCGGAGAGGCGAACACGCGGTGGTGGATCTCGTTGTCGTTCGCCCACCAATAGACCAGCCCCAGCCCGGCCGTCGCCGCCTCGTGAGCGATCGTGAACCCGAAGCCGTCCGCCGGCACGACCTCGCCGGCCACGCGCGCGGTCGACGCGGCCAGCGTCTCGTCGGGCGGCCGGTCCTCCACGGCGATGCCATAGTGCTTGAGCCGGCCGTCGCGGCGCAGGAAGGTGATCGTCCGGGGGTGATGGGCCATGGAGGCAAGATACGGCGCGGCGGGCCCGGGCCGCCGCGTATCCTCGGACCATGGCCGTCGCGACCCAGTTCTACGAGAAGACGGACGAGCAGAAGGCGATCCTCGAGATGGTCCGCCAGTTCGTCGACGAGCAGATCCTGCCGCACGCGGCGCACTACGACGCCCAGGACGAGTACCCGACCCCGATCGTCGACCAGATGAAGGAGCTCGGGCTGTTCGGCGTGACCATCCCGGAGGAGTACGGCGGGATGGGGCTGGACCTGACCACGTACACGATGATCGTGGAGGAGCTCAGCCGCGGCTGGATCTCCATCTCCGGCGTCGTCAACACGCACTTCATCGGCTCCTACCTACTGATGAAGTACGGCACCGACGCGCAGAAGGAGCGGCTGCTGCCGCGGATGGCGACCGGCGAGATCCGCGCCGCGTTCAGCCTCTCCGAGCCCGAGCTGGGCTCGGACGTGCAGGCGATCAAGGCGACCGCCACGCGCACCGATGACGGTGACTGGTCGATCTCCGGCCAGAAGATGTGGGTCACCAACGGCCTGCAGTCCGGCTTGGTCTTCGTGCTCGTGCGCACCGACCGCGCAGCCGATCCGCCCTACAAGGGCATGACCTGCTTCGTATGCGAGAAAGAGCCCGGTGCGCCCGAGAACCCGGGCCTCACCGTGCCGCCCAAGATCCGCAAGATGGGCTACAAGGGCGTCGAGTCGACCGAGCTGGTCTTCGACGGCTACCGCTGCCCGGGCGACATGGTGCTCGGCGGGGAGGAGGCCGGCCTGGGCCAGGGCTTCCGCCAGATGATGGATGCGCTCGAGGTCGGGCGCGTGAACGTCGCCGCCCGCGGCGTCGGCATCGCCCAGCGCGCGCTCGAGCTGGCGCTGCGCTACAGCCAGGAGCGCTCGACCTTCGGGCGCCAGATCGCCCAGCACCAGGCGATCCAGTTCAAGCTCGCCGACATGGCCACCAAGATCGAGGCCGCGCGCCTGCTCACGCTCAAGGCCGCCCGCATGAAGGACGCCGGCGAGCGCTCGGACCTGGAGGCCGGCATGGCCAAGCTGTTCGCCTCCGAGGCGGGCAAGGAGGTCGTGGAGGACGCCTTCCGCATCCACGGCGGCTACGGCTACTCCAAGGAGTACGAGATCGAGCGCCTGTATCGCGACGCGCCGCTGCTGCTGATCGGCGAGGGCACCTCGGAGATCCAGCGCATGGTCATCGGCAAGAAGCTGCTGGCCCGCCACAAGCGCTGAGGCGTCCAGCGAGCCGCGAACGGGCAGGAGGCCAGCATGGCGCTTCCCATCGAGGACTACGCCCTCATCGGGGACACCCAGACCGCCGCCCTGGTGGGCAAGGACGGGTCGATCGACTGGCTCTGCCTGCCCCGCTTCGACTCGCCCGCCTGCTTCGCCGCACTGCTGGGCGACCCGCAGCACGGGCGCTGGCTGCTCGCGCCCGCGAGCGAGGTGAAGCGCACCGAGCGGCGCTACCGGGAGAGCACGCTCGTGCTGGAGACCGACTTCCACACCGACGAAGGCGTGCTGCGGGTGATCGACTCGATGCCGATCCGCGACGAGGCGCCCGACGTGGTGCGGATCGCCCGCTGCCTCGAGGGACGGGTCGAGGTGCGCCTGGAGCTGATCCTGCGCTTCGACTTCGGCCGGGTGGTGCCCTGGGTGCGCCGCGCGGAGGATGGCGGGCTCATCGCCATCGCGGGACCCGACGCCGTGCACTTCGTCCCCGGGCGCCCGACGCGCGGCGAGGACCTCACCACGGTGGCCGAGTTCACGCTGGACGCAGGCGAGGAGGTGGGATTCGTCCTCACCTGGTACCCCTCGCACGAGCCGGTGCCCGATCCCGTCGACGCGCCGGCGGCCACCGAGGACACCACGCACTGGTGGCGCGACTGGGCGGCGCGCTCGCGGCTCGGCGGCGACCATCGCGACCTGGTCGAGCGCAGCCTCATCACCTTGAAGGCGCTCACGTACGCGCCGACCGGCGGCATCGTCGCCGCGCCCACCACCTCGTTGCCAGAGGCGATCGGCGGCGTTCGCAACTGGGACTACCGCTTCTGCTGGGTGCGCGACGCCACGCTCACCCTGCAGTCGATGCTGGCCGCCGGCTACACCGAGGAGGCGCACGCGTGGCGCGACTGGCTGCTGCGCGCCGTGGCCGGGTCTCCGTCGGAGATGCAGATCATGTACGGGCCGGCGGGAGAGCGGCGCCTGACCGAGCTCGAGCTCGAGTGGCTGCCAGGGTACGAGGGCTCGGCCCCGGTGCGGATCGGCAACGCGGCGTCCAGCCAGTTCCAGCTCGACGTCTACGGCGAGCTGATGGACGCGATGCTGCTGTGCCGCGACGGCGGCATCGCGGCCGACGAGGCCGCCTGGCGCCTGCAGGTCGCGCTGCTGGACTACCTCGAGACGGCCTGGCAGGAGCCCGACGAGGGGATCTGGGAGGTGCGCGGCGGGCGCCGCCCCTTCGTCCACTCCAAGGTCATGGCCTGGGTCGCCTTCGACCGGGCCGTGCAGATGGTCGAGCGCCACGGGCAGGACGGGCCGGTCGAGCGCTGGCGCGAGCTGCGGACCGCGATCCACCGCGAGGTGTGCGAGCGCGGCTACGACGCCGAGCGCGCCACCTTCACCCAGTCCTACGGCTCACGCGGCCTCGACGCCGCGCTGCTGATGCTTCCGATCGTCGGCTTCCTGCCGCCCGAGGACCCGCGGGTCATCGGCACCGTGGAGGCCGTGCAGCGCGAGCTGATGCGGGACGGCTTCGTGCTGCGCTACGACACCAGCGAAGCCGACGACGGTCTGCCGCCCGGCGAGGGCGCCTTCCTCCCGTGCTCGTTCTGGCTCGCCGACTGCCTGACGCTGATCGGCCGCCATGACGAGGCCCGCGAGCTGTTCGACCGGCTCGTTGGGCTGGCCAACGACGTCGGGCTGCTGGCCGAGGAGTACGACCCACGCCTCGAGCGGCAGGTCGGCAACTTCCCGCAGGCCTTCAGCCACGTGGGGCTGATCAACACCGCGCTCAACCTGGACCGCGCGCGCCGCTCGCCGGCCCGCGAGCGCTCCGAGTCCGAGACGGAGGTCACCACCTGATGCGCGCGATCACGCTGGAGCCTGGCACGCCCGGCTCGGCCGCGCTGGAGGAGGTGGCCGAGCCCGCAGCCGAGGAGGGCGCCGTGCTGGTCGACGGCGTCGCCTGGGGCATCTGCGGCACCGACGCCGAGATCATCGCCGGTGAGTACGGCGAGGCGCCGCCCGGCGCGGATCGGCTCGTGCTGGGCCACGAGTCGCTCGGGCGCGTGGCCGAGGCGCCGGCGGGCAGTGGCTTCGACCCCGGCGACCTCGTGGTGGGCATCGTGCGCCGGCCCGATCCGGTGCCGTGCGGCTCCTGCGCGGCGGGCGAGTGGGACTTCTGCCGCAACGGCCTCTACACCGAGCGCGGGATCAAGGGGCTGCACGGGTTCGCGTCGGAGCGCTGGCGGATCGAGCCCGAGTTCCTCGTGAAGCTCGACGGCGGACTCGGCCTGCTCGGTGTGCTGATGGAGCCGACCACGATCGTGGCCAAGGCGTGGGAGCAGATCGACCGGATCATGGCGCGGGCGACGATCGCCCCCGAGCGCGTGCTGGTCTGCGGCGCCGGCCCGATCGGCCTGCTCGCCGCCCTGCTCGCCCGCGCGCGCGGCTACGAGGTGATCGTGCTCGATCGCGCCACCGACGGGCCCAAGCCCGCGCTCGTGCGCGACCTCGGCGCCGCCTACCACGCCGGGGCGGTGCACGACGTGGAGCCGGCGCCCGACATCATCGTGGAGGCCACGGGCGCCGACGCGGTGGTGCTCGACGCCATGGGCCACACGGGCGCCAACGGCGTCGTCTGCCTCACCGGCGTCTCCAGCGGCGGGCACTCCGTGGCGCTCGACGCTGGCGCCCTGAACCGCAGCCTGGTGCTGGAGAACGACGTCGTCTTCGGCACCGTGAACGCCAACCGGCGCCACTACGCCGCGGCGGCCGAGGCGCTGGCCGCCGCCGACCGGGACTGGCTGGGGCGGCTGATCACGCGCCGGGTGCCGCTCGATCGCTGGCAGGAGGCGCTGCAGCGCACCCCGCAGGACATCAAGGTCGTGGTCGAGCTCGGCGCAACCTAAAGGGGTCAGACCCCTTTAGAGGGCGCAGGCGCCGATGACCTCCTGCCACCAGGACTGCTCGGCCGCGTCGCGGCTGGCGGTCAGGCGGCGGCGCGCCTGGGTCTGCATCTGCGCCGCCGGGCCCATCATGAGGATCGGGCCGGTGACCGCGAAGCGCCCGTCGGCGAGGATGACCAGCGCGCCGGGCACGTCGCGGCGCGTGCGCAGGTGCTCGACCACCTCGCGGCCGCCGATCGTCTGCGGGTACGCCGGATCGCCGTCGGCGTCGCTCCACTGCCGGGCGGTGTAGACGGGCACCGAGCCCGTGTAGGTGCGCGGTGGTCGCACCGGCCGGTGCAGCGGGCCCGTGCGCCAGCGCTCGAGCAGCTTTGGCAGCTCGCGCGCCACCTCGCGGCGGACGAGCACGAGCATGCGGTCGCCCTCCTCCAGCCGGGTGGAGCCGCGCGGCAGCAGCACCTCCTTGCCCCGCACCACGAGCGAGACCAGCGCGTCGCGCGGCAGCCCCAGGTTGCGCAGGCGCACGCCCGCGGCAGCGTCGCCCGGCCGGATGGTGTGCTCGAGCACGTCGCCGCCCAGCTCGCGCACGGCCCCGACCTCGACCAGCGGGGCGGGCAGCGCGGGCTCGGCGGTGGTGACGCCGAGCCGTCGCGCGAGCGGCTCGACCGTGGTGCCCTGCAGCACGGTGGAGAGCAGCACCGCGAAGAACACGATGTTGAAGAAGTCCAGCGAGTTGGGGACACCGTCGATGACCGGGAAGATGGCCAGCACCACCGGGACCGCGCCGCGCAGGCCGGCCCACGAGAGCAGCGAGACCTCGGGCAGGCTGAAGCCCATGCCCAGCGTGGAGACGAAGGTCGCCACCGGGCGGGCCACGAAGACGACGGTGAGCGACAGCAGCGCCCCCTCCAGGGCCAGGTCGCCGAGCTGGTCGGTGAAGACCAGCAGGCCGAGCGTGAGGAACATCGTCAGCTGGCCGACCCAGGCCAGCCCCTCGTGGAAGGCCACGATCGTCGGCCGGGCGGGCACGACGCCGGTGCCGAGTGCCAGCCCGCACAGGTAGACGGCGAGGAAGCCCGAGCCGCCCAAGGCGTCGGCGGCGCCGAAGGCCAGCGTGGCGGCGGTGAGCGAGGCGACCGGGTACAGGCCGGGGGTCGCGAGCGTCACGCGCTTGAAGGCGGTCTGGGCCAGGGCGCCGACCGCCAGGCCCGCGGCCAGGCCGATCCCGAGCTGCTGGGCGAACAGCAGGCCGAAGTCGGCGATCCCGTAGTCCGGGTGCAGGATCCACTCGATGAAGCCGAGCACGAGCAGCACGGCCACCGGGTCGTTGAAGCCGGCCTCGCCCTCCAGCGTGCGGGCGAGGCGCCGCCGCAGCGTCGAGCCGCGCAGCAGCGCGAAGATCGCCGCGCTGTCGGTGGAGGCGACGATCGAGCCCAGCAGCAGACCCTCCAGCGTGCTGAACCCGAACAGCGCGGTGGCCACGACCCCGCTGATGGCCGCGGTCAGCAGCGTCCCGACGATCGCGAGCGCCACCGCGGGCGCCAGCACCGGCCGGATCTCCTGCCAGCCGGCGGTCAGGCCGCCCTCGAACAGGATCAGGGCGAGCGCGAGCACGCCGACCGCCTCCGCCGTCTCGTAGTCGGCGAAGTCGATCCAGGATCCGACGCTCATGCCGACGGCCAGGAACAGCACCAGGCCGGGCACGCGCAGGCGGCCCGCGATCAGCGAGGCGGCGAGTGCGGCGGTCAGCACCGCGCCCGCGAACAGGATCCAGGCTCCCTCCGGCAGGCCGGAAGCCTACTTCGACGCCGTTCGGCTACGAGGGCTCAGCCGAGCAGCGCGACGGCACGCTCACCGAGGCTGCGGCGGGCGACGCCGGCCAGGCCCCGGTCGCCCGTGACCAGCAGGCCCTCGGACAGCGCTTCGGCCAGCGCGAGGTAGCAGGCGTCGTAGGGCGTCAGAGCGTGACGCAAGGCCCAGACCCGCTGGCGCAGCGGCTCGTGCGGGTGGCGCACGAGCCGTGCTTCGCCCAGATCGGACACGGCGGCGGCCGCGCGGTGCGCAGGGACGTCTCCCGACCGCTCGAGCCGCCGCAGGGCGCTCAGGGTCTCGGGCTCGATCAAGGCCGGTGCATGCAGCGGCATCGTGCTCTCGCCGACGATCGACGCGAGCCCGCGCAGCGCCGAAGGCCGGCCGAGCAGGACGTCGGTCAGCGTCGAGGCATCGACGACGATCAGCGCCGGTCGCGCTCCTCGCGGATGATCTCTGCCGCCGACGGCCCCGTGTAGGGCTCCCGAGCGCCGATCCGTGCGAACAGCTCAGGCAGGGTCGGCGTGCGCGACAGCTGGGCCATCTCCCCGAGGAGGTACTCGTTCAGCGACCGGCCCGAGCGCGCGGCCTGCTCCTTGAGCCGCGCGTGGACGTCGTCGGGCACGTTCCTGATCTGCACGTTCGCCATGAGCCCAGTATGCTAGCAAACTGCATGCATCACTCGGGCGTGGTGTAGGCCTGGGAGATGCCCCCGTCGACCATGAAGCTCGTGGCGGTGACGTATGTCGAGTCGTCGGAGGCGAGGAAGAGGGCGGCGGAGGCGATCTCCTCCGCGCGCGCGAAGCGGCCCATCGGCACGTGGACCAGCCGCCGGGCGGCGGCGACGGGGTCGCTGGCGTAGAGCTCGCGCAGCAGCGGCGTGTCGACCGGGCCGGGGCAGAGCGCGTTGACGCGCACGCCGCGGCGGGCGAACTCGACGCCCAGCTCGCGCGAGAGGGCCAGCACGCCGCCCTTGGAGGCCGTGTAGGCGATCTGCGAGGTGGCCGCGCCCATGGTGGCCACGAACGACGCCGTGTTGATCACCGAGCCGCCGCCGGCGTCGAGCAGGTGCGGGATGCCGTGCTTGCAGCAGTGAAAGACCGAGGCGAGGTTGATGCTCTGCACGCGCTGCCACGTCGCGTACGAGGTCTCCAGCACGGACGCGTCGTCGGTGGGGGAGATGCCCGCATTGTTGAAGAGGACGTCGATGCGCCCGAACTCCTCCCGGACCCGCCCGTAGAGCGTCGCGACCTGCTCCTCGTCGGACACGTCGGCCGCCATGGCGACGGTGCCGGCGCCGTCCTCGCGCAGGTCGACGCCCACCACGACGGCGCCCTCGTCGAGGAAGCGCTGCGCGCTCGCCGCGCCGATCCCGCCGGCGGCGCCCGTGATCACGCACACCTTGCCGTCCAGCCGTCCCACTCAGCCCTCCGTCGCGTAGTACACGGACTTGACCTCGGTGTAGGCGTCCAGCGCGTGGGGGCCGAGCTCGCGCCCGATCCCCGACTGCTTGAAGCCGCCGAACGGCGTCGCGACCCGGACCGAGGTGTTCGAGTTGACCGACAGCACGCCGGCGTCGACCGCGCGCGCCACGCGCAGGGCGCGAGCGCCGTCGCGGGTCCAGATCGAGCCGGACAGCCCGTAGATGGTGTCGTTGGCCAGTGCGACGGCCTCCGCCTCGTCGCGGAAGGGGATCACGCAGGCGACCGGGCCGAAGATCTCCTCGCGCACGGCGCGGTCGCCTGGCTCCATCGGCGCGAGCACGGTGGGTGGGAACCAGAAGCCGGGGCCGTCGGGTGCGCTGCCCTGGGCCGCGACGGGCGCCCCGTCGGGCACGTAGCCGGCCACTTCGGCGCGCCGGCCGGCCGAGATCAGCGGGCCCATGTCGGTGCCGTCGGCGAGCGGGTCGCCCACCGTGATGTCCTCCACCACGGCGGCCAGGGCGGCGAGGAACTCGTCGAGCACGGTGTCCTGCACGAGGATGCGCGAGCGCGCGCAGCAGTCCTGCCCGGCGTTGCCGAACACGGAGCCGGGCGCGGCCGCCGCGGCGGCCTGCACGTCGGCGTCGGCGAACACGAGGTTGGGCGACTTGCCGCCCAGCTCCAGCGTGACCCGCTTGATCGTCTGCGCCGCGCCCGCCGCGATCCGGCGGCCGACCTCGGTGGAGCCGGTGAAGGCGACCTTCGCCACGCCGGGGTGCTCGACCAGCCGGGCGCCGCAGGCGGCGCCCGGCCCCACCACCACGTTGACCACGCCCTGGGGCAGTCCGGCCTGCAGCGCGAGTCGCTCGAGCTCGAGCGCGGTCAGCGGCGTCAGCTCGGCCGGCCTGAGCACGACCGTGTTGCCCGCCGCCAGGCAGGGCCCGAGCTTCCACGCCGCGATGGTGAGCGGGAAGTTCCACGGCACGATCAGCCCGACCACGCCGAGCGGCTCCCGGAACGTCATGGCCACGCCGCCGGCCACCGGGATCGTGTCGCCCAGGTTGCGCTCGACCGCCCCCGCGTAGTAGCGGAAGGTGTCGACGACCATCCCCATCTCGCCCCGCGCGTCGGCCAGCGGCTTGCCGGCGTTGCGCGCCTCCAGCACCGCGAGCGACTCGCGCTCGGCTTCGAGCGCGTCGGCCAGGCGGTACAGCAGCCGCGCGCGGTCGGTGGGGGCGACGGCGCGCCAGGCCGGGAAGGCCGCCCGTGCGCGCTCGACGGCGGCGTCGACCTCCTCGACGCCGGCGCGCGGGAGCTCCGCGAGCACCGCCTCGGTGGCGGGCTCGAGCACGGTGAGGGTCACGCCGCCCGCCGCCCACGGCCCCGTCGCTCGGCCGCATAGACGCGCGCCTCGTCGACCAGCGCGGCGATCAGCGGCGAGGTCGCATCGGCCTCCGGGTGCCACTGCACGCCGAGTGCGAAGCGATGGCCCGGCACCTCCAGCGCCTCGGGCAGGTCGTCGAGCGTCGCCCACCCGGTGACCGTCAGGCCCTCGCCGATCGCCTGCACGCCCTGGTGGTGGTGCGACTTGGTCGGGTGCACCGGCTCGCCCGCCGCGCGCGCGGCCAGCGAGCCCGCGGCCAGGCGCACGTCGTGGTCGGCGTCGTCGAAGGAGCCGGGCGTGCGCCGTGGTCCTCGTGGCCGAGGTCGTCGGGCAGGTGCTGGGTGAGCGTGCCGCCGCGCGCCACGTTCATCACCTGCATGCCGCGGCAGACGCCCAGGAACGGCAGGTCGCGCTCCATCGCCCGCGCCGCCAGAGCCAGCTCGAACGCGTCGCGCTCGGGCACCGTCCCGATGGTGGTCGGGTGCGGCTCGGCGCCGTAGGCGGCGGGATCGACGTCGCTGCCGCCCGCGAGCAGCAGCCCGTCGAGCGGATCGAGCGTCTCGTCGGGATCTTGCACCGCGCCCGCGTCGGGCGGCAGCAGCACCGCCCGGCCGCCGGCCCGCTGCACCGCCTCCACGTAGGTGAACGGCAGCAGGGCGACCGGGGCGTCCCAGACGCTCCAGCGGGCGCGCTCGAGCGCCGTGCACACCCCGATGACGGGCTTGCGCGGGGGGATCAGGCCGGGGTCCGGGTGGTCGACTCGCCCGACTCGTCCGAGATGACGCCCGCGGCGTCGTCGAACGTCAGCGTCCGCACGGGACCCTGGTAGCGGTTCTTCGCTCCCGCCAGCCACCAGATCCCGACAGCCAGGAACAGACCGCCGACCATCAGCGGCGCGTAGTTGACCGCGGTCCAGGTGAACTCGTCGCGCCACGGCACCGCGGCCGGCGTGAACGGCAGCGAGAAGATGATCACGCACAGCACAACCCAGCCGACGGCGACCGAGCACATCCAGCGGTACTTCGCGCCCAGGTTCCAGGCGCCGGGCTCGAACCGATCGCCCGCGCGCAGCCGCAGGAAGACCGGCGTCACGTAGGCGATGTAGAGGCCGATCACCGAGATCGAGACGACCGCGAAGAAGGCGACCGGGACGCCGCCGCCCTCGACGTTCCACAGCGCCGGCAGGGTGATGATGAGTGCGAGCCCGCAGACGCCGAGCACGGAGGCGACCGGGACGCGATTGCGGTTCAGGCGGGTCCAGAACGCCCAGCCGGGCACTGCGCGGTCGCGCGAGAAGGCGTAGAAGGTGCGCGAGCAGCTCGTCACGCAGGCCATGCCGCAGAACACCTGGCCGAGCAGCGAGATGAGGATCACGATCTCCGCCCAGCCCTCGCTCATCGCGCTGGTGAAGATCGCCGGCGTGTAGCCCGCCGCCTCGTTGATCGCGTCGACGTCGGGTGGCCGCGAAGGTGATCGCCAGCAGCACGAACCAGCCGATGATCGCCGAGTAGAAGACGGACTGCCAGATCCCGCGCGCCGCCGCGACCTCGGCCTCCTGCGTCTCCTCGGCCACGTGCGCCGAGGCGTCGAAGCCGGTGACCGTGTACATCGTCAGCAGGAAGCCGAGCGGCAGCACGTACCACCAGAACATGCCGTCCCCGAACCCCGAGGCGTTCGCCGTCTCGGTGAACACGAAGTCCACGCTCTGGTGGCGGTCGGGCACGAAGACGAGGATCGCGATGATCACCGCCACGCCCGCGACGTGCCAGAACACGGAGATGTTGTTGAACAGCGCGACGAGGTGCGACGAGTAGATGTTCACCGCCGCATGGAGCGCGAGCAGCACCACGAAGAGCGCGAAGACGTCGTCCAGGCCTGCGGAGTCGGCGAAGTTCACCACGCCGAGATCGAGCCCCCAGAGGTTGAACAGCGTCGCACCGAACAGCGCAGCGGCGTAGTCGACCGAGGCGACGACTGCGACCAGGCCGATCACGTTGAACCAGCCCGTGAACCACGACCAGCCCGGCCCGCCGAGCTTCGCCGCTCACCAGTAGGGGCCGCCGGCGGTCGGGTACGCGCTGGCCAGCTCGGCCATGCAGAACGCGATGACCATGATCAGCGCGCAGATGATCGGCCAGCCCCACGCGATCGCCACGGGGCCGCCGTTGTTCCAGGCTTGACCATAGGTCGTGAAGCAGCCGGCCAGGACCGAGATGATCGTGAAGGAGATCGCGAAGTTCGAGAACGAGCTCCACGCCCGGGTCAGCTCCTGCTTGTAGCCCAGCTCCGCCAGCCGCTCGGAGTCGCGGTTCCGCGGCTGATCGGACGTGCTCACTCGACCATCCCCTCCTAAAGGTCTGTGCAGGAAACCTTAGGCGAGATTCATGAAGCAAGTCAAGGGGTAGGGAGCGCCGGGACAAGAGAGGGGGTTTCGCCTGCCGGCGTGCGTGCTCGTTCCTCGCCGCACGCCTTTCGGCGACGTTACATGTGGCTGGACCGTGAGCGGACCGTCGCAGGTCCGGGGTACAAGCGCTGGCTGATCCCGCCCGCCGCGCTGGCGGTGCACCTGTCGATCGGGCAGGTCTACGCGTTCAGCGTGTTCAAGGAGCCGCTCGTGGAGCGGTTCGACTCCAGCCTGACGCCGATCGGGATCATCTTCTCGATCGCCATCGTGATGCTGGGCCTCTCGGCCGCCGTGCTCGGTCGCTGGGTCGAGCGCAGTGGGCCGCGCAAGGCGATGGCCACCGCCGCGCTGTGCTGGAGCGGCGGCTTCGCGGTCGGCGCCGCGGGCGTCGCCGCCGAGCAGTTGTGGCTGGTCTACCTCGGCTACGGCTTCATCGGCGGCATCGGCCTGGGCATCGGCTACATCTCGCCGGTCTCCACGCTGATCAAGTGGTTCCCGGACCGGCCCGGGCTGGCCACGGGCCTGGCGATCATGGGCTTCGGCGGCGGCGCGCTGATCGCCTCGCCGCTCTCGGACACGCTGCTCGGCGCCTACGCCGACCAGCCCGCCGACGCGATCGCGCCCGCCTTCCTCACGCTCGGCGCGATCTACCTGGTGACCATGCTGCTCGGCGCCTTCACCGTGCGCGTGCCGGCCGACGACTGGAAGCCCGAGGGCTTCGAGCCGGCCGAGCAGGCGGAGCGCGCGCTGGTGACCACGAAGAGCGTCGACGCGGTGCAGGCCGTCAAGACCCCGCAGTTCTGGCTGCTGTGGACGGTGCTGTTCTGCAACGTGACGGCGGGCATCGGGATCCTCGAGCAGGCCGCGCCGATGATCCAGGACTACTTCCCCGAGGTCACCGCGGCGGCCGCCGCCGGCTACGTCGGGCTGCTCGCGCTGTGCAACATGAGCGGCCGCGTGATCTGGTCCTCGACGTCCGACGTCATCGGGCGCAAGCCGATCTACATCGGCTACCTGGGGATCGGCGCCCTGCTCTACACGCTGGTGGCGGCGACCGGCACCGGCTCGGTGGCGTGGTTCGTGCTGCTCACCGGCATCATCCTGACCTTCTACGGGGGCGGCTTCGCGACGATCCCGGCCTACCTCAAGGACCTGTTCGGCACGCTGGAGGTCGGCGCCATCCACGGACGGCTGCTGACCGCCTGGTCGTGCGCCGGCGTGGCCGGGCCGCTGATCGTCAACGCGATCGCCGACTACCAGACCGGCCGCGGCAAGGAGGGCGCCGACCTCTACACGCTCTCGCTGTGGATCATGGTCGGCGTGCTGGTCGTCGGCTTCATCGCCAACGCGCTCGTGCGCCCGGTGTCCGAGCGCCACCACGCGAGGACGGAGGCCGAGCCAGCGCGCGGCGAGCCCCGCGTCGGGCG
>Ga0136617_10002068_pt1 | contig 17940 bp, 16 predicted proteins | sample AntDrymUQ3222106_2_FD_129672 | JGI IMG/M metagenome (GOLD analysis project Ga0136617, IMG submission 129672) | Polar desert sand microbial communities from Dry Valleys, Antarctica - metaG UQ322 (21.06) | ecosystem: Environmental > Terrestrial > Soil > Desert | place: Antarctica: Dry Valley... | reverse complement strand
CGGACCGACGATGGCGATGTTTATTCGCTGGTGGGTGATCTTCAGGATTTCGATGCGGGCGACCACGTCCGGATCGTTGGGCGTACGGTGGAGGTTTCGATCTGCCAGCGCGGCACCACCATCGAGGTGCGGCGCATTGCAGAAGCGGAGTGAGAAGCGAGGAGCGAAACCTCAGCGGACGAAGCACTTTGTATCCTTGTTCCTCGCCTTGGGCCCCCGGGTTTCGCCGGGATGACGAACTGTCAACCGGCGTTTGCTGAACGACTCCTAAACGCATCGTTCCAGTCCAGTTCATCGCAACTCATCTATTGCTGTCCGTAATAAGGAAGGGGGGACCCACAGAGTGCACAATATTGTGCGGTCCACTTCAAGAAAGGACTACCCAATGAAAAACTTTTACATGGGTGTTGCGGCGCTCACGGCCACTTTGGTCGCCGCACCGGCCCTGACCACCTCGGCGGAAGCCTACCACTATGGTGGCGGTTACCGTCAGGAGTTGGTCTGTCTTGTGACCTTCTTCAAGCGCAGCCAAGTGAGCGGCGGCGCGGACGTCAACGTCCAACGTGCACAGATTCTGCCGCGCCGCGTGGCGCGGTGGCGCGATGGCCCGCATGACCGGATGCGGATTTTCGATTATGGCAGCAACCGGCAGACTCGCGAAACCTGCAGGTACTTGAACCGCATCAACAACTAACGACAAAGGCTCAGGGTCACACATCGCGTGTGGCCCTGACTTTATTTATCGTCGCTCCTCGACAGATTACAATTTGGAATCTTTAGTGCTCGGGGGCCGGACGCTGGGACTGGCGCGAACGGCAGTCGAGGAGGCTGCCATGTCAGCCGCACGCTCGAGACGGTCAGCACTGCACGGCCTTGCTGATACCAAGCACTTACGATTTCAGGCACACCCGGCAATTCACCTACGGCGAGCTATTTCATCTTCGCGAATAGCGAGTTAGAGGCGCCTTTCATCGAAGAACGGTTTGGGTTGTGCCAATTTCTGTTTCGGTTCAGAGTGGGACCAAGGGCATCTTGACGAATGCCGGTAACAGGGAGAGAAATCATGCCGAAATCTCGCAAAGCCGCGAACAGCAAGTCGCGCCGTGCATTTCTAAAAGGCGGGGCCGTGGCCGCCGCGGCTGGTGCCGCAACGCTTGCCATGCCGAATGTGGTTCGAGCCCAAGAGGCGGTGGTGTTCAAGTTCCAGAGCACTTGGCCCGCCAAGGACATCTTTCATGAATTCGCGGCCGACTTCGTGGCCCGCGTCAATGAAATGGGCGGCGGGCGCATCAAGCTCGATCTTCTGGCGGCAGGCGCTGTGGCCAAGGCCCTTGAGGTGCAGGACGCCGTGATCGCGGGTACGCTCGACGGCGGCCATGGCGTTACGGCTTACTGGTATGGCAAGCACAAGGCCGCTTCGCTCTTCGGAACGCCGCCCGCCTGGGGCTGGCGCGCCAACCAGATGATCGGCTGGATGAAATATGGCGGCGGCCAGGCTCTCTACGACGAACTGGTGCAGCAGGTTCTGGGTCTCGATCTGGTCGGCTTTCTCACCGGTCCCATGCCGACTCAGCCGCTTGGCTGGTTCAAGCAGGAAATCACCGATGCGGGACAACTGAACGGCCTCAAATACCGCACCGTCGGCCTCTCGGCCGATCTGTTCAAGCAGATGGGCGCTGCTGTCACCATCATGGGCGGCGGGGAAATCGTTCCCGCGATGGACCGGGGGCTTCTCGACGCGGCGGAGTTCAACAATCCCTCGTCGGACAAGCTCCTGGGTTTCGCCGACGTGTCGAAGCACTATATGCTGCAGAGCTATCATCAGTCGGCCGAGTGTTTTGAAATCATCTTCAACAAAGCCAAGTTCGAGGCGCTGGCGCCCGAGCTTCAGGCAATGATCAAATATGCGGTGGAGTCGTCCAACACCGATATGAGCTGGAAGGCGATGGAGCGCTATTCCAAAGACCTCGCGGCGCTGAAGGAAGCTGGCGTCAGTGTGCACAAGACGCCGGATTCGGTGCTGCAGGCGCAGCTCCTGGCCTGGGACGCGGTCATCACCGCACAGTCGGCCGATCCGTTCTTCGCCAAGGTGGTCGAAAGCCAGAAAGCCTGGGCCAAGCGTGTCGTGGGCGCCCAGTTCGAGTTGGAGGTCGACCAGAAGATGGCCTACGATCACTTCTTCCCGGCTTAGGGTTGCAAGTGGGTCTTCCGGCACACATCCTTGGGCGGATGCTTCGAGGCTCACGGGCTTGGCCCGTGAGCACCTCAGCATGAGGATATGAGAGATATCCCTCACGCTCAGGTGCGAGCGGAGCGAGCCTCCATGAAACGGGACTGGCTGGCGGTTTTCATTTTCGCCGCGGGCGTGGCGCTGGTTATCGCGGCGATTTTCTGGTCGCTTTACGCTTATGGCCTCGTTGGGCAGATGGTGGCCTCCAAAGGCCTTCGGCCCGCCAACAGTTTTCACTGCCTCATGGCGTTCGGCGGCAAGTGTGATTTGCTCGCCGCGGCGCATGCGACGAAGGGCACGGTCGCCTATACTCCACTGATATTTTGGGCAGGGGTCGCGGCGGTGATCGCCAGTTTCGCTGTCAACCTCCTGCCGCGTTTTGAGGGTGAGCCCTGGGGCATCAGGCTGCAACGGCTGCTGATCCCGGTCGATCGGGTCAGCACCTTTGTTGGCCAGTTTTTTGCCTGGAGCATTCTGCTGCTCACCCTGGCCGTCAGTTATGAAGTGTTCTCGCGTTATGTGCTGGGAGCGCCGACCGACTGGGCCTTCGATGCAAGCTACATCCTCTACGGCACGCTGTTCATCATGGCGGGCGCCTATGCGCTGTCGCGCAACGCCCATGTGCGGGGGGATTTCCTGTATCGGAGCTGGCGGCCCAGGACGCAGGCGCGGATGGATCTCATCCTCTATTTCCTGTTCTTCTTTCCCGGCATCATCGCTTTCATCTATTCGGGCTACGGCTTTGCGGCGCAATCGTGGTTCAGCCATGAGCATTCCGCCTACAGCCCCGACGGGCTGCCGATCTATCACTACAAGTCGATCATCCCCGCGACCGGCGTGCTGCTGCTGTTGCAAGGCGTCGTGGAGGTGATCCGCTGCCTTGTCTGCTTGCGCACCGGCGCCTGGCCGCAGCGGCTGCACGATGTGGAGGAGCTCGAGAAGGTTATTCTCGAACAGCACGCGGGCGATGGAGCCAAGCCATGACCGACCCGCAACTCGGCGTGTTCATGCTCGTGCTGTTTATCGGGCTGATCATGCTGGGCTTCCCAATCGCCTTCACGCTCATGGCCATGGGCGTGGGGTTCGCCTGGCTGGCTTTCGATGGCAACTGGCAGCCGGTGATGTCGCTGCTGGTGCAGCGCACTTGGTCCGTAATGACCAACGATATTCTGATCTCCGTGCCGCTGTTCGTATTCATGGGTTACATCGTCGAACGCGCCAATATCCTCGACCGGCTGTTCCGCTCGATCCAGCTGGCGGCCGGCGGATTGCCCGGTTCGCTGGCCATTGCTACGCTCGTCACCTGCGCGCTTTTCGCCACGGCCACCGGCATTGTCGGGGCCGTCGTCACGCTCATGGGGCTTCTTGCCTTTCCGGCCATGCTGCGCCACGGCTATGACGTTAAGTTATCGGCGGGTGTTGTTTGCGCCGGCGGCTGCCTCGGCATCCTCATTCCGCCCAGCATCATGCTGATCCTTTACGGAGCCACGGCTGGCGTCTCGCCGGTGCAGCTCTATGCGGGAGCGTTGTTTCCTGGGCTCATGCTGGCCGGCATGTACATGGTCTATGTGATGATCCGCGCCATGCTCAATCCGGCGCTGGCGCCGCCCTTGCCGCCGGAAGAACGCAATGTCCCAACTTTTACCATCATCTACGAACTGCTCACTGCCTTCGTCCCCCTGGCGCTGCTCATCTTCTCGGTACTGGGCGCCATCATGTTCGGGCTGGCGACACCGTCGGAAGCCGCGGCTATCGGCGCGCTTGGAGCACTTGTGCTCGCCGCCGCCTACCGTTCGCTGACCTACGAGAAACTCAAGCAGTCCGTCTATCTGACGGCTCGCACCTCGGCCATGATCGGCTGGCTGTTCGTGGGCTCGTTCACCTTCTCGGCGGTGTTTGCCATTCTGGGCGGGGACGCGGTGATCAAGGACTTCGTGGTGGGGCTCGATCTTTCGCCCTTCATGTTCCTGCTGGTGGCGCAGATCATCATCTTCATACTCGGCTGGCCGCTGGAATGGACTGAGATCATCGTCATCTTCGTGCCGATCTTCCTGCCGCTGCTCGACCATTTCGGCATCGATCCCCTGTTCTTTGGCCTGCTGATCGCCCTCAACATCCAGACCTCGTTCCTCTCGCCGCCCGTCGCCATGGCGCCATTTTATTTGAAAGGGGTGGCGCCAGCGCATGTGTCGATCAACGATATTTTTGCCGGCGTCATGCCGTTTATCTTCATCGTCCTTATCGCCATGGCGCTGCTCTACATGTTCCCGGCGATCGGCCTGTGGCTTCCGTCCTATCTCTATGGGCGTTGAGACGGAGTGACTACGCTGCCCGGGCAGACAGGGCGGCGTCCCAATAGGGCGGGTCGTCGAACGCCTGGAAAAGATGGTCGGCCAGCGCGCGAATTCTCGCCGATCGGTGGTTGCTCTGCGGAAAGACAACATACACACCGCGCGGCACCGGCTCCGCCTGAATTGGGACAACGACCAACTTTCCCTGCGCCAGCGCCTCGTATGCAAGAAATGTCGGAATTATTGTCAAACCCAGACCGGCAATGGCTGCATCGCGCTGCATATCGCCGTTATCGACTTGCATGGCGGTTTTTATTCGAGCGCTTGTGACCTTGCCATCGACCCGGAACAGCCACTCTTGCATGGGCCAGACATGGCAAAAGCTGATTGCCAGATGTGATTCAAGATCGGTCAAAGTGCGAGGCAAGCCCCATTTGGCAGCGTACGCCGGACTGCATACGACCACCCGGCGGCTCACCGTGAGCTTGCGCGCCACCATCGTCGAATCCCGCAGGAAGCCTATGCGGATGGCGAGATCGTAGCCCTCGTTCACGAGGTTGACCATTCTATCGTTGAGTTCGACCTTGAGTTCGATGTTGGGATGCTGCTTCACGAAAGAAAACCGTGCCGGACCGAGATGCAGGACTCCGAACGAGTTGGGAGCGCTCAGCCGAACCGGGCCAAACAGCTTATCCTTTTCGCGGCCGGCAGCGGCAGTCGCTTCGTCCAGATCGGCAAGAACTCGGCTGCAGCGCTGGTAGAAAGCTTCGCCGGCTTCGGTCAGGCCCACCCGGCGCGCTGAGCGCCGCAGCAATTGGGTGCCAAGGGTGTTTTCCAGGGCCGTCAGGCGCTGACTGACCACCGATTTTGACAAAGAAAGCCTGGCCGCGGCTTCCGTAAGGCTGCCCGCTGAGACAATTTCGACAAATGTCTGGATGCCTTCAAGCCGTACCGCAGCCTTCATCGTTCGCATAATCCAAACTTCATTTTCACCGATGCAGCTGCTGCGTAAGGCGGATTTGGTGGTAAGTCAAAACCCCTTAACAACACCAGGATCAGGTCATGACCAGCAGCAGAACAACGGTGCGCTTATTTCTCGCACTTTTTTTGTCCTCGGCCCCATTCCTTGCCATTGCGCAAGAAACTGACTCGCAGCGCCTGAAGTTCACCAATCCCAAGACGGTGCACGCTCCGTTCGGCTATACGCACGTTGTGGAATCCAAGGGCGGCAGAACGCTCTATGTCTCAGGCCAGGTCGGCTTGGACCTGTCGGGCAATCTCGTAGGTGCGAGCTTTCCTGCCCAGACTCAGCAGGCCTTCGAAAATCTAAAGGCGGTGCTTGAGGGCGCTGGGGCGAGCTTCAAGGATGTCGTCAAGCTGAACATCCATGTGGTGGATATTTCGCAGCTTCCAGCTTTCCGCGAAGTCCGCGACAAGTACATCGATACCGCGAACCCGCCCGCCAGCACGGCCGTCGAGGTGAGCAAGCTTTACGCGCCGGAAGTGTTAATCGAAATCGACGCGGTGGCAGTTGTGCCGGAGTGAATAGTGTTTCATCTGAAGCGCCTCTGTGAGGCCGCTTACGCGCTCTAATCGCTCAGGACCGAGCCGAGTTAAGCAATCGGGGCAGATAGCAAGTTCAATGCGCAAGCTTTGTGTTGTTCGGCATAATGGAAGCTCAGATGTTGATTTCTTCCTTCCCCCCTCGCGGGGGAAGGTGGATCGCGCCATTTGGCGCGAGACGGATGAGGGGGCTGGTTCAGCGAGTCCAGTCACCAAGCCACCTGACCTCGCTGAAACAGCCCCCTCATCCGGCGCGTTCCGCGCCACCTTCCCCGCGAGGGGGGAAGGGGATTCTGGCGAACTTACACCGTATGCATCGGTTAGGTTATGGATTTGCTGGGCTCTCAATTGCGCTACGCGCACTGAAAATCCGCTGGGATGCGGGGTGAGGGGCGATGATAGCCCCATCGGAAACTGAAAATTGCCGCACGACCTCGACGAAATTCCGTAGCATCTTCGATGGATTGCGTTTGTTCCAGGCGGCAATCGTGGTGATCCGCTCGCTGACATTGGCGATGGGACGCACCACCACGCCTCTTGGGTACATTCTGAACGGCCGTTCCGGATAGATGGTGACGCCAAGCTGGGCCGACACCAAGCCGAAAATCGCGTCGCTGTTGCCGGGTTCGTGCGCCACCCGCGGCAGGAAGCCGTGAGCGAGACATATCCGGTCAACCACATCCCGGTAAGGGCGCCATTTGGAAACCGTGCCAAAAATGAATGGCTCTTCGGCGAGGCTGCGAAGATCGATCTCCGGCAACTCCGCCATCGGATGGGCTTCGGGCAAAACCACCATCAGCTGGCTTGAACCAACCGGCATACTGGTGACGTCCGGGTGGTCGAAGGGGCCGATGAGGAAGCCCATGTCGATGCCGCGATCGAGGATGAGCGCGCGCTGCCTTTCCGTCCACAGATGATCCAGCACGATATCCACATCGGCGAATTTGTGGCGGAAGGCCCGCAGGATACGCGGCAACGGCCCACTGATGGCGAAATCCATGTAGCCGATGGTGACCGATCCGAACAGGCCTTCGGCGGCCTTGCGCGTCGTCCGAAGCGCGTTCTCGGCTTGCTGGATCAGGAGATTGCCCTGGTCGAGAAAAACCTTGCCCGCGGGGGTCAGCGAAATATTACGTGTGGTGCGGACCACGAGGGGCACGCCGGCTTCGCTTTCGATGAATTTAACAAGGCGGCTGAGCTGCGGCTGCGCCATGTTGAGGCTCTCCGCAGCGCGGCCAAAATGGAGTGTTTTGGCGAGCACGATGAAAGCGCGGTAGTGCTTCAGCTCAAGATTCACAACGCGGAACTATTGTACCGCGCTGCCCAATTGTCAACGAAACGGGTCTATGCCGAGCGAGCCCGATCTGTCCCTTGCTGGTCAAGCGTCATGGTCGTGGCGTCGATGATGACTCCATACTTGTCCCTTGCGTCGTCGAGCGAGATCAGCTCGTCGAGAACGTCGCTGAGAACATCGACGGCGGGGCGTTCCATCGGCTTGCCATAACCGCCGCCGCCGGCGGTGCGGTGGCTGAGGATGGTGCCGGCTGGAATCTTGACGCCGCTTGCGCGGGCGAAGCGCTTTTCCGTGGGTGTTCCGGGGCTGATGACGAGGCCGCTCGGCTGTCCCGTCCCGCCGCCGAACAGGCCGTAAGGCGGAAACTTGTCGCGGTCCAAAGCCACGGTGAATTCGCCGGGAATGGTCATCTCGTAATCATAGGCGACGCCGAAGCCGCCGCGATGCTTGCCCGCCCCCGCTGAACGCTCGATGAGGCGGTAGCTTTTGGCGCGCAGGCCCGGAAACTTGGTTTCCATCACCTCGCAGGGAACATTGTAGTTGTCGCCGCTGCCGAGCGAGACCATGGCGCTGTTGCCGTCGGCGAAGGCGCGGCCGCCCCAGCCGCCCGCGTAGGGAGAAAAGTGCACGAACTCGGTGCCATGGTCGGGATCGAACCCAGCCAGCGTCAGGCAACTGAAGTTGCCGAAGGTGCCGGCGATCACCTCATCCGGCAGCACGTCCGCTAGCGCCTGGAATAGCAGTTCGATAAGGCGCGTGCCCATGTCGCCCATGCCGGTGGTGACGGGGGCTGGATAGCTTGGCTTGAACACCGAGCCCTCGGGCGCTGTCACATGGATGGGCTTGTAGGAACCTTCGTTGCCGCCGAGCGCGATGTCGGTCAAGAACATCATAAATTCGCGGGTCATGGAGACAGTGTTCACCCAGTGGCAATTGCCAGCAGCACCGTCGCGCTGCTTGTCGCTGCCGGTGAAGTCCACATAGATGTCGCCGCTCTTGACGGTCACCGTGACCTCGATGTGGATGGGATTATCAGTCACGCCATCGGCATCGGCGAAGCCCTTGGCCTTGTAGACGCCATTCGGAATTTTTTTGATTCCGGCCCGGGTGATGCGCTCGCCATGGGCGATTAATTCGTCGACGGCGCTCTTGAACAGTTTCACGCCATTCTTTTTCAGCCAAGCGTGGGCACGAAGCTCGGCGGTTTTTCCGGCCGCGATCTGGGCGGCGAAATCGCCACGCGAAAGAGCGGGAACGCGCATGTTGGCGAACAGGATATCGGTGATTGCCTCATTGATGACGCCCTTGGTGGCGAGCTTCATGGGGGGAATGCTCAAGCCTTCCTGGAAGGTATTGCGCGCATCCGACGACCAGCTTCCGGCATCCTTGCCGCCGATATCGAGATGATGTGCCTTGCTGGCGCTCAGCATCACGGCTTCGCCCTGCCAGAACACGGGCATCACGATGTTGATGTCGTTCTTGTGGGTGCCGCCGCCGGTGTAGGGATCGTTCGAAATGAAAATATCGCCCGGCTTCATACTGGCCACGGGAAAGCGCGCCAGCACCGCGTCGATCACGAAATTCATGCTGCCGTTGAAAATCGGTATGCCCTCGGCCTGGGCGATGAGGCGGCCCTGGCCGTCGAACAGCACGCAGCTATAGTCGTGAACTTCGCGGATGATCGTCGAGTACGAGGTGCGATCCATGGTGATCGACATTTCATGGACGATCGAGACTAGGCCGGCGCGCACGACTTCCAGCGTGATGGCATCGACTACCGGGCCACGGGCGGCGGATTTGGCGGTTTTTTTCTGAGCTAGCCGGTCCATATGCTCACCTTTTTTCTTCGATCAGGATATTCTTGTACTTGTCGACGGCGGCCGTCTGGCCGCGCAGGATGACGATGGTTGAATTGGGATCCTCGACGACAACCGGGCCTGTGAGCTTGTCGCCGGGATAGAGGGCGTCGATCCGGTAAATCGGCGTGTCGGTGAAGGCGCCGTCGAAATAGACTTTCCGCCGCTCGTGCGGCTGGAGCTTTCCGTCTTGCTTCGACCTTTTCTCATAGGTCGGAAATTTCGGCCGCGTCACCTTGCCCAGCGCTGTGACTCTCAGATTGACGAACTCGCAGGGGAACAGCGATGTCGAATAACCGTAAACCCGCTCGTGCTCCTTGTTGAAAGCCTTCTCCAGCGATTTGACATCGAGCGCCGATTTTCCGACGGGAATTTTCAGGTAGTATTCCTGGCCGACATAGCGGACATCGATATAGCGCTCGACGCTGATGTCCTTGGCACGCAAGCCCTCCTCGACGAGCTTGCCTGTCGCTTCTTTCTCCAGCTTGGCGAAAAGAGCGGCGGCCTCCTTGGGGTCAGCGTTTTTGAGCTGACGCACTTTCGTGGCCGACGCATCGTAGCGGAAGTCGGTCACCAGCATGCCGATGGCGCACAGAGCGCCGGGATTGTTAGGAACCAGCGCCCGGTTGACGTCGCTAGCGCGGAGCAAATCTCCCACCACCATGCCGCCCGCACCTCCGAACGCCATCAGGGTGAAATCGCGTGGATCGAGCCCGCGGGCCACAAGAATTTGGCGCATGGCCTTCGCCATGTTGGCGGTGACCACAGTAATCATGCCCTGGGCCGCTTCTTCCTTGTTCATCTTGAGCGGGCTTGCGACCTTTTCCTCGATGACCCAGTGAGCACCCTTGGGATCAAGGTCCATTTCGCCGCCGAGGAAGAATTTCGGATTGAGGCGGTTGAGAACGAGGCAGGCATCCGACACCGTGGGTTCCGTGCCGCCGCGCTTGTAGCAGACGGGACCGGGCACGGCGCCGGCACTTTGCGGACCGACGCGCAAGCCCCCGCCAGCGTCAAGCCAACCGATGCTGCCACCGCCCGCACCGATTGCCAGAATTTCGATCATCGGGGCCAGAATGGGCCAGCCGTCGACCTTGCTTTCGTCAACCGTAACCGCGCGGCCGTCGGAGACAAGCCCGATATCGGTGCTGGTGCCGCCCATGTCGAGGGTGACAGCATTCTTCAGCCCGATCTCGTTCGCCAGGTATGAGCCGCCGACGACACCCCCGCTCGGACCGGAAAGGATGGTGCGCACAGGAAGATCGCGCGCGACGTGCGATGTGATGACGCCGCCGTTCGACTGCATGACGTAAAGATCGCGTTGCAAGCCGAGGCCACGCAATTCACCGCTCAACCGGTCGAGATAGGAGGCGATGATCGGCACCGTGGCGGCATTGATGACGGTCGTTGAGGTGCGCTCGAACTCGCGCATCTCGCCCGCCACTTCCGAGGACAGGCACACGACGATTCCCGGGCAGCTTTCCAGAATGATTTCGCGCACGCGCCGCTCATGCGCCGGATTGGCGTAGGCGTGGAGCAGGCACACCGCGACGGTGCTCGCTCCGGATTGCTTCAGTTTCGCCGCCGCGGCCCTGACGCTGGCTTCATCGAGCGGAGTGAGAACTTCACCAGTATGCAGCATCCGTTCCGTCACTTCGAAACGCAACCGCCGGGCGATGAGCGGCGCCGGCTTGATGTAGCGCATGTCGTACATGAACGGATTGTTGGTCCGCATGATTTCGAGAACGTCGCGGAAGCCTTCCGTGGTGATGAGCGCCGTGGCGGGCAGCTTGCGCTGGAGCAGTGCGTTCAGCACGACGGTGGCGCCGTGGACGAAATATTCGATATCCTTGAGCGCTACGACCCCATTGCCGTTGCGCCCTTTGCTCACCGCCGTCAGCGTTTTCTGAATGCCGTTGAGCACGCCATCCTTGAAATCGCCGGGCGTGGACGGCGTCTTCTCGACGTGGAGATGGCCGGCATCGTCAAGCAGCACGAGATCGGTGAAGGTTCCTCCGATGTCGGCGGATAGCCGGTTGCTCATGGCGATACTCTCTCCCTATGCCGCGACCCGCTCGTTGGCGCGCACCTTGCTCAACACAAAGTCGAATTCTTCCACATCGACATAGCGCATGCCGATGTCCTTGAGATTTTGCTCATGCGCCACCGAACCCTGGTCGTAAACGCACTGGCGCGGCACGATGGTGCGATAGCCATGGGCGAAACTGTCGATCGAGGAGGCCCTGATGCAGCCGCTGGTGTTGGCGCCCGTGATGATCACTGTATCGACGCCGTGCATGTTGAGAACCGAGGCGCAGTGCGTACCGAAGAAGATCGACGGCGTCTTCTTGCAGACGAGAACATCGCCGTCGCGCCACAGGCGCTTGTCGATTTCAACGACCGAGGATCCGATGATCCATTCGCGCATGCATTCGATTTTCCACGGCGGCATGTCGCTGAGATCGGGCTGGAAGGCAGTGTTGCAGTGAACGATCGGCATGCCATTCTTGCGCGCCGCATCGAGCAGGATCGCGGTTTTTTCCACTGCATCCTTGGCCATCGGGCTTTTGCCCATGCGCTCGCCGGGGTTGGTCACACCGTTCATGAGGTCGACCGTCAGAATGCCGATTTTGCTGCCGAAGCCGATTTTTTTGTAGCCGTAGCCACCCACGCCATAAAGTTCGAAGTCACCCGCTTTCGCCATTTTTTCCTCATCTGATAGAAGCCAGGGTGCCGATACTTTGCCATCGCGGCGGGAATTCAAAGGATGGTTTTCTTATAAATCGATGACTTTGCTGTTATCTGTGGGCTGTAGGGGCATGGCTCCCCCGGCCCTAGAAAGTCCGGGAGCCGTGAAGTCAGCTCGTCCCCTTCACGGTTTTCGAAATGAGATTGCGCAGAAACACTATACCCGGGTTTGCTTCGTCCCGCGCATGCCACATCATCGAGATAGAGAACCTGGATGTGGCGAAAGGCGGCGGACTGATGGCGAGCCTGGACGTGACCGCGCACAGCTCCGCGTAGTGACGCGGCAATGTGGCGATCATGGGCAACTGGTGAAGCAGATAGCCCACAAGCAGGAAATAAGGCGTCGTGATCGCCACCTTGCGGGAGAGTTTGATCTTGGCGAGGATATCATCGACGAAGCCCTTCTCATCGCCACTCAAGGTTACGAGAATGTGGGGGTGGGCGACATACTCCTTCGATGTGATTGGCAGGCTGACTTTCACGAGCTTGGGGTTGAAAACGCAGGCGTGGCCCTCCTCGAAGATCCTGGCCTTGCGGTGCCAGGCGGCAACCTCGGGGAACAGACCGATCGCCAGATCGATTTCCCGTGCATCGATGAGTTGACTGGCGTTGGAACGATCAGCATTGCGTACCGCGATGGACGTGCCTGGGGCTGCCAAGACCAACGCCTTTGACAGAGCCGGCAATACCGCGGCAGCCACGAAGTCGCTCATGCCGATGGAAAAACGTCTGTCCGAACGCGCCGGGTCGAATTCCTGCTTGCCGCCGAGAGCTGTCTCGATCTGGGCCAAGGCCGCGCGGATGGGCCCGATCAACTCCAGTGCCCGGGGGGTGGGCGCCATGCCGCCGGCGCCGCGCAAGAACAACTCGTCCCGCATCAATTCGCGAAGACGAGCGAGAGCGTGGCTCATGGCGGGCTGGCCGATGCCGAGCTGCTCAGCACTCTTAGTTACGCTTCGCAATCTTTCCAGCGCGACGAACACCTTCATGAGATTGAGGTCGATGGTACGCAAATCGATGCTGTTCATGAGTTATTCATACTATCGATTTGAATCATGTCAACGATGATGTATGCTCGCATCGATTACTAGCCATTAGAAAAAGCGTCGGTCCCCATGACAACGAGCACTGCCGGATCCGGTCCTTACCCTATAGGTTTCGGCATTGGCAGGCGCCTTGCCGTTGCAGCAGCGCTCATCGCACTTGTTGCAACTTCGGCATTGACGGAGGAAATGACCGTTACAAAGCCTGGCGGAGCGGTGACGGAAGCCGAGCGAACCGATCTCTTGGCCTTCAACGATACCTGGAACAGGCTGGCGGCGGCTCTGAAGGACGGCGGGTTCGAAGCATTCGCCGCTCAATATGAAAGGGATGTTCTGTGGTTGCCGCCAAACGCGCCGCGCGGCCGTGGCGATGCCATGCGCGCCCAGTTCGGCTTTTTCACCGCTAACCCCAAAGCCGTCATCCAGCACCGCCTTGATCATGCCTTCCTCGCCCAATCCGGCGAGCTTGCAACGGTCGTTGGCACCTATGAATTCACGCTGAAGGACAACCCTGCTGCCTCGGATACCGGCAAATTCACGCTGGTTCTGATTAAGCGAGGCGGTGGCTGGAAAATCGCCGCCGATATTTTCAACAGCGACAAAAAATAGAGCCATGTCCGCGCGTTTGACGGAGAATCGATGAGATACGGAGTTCTCCTGAAGGCAGCCTAGAGCAGGTGGCGGAACTCCCCTAAATCGATTTAAAACATAACATATGCTATTTATCAATTTTAAACATGATTGGCGGCTACAATATTATGCCCTGTCGATACCAATGAAACACGGCCGTCGCTTGGGGAAAAAATGAAGATTGGCGTATTCGGAACGGGAATGGTCGGCGAAACCCTCGCCACCAGTCTTGCCGGCCTTGGCCATGACGTGATGATGGGATCGCGCGAGGCCGGCAATGGTAAGGCAAAAGCTTGGGCAGCAGGAGCCGGGGGCAAGAATGGGACGTTCGCCGATGCCGCCAGGCATGGCGAGATCGTTTTCAATTGCACGTTGGGCTCGGCCGCTCTCGCCGTCATACGGCTTGCGGGATCTCGGAATCTCGCGGGCAAAATCCTCGTTGATGTCACCAATCCGCTGGATTTCTCCACCGGCACGCCGCCGTCGCTCTCGATCGTCAACACGGACTCGCTTGGCGAGGCTATCCAGCGGGAGTTGCCGCGGACCAAGGTTGTCAAGACCCTCAACACCGTGAATTGCAATGTCATGGTCGACCCGCGCCGGGTCGCTGGCAAGCATTCCCTCTTTATCTGCGGCAACGATGCCGGCGCCAAGACCGCCGTTCGCGAGCTTCTCGAGGCGTTCGGATGGGAGGATATCATCGACCTGGGAGATATCACCTCGGCACGCGCGACCGAGCAGCTGATGCCGATCTGGATCAGGCTTTGGGGCCTCCTCGGCACCGCCGATTTCAACTTCGCCATCGTCCGCAACTGAACAGCAAAAGGCCGCCCGCATGATCGTGGAGTATGTCCGCTACGACCTGAAGACCCACGAACCCCTGGAGCTCATCAAAAGCTACATCCGGGCGGCTGAGCATTTGAAGGCCGCACCCGAGTGTCTCGGCTTCGATCTCTCGCAGTGCGAGGAGGAACCGAGATCATTCGTCCTGCGGATTTTGTGGCGGTCGACGAAAGATCACCTCGAGGGATTCCGGAAGGGCCCGCACTTCCCGCCCTTCCTCGCAGAAATCGGCGACTACATAAAAGAGGTGGCCGAGATGCGGCACTATCAGCCCACCGACGTGACATGGGTGCGGGGACGCCAATCATCCTCCACCGCCCAAGCTCCACAATGAACCGGAAAGCGCCATCATGAACAAGCCACTCCATCCCAAGACCACCGTCCCCGTCCGAAAAAAAATTGCTCGCGGCCAGATCATGATCGGGGGGCGCTGGCGCGACTCCGCCGATGGCGCCACGTCGGAGACGATAGATCCAACCACCGAGGCTACGATCACCACCATCGCCCAAGGCACGGTCCAAGATGCCAGTGATGCCGTGGATGCGGCCTCGGCGGCGTTCGAGGACGGCCCGTGGTCGCGCATGCACCACGAGGAGCGGGCGAAGATTTTGTTTCGTATGGCCGATCTGATGGATGAGCGCGCCGAGGACTTCGCCATTCGCGAAGCCATGGACATGGGTATGCCCTACGGCGATTTCCGATCCTTGATCATGCCACACTGCTCGGGGCTGTTCCGCTTCTTCGGCGGACTCGCCATGTCGGCGATGGGCGGCAGCTACCGCAGTTCCTATGAGCGCGATGTCCGTATTCTGACCCGGCGCGAGCCGCTGGGCGTCGTCGCGGCCATCACGCCCTTCAACTTCCCGCTTGCGCTCTCGTGCTCGAAGATAGCGCCAGCCCTCGCGGCTGGAAACACGGTGGTGCACAAACCGGCCACGGACACGCCGCTCACCGCCCTGGCTCTGGCGCAAGTCGCCCTCGACGCGGGCGTCCCCGAGGGCGTGTACAATCTGATCACCGGCCCCGGCGGCCTCCTCGGCGAGGCGCTCGTCAAGAATCCGAAGGTCGAGAAGATCGCGTTCACCGGTTCGACTTCGGTCGGCCAGGGCATCATGCGATCGGGTGCTGACACCATGAAGCACCTGACCATGGAACTGGGCGGCAAATCGCCCAACATCATTTTCGCCGACGCCAACATCGACTATGCGGTCCAGGCGGCGTTCTGGGGCATCTTCTGGAACAAGGGCGAGGTCTGCGTCGCGGGCTCGCGTTTGCTGGTGGAGCGCGCCTGTTACGACGAAGTGGTCGAGAAGCTGAGCCGCATGGCGAAAGAAGCCGTGCTCGGCGATCCGCTCGACCCCGCCACGCAGATCGGCCCCATCGCCTCGCGCGCCGAGTACGACAAGGTGCTGCGCTACATCGAAGCCGGAAAAGCCGGCTCGGCCCGCCTGACCGCTGGCGGGGGCACGCGCCAGATCGACGGGAAAGGCCTGTTCATCGAGGCCACATTGTTCGCCGGCGCCAGCAACGACGAGGTGATCAGCCGCGAGGAAATCTTCGGTCCAGTTCTGCCGATCATCCCGTTCGAGGGTGAAGACGAGGCTGTGCGCCTGGCCAACGACACGCCCTACGGTCTCGCGTCGGGCATCCAGACCGGCGATCTGAGACGCGAGCTTCGCTTGGCCGACCGCATCAAAGCCGGAACGGTGTGGCTGAACACCTGGCACAAGTATCATCCAAACGCGCCCTTCGGCGGATACAAGATGAGTGGCTACGGCCGCGAACAGGGCGCGGAAGCTCTGGAAAACTACACGCAACACAAGACCGTGTGGGCAAATCTCGCCTGATTAATTTGAGGAGAATATTACCGCAATGAGTACGCCCTTGATCAATGCCGCCGCCGATCCCGAAGCGGTGTGGCTGGTGACCGGCTGTTCGTCGGGCTTCGGCAAGTCACTGGCGGAGGCGCTGGCCTCGCGCGGCGTGCGGCTCGTAGCGACGGCGCGGCGCATCGAGACGCTGGAGTTCCTTCCATCCACCGATCATGTGCTGCGTTGCGCACTTGACGTCACTGCACCCTCGTCCATCGACGCCGCCGTCAAGGCAGCAATGTCGCGCTTTGGACGCATCGACGTGGTGGTCAACAACGCCGGCATCGGCGTCATCGGCCCGGTGGAAGACGTGACCGACGAGCAGACGCGGCTGCAATTCGAAGTCAACGTGTTCGGTGTGTTCAACATGGTGCGGGCGACGGCGCCTGTGTTTCGCGCCCAGCGCCGCGGCATGTTCATTAACTTCTCTTCGATGGCTGGCATCAGCTCCATCGACAGCCTGGGCGTATACTCGGCATCGAAGTTTGCCGTGGAAGGGCTTTCCGATGCGTTGACGAGCGAACTGGCGTCTTACGGCGTGCGCGTGATGCTGGTCGAGCCGGGTCCGTTCGATACGGCCTGGTTGGGCAAGAACGCCATCTGGGGATCGCGCGACAATGAGCGCTATCCCGCAGTGTGGGGCTATGTTGAAATGATGAAGGGCGTATACGCCGACCGCGCCCAGGTTGGGGACCCGGCGCGCGCGGCACAAGCCATCATCACGGCGGCGACTAGCGACAACCCCCCTGCCCGCTTGCCACTGCACGAGATGTCGGTGGACACCAGCCGCATGAAGCTGCGCGCGTGGCGGCCGACCTCGATCGCATGGAAGCGCTGGCCCGCGACATACACTACGCGGCTTGAACCCGATGAAGGGGAGCAACGCGCGGCACGCGAACTTCTGGGCGCAGCTTGTCTTCTAACGCGCCCCCAGCCAGCCGTCCCGTGCTCTGGGCGCTGGCCGGCGGCAACTTCGCGGTGGGAACCGGAGCCTTGTTTCTGGCAGGTGTGCTTGCCCCCATCGCTGCTGATCTGAACCTGCCGGTCGCCACCGCCGGGCATCTCGTAACGGTGTACGCGATCACCTATGCGATCGCCGCACCCGTGTTCGGGTTCACGCTGGAGCGGTTCGACCGGCGGCGAGTTGTGCTGCTGGCGCTTGGTGTTTTCATCGCCGGGAACATGGCGGGCGCCCTGGCGCCGGATGCTACAACCCTCTTTGCGGCGCGCGTGCTCGCTGCACTCGGAGCTGCCGCATTCACCCCCATGGCGTCTGGTATCGCGGCCGCTCTGGTGGAACCTCAGCATCGCGCACGGGCGCTCGCCCTGGTATTCGGCGGCTTTACCGTCTCAACGGTGCTGGGCGTGCCTTTGGGTGCCTTCCTGGGAGAGGCACTGGGTTGGCGGAGCGCTTTCGCGGCTGTCTGCCTGTTCGGGCTTTTCGCTGTCGCCGCCTGTGCGTGGAGTGTCCCGCGCCTGCCGGGCCAAAGGCGGGATGGGGCGCAGGAGGTCAAGGAGCTTGCGGCGCAACCCGCCGTTCTGGGCGCCTTGAGCGTGACACCCATCCAGAT
>Ga0136617_10002067_pt1 | contig 17941 bp, 10 predicted proteins | sample AntDrymUQ3222106_2_FD_129672 | JGI IMG/M metagenome (GOLD analysis project Ga0136617, IMG submission 129672) | Polar desert sand microbial communities from Dry Valleys, Antarctica - metaG UQ322 (21.06) | ecosystem: Environmental > Terrestrial > Soil > Desert | place: Antarctica: Dry Valley... | reverse complement strand
TGGCACCCCTTTTCCGGAGTGCGCGAGCAATCACACGGCGGTGGCCCTCGACGAAGCGATGAACTCCCGCACCACCGGCAAGTCGGTCTGGCAGCTTTTTCAGGATATGTCCTTCAGCCAACTTTACGTTGATGCAAGAGTCAGCCCGGCGCCGGGTAGCACGACGATGGCGTTTACGCCCGGTTATGTGCACAAGTTCTCGACCCCTGCGCCGGCCGGCACCTGCACCGGCACTACGGTAGGCGCAGCCTACGGAACGCCTTTGGTTTATCCTAACCGCATCGAAAACGGCTGGTATCTTCTACCCGGGACGCAGACCTATTACGGCGCCGATCGAACGGGGCACGCGTTGGCCGGCGCCCTCACCGGGCAAGGCTTGCTTTTCGGGATTGACGACGCCTGCGGCCCCACCGGCAAGATCACCTACGATGCGGCTTCGCTGGCCGACCCCGACATCGATTACAATGACTTCGACACCGACAAGGATGGGGTGGTGGACTTTTTCAATATCGTCTTCGCGGGCGACGGCGGCAACGGCAGCACGAGTCTATCCGGCGCGAACAATATCTGGCCGCACTCCTCCGACCTGCGCTTTTATTTCACGGATGCGAACGGGCAGACTGGCTACGTCTCGAACGACCAGTTCCGCAACCGGCTCAACCAGCCGATGTATTATACTGACGCGACACGCACCGCCACGACCACAACCGTGACGGCCTTTCCTGTCTTCGTGCGGGTCGGTCGCTACAACGTGAACCCGGAAGCGGCGATGGACTCGGTTTCGGTCATCGCGCACGAATATGGCCACTCGTTAGGCTTGCCCGACTTCTACTCCACCGGCAGCCGCGGAACTTTCGGTTCCTGGGAATTGATGGGCAGCGATCATTTCCAATACATGACGGTCTTCTCCCGCCAGGACATGGGCTGGGTGGTGCCGAAGCCGCTCACCAGCGGCCAAATCACCCTCAAGGAATCGAAGTTCGACACCGGCGAAATCCAGTTCGCCCGGCCTGACGGCACCCCATATACCCTGACCGGCCCCGGCATTCACAATGCCGATGTGTATCGGCTCCAATTGCCACCTCGGCTCCTGATCGACTCAGTGCCCTCCGGGGTGCGGGCCTGGTACTCGGGCTCGGGCAATGATTTCGGCTGCGCTACTGACGGCGGCGGACATAACCTCGACTTCTTCATCCCCGATCTGCTGCAGCACGGTTCCGCTTCCACGGTCACGCTAAAGTTCAAATCGTTTTATGAAATAGAGTGGGACTTCGACTATGGCTTCGTGCTCGTCTCGGAGAATGGTGTGGGAGGCCCGTGGACGTCGTTGTCCTCGCAAAACGGCACCACCACAAACGCCTTTAACCCGAACGCCAATGGCTGCCAGACGACCTACAACAATGGAATCACCGGCGTCTCCGACGGCGATCCCAGCAACGATACGGTCAAGCGCGCCACCGCAGACTATTCCGGAGCGACGTTCATCCAGGACCAATTCGACTTGAGCGCCTACAAGGGTAAGAACATCATCCTGCGCTTCTCCTACTCGACCGATCCCGGTCTGGCCAAACGGGGCTGGTTCATTGACGACATCGAGATCACCGCCGTCACCGCCGGCAACACCACCGTCGTCTACAAGAGTGACTTCGAGACCGACAACGAGACTTCTCGCATTTTCCCGGATGAATGGGCTCGCATTAGCAGCGCGGACGGCTCACCCGACGATCACGCCTATTACCTCGAGCTGCGCGATCGCATCAGCAACGACTTCAACGGCAAAGGCCAGAGCGACCGCGGCGCACCCACCTGGGAAGGCGGCGTATCGATGATCTACACCGACGAAAGCCACGGTTACGGCAATTTCGGCGTGGACAACCCGCCCGCCCAGACGCCGGTCGATTCAAATCCGCAGCCCGGCAACGACTCGCCCAACCTGGACGATGCGGCCTTCACTCTCGCGCGCCCGGAATTCAACGGGTGCACGCATATCGACAACTACCACGATCCTGAGGGCCCGGGTGGACTGTGGAAGTTGCCTGGGCAACTTAAGTTTAACGTCACCGCCTTAACTGGCATGGCGCCGGGTACACCGATACCGGCCACCCCCGCGACGGCTACGATCGTCGCCGAGGTTTTCCCGGATTGTGATCTCCAGATCGCTGCGCCGGTGCTCTCCGATCCGCCGGCCAGCTACGAAAACCCGGACACCGACGGGCAGTATCAGCTGACCTGGACCCGCCCGCCGGGCGCAGTCGGCCCGGACCTGCTGCAAGTGGCTACTTCCTGCGGTCCGTTCTTCAACGAAAACGCGGACGACATCAGTGACTGGACGGTTTCGACCGAGGGAATCTATGCTGGATTCAACTGGCAAGCCTCCACCGAGAAGCCAGTCCACAACAGCACTACCTTCCGGGCGCGGGCTTCAGAAGGCACGATGAACGCCTCGGCGATTTTGAAGCGGACGAACCCGATCGCGATTCCCAATGTCGGCCCTACCACCCTCACCTGGCAGGATTGGAACGTGAACGAAGGCGACGACAGCGTCTTCGTTGAAGTCTCGGAAAACGGGACGGACTGGAGCGTCGTCTATGCGCACGCGCGTTCGGCACTAGCGCCTGATGCGGCCACTGCTTTCGCGGGCGAGGCACTCTTCCCGCGGCAGGTTGATCTGACCACCTACAACGGCAAGTCGATTCACCTCCGCTTCCGCTACACCCTGGGAGCGGAGAATCGGGCCGGCTCAACCCCGTTCGGTTGGTACGTCGACAACATTCAAATTAGTAGCTCCGACTGGACCGACCTCCTCACCACCTCGGGGACGTCATTCGTGGACCACAAGCCAAGTGGGACTTACTGCTACCGCGTCCGCACCACGTTTTTGGCCGGTGGCCAGCCCATCCTATCGAGCCCGTTCAGCAACGTCGTCAACGTCGTCGTGGCGCCGGGAGTGATTCCGGCTCTCTCTCGGAAAATTCACGGAGACTTCGAAGGCAACATTAATCTACCCAAAACTGGTTCGCTCGGGATCGAGTGTCGCAATGCTTTAGCGCCTAACGCAAACAAGCATCAGGTGGTCTTCCTGTTTCCCGAGCCGGTAACAGTCAACGACGCCACCGTCACGCCCGGCAACAACCCAGGCGCGACAGCGGAACGGGATGGATCAGGCCCGCCCACCCTTAGCCAAGACGGAAAGCAGGCGATTGTAAACCTGAAGAACGTCAGCAACGCGCAGACCCTCACGGTTAATCTGCTCGGTCTCACTGGCGGTGGCGGCGCACCGAGCACGCTCTCGGTTCCGATGGGCGTTCTTTGGGGCGACGTAAACGGAAACGGGCGTGTGAGCAATGCGGATGTCGGCTCGGTTAAAGCAAATGTGGGCTCCCCGGTCAGCGGCCCCGCTGAGACTTTTCGTAACGACGTGAATGCCAACGGGACGATCAGCAATGCGGATGTCGGCGACACCAAACCCCAAGTGGGGAGTACATTGCCTTGAGCACAGCCGCGACCTCGGACAGGGGCGTGACTTCATACTCCTCCCGTTCCGTTTAGCTCAGCGTTAAGCGAGCCGCACATGGTTCCCGGAAGTTCAAGCCTTCCGGTTCTGTTGCCACTGGCTCATGTACCACCAATTGCGGCAGAATAGAAGAAATCTAGCGCCAAGGCGTATCTGTTTAGCGTCGTTTCTCGGGGCAGAAAAGGTGGCGGGGTTGGAGGCGTCGAGGGGCGCGCTCCGGAGAGGCAAGATTGTAGCCGGGATCGGTGATCCCGGCTGGTCTGGAGCGTGGCGCCGGGGTCACCGACCCCGGCTACAACCGCTCCCGGGTTTTGTGACCTAAACGCATACGCCAAGGCTCTCGGCGCTTTTATTTTATTGCAGACGTTTGAGAACAATCTGCGCAAGGGCGATCGATTTTTTGATCCTTACCTCCAATTCCTCTCCACCGCCGACGCTGATCCGAATGTAGCGATTGCCGTGCAGGACATATAGCGCTCCGGTCTTCGTAGTACTCATCCAAAACGCCTCATCTCCGACGCCAGCGATTTTTTCCGGCTTGGGCCTTTTTTTGCGGCCTCCCTGATGCTGCCGCTGAAGCTTTTCCGGCGCAAAAGCTTCTAACCACACTTGCCTCGGATCACGCGCGTCCGCGCCGCCTGAACCTTGGACGATTCGCAAGGTAAGGATTCTTGCCGGCATTGGCAGGGTGAAGAGACACTGTGCAACTGAGAGACCGCCTTCAGTCTCCTCACTCTTCGTCATCTGGCTCGGGGCCTCTCCCTGGATCGAGGCGATTTCCTCGTGTGTTAGCAGGGCACAGGCATCTATGACCGGTGCTTGGGATTGATCTGCGGCTATGGGAACGGCGGAATTCGGTGAAGGCCGTCCCTGAGAGTCTGACGTCTCCTGCTTCGAGCAGGCGCCGATGAAACAGAGTGTACTGAGTAAACAATTAAGGCCTCTTTTCATGTAATAAACCTCCGATGGGAGCCCCGGGTGCAGGAGCCTTAATGTGTCTTGTCGAGGCGGTCCACTACCAAACGGCCAAGCTTTGCTGATTTTTCTTTCTTAGTCGTTCGGTCGCCCGCCCCGCCCACGCTAATCGTGATGTAGTGATTGCCTTGGAGGACGTTTAAAGCCCCGATGGCGTCATTGCCCACCCAGAGTGCTTCCTCTCCCAAGCCTTCGATTTTCTCTGGCGCGCCCGTTTTGCCCGCCCCTTTCATTAATGGGGTATTTTTCGAAAAAGTCTCGCTCCAAGTCTGCCTGGGATCCCGGGCGTCCGCGCCCGTCCCTTTCTGCAGAACCTGAAGGCTGATGGAGTTCACGAGGTTAGGGAGCGCGAAGTAGCATTGAGATGCAGTCAAACCCCCGTAAGACCGTGTCAGGGGCTTCACCTCTTTCAAAGGCTCGCCCTGAATGGATTCGATCTCGGCGGCTGTGAGCAAGGCGCAGGCATCGACGGCTGGTTCGTCGGGAGTTACAGAACTCGGCGCCGCGTTCGTGGTGTTGTTAGCCGGTGCAGGGCGCTCAGATTTCGAGCAGCTCGATAATGCAGTCAACATGCACGCGACCACGAGAAGGGTTGGCTTACGCATAGGCGTGAAGAAAAGGCAGGGCCGAGAAGCAGGCAAGTTTTCTCGCTAAAGCCAGCATTACTCATTGACTCCTTAGAGACTGCAAGATAGTAACTACCCTCCCCGGCTTCGGCGCGCTCTGCGCCGTCCCATTTATTCCACCTCAACCAGCCAAGCATATGCACAAATCTCCTCCCTCTGAATCAGGCTTCTCTGCTTTTCGCGTTCTTTCTGCCTTCCTCCTCTGCATGATCGGCGCAGGCCTCGCGATGATCAGTTTTGCGGCCGCGCCTTCCTCGGGCATTATCACACCGTCGACCGCAACACCCGTCACCTGGAACGGCACGGCCCCCGGGGTTCCTCCGGCCGCCGGTGGCGAGGCTGATTGCGAGGAAGGTGCCAACTGCGACACCTTTAAACTCACCATTTCAGGCGTGCCGGCCGACTGGCTCGGTAAAACGGTCAAAGTAAGGATCGAATGGACCGCGCCAGCCAGCGATTATGATCTCGCGGTGCACAAGGGCTCGCCGGATGGCCCCGTCGTTGCCACCTCTGGAGCCGGCGCAACCGTCTTCGAAGAAGTGATCCTTAATCCGAACAGCAGCAGCATCGGAACGGGCGACTTTTTCATCCGCGCGATCTATTTCGCGGTCGTCCCAGGCGATCAGTACCATGGGATCGCCTCCGTTAGTGTCGCCGGCGCGCCTCCCATCCCTGCGCCAACGCCAGTGGCGGGCGTCGCTCCCCGTTATCAAAATCACACGCCACCTGCCGCAGGCCCAGCGACCCTAGGCCTCGATGCCGCCGAGCCTTCGATTGGCGTGAACTGGTTGAGCGAAGGCCTGGTCATGACCGGCTCGCCCTTCGTTCCAACACCGCAAAATGGCGGCAGATCCATGTACATAGCGCTCCTCCAGACACTGCGCATCACTTTTGAAGATAGCTGCCCTTCCTCGCCAGGCGCTCTTTGGGAAAATAAGACTTTTCCCACGACCGGTGCTCAGACTTTTGATCCAATATTGTTTACCGACCGCATCACCGGTCGCACGCTCGTCTCACAGTTAATCTTCCCGGCTGGATCTGCACTCACCGCCTCCGCGTGGACCAGCAATGATGGCGACACCTGGGGTCAGAGCAACGGAGCTTCTCCCGGCTCGGGGATCGATCACCAGACTATTGGCGGTGGCGGTCCGTTTCATGCCCCGCTGATCAATCCCGCCTATCCTAATGCCGTTTATTATTGCGGCCAACTCCCTGCCTCCAGTTGCGGCATCAGTTTTGACGGAGGCATAACTTACGCTACGCCTGCCGTCCCAGTCTATATGCCCGGCGAGTGCGGCGGGCTGCACGGGCATATTAAGGTCGGCCCGGATGGGACCGCTTACCTGCCGAATAAGGCCTGTGCAGCCGGACAGGCGGTAGTCGTTACCGAGAATAATGGGGTGAACTGGAGTGTGCGAGCAGTTCCGGGTAGCGCAGCAGGTGGCAGCGATTCCGCCGTTGGCATCGGCCGAGGCGACGAAGTCAAAGATGCCGGCAACAACCCTATCGGGCGGGTTTACCTCGGCTATGCCGATGGTGACAACCGCGCCGTCATCGCCGTCTCGGACAATCGTGGCCTCAACTGGAGTCAGCCGCTCGACGTGGGTGCTGCTTTCGGAGTGAACAACGTCGCCTTTCCTGCGGTGGTCGCCGGTGATGATGATCGCGCTGCCTTTGCCTTTTACGGCACCCCCACCGCGGGCGGCTTGCAGGGTGCGAAATTCACGGGCATCTGGCACCTTTACGTGGCACACACTTACGATGGCGGCGCGACATGGATCACGGTCGATGCCACGCCTAGTGATCCGATGCAGCGCGGCTGCATCTGGCTAGGCGGCGGCGCCAACATTTGCCGCAACATGCTCGACTTTATGGGCATCGATGTGGATAAGCGCGGCCGCGTCCTTGTTGGTTACAATGACGGCTGCGCCGGAGCGGAGTGTGCGCAAGCGCCTGCTGAGGCGATCGGTAACTCTTATACTGCTCTCGCCGCAATCTCGCGCCAGGCAGGTGGAAGAGGATTATTTGCGCAATACGACTCTCCGACGGTCGAGGACCCAACTGTGCCCGGAGCACCTTATGTCACAGCGCTACGAAATGGCGGCGTGGTGCATCTCGCTTGGTCGACGTCTAACAATGGAGGCTCCGAGGTGACAAGCTATACTGTCGCGCGCGCTACGGCGAGCAGCGGGCCTTATACCGACCTGGCCACCGTTCCTGGGTCACAGTTGCGCTTTGATGACGGCACGGCGACCAATACTGCCACGACCTACTACTACAAGGTGACGGCCACCAATGGGGTGGGCGCCTCCTGCGGGAATAACGAAGTCATTGCCAGATATGTTGGGGATTCCAGCTCAGCCGCCGGTTATATGGTTGCGGATGATCCTCTCTCGGAAGTTGCAGGGCCCGAGGACAACCCAGCTGAACCGGGGCCGGCGGCAAATCCTGATCTGGACATCGATACGCTTTTAATCTCCGAGCCCGCCTCCGGTTCACACGCCGGCAAGCTGGTCTTCAATCTCAAAGTCGCGAGCCTGGCTGTCAGCCCGCCGAACAGAATGTGGAGAATTATCTGGGAGCATCCGAATGCGCCCGACGGCCAATTCTATGTCGGCATGACCAAAGACAACGCCGGAAATGTCACTTACGAATATGGAACAGTCGCCACCGCTGTGATCGGCTTAGTCGTGGGCGATCCGCGAACCACGATGCTGGGCGCGGCGGACGCCGGGAGTTTTACGCCGGCCGGCCTGATCACTATCGTGGTTTCAAAGGACAAGGTGGGCCACGTAAAGACCGGTGATCTGCTCGGCAACTTCTCGGTCAGGACTTACCCCTACGACACTGAGATCGTTCGCAGCACCGCGGCTGTAGACAACACGGGAAATGCTACCGCGGCCGACTTCACCGCGAATGCGTTCACTTACGCCTTGGTTGGCCCGATCCCTGGACTCAACTCGGTGGTCTCACGCAAGACGCATGGCACCATCATTCCTCCGTTCGACATCGATTTGCCGATCGCGGGCGGGCGCGGCATCGAGTGCCGCTATAAAGGCAGCACTAGCCACGATGTAGTCTTCCGCTTTGCTAAACCCGTCACCTTCGATAGCGCTAGTTGGACGCCTGAGGCGGGCGGGACTCCAATTCCTGCCGCCACGAGCACGAATGCGACGGGCGATGAAGTGACTGCGCATCTTACCGGCGTCACCAACGATCAAACAATCAGTGTTAATCTGGTAAACGTCACCGTTAACGGGGCACCAGCCACCATTTCGGTTCCGATGGGCGTTCTCCGGGGTGATGTGAATGGCGACGTCGCCCCCGCCGGAAGCGTGAGCAACGCCGATGTCGCTTCGGTTAAAACGCAGGTCGGAGCTGTGGTTAGCGGAGGAAACTTCCGCAATGATGTTAACGCAAACGGAATCTTGAGTAACGGCGACGTGGGTGAGACAAAGGCGCAGGTCGGCCAGCAGTTATTCTGACGAGTCCGATCCGTTCCTACTAATTCTTCCGTTGTGAATTGATCCCGCCCGCATGATTGCGGCTCGATCGCCGTCTGGCTTTCCAGTCGCTGGATGGTTATGAAACGTTATCTTCCCTTCCTCATCATTGCCCTCGTTGCCGCGGCCACCGCCGGCAGCGGGGTCATGACCTATCGCGCGAAAGTTGCCGCCATCGCCGAGAGCGAAGCTAAAGCCACCGCCTCCGCGCCCGGTGCAAAAGGAGCCATGCCGCCCCGCACCCGTGGCCAAAAGATGGCTGCAGTCACGATTGAAGAGTTTGCCGATTTCCAGTGCCCGCCCTGCGCGTCGCTCTCGACGATCATCCAAACGCTCGAGCAGGATTATCATGGGAAAGTGCGCGTGATTTTTCGGCATTATCCTTTACCGAACCACCAGCACGCCCGGCCCGCCGCCTATGCCGCGGAAGCGGCGGCCATGCAGGGAAAATTTTGGGAGTTCCACGACCTTCTCTACAAGACTCAAAGCGTCTGGAGTAAGGCGACCGAGATTCGCCCTCTTTTGACTGGCTACGCGGCGACCCTGGGATTGGACGTGAACAAGTTTTCCGCTGATCTCGATAAGCCTGAGACGAGTGCCCGGATCAACGCAGACCAGGAGCGCGCTGCTGCACTCGGGGTGAAGCAGACGCCGACCCTCTTCGTTAACAACCAAGTCGTCCCGGTTGCCTCTTTCAATGCAGAGGGCTTGCGTGCTGTGATCAAGGCTGCGCTCGAACCGAGGCCATCACCTTGAAGACGAAGCGGTCGCAACGGAAAGATGCGGAGGGCGCCCCGGTGGGGAGCATGGCCTTGAGATTTGAGACCATTCTATCCGCGATCGCAGCAATCATTGCTCTCGCCGGACTAGCTGACGCCACTTACCTGACGGTCGCCCACCTCGCAGGCGAACACGTCGCTTGCAGCGGCTCTGCCCAGTGCTCGGAAGTGCTCTCGAGCAAATATGCCACCGTCGCTGGTGTTCCCTTAGCTGCCCTAGGCGCCGCGGGTTACTTCGCCACTTTTAGCTTCGCGACCCTGCTGGCCTTCGAGCGCGTCCGTTTCCGGTTCTTACTTGTCCTCACCGTCAACGCCATGTTCGTCGCGACACTTTGGTTCCTATACCTTCAGGCGTTCGTGCTGCACGCCTATTGCTCCTACTGCCTGCTCTCAGCTGCTTGCACGTTCCTCCTTGCGGGCATTCTTCTTGCCATGCCTCCCCGGCGGTAGTGTTTTATTCCGTTTCTTTCTCTGCCGAGCTCACGCCGATGCGTTTTAGCGAGTAGGTCGCGATAAATTCCGGATCGCGTCCCCGGGCGCTGGCCAGCGCCTGCGGGTCACGATTCTGCGCCGGCAGGTCCCATTCGTAGTTGAAATTCTTGATTTTCGGATCGCCCGCCTGTCGCGCCTGTTTTAAATCCCCGACCTCGCGGTAAGCCATGCGTATCGCTTCCTTGTCTTCGCGCGCCACCGCGGTCACATATCGAAGCCGGTCCTTGGCGTCGAAGCCCACGATCAAGTGCGAGAAATTCTTGTCGCGCACTTCCCATACTTCCTGCCGCTTTCGCTCGTCCCGCACAAATTTGCCGATCTCTTGCAGTCGCTTCTGCGCTGCCTCGCGGGGCATGTCGAGGTGAATTCCCAGAATGGCGCGTTCTGGCTTTGATTCGCGGGCAGTCACCAAAAGTGCAATCCCGCAAACCAGCAGACTAATTGAACCAAATCTCTTCATGCTGCAATCCTCGGCCTGATTCTACAGAAAGCATCCTTCGCATGCATGAAATCTTCGCCAGCTCATAATGTCGAGTGCAACCGTCAATCGAGCCAGTGCGTAGGTCCTTTACCATGATTACAACAGCATCTCGTCACAGTCAGACCGCCGAAGACCATAGCGAGGGATTTCTCGCCAAGTCAATCGAAGAACAAACCGCCAAGCTACCCTCAGATACTTTTCTCTGGCTGGCCTTTGGTTCCATCGCTGCCTCCCTCACCCTCAAGATTTCCGGTCGCGACAAAGACGCTCTTTTCGTCGGTCAATGGGCTCCCACTTTTCTGCTCCTCGGGGTTTGCAATAAGCTCGTAAAGCAGCTCGGTTCCGACCGAACCGAGAACAATTTGTAAGGCGCGCGTTCCTTCGTCGTAGGACAGCCCTTGTCCGCCCCTTCTGCTAGATTGGGCGGGTGCAGCTCGAGTTCGAATTACCGCCAGCGCGCGGTCCCGTTCTGCTGATTGCTTCCTCACCGGAAGCGGCCTGGCAGGGCGGGATCGCCGGCTGGTTGGACAATGCTTCTGCACAGGCCTGGCAGGACGAACGTCCGGCTCTGGTGGTCGCTCCGACCCGCGGTCAGGCGCAGGCGTTAAAGGCACGCTTGCTCGCGGACGGCCGCTCCGTCTTGGGCGTGCAATTCATCACCCCGCCGTATTTGCGCGCCCTCTTGCAGGACGCGGAGGGACGACAGCTTCCGCTTCGCGAACACCTCCGTTTGCTCCTCGCGCTGGCGGCTGAGGAACAACTCGCCGATCTGAAGCTCCCGGAATCGGAGCGTCTCGCGGCAATCTCCGTGCGACGCACTCCGGATCATCTCCTGCGTTTGCTTGATCAACTTGACGCCGCGGGCTGGGCCTTCGATCAGATCGATCTGCCGGCGTTCCGGCCGATTGTCCATCGCTTTCGCGCGCACCTCGCGTCCTGCAGTTTCGAGACATTTGCGGAGTCGGATCGCGATGCGTTTGCGCGCATGCAGAAAGGCGCGCTGCGTTTCAGCAACCTTTTGATCACAGGTTTTCACGGCGCGCACTGGCCGCTTTGGCATTTGCTCCGCGCCGCGGTAGCCGCGGCGGAAAAAGCCACCATTCTATTGCAATATCCGCGGACAGAAGCCGCCGATCTCGACTCGGCCTGGATTGGTTCGTGGGAAGAAGCATTCGGCGAAGCAAAGCCGGCTGAGGCCGATGATAATCCGATTGAGCCCGCGCCCGCCTTCACCTTTCTCGCGGGGATGGATGCGCGGGAGCAAGCAGAGGCGATCACCGCGATCACGCACCAATTCCTTGCGGACGAACCTTGCACGCGTCTGGGCATTGTCTTTCCCGCTGCCGGCGCGCTCTCACGTCTGGTCGCGTCCGGGCTCACCCGCGAGGGCATCGCGCATTACGACACCATGGGACAAATGGCGCCCGGCATTTTCGAGGCCCCCGATTTTTGGAGCTGGATGGAATTGCAACGCACGCCGCGCTTGAATGTGCTCCTCCGTTTTCTCAACGGCTTGCCTAACGACCATTCATTCTTCAGCAAAATCTCGCGCGACCGGATCGCGGAGGGCTTGCAGAAAGCCCTCGGCGAAATCGCACTCGACGATCTTGCAGTCCTGACCGCATCCGCACGTGGAAGGGACGCCAAGGGCGAGCTGCTCTCCGGCGCGCTCGCGTGCGTCCGGTTCCTGCCGGAACAGGCCACTTTCGCCGAATTTCTTCGCGCGACGGCGGATGCCTTTGCGCGCCTCGGCTGGGACGGGCGCTGGCGGGAGATTGAGCAGCGCGCGCCGTGGGCTGCGCATGTTGGCTCCCCCTTTTCGCGCACGCTCTATCTGCAATGGCTAGACGAAGTGGCGGTCAGCGTTCGCATCACGCGCGACCTCCTCGGCCAGCACCCTTACGCGCGCGTCCAGCTTCTCACTCCGGCGCAGGCCGAAGATCAGTCGTGGTCGCATCTGATCCTTTGCGGTTTGAACGAAACCGCCTGGCCCGCCGGCGCGCGCGGCGATTTCCTGCCCGCCGCCCAGGTCGACGCGCTCAATCAAAGCGTGCAAAAAATCAACCGCGCTGCCACCCGTCGCGGCAGGCAGGGCGAAGGACATGTGGTTGTGCGAGAAGGCGCGACTCTTTTCCTGGGCGCGGCGCAACAGCGCCAGCTCGCACTCGCGCAGTTCGACGGTCTCATTGAATCCGCGTCGCATGGTCTCGCGTTCACCGCCAGCGTTGTGCAGGAAGCCACGCCGGAACGCATCTCCAATCCGAGCGAATTCTTCGGCCGTGTCTATCACGAAGCGCACGGGCAACCCGTGTCCCAGGCGGCCATGCGCACCTTGCGCGACGAGACGCGACGCTGGCTCGACTCCGCGGACTTTGCGCCGTCTCACGAGCACGAACAAACGCCGGGCATTCTGCAAACCCGGGTCGCCTACTCCGCGCGGCGAGAGATCGCAGAATCCGGCGAATACGATTTCGCGCTGCGCGTTCCGCCTAACGAGATCAAGCCGCTGAGTGTGAGCGGCACCGAGACGATGCTGAAATCGCCCGCCATTATCTGGATGGAGCGTTACCTCGGCGTCGAGGGTGCAGAAGATTCGACCTATGTCTGGAACTCCACCGTGGGAAAATGGACGCACGAGTGGCTGGCCAGCATTCTTGGTCGCACGGAAAACTTTATCGCCTTCCCAGTACCCGCCGACATCGCACCGCAGATTGTGGCGGCCGCGGAAAGGAAACGCGCGGAAGTGCGCGAGCTTTGTCGCCAGGCGGGCAGAGTGGTACCCGATTGGTGGGAATCCGGCTGGGAGAATGCACTCTGCCTCGCCCAAACGCTTGGTCGCATCCTCGGCACGATTGACAGCTGGAAGTGGGCTGTGCCGGAATGGCGGCTCGAGGCCCAACCGATCGCGGTCGGCGAGGGCCGGACTCTGCTTCTGCGCGGACGCGCCGACCTCTTGTTAGCCAAAACCGCCGCGCCACCAGCCTCGCTCTCGGTGCGAGATCTTTGGATTATCGATTTCAAGACCGGCAACAAAAAGTCGCTCGCTCCCAGCACTCGGAAGAAGGACGAGCCGCGCGGGCCTCGCGTCCGCAAACAAGTCTTGAAAGGCGAGGCACTGCAGCTGGCGCTCTACGCTCTGGCCGCGAAACAACTCGGCGCGGGAAGCGTCGACGTGAGCATTCTTTCGCCGATCATCGCCAAACCCGAACCGCAGCTCCAGGACGACGATTTTTCGGAATGCATTAGCGCCTTCTCGGAACTGGCGCGCATGCAGGCCACCGGCATTTTTGGCATGCGCGGTTTGCTGCGGGGCGCGTTCACTTTCACGAAAGATTACCCGCTCGCCACCCTCGCGATCGATCAAGAAGTGATCGACGAGCGTTGGGAGCTTACCCATCCCGACCTGGCCGTGGAGGAGGAGAGTTGGTCATGACCAAACCGCGCGATCAATCGGCGCGCGATCGTTTCGCAAAAACGCTCAACCGCAATTTCTCCGTCGTCGCCGCCGCTGGTTCCGGCAAGACGCGCGCGGTCACCGACCGCATCGCGCAGCTCGCGCAAGCGCCCGACGCTCTTCGTGCGTTGCCGCGTCTCGTCGTTCTCACCTTCGCCAATCGCGCGGCCGATGAAATGCAGCAACGCGCCCGCGAACAAATTCTTCGCGCCAAGCCGGGCCCGGAAATTCTGGCCGCCTTCAACCGCGCCTGGTTCGGCACCATTCACGCCTTTTGCCTCAAGCTCCTGAATGACTACGGCCATTATCTCGGCCTGCCCGCGCCGCTCGAATTGATCACGGACGATGACGATCTCTGGAACGAATTCGTCCAGCAACAAACCAGCGTGGGCCGTTCGCTCTCCGCGGAGAATCGCGCCGCGCTTCTCCGTCTCGCCTCGATGCGTCATATCATGGAACTGGGCCGTCACGCGGGGTCGGCCTTGCTCCGTCCCGGCGAACCATGCCCGTGTCCCGAGATCGATTTGAAGGAAGTTTACCGCGCGGCGTTGGCGGCGAAGAAAAGCGAGACGGTTGGTAATTCCATCGCGCAACTCAAGGCGTGGGAAGAAGGTTATCGCGGCGGAACAGGTTTTATCCGCTGGCCGACTTGCTTCACGAAAGCGCAGGGCATCGATGAAATATGGGCCCGCGCTTTCGTCCCGTTACGCCGCTGGGTGAACCAAACCGCCATCTGCGTCGCGGCCGAGGTGCAGCGCGATTATCGCAACTTCCGCCTCGAGCGCGGCGTCGTGACATACGCCGATCAAATCGCGCTCGCCGATGAACTCCTGCAACATCCGGAGGCCGCGCACCGCATTCGTCACCTCGATCCGATCGTCATTCTGGATGAAGCGCAGGATACCGATCCCGCGCAGTTTTCCGTTCTGCTCGAAATCACGCGGCCGCCCGACGCCACCGGCCGCTGGCTGCAGAACGTTGTAGCAGGGATCGGTGATCCCGGCTGTCCCGGACATGGCTACGCGCCGGAGAAGCCGGGGTCACCGACCCCGGCTACAGCAATGCCGCCGCGCCCAGGAAGTTTCTGCATGGTGGGCGATTTCCAGCAGTCCATCTATCACGACCGCGCGGACCTCGCGCACTGCCAGCGGGTGCACGATGCGCTCGTGCAAGCGGAAGGCGGCGAAGCGGTCACGTTTTCGGTCACGTTTCGCTTGGATCAAAAACAGCTCGATTTCGTGAACGCTACCTTTGGTGAAATTCTGAACAACGGCCGCGGCCAGGTGAAGTTCGTGGAGCTTCAGCCCCGGCCGCAGGTTCTCCCCGGCCAGGTCATCCGCCTTTCGCTTTCCGCCGAACTTCTCGGAGGCCAGGAAAAATTGAAGGACCGCCAGACCGCGCGCATCGAAGCGAACGAGCTGGCGCGCTGGCTGAAAGAATACGGCCCGGAAAAATTGCGCGCACGCAACTGGCGCGAAGTCGCGATCCTTTGCCCGCGCCGCGACTGGCTGCGCACAATGGCAATAGCGCTTCGGAAAATCGGGCTGCCGGTTGAAGTGCAATCGGAGAGCGACCTGCAAGCGGACTCGCCCGCCTACGCCTGGCTAACCGCGCTTTGCACCATCATGGTCGAACCGCAGAACCATTACGAAATCGTCGGCGTCCTGCGCGAAGTCTACGGCGTCTCCGATCACAGCCTCGCCGTTTTCAGCGAAGGCGACGGCGCGCGTTTTCAGATTGAAACCCCCGTCGCCGCGGCCGGCGTGATCTCTTCGCAAATCGCCGAGTTGACCGAGCTACGCGTCTCAATTCAGACGTTGCCGCTTTTCGCCGCGGTGGAGCAACTGATCGAACGCACCGCCTTGCGCGCCCGACTCGCTTCCCTCCCGCCGGAAGATTTCAAGAATCCGCTCGCCGATCTCGACACGCTCCTCACCCTCGCCGCCGAATCCGGCGCGACCGGCGCCACGCTCGCCGATTTCGGCGATGGAGGTTTCACGTTGATCGACCGGAACGCGACCGACGTGACAAACCTGACCATGTATCACACCTACTTTAACTCCCGCACCGCGCTCCTCGGCACCGGTCGCGTTTTGACGACGCCCTGTGCGACCGAAGGCGAATGGGCCTTTCGCGGCGCAGCCGTGGGAGCTCTACCGAATACACCGCTCAGGTTGAGCGGCACGGTCTGCGGGGGACAGGAAGCATTCGCGCTGAACGGCATTAATATCGCCGATAACGTGAACTTCTACGCCCCGATGGTCCTCGGGCCGGGAAATCCGAACACTTGGTATTATGGCAGTGACAAGCTTTACCGCTCCACGGACCGAGCTGACACCGCGGTCGCGGTAAGCCAGCTTTTCGATCAGCAGCCGCCTCCATCCCCTGGCGCGCCACCACCGCCTACCGCGATCAGCACCATTGCCGTCGCGCAGGATGACGACAATTACCGCATGGTCGGCTTGAACAACGGGGAAATTTTCGCCACCACCACCGGAGCGCCAGTCTTACTCCAGATCGCTGGACCCGGCGCGACCAATGGGCCCGCCAACACCCCGGCGACAGCGAATGTCACTTCCGGCGCCGTGATCGGCGTTGGGCGCATTCGGTTTGACCCGAATAACAAGAACGTCGCCTACGTGGCTTACACCGGGTTTGGCACGCCGGCCGCGCCCATCGCGCACCTCTACAAGGTGACGAATCTGAATAACCTCCCAGCCGGAAACGTGACTTTCACGCCCATCTCAACCGGTCTGGCTGACATCCCGCATAATGCGATCGCGATCGACCCGATGAGTGCTTCGGGCGGGGCTTCCACTGATGTCTATGTCGGGACCGACAATGGTGTCTACAATACGCGAGACGGCGGGGCCACTTGGTTCCCTTACGGCACTGGTTTCCCGCACGTGTCGGTCTTCGGGTTGGAGATCCAAAATCCATCGCGCGTCCTCCGAGCGGCCACCCACGGACGCGGAATGTATGAAACGCCGGTGGCGCTGCAGCCGAATCTTCCACAGATCTTATCCGTGGTATCGCGCCTAAAGCACGGCCCAGTGGAGCCGCCGTTCGACATTAATTTGCCGGTGCAAGGTCCCCCCGGGATCGAATGCCGGACCGGACCCAACAGCGGCGAATACTCGATGGTCTTTAGGTTCACCAAGAATATAGAGAGCGTCGCTAACGCTGCCGTTACGCAAGGTAATGGCATGGTTAATCCGACCAGCACCGGCACTGGACCTGGCTTGGACGAGTACACCGTGGGCCTGACTGGCGTGACCGACCTCCAAACCATCGTCGTGACTTTGAACGGCGTGCAAGACAGCGCCGGCGGGATCGCCAACAACCTCCAAGCTGTCATGAGCATCATCCACGGCGACACGAATGGGGACGGTCGCGTCAATGTCATCGACACGAATCAGGCGAAGTCTAATTCGGGCAACGTGGCCAATGCGGACAATTTCCGCACCGACGTGAACACGGATGGCAGAATCAACGTGACCGACACGAACTTCGTGAAGGCTCACGCGGGATCTGAAGCACGTTCGCGCAAACGATAATCATCCTGCTCTTTAGTTCCGCTCACCACCTGACTGCCGCGAACGGCGCCTCCGTTTCCCAGAGCGGCGCCGATGGGGAGACAATCGCGTTCCGGCCGAACCGCGAACATTGTTCGAGGAGCTTGGCGATGCTTCAGCGTCTTCGCTCAACTCACCTGCCGTGGCCATTTGGAATATCTTGCGGCCCGATAAATTGAGCCATCGCCTCATCGCGAAAGGAGCGGATCGGCGAGCCTCGACCATCTCCCTCACCGCGACCGAATTGGACCGCTAATCGCCCAAGAGCCATGGACGCGGAGGCGCTCGTGTGACATGGTCGCGTCTTTCCCGATGCGATCCATTCTCAGAACATCTGAATGAAACGCTACCTTCCGTTTCTCATCATTGTGCTGGTTGGCTCCGCGGCGTTCACTGGCGGCGCCCTTATCTATCGCGCGAAGAAGGCGGAACTCACCCAGGCCGCAACTGCGATCGATGCCTCAGGCAAGACCGTCTCGGTAAAGCCCGGGGCCATCCCGCCGCATGTTCGCGGCCAGGCAAAGGCGGCGGTCACTCTCGAG
>Ga0136617_10002066_pt1 | contig 17942 bp, 19 predicted proteins | sample AntDrymUQ3222106_2_FD_129672 | JGI IMG/M metagenome (GOLD analysis project Ga0136617, IMG submission 129672) | Polar desert sand microbial communities from Dry Valleys, Antarctica - metaG UQ322 (21.06) | ecosystem: Environmental > Terrestrial > Soil > Desert | place: Antarctica: Dry Valley... | reverse complement strand
TCGCGGGGCTCGCGTTCCTGGTGGCGTCAGGCGTCGCCGACCCCGGTGTCCGCGTGCGCTGGCCGCTCGTCTACGCGGCCGGCGCGATCATCCCGCTCGGCGCACTCCTCGCCTGGCAGGTCGCGGCGCAGCAGCCGCACGGCGGCTTCGTCTACGCGCTGGTGGGCTTCCGGATCGACGCGCTGCACACGCTCGCCGGCTCGAGCCTCCCGCTGCACGTCCGGCTGGCGAAGCTCGTGCCTCCCGCGGTGGCCTCGGGGCTGCCGCTCGTGGTCGGGCTGGCCGTCGCCGGGCTCGGCAGCCTGCGCGGCGACCGCGTCCTCCTGGCCACCCTTGGCGCCTGGCTCGCCGGCGCCACGATCGGCGTGCTCGGCGGCGGCAGCTACTGGCCGCACTACCTGATCGAGTTGGTGCCGGTCTCCTGCGTCGCCGCCGCGACCGGGATCGCTGGCCGGCGGAGGGCGACTCGCATCGCGATCGTGGGCGCCTGCGTGGCGCTGGCGCTGATCGCGGCAGCCGGCGGCGTCGTCTACCACGCCCTCCACCCGCCGCACCAGCGGGAGCTCGCCGTCGCGCGCTATGTCCGTACCCACGCCCGGCCCGGCGACACGCAGTACGTCATGTATGCGCGGGCCAACGTCGACTACTACGTCGGCCTCCCGAGCCCCTACCCGTACGCCTGGAGCCTGATGGTTCGCACCGTGCCCGGCGCCCGGACCCAGCTGCAGCGGCTGCTGGGCTCGGCGCGGCGGCCGACCTGGGTCGTCCAGTGGCAGGACGACGATCGCTGGCGCCTCGACCCTGGCGATCGCACCGACCGCCTGCTCGCGCGCGGCTACCGGCTGGCCGCGACGGTGCGCGGCCATCGCATCTACCTCCGCTCCGATCGAGTGAGCGCGCGGTGACCCAGGCCTGGGTCGTCATCCCGACGTACAACGAGGCCGAGAACCTGCCGGCGCTCGTCGCCGCGGTCCGCGCCTCGACGAGCGCCTCGGTCCTCGTGGTCGACGACAACTCCCCGGACGGGACCGGCCACATCGCCGACGGGCTTGCTGTCGCGTACCCCGAGGTCCATGTGCTCCATCGGCCCGCGAAGGCCGGGCTCGCGGCCGCGTACGTGGCCGGTTTTCAGCGCGCGCTCGCCGAGGGCGCGGACTACGTCCTCGAGATGGACGCCGACTTCTCCCACGATCCCGCCGACCTGCCGCGGCTGCTCGAGGCCGCGCGCGCGGGCGCCGACGTCGTGCTCGGCTCGCGCTACGTGCCCGGCGGGGGGGTCGACGGCTGGTCCCTGGACCGGCAGATCCTCTCGCGCGCCGGCGGCCTCTACGCCCGCACCGTCCTCAGCTCCTCGATCCGCGACCTGACCGGCGGCTTCAAGTGCTTCCGCGCCGACGCCCTGCGCGCGATCGGCCTCGACGCCCTCGCGGCGGACGGCTTCGCCTTCCAGGTCGAGACGACGTTCCGGGCCGCGCGCGCGGGCCTGCGAATCGAGGAGGTGCCGATCGTCTTCCGCGAGCGCCGCGCCGGCCACTCGAAGATGTCGCCGGCCATCGCGGCCGAGGCGATCTGGCGGATCCCCGGGATGCGGCTCGCCGCCCGCCGCCGCGACCTCGCGCCCGCTCCCGCGATGACCGCGCTGCCCCACTGAGATGGACTACCGCGCGGGTTGATCGACGGGCGCAAGCCGGCCCTGGGCGCGGGCGAGGGTCAGCCCGGCGGCCACGGCGAGGGCGAAGGCCACGACGTGGATCGCCGCGAAGGCCGGGGCCGCGCCGAGCGGCTCGCCGAAGACGAGCAGGCCGATGACGATCGCCACCGCGTTGGTGGCCCCGGTCATCACCGCGATCACCGGGACGGCGGGCCCGATCTGCAGCCCGCGCTGAAAGCACGCGAACGCCGCGACGCACAGCAGGACGAGCACGACCATCCACGGGCTCGTGACGGCGGCGATCAGGCCGCCGTGGGTCATCGTGACGGCCTTGGTGCTCGCGTCGGCGGCCCCGTAGAGGACGCCGCCGGAGGCCCCGAGGAGCCGCCCGCGACGCCCGCCGGCCGGTATGAGCGCGAGGCCGCCGGCCACCGCCGCCGCGATCCCCACCGCGCCCGCGAGGGCCCCGACCGGGACCGCGCGCGTGACGAGCGCGCCCGCGCCGAGGCCGAGCAGCGAGAGCGCGGCGACCAGCACGGCGACCGCGGCCAGCTCCAACTTCTCGAGATGCTGGCCGAACGCTCGCGCCGCCACGGGCACGGTCAGGACGAGGCCGCCTGCGGTGAAGGCCTGGACGAGCGAGAGCGGCGCGTGCGCCAGTGCCGCGATGTGCAGCACCGAGCCGAGCGCGCCCGCGACGGTGCCGACCAGCCAGATGCGCGAACGCAGGAGCCCTCGCAGGGTGACCAGCGGTTGGCGGAGATCCACCGACGGCGCCGAGCGCGACCCGGCGTGCTGGAGCAGGTAAGAGCCGTTGAGCGCGAGGGAAGCGACGACGGCCAGTCCGAGCCCGACGATGAGGGCGGAGAACATGCCCTGCACCGTCGCGGCTGATCATGAGTCGTCGATGAACGCGCGGCGCGCGCGCCGGACTCGGCATCCGGCGCGCTGCGCCGTGCCCTACTCGGCCGACTCGCCAGCCGCCTCGTCCTGGTGGCCGGGCTCGCCGGCATCCTGGTCGGCGCCCTGGTCCGGGCCGTCGTCCTTCTCGCCCTTCTCGCCCTCGCTGTCGCCCTCGACGACGACGACGTTGAACTTGTCGTCGAGCCGGACGTCGACGGTCGAGCCGTCGGGCTTGGTGACCTCGACCTCGTAGGTCGCGCCATTCTCGTTGTCGAGCTCGGACTGGTTGACCTTGCCGCCACCGGTCTCGGCCAACGCGGCCTTCCCGGCACGCGTCTGCGCGTCGCCGGTGATCGCCTTCGACCCGTCGCCGGCCTCGGAGTCGCCGCCCGATGCGGCGCCTGCGATGGCGGATCCGCCGAGCGCGAGGGCGGCGAGCGCGACGACGGTGATGAGGACCTTCTTGAGCTTGTTGGTCATGGGCACACAGTAAGTCGCCAACACGAGCCTGCCCTGAGACGCTCACAGCTCGCGCAGCTCCTCGATCGCGGGCCGCCGCAGGGCGGCCTCGCGCTCGCGCTCGCTCGCGCACGTCGAGGTCTCGGCCGGGTCAACGTCATCGACGCGGGCGCCGCATCCGTGGTGCAGCTGCTGATCCGCTCGACGTGAGACAGCGAGAGCCCGGCGCGAGTGGCCGGGCTCTCGTGTCGGGTCGCGAGGGTTTCTGCGGTTAAGGGTGCTGCATGGTGTTGACGGCCTTGACCTCGAAGTCCTTGTTGACGAGGACCTCGAGCTGCGTGCCGTCGGCCTTCGTCACGTGCGCCTCATAGGCGGAGCCGTGATCGACGTCGGTCTCGACGCGCTCGATCGTGCCGCCCGGCACCTTCTTGAGCGCGGCCCCTTGACCTTCGCGGCGGTATCGCCGGTCAGCGCCTGCTCGGTCCTGCCGTTGGCGCCGACGTGCCGGCCGCCGTTGGGCGGCTGGCCCTGCCGCGCGGCCGGCGTCGCGCTCGATGTGACCGAGTTGCTCTTCGTCGCGGCGCCGGCGATGGCCGAGCCGCCCAGCGCGAGCGCGCCGAGTGCGGCGACGGTCGCGACGATCCTGCGGGCGGTGCTGAACATGGGATCCTCCTAGGACGGTTGATCGGACTGCGATCACCATCGAGCTCGAGACTGGCAGGAGCCTGGGAGGACGCCGAGAGTGGACCTCGCTGTTAGGGTTCCCTAAGCATGGGGACGCGCGCCGAGACTGCCCACGCTGGATCCGCCCAGCACACACCGCGAGTCGCTCCCCGGAGTGTCTTCTGGGTCACCGTCGTGGCCGCCGTCGCGGGCCTCGTCTACCTGATGGCGACCGCCGACACGGGCCCGGTCGACCCCACGGAAGTGCAGCAGAGCCACGGCACGGCGGTCTTCAACTCGTCGATCATCGTCTTTCGCGAGGGCCTCGAGGCCGTCCTGATCTTCGCTGCCGTGACCGCGTCGTTCATCGGCGGGAATCGCTTTCGCCGGCGCCCCGTGGTGCTCGGGGCGGCGTGCGCGTTCGGGGCCTCGATCCTCGCCTGGTTCTTCGCCCAGGCGATCCTTGACGCGGCGAGCTCACTGGGCCCGAAGCTCGAGGGGATCACCGGCTTCCTGGCGATCGTCGTCCTGCTGGTGGTCCTGAACTGGTTCGTCCACAAGGTCTATTGGAGCGAGTGGATCGGGCGGCACCACCGCCAGCGCCGGAGGCTGTTGGCGCGGTCCGGCGCCGCCGCCACGGTCGGCCTCGTCGCGCTCGGGTTCACCAGCGTCTTCCGTGAGGGCTTCGAAGTCGTGCTCTTCCTGCAGACGCTCCAAATCGAGAGCGGCACGAGCACCGTGCTCGAGGGCGTCGCGATCGGCCTGGCGGCCACCGCACTGGTCGGTGTCGCCGTCTTCCATCTCCACCGCAGGCTGCCCTACCGGAAGATGCTGGTCCTCACCGGCGTCCTGGTCGGGGTCGTGCTCGTGGTCATGATCGGCGGGACGGCGCTGACTTTCTCCCAGCTCGGTTGGATCCCGAAGCACGAGCTTCCGTTCACCCTCCCTCAGTGGCTTGGCTCCTGGTTCGAGGTCTACCCGTACTACGAGACCATCGCCGCCCAGTTGCTTGCCGCCGTGTTCGTGATCGGCTCGTACTACCTGGCCGAGTACCTGAAGGTCACCCGCCCGCTCAAGCACGGCCAGCGGCCCGCCCTACGCACAACAGTGGCACCGGATGTGCCCGCGGCGGGTACCGCGAGCATGAGCAAACGCGCGACTGCATCGGATCGGGACACGGGCGCGCCTGCGGTTCGCGCCGGCGTGAACTGAGCGGGCCAGCGGACCCTCGATGCGTCGCTCGCGCAGTGCGACACCGCCAGGCGCCCGGCGCAATCGAATCCAGGGCAAGCTCATTGGCTCTCCGGCCATCGCGACGGTGGCCGACAAGTCCGAACCGATGGATGACGACGAGCGTCAGGGCGGATGGCGCGTCATTGCTTGGGCGGTCGCGTCAAGGTTCGGAGTCGGTTTGACAGCAGACCTGGAACCGCCCGGTCGCGACGACGACCTGATCGGCCGAGCGACTCGAGCCTGCTCTCAGACAGGACAGCAGAGCGTCCATGGCAACTCAGCGCCACCCCCGCGACAGACCCAACAGCCCGGGCACGCAATCGCACAGCCCGTGGGGCGTTTGTAGGGTTCGTTGGGGTCCGATCGCCCGACGCCGATTCCCGCGTGTATTGGCTCTGCGGCGCGGAGTTTGGCCCTAGACCGCGATGCCGGAGGAGAACCTGCTGGCCGAACGCGACGATCGACGCGATCGCGGGATCGGTCGCGATGCCCTGCCGCGCCAGCGCGACGTCGCGGTCGCTGAGGCCCAGGTTCTGCGCCGCCGCGGTGTGGGCGGCGACGCAGTACGCGCAGCCGATCCATTCCTGCGCGGCGAGCGCAATGCGTTCGGTGATGCGGCGGTCGAGGTGGCTGCGCTTCATAGCTCGGTTGAGGTCGAGGTAACCGCGCAGGACAGCCGGAGCGTTGGCCATGGTGCGGATCATCGGCCCCGGCTCACCGGCGCGCGCCTCGTACTCGTCCAGCAGCTCCCGCGCTTTCGCCGGCGCGTGGTCGGGATCGATCGGCTCGATGCGCTGCAGCTAGCTCATCTCCGAGCGGAAGCGCCGCAGCCGCAGCGCGTTGATGACGACCGAGATGCTGGAGAGCGCCATCGCGGCGCCGGCGATCACGGGGTTGAGGAAGCCGGCGGCGGCGAGCGGGAGGGCGGCGAGGTTGTAGCCGAAGGCCCAGCCGAGGTTCTGCTGGATGGTGCGCAGCGTGCGGCGCGAGAGCCGGATGGCGTCGGCGGCGGCGCGCAGGTCGCCGGAGACGAGCGTGAGGTCGGAGGCCTCGATGGCGACGTCGGTGCCGGTGCCGATGGAGAGCCCGAGGTCGGCCTGGGCGAGCGCGGGGGCGTCGTTGACCCCGTCGCCGGCCATCGCCACGACGTGCCCTTCCGCCTGCAGGCGCCTGATGACGTCGGCCTTGTCGGAGGGCAGCACCTCGGCGATCACCTCGTCGATGCCGACCTCGGCGGCCACGGCGCGGGCGGTTGCCTCGTTGTCCCCGGTGAGCAGCACCGGCCGCAGGCCGAGCGCCTTGAGCCGGGTGATCGCCTCGGCCGAGGTTGGCTTGACGGTGTCGGCGACGACGAGCAGCGCGCGCACCTCGCCGTCCCAGGCGGCCAGGACCGCGATGCGGCCCTGGTGCTCCGCGTCGCGGCGGGCGGAATCGAGGCGCTTAGGCACTCGGAGGCTCCATTCGGCCATCAGCGCGGGCCGGCCGATCTGCAGGCCGTGGCCGTCGACGATGCCTTCGGCCCCGAGGCCTTCGCGGTTGGTGAAGTGCTCGATCGCGGGGAGCCCGCCGAGCTCGTCGCGGGCGGCGGTGGCGATCGCGCGGGCGATCGGATGCTCGGAGGCGTCCTCGAGCGCGCCGGCCAGTCGCAGCACGTCGGCGCGGTCTGCCCCGTCGGCGAGCACGACGTCGACCAGGCTCATGCGCCCGGTGGTGACGGTGCCGGTCTTGTCGAGCACGATGGTGTCGACACGGCGCGTGGACTCGAGGACCTCGGGGCCCTTGATCAGGAGGCCGAGCTGGGCGCCGCGGCCGGTGCCGACGAGCAGCGCGGTCGGGGTGGCCAGGCCGAGCGCGCATGGGCAGGCGATGATCAGGACGGCGACGGCAGCGGTGAAGGCGAACTCGATCGACTCGCCGGAGCCGAGCCAGAAGCCGAGGGTGGCGGCGGCGAGGGCGATGACGATCGGGACGAAGATGCCCGAGACGCGGTCGGCGAGGCGCTGCACCGGCGCCTTGCCCGACTGGGCGTCGGTGACGAGCCGGGCGATCTGCGCGAGCGCGGTGTCGTTGCCGACCTTCGTCGCGCGGATGATGAGGCGGCCGCCGGCGTTGACGGTCGCGCCGGCGACCTCGTCGCCGGGGTGCTTCTCGACCGGCACGGACTCGCCGGTCAGCAGGGACTGGTCGACCGCGCTCGTGCCCTCCTCGACGACGCCGTCGGTGGCGATCTTCTCGCCCGGTCGGACGACGAAGCGATCGCCCGCCGCGAGCTGCTCGACGGGGACGCGGCGCTCCTCGCCGTCGGGTCCGAGCACGGCGACGTCCTTCGCGCCCAGCTCGAGCAGGGCCTTGAGGGCGGCGCCGGCGCGGCGCTTGGCGCGCGCCTCGAAGTAGCGGCCGGCCAGGATGAAGGTCGTGACGATGGCGCCGACCTCGAGGTAGATCTCGTCCGCGCCGCTGCCGGCGCGGTCGGGGATGAGGTCGAAGCTCATCCGCATGTCGGGCATGCCGGCGTCGCCGAGGAAGAGGGCGTACAGCGACCAGCCCCAGGCCGCGAGCACGCCCATGGAGATGAGCGTGTCCATGGTGGCCGTGCCGTGCTTGAGGTTGGCCCATGCGGCGCGGTGGAAGGGCCACGCGCCCCACAGGATGACCGGGGTGGCGAGCTGCAGGCTGAGCCACTGCCAGTTGTCGAACTGCAGCGGGCGGATCATCGAGATCAGCAGCACGGGGATCGACAGCAGCGCCGAGATGAGCAGCCGACGGCGCAGCGGCGACAGCTCGTCCGTGTCCGGCGCGTCGGCGGCGCCGGCCGGCTCCGCCGACGGAATGGTCGCCACGTATCCCGCGGACTCGACGGCGGCCACGAGCTGGTCCGGCGCGACGGTGGCGGGGTCGAAGTCGACCGTCGCCTTCTCGGTCGCGTAGTTGACCGAGGCGGTGACGCCGTCGAGCTTGTTGAGCTTGCGCTCGATGCGGTTGGCGCACGAGGCGCACGTCATGCCGGTGATCGGCAGCTCGAGGTGCTCGGCGGGCTGCGGCGTGTCGATGGCCATCGCTACTTCACCTCCTGCGTGAACGCAACCGTCTGAACGCGGCCTTGGTGCTTGAACTGCAGGAACAGGCGGTAGCGGCCTTCGGTGGGGAACGTCGCGCCGAAGCCGATCGTGTTCCGGCTCTGCTCGGTGGGGTGGACGTGCAGGAAGGCCATGTCGCCCTCGCGCAGCGCGACGAGGTGCCCGCCGGCGCCGAGGTAGGGCTCGGTCTTCACCGGGATGCCGTCGCGGGTGATCGTGAAGCGCAGCTCGGCTTCTTGGCCGGGGCGGGCGCTGCCGGCGTCGAGTCGCACGTCGTAGCCGCCGTCGCTCTTCGCGGCAGGCTGCGGGGCGGGCAGCGGTCGCAGGTCCGCGTCACCGTCGACGCGGAGGTCGGTGGCGAGCGTCTGCGGCGTGTTCTCGTGTGAGAAGTCCGCGAACAGCCGGTAGGAGCCGGCGTCGTCGACCCGGACCGGAGCCGACCAGCTGCCATCGGCGCCCTGGGTCGGGTGCAGGTGCTGGAAGCCCGTGAGGTCACGCCGCGCGAGGATCAGGTGCATGCGCTTCTCGTGCGTGACGTCGAACTCGCGGACCGTCTCGCCGTTAGCGTCGACGATCTGAAACCGGAGGTCGGCTTTGCGGCCGCGGCGCAGCTCGGGCTGGTCGAGCACGATGCGTAGGTCGTCGGCTGCCACGGCCAGGCCGCGAACGGGCTGCGCGGCGTCGCCGCCGTGGGCCGCGCCCTTCTCGGGATGGCTCGCGCTGCCCATGTCGTCTTCTCCCGCGGCGTGACCGCCGCGCTTGTCGTTGTCGGCAGTGGGGTCGGCGCCGTGCGGCTCGATCGCGCCGCCCGCGAGCGCCGCGCCTCCGAACACGAGCACCAGGACGGCGACGAACGCCGCGATGCGAGCGCCGGCGCTCATGCCGCGACCTGGTAGCCGGCGTCCGCGACGGCGCCGCTGACGGCGGTGTCCGGGACGTTCTCGCCGCGGACCTGCAACCGCCCCGAGGTGAGCTCGACGGTGACAGCGTCGACGCCGTCGACGTCCGAGACCTCCTCGTGCACGGACAGCACGCAGTGATCACAGGTCATTCCGACGACGATGTAGCTCTTCTCAGTCATGGTTCTCGGTCAAGTATACGGGGAGGGGGTATCCGGTAAGCCAATACTAGCACATACCCCTGGGGGGTTAGCTACACTCTTTGCCATGACGACTACCGAAACGCCCGAGCGGGGCTACTCCGCTACCAAGGACCAGCTGCTCAAGCGCCTCAAGCGCGTGGAAGGTCAAGTCCGGGGCGTGCAGGGCATGGTCGACGACGACCGCTACTGCATCGAGGTCCTCACCCAGATCTCAGCGATCCAGGCCGCGCTCGACAAGGTGGCGCTCGGCCTCATGGACGACCACGCCCGCCACTGCGTCATCGACGGCCCCGCCGACGTCAAGGAGGAGCGGACCGAGGAGCTCATGGCCGCTGTCGCCCGTCTCATGCGACGCGGCTAGCTGTCTGGCGGGCGGCAGCGGAGCGCTCTGCCGCTCGTGAAGTGCTGTCCGCTGGTGATCCGCCCAACGTCCGGCAAAGGGGGATCATGGTGATCGTAGTCGGGATCGACGCGCACAAGTACACGCTTCGGACGTCACGGTCGAGGCGGGTGAGGACGGGCATCGGCGGCTGTTGGATGTCGCGCGCCGCAGCGCCGCGGAGCGCGCGTGGGCGATCGAGGATTGCCGCAACGTGACGGGCGCGCTTGAGCGCTTCCTGCTGCGGGCCGGTGAGCGGGTGATCTGCGTCCATCCGAAGCTGATGGCCGGTGAGCGCAAGGTCGCCAGAGAGCCGGGCAAGTCCGACGTCATCGACGCGACCGCGGTTGCCAGGGCAGCGATTCGCGAGGACGATCTCCCGGTCGCCTACCTGCCCGGGCCGGAGCGCGAGATCGCGTGGCTGGTCGATCATCGCGCGCAGCTGGTCGCCGAGCGCACCCGGGTCGCCTGCCTGGTGCGCTGGCTGTTGCACGACCTCGACCCGGGCCTGCAGCCACCCAAGCGCGGCCTGAACAACGCCGCCGCGCTCAAGCGACTCGATGAGGCGCTGGCGGCGCTCGAGCCGATCGCGCAGGTCCGCATCGGGCGGCGTCTGGTCGAGCGCCTGGGCCAGCTCCACCCGCAGATCTCGGGGCTCGCGCGCGAGCTCGCGCCGCTGGTCCGGCGCCGTCACGCGCTGTGCTCGCGGTCCCTGGCTGCGGCGTGATCACCGCCGCCCGGCTGATCGCCGAGATCGCCGACATCGCCCGCTTCCGGACGGACGCCAAGCTCGCCAGCTACGCCGACGTCGCACCGATCCCGGCCAGCTCCGGACTGCAGCAGCGCCACCGGCTCAACCGCGCCGGCAACCGCCAGCTCAACGCCGCGCTGCACGTGATCGCACTCACCCAAGCGCGGATCCACGCCCCCGCACGCGACTACCTCGCTCGCCGCCGCTCAGACGGCAAGACACCGAAGGAGGGCCTGCGCGCGCTCAAGCGCCACCTCGCACGCCACATCTACCGCCTCTTCACCACCATCCACCGACGCGACGACGAGCCGCGACTGGGGGTCGGCACCGCGCCATCGGCGCCGTGTTTGACATAGGAGCCGACAGCCCGTGGGGCGTCCGTGGGGGTTCGTTTGGGTCCGATCGCCCGACGCCGATTCCGCGCGTATTGGCTCTGCAACGCGGATTTCCCCGTAGACCGCGATGCCGGAGGAGGGACTCGAACCCCCGACACGCGGATTATGATTCCGCTGCTCTAACCGACTGAGCTACTCCGGCGGGGGCCAGCAGTCTAGGACGCGCGCAGGCCTTCCCGTCAGGTGGTCGAGGCGTGCGGGCGGAGGCGCCGGAGCGACGGCCGCGTGCGGCGGGAGCGGGGGCTGGTGTCGTTGAGCTGATCGGCGCGGAGTCGCAGCATCGCCACGATCGCGGCGGTTGAGCGGAAGGGGTCGGCGATCGTCGCGCCGTCGTCGGCCGCCATGGCGGCGACGAGCGCGCCGCCGTCCTCGGCGATGATGATGAGGCCGTGCGGCGGCGTGCCCTGGGAGTCGAGGCGGGCGAGGCGGAGGAGGGCGGGGGCGTCTTCGTCGGTCGCGGCGCGGAGCTCGAGGTCGCCGCGCTGGCGGCGCTGCCACGCAGTGCGCGTGTTCTCGCGGATCTCGCGCTCGCGGTCGGCGGCGAGGGCGCCGGAGAGGGAGGAGTAGGTGAGCATGTCCTCCAGGACGCCGCTCGCCGCGATCTATTCCAGACGCGCTCCGTCAGGAGGCGTTGCTCCCGGTGTGGAGCAGGTTGTTGACGTCCTTGACGCCGGCGATCTTCCGCGCGGTGTCGCCGAGCTGGTCGATCTGGGCCTGGTCGGGCAGCTCGCCGCGCAGTTCGACGACGCCGTCGTTGACGTTGACGGAGATCGCGCCCTTGGGGACGTCGTCGGGACGGAACAGCTCGGTCTCCACCTTGCGGGCGAGCGTCACGTCGTCGTAGTCGGGCCCTCCGCCCACGGTCGTCGCGGCACTCTGGACCGCGCCCTTCGCGCGGCCGGCGACCTTGCGCCGGTCGAGCTTGGAGAGCAGGAACGCCAGCGCGGCGGCGATGCCGAGGCCGCCCGCGACCTTGCCGGCCCGCTCGGCCGTCGAGGGCCCGCGCCGGCGGCGCACGGCCTTCGACGCGCCCTTGGCCGCCTTCACGCCGGCATAGCCCTTGGCTCCGCGCTTTGCCGTCTTCGCAAGTCTCATCTCGAGTTCTCCCGTCTGAAGTTTTCGTTGGTAGCGCTGCCCGAAGCGCGGGGCGGACACGCGATAATCGGTGCGAGATGAGAGGCTCCGAGCTGCTGGCCGTCCCCAACGTCTCGGAGGGCCGCGACCACGCGGTGCTCGACGCCATCGGCGCCGCGTTCGCGAGCGGCGGGGCGCGCGTGCTCGACGTCCACGCCGACGCCGACCATCACCGCGCCGTCTTCACGCTCGCGGGCGAGCCGGGCGAGCTGCACGGCGCGCTCGCGCAAGGGGCGCGGGTCGCGGTCGAGCGGATCGACCTGCGCGCGCACGCGGGCGTGCACCCGCGGGTGGGCGCGTTCGATGTCGCCCCGATCGTGCATCGCACCGAGGCCGAGCGCGGGGCGGCGTGCGCCGAGGCGCTGCTGCTCGGCCACCGGCTCGCCAGCGACCTGGCGCTGCCGGTCTACCTGTACGGCGCACTCGCGGGCGGGCGCGCGCGAGCCGCGCTGCGCCGCCCCGGCGCGCTCGACCGGCTCGCGCCCGACTACGGCCCGCCCGGCCCCCATCCCACCGCGGGCGCGACGCTCGTCGCCGCGCGGGCGCCGCTGGTGGCCTTCAACGTCGAGCTCGCGCCGCCCGCCACGCTCGACGACGCCAAGCGGATCGCCGCGCTCGTCCGCGAGGGCGGCGAGGAGGGCGTGCCGGGCGTGCGGGCGCTCGGCCTGCAGCTCGCCTCGAGCGGGGTGGTGCAGATCTCGACCAACATCGAGGATCCCGCGCGCGCGACGGCCGGCATGGTCGTCGCCGCCGTCGCCCGCCACGCGCGAGTGAGCGGCGCGGAGCTGGTGGGCCTTGCCCCGGCCGCCGCGATCGCGGACGTGGCCGTCGCCCTTCGCAACCGCCAGACGCTCGAGGACCACCTAGACTCCTGATCGTGGCCCAGACCAAGCGCAAGCGCCGTTCCAAGCACCGCGGCAACGCCGCGGGCACCATCGAGGCACGCGGCCGGACCGGCCGCAAGGCCGCCCTCTCCCCGGAAGAGGAGAAGAAGGCCAAGAAGGCCGCGCGCAGCGACGCCCGTTCCTCACGCCTCGCCCAGCCGCCGACGTGGAACCGCGCGATCATCCGCGCCGGCGCCGCCTCCGGCCTGCTGTTCGTGCTGACGCAGATCGGGCTCTTCCAGGACGACGTGCCGCCGGGTCAGGCGATCGCCGTCTGCCTCGTCGCGATGGTGATCTACGTCCCGCTCGGCTACATGTTCGACAGCTGGATGTACAAGCGCATGACCAGACCCAAGGGCTGACGCGGTGGACGTCCACGCCTTCACCGTGGGCCCCGTGGCCGAGAACTGCTTCTTCGCCGCCCGCGACGGCTCCACCCAGGCGATCGTCATCGACCCCGGCGACGAGGGGGACCGCCTGATCGCAGCCGTCGGCGAGCTGGGCCTGAGCGTCGAGGCGATCCTGCTCACCCACACGCACTTCGACCACGTCGGTGCCGTCGCCCCGCTCGCGCGCCACACCGGCGCGCCCGTCTACTGCCCGGAGCTCGAGAAGCACGTGCTGGCGGACATCATGAGCTACGTGCCGTGGCCCGGGTTCGGGCCGTTCGAGTCATACGAGGCCGACGAGCTCGTCTCGGGTGGCGAGCGCCTCGAGCTCGCGGGCCTCGAGATCGACGTGCGCTTCACGCCCGGGCACTCGCCCGGCCACGTCACCTACTCGATCCCGGCCGAGCAGGCGGTGTTCAGCGGCGACGTGCTGTTCCAGGGCTCCGTCGGGCGCACCGACCTCCCTGGCGGCGACACCGCGACGCTGATGCGCACGCTCGGGGAGCTCGTCGGCGACCTGCCGGACGAGACGGTCGTCTACCCCGGCCACATGGGCGTCACGACGATCGGCGCAGAGCGCGCGACCAACCCGTTCCTGCGCGAGCTCACGCGCAGCCGTTGAGCCCGAAGCTCCAGGCCCCGCGGGGGACGTACGACGTGCTCGGCGACGACGCGCTCGCGCGTGCCCGGCTCGAGGAGCACGCGCGGCGCATCCTCGAGGGCGCCGGCTACTCCCGCATCGAGACGCCGGCCTTCGAGGCGACCGAGCTGTTCGCGCGCGGGGTGGGGGAGTCCACCGACGTCGTGCAGAAGGAGATGTACACGATCGACGAGGGGCCGAGCGAGTCGCTGACGCTGCGCCCCGAGGGCACCGCGCCGGTCTGCCGCGCCTACCTCGAGCACGGGATGCACAAGCTCCCGCAGCCGGTGAAGCTCTGGTACCTGTCGAGCTTCTTCCGTCGCGAGCGCCCGCAGGCCGGGCGCTTCCGGCAGTTCTGGCAGGTCGGGGCGGAGGCGATCGGCTCCGACGACCCGGCCGTCGACGCCGAGGTGATCCTGCTGCTCTCCGAGCTGCTCGAGACGGTCGGGGCGCGCGGGCTGCGGCTGCGGCTGTCGAGCCTCGGCACGCCGGAGACGCGCGAGCGCTACCGCGCCGACCTCCAGGACCACCTGCGCGCGCACGAGGCCGAGCTGTCCGCCGAGGTGCGCGCGAGGATCGAGCTCAACCCGCTGCGCGCGTTCGACGCCGACCATCCCGGCACACGCCGGGTGATGGAGGCTGCGCCGCTCCTGCTGGACCGCCTCAACCCAGACGACGCGGAGCACTTCGCGACCGTTTGCGCCAGGCTCGACGCGGTCGGCGTGCAGTACGAGGTCGACCCGACGCTCGTGCGCGGGCTGGACTACTACACGCGCACGGTGTTCGAGATGACCTCGGACGCGCTCGGCGCCCAGAGCGGGGTCGGCGGCGGCGGGCGCTACGACGGCCTGATGGAGATCATCGGCGGCGCGCCGACGCCCGGCATGGGCTGGGCGGCCGGGATCGAGCGGATCCTGCTCTCGTCCCCGGCGCCGCCGGTCGCGCCGGCGCCGCTGGACCTCTACGTCGCCTACGCGGGGCCGCAGCATGGCGCCGAGGCCTTCCGCCTCGCCGCCGACGCGCGCCGGGCCGGTCACTCCGCGCGGCTCGAGCTCGGCGGGCGCTCGCTGAAGGGCCAGCTCAAGCAGGCCGATCGCGCGGGCGCCCGGTACGTTGCGATCCTCGGCGACGAGGGGACGGCGCTCAAGGACATGGAGAGCGGAGAGCAGAAGACGGTGGAGACCCAGACGGTCATGCATCACATCCGGGGAGGATTGTGAGACCGCCTCGCGCCAACGCGTACCGCGACGCCTGGTGCGGCGAGCTGCGCGGCGGCGACGAGGGCACGACCGTGCGCGTGGCCGGCTGGGTGCACCGCCGCCGCGACCACGGCGGCCTGATCTTCATCGACCTGCGCGACCGCTCCGGGCTCCTGCAGCTCGTCTTCCACCCCGAGACGGCGGCCGAGGCGCACGCGCTGGCCGAGCGGCTGCGCTCCGAGCACGTCGTGTCGGCGAGCGGCCGCGTCGTGCGGCGCGAGGAGGGCAACGTCAACCCGAAGCTCGCGACCGGCGAGATCGAGCTCGAGGTCGTCGAGGCGGAGACGCTGGCGGAGTCGGCGACCCCGCCGTTCCCGGTCGACGAGGAGAGCCCGGTCGACGAGCTGCTGCGCCTGCGCCACCGCGTCATCGACCTGCGGCGGGCGAGCATGCAGCACGCGATGGTCGTGCGCCACACGGTCAACCGGGCGATCCGCGACTTCCTCAACGCCCACGACTTCCTCGAGCTGGAGACGCCGGTGATGACGCGCTCGACGCCCGAGGGCGCGCGCGACTTCCTCGTCCCCTCGCGGATGAACCCGGGCCGCTTCTACGCGCTGCCGCAGTCGCCCCAGCTGTTCAAGCAGATGCTGATGATGGCCGGCTACGAGCGCTACTACCAGATCGCCCGCTGCTTCCGCGACGAGGACCTGCGTGCCGACCGCCAGCCCGAGTTCACGCAGCTCGACCTCGAGATGTCCTTCGTCGACGAGGAGGACGTGATCGCCGTGATCGAGGCGATGATGGCGCGCGTCTTCGAGGCGACCGACTTCCCGATCGGCCCGCCGCCGTGGCCGCGGATGTCCTATGACGAGGCGATGGCGCGCTACGGCTCGGACCGCCCCGACGTCCGCTTCGGCCTCGAGATCGCCGACCTCGGCGAGGCGCTGCAGGGCTCGGAGTTCAAGGTCTTCAGCGGCACGCTCGCCTCGCGCGGCGTCGTACGCGGCCTCAACGCGGGCGCGCGCGAGGTGCCGCGCTCCGAGCTCGACGCGCTGACCGAGCACGTGCGGCGCTATGGCGCGGGCGGGCTCGTGTGGGCCTTCGTGCAGGACGACGGCACGTGGCGCTCGCCGATCGCGAAGTTCCTCACCGAGGAGGAGATCGCCGCCGTGACGACCCGCCTCGCCGGCAAGCCCGGCGACCTGCTGCTGGTCGTCGCCGACACGGAGCAGGTCGCGGCGACCGCGCTGGGCGAGCTGCGGCTCGAGCTGTCGCGGCGCTTCGAGCTCGTGCCGCACGGGCGCCACGAGGTGCTGTGGATCGTCGACTTCCCGGCCTTCGAGTACAACGACGGCGAGCGGCGCTGGGACGCTGTGCACCATCCCTTCACCACGCCGACCGGCGACTTCGCCGACCCGGGGGCGATGGGCTCGCGGGCCTACGACATGATCCTCGACGGCTCGGAGATCGGCGGCGGGTCGATCCGTATCCACCGCCCCGAGGTCCAGCAGGACGTCTTCCGCGTGCTCGGGATCTCCGAGCAGGAGGCCGAGGAGCGCTTCGGCTTCCTGCTCGAGGCGATGCGCTACGGCGCGCCCCCGCACGGCGGCATCGCGTTCGGGCTCGACCGCGTGGCGGCGATCGTCGCGGGGCGCGACTCGATCCGCGACGTCATCGCGTTCCCCAAGACCGCCAGCGGCGCCGACCCGCTCACGGGCGCGCCCGCGCCCGTCGACGCGCCGCAGCTCGCGGAGCTCGGGCTGCGGCTCGCGGCGCAGGCGCCGGCCGGCGAGAAGCTCGGCGCCCAGGTCACGGCGCCGTCCGAGGGAAAGTCGCCCTAGGGAAAGTTGTCCTAAGGAGGCACGGCGGGTCTGCCGATAGGGACGGACATGAGTCAGATCTCGCCGCCGATTCGCATCCTCCTCGTCGCCGTAATCGGCCTCATCGCCGTCTACATGCTCTTCCTACGGCCCAAGACCGAAGAGGCCGCTCCCGTCGCCGCCGCACCCGCCGCGACGACTCCAGTCCCGGCGAAGGATCCGAACGCCACCACTTCGAGCAAGCCCGGCTCGGCCGTCAATCAGGCCGTCCGCGGGGCCGACAGCGCCACCGCTCGCGCCGATGCCGCCGCCGGCGGCGCCGTCGCCGAGTCCGAGGGCGGCACCGTCCCCACCACCACGGGCGCCACCGGCACGGCGCCCACAACCGCTGTGCCGGCGCCCGGCGAGTCCGCTGCCCTCCCGCCGATCACCAAGGAGACGCTCGCAAGCCTGCCCAAGGACGTCCGCGGCGCCGTCGCGAAGCACAAGGTGCTCGTCCTGCTCTTCTACAACAATCGCTCCGCGGACGACCGCGCCGTGCGCCGCGCGCTCGACAAGGTCGACGGCTACGGCGGCCAGGTCTTCGTCGACGCCCACTGGATCAAGTCCGTCTCCCGCTACCAGGCCATCACGCGCGGTGTCGACGTCGAACAGTCGCCGACGGTCGTCGTCGCCGATCGCAACCTCAAGGCGGAGACGCTCGTCGGCTACGTCGACGACAAGACCGTCGACCAGGCGGTCGTGGACGCGATCCGCGCCTCCGGCGGCAGCCTGATCAACGACCCCTACTTCCGCAAGCTCGACCGGATCTGCCTGTCCATCGAGCAGCAGGTCAAGGCGCTGGCCGCGCCGGCCACCCCGGCGCTGATCCCGGCCTACCTGACCGGCGTGCAGGGGATCACCGGCAACGCCGAGAAGCAGATCGCCGCGATCAATCCGCCCCAGAAGCGCGCGGTCTTCCACAAGCGGTTCAAGGTCTACGCCGCCACCAGTAGCAGGCTCGTGGGCCGCGCCGCAACCACGGCCAAGACGAAACCGGCCGCGGCACGCAAGCGCCTCACGCGCCAGGGCAAGGCCCTGGACAAGAAGTTCGTCGCCAAGAACGGCGCGCACGGCCTCGGCGCCAGCTGCTTCTAAGAGCCTGTCGAAGTATCAGCCGCCGTGAGGCGGCTGATCTCGTTGAGAGTGGCGGTGAGCAGTGCGAGCATCCGGGCTGCGATCAGTAGTCGAGCGCCGGTCGTGCTCGCGTGGTGCGCGCGG
>Ga0136617_10002065_pt1 | contig 17944 bp, 20 predicted proteins | sample AntDrymUQ3222106_2_FD_129672 | JGI IMG/M metagenome (GOLD analysis project Ga0136617, IMG submission 129672) | Polar desert sand microbial communities from Dry Valleys, Antarctica - metaG UQ322 (21.06) | ecosystem: Environmental > Terrestrial > Soil > Desert | place: Antarctica: Dry Valley... | reverse complement strand
TGGCCACCAGACGGAACCGCTAGTTGGGCGAGCCGAGCCACTCCCGGTCTCGGCTTCCGTCGTGACCGCTCGGACGAGGGCAGTCTCCAAAGGCCCAGCGTCTCCGCAGCGGGGAGCCATTGGGTTGTCAGAGAGGCTCTGCTGTCTCGGGAGCAGGCGGGTTGGCGCGGTGCGGGCCCGCCCGCTGACCGGGCACGGGTCCTGCGGAGTCACCGGCCGCGGCGCCGGAGTGCGATGACGTTGTCGGTGACGGTCGCGGAGAGCCCTTCTGGACCGGTGGCGTGGCGTTCGGGTGAGCCGAGAACCTCGGTGTCCCACTGCCGGAGGTCGAGGCCGATCGCGGCCAACGTCTGCGCCGGGGTGGGAAAGCACGGGTTGGGGTCCTGGTTCCACGACCAGGGTGCGATCGAGGCGTGGTCCACGACCAGCAGCAGGCCGCCCGGTGCCACCGCGCCGGCCGCCCGCTGCAGGACCCGGTCCCGCGGGAACTCCGCCGGCGACTGCAGGTACTGGGCGTTGACCAGGTCGAAGACGCCGACCGGGAAGGTACAGGTCAGATCGTGCACCTCGAAGGTGATGCGGGCCTCGACGCCGGCCGCAGCAGCGCCTGCCGACGCTCGAGCGAGGGCGGTGACCGAGACGTCGACGCCGGTCACCTGCCAGCCGAGCCCCGCCAGCCAGATCGCGTCACATCCTTCGGCGCAACCGAGGTCGAGCGCGGCGCCTGCCGGCAGTGGCTCGGCGACATCGACCAGCACCGGGTTTGCCCTCCCGGTGCCCACATGTGCGTGTTGCTGGTAGTGCCGTTCCCAGAACCGTTCGGCCATGAGACAGCATCCAAGCTGCCGCGTTCATATGGCAATCATCCTTGCTGATGTGGCAAGATGGCGCTCATGGATGACGATCTGAGCCACGCGCTCACGTCGGTGGGACCCCGGCTACGGGCGCTGCGCCAGCAGCGCGAGACGACGCTGAGCGACCTGTCCCAGGCGACCGGCATCTCGATCAGCACCCTGTCCCGGCTGGAGTCCGGTCAGCGTCGACCCAATCTCGAGCTGTTGTTGCCGCTGGCACGGGCCCACCGGGTCGCCCTCGACGACCTCATCGGCGCTCCCACCACCGGAGACCCGCGCGTCCACCTGCGACCGATCAATCGCAACGGGATAACAATACTGCCGCTGACCCAGCGCCCCGGCGGGCTCCAGGCGTACAAGGTCGTCATCCCGGCGACCAAACGACCGCAGCAACCTCGGCTGCAGACACACCAGGGGTACGAGTGGATCTACGTCCTCAACGGTCAGCTCAGGCTCGTCCTCGGTGAGCAGGACCTGGTGCTCTCACCTGGCGAGGCCGCCGAGTTCGACACCCGCACGCCGCACTGGTGCGGCGGGTGCGGCGGGGAACCCGTGGAGTTCCTGGCCCTGTTCGACACGCAAGGCGAGCGGGCCCATGTGCGCGCCAAGTCCCGGGACAGCTAGCGCCGAGACGGCACTGGCATGCCGAAGACGGTCCGCACTCCCGCCGACCACAGCACCGAGTCGGGCGGTAGGTGGTTGACTCCCGGCAGGCCTGCTGCACCCACCAGATCATCGTCGAGATGCTGCAGGGAGGCGGTGTGCAGCGGCCACGTCGCGTGCTCGTTCGGCACGTACAACTGCCGGCGCACCCACCGGGTGTGCAGTCCCCATCGGGCCGTGAGGAAGTGAGCCAGCGGATCGTCGCGCACCACGGTTGCCTCCGGACGTACGGCGATATGCGCACCGGGGCGCTCTCCGCGGGGCCAACGGCGCACTGTTGTGTACTCGATGTCGCGGCCGACCCGCCGTACCCGCATCCTGGCCCAGCAGTAGGGCAGCCCGAAGGCAAGGCGAGCACCAATAACCACCGCGAGACGGGAGGCGTCGAGGGACCGAAAGACGACCCCTCGGCGGCCGGTGGTGTCGACGGCGTACAGGCGGACGTTCGTCTCGGCGAAGGTTCCCAGCCACGGCACGGCGGGTCCTGACAGCAGACCCGCGCCCACCATGCGAAAAGGGATCAGCCCCACCCACGAGCTGCCGTCGAACACGTCGGGCGTCGTACCGGCCGGCAGCAGCGGGGCCACCCTGGCCGCATCCACCCGCCAGTGGAGGAACGCGACCTCCTCCCAGCGCTGGTGCATGATCTGCCGACCGCGGAGCTGAGGGGCTTCGGGTGTCACGGGCTCGGCGTCACTCACCCGGCGAGCCTGCCACCTCGTCGTCTGCTGCGGCCGGCCTAAGCCAGGGTTCGGGTGGTCGCTGCGCTGGATCGGTCTCCGATCTCGATTCGGGTGCTGGCGGACTGGCTGGCTCCGCCGCGTACGACGATCTCGACGAGGCCGTCGTCGAACTCGGCGGTGATCTGGCTCGGCGCGGTCGACTCCGGCAGCGTGAACGAGCGCCGGAACTCACCGTAGAAGCGCTCCCGGACGTAGAAGTTGGCAGGGTCGTCGTCTTCGAGCTCGGTTCTCCGGTTGCCCGAGACAGTGAGGATGCTGCTGGAGTAGCTCAGGTGCACGTCGCTGGGGTCGACGCCGGCAAGCTCCACCCGGATGACCAGGTCCTGCCCCTGGGCAACGATGTCGGTGGCCGGTACCCATGCGCTGGCGTGCGTGCGTTGCTTGTCCTCGTGGGCGGGTTCACGGCCGTGCGTACCGACGTCGCGCAGTCGGTTCAGCTCGCTGAACAGGTCGGTGACGCCCCCGAACGGGCGCCGGGGTTCGTCTTGCGGCATGTGCCCTCCTCGTGAGTTCGTGGACAACGTCGGACGCACCGCTTTGAGACTCAGCCGCCGCCGATCGGCTCTAGGAGGCCGGCCTCGCGAAGGAACCGCTCGGCGACGTCTTCCTCGACTTGTCCCTCCGTCACCGCGGCGTTGAGGTCGACGATGACGTCCTGGGTGAGCAGGCTGTTCACGGCGTCGACCACCTCCAGGAACGTCTCCTCGCCCACCCGCTCGAGCTCGTCCTGGCCGACGACCATCACGACATTCTGCGAACCGAACAGGAGCTCGGGGTCCTCGAGCACCACATAGTCGCCGCCAAGCAGTTGCGGGTCGGTGGTGAACGCGTTCACGGCGTCCGCGGAGCCACTGTCGAGCGCCGCGTACTGCTTGCCCAGAGTGACCGGCTTGAACTCAGCGTTGTTGAGGCCGTACACGTCCACCAAGCCCTTGAGACCCAGGTAGAGGTCCTCGAACTCCGGCCGGGCCGCCAGCCTGAAGCTCGGCAGCCGCTGCAGGTCGGCGATCGACTGCAACTGTTCGGACTGCGCGAACTGTGCCGTGGTCGCGATGGCGTCCTTGTTCTGGAACGGCGTCATGGCGCTCATCGCCATGTCACGGCTGTCGTAGAAGGCCTTGGCCTCTTCGTAGGTCGGATCCGGGTCGAGTCCGGTCACGTCCTTGCCGGCGACGATCGACAGCACCGTCCCGGTGTAGGCCACATAGCCGTCGATCATGCCTTCCTGCAGCGCGGCGTCGAGATCCTCCGCCGGCCCGACGCCCTTGCGGAGGTCGACGGTGTAGCCGTTGACGGCGAGCGCCTGGCGCCAGAGCTCGCCCAGGACACGGGCCTCTGGGAACTCCTGGGTGCCCAACGTGATGCGCAACGAGGCGCCCTGCGGCTGCGATCCACCTGTTTCCTCGTCCGCCGTGCTGCCGCCGCAGCCGGCGAGAGCCACCAGCACGACGAGCGCGGCGCCGACTGCCAGGCGACTGCTCACGGCGTCCGTCCACTCTCCGCACCGGCCGGTCGGCCGGGTTCTGGTACCCCACCCACCGGCACCGGCTGGTTCTGAGCGGCCGCGGCCGCTGTCCGCCTCGGCGGCGCCGCGCCCTCGTCCCGTCCAGGCACGTGGTCGGCGCGTAGCGCCTTGATCCAGGACCACGCGACCCCGATGGTGACGAAGGTGAACGGCACCGCGCCGAGGATGGCGGCCTGCTGGAGCGCCGTGAGCCCGCCGACGAGCAGCATCGCGCAGGCGATAGCGCCCATCAGCACGCCGAGCACGACCACGACCAGCCTGGGCGGTTCCATAGAGCCTCGGGTGGCCATCGTTGCCATCACGATCGCTGCCGCATCCGCACCGCTGATGAAGAACAGCGCGATCAGGAAGACACAGATCGTCGAGGTGACAACAGGGAACGGCAAGGCGTCCAGGGCCGTGAAGAGCGACAGCTCGGGGGTGGCGACGGTGGCGAGCAGATCGGCCTGGTTGGTCTCCTGGAGCTCGATCCCGGTCCCGCCGACCACCGCGAACCACAAGAACCCGAAGCCGGTCGGTGCCGCCACGACGCCGAGCACGAACTCGCGGATGGTGCGTCCCCGGGAGATGCGGGCCACGAACATGCCGACGAAGGGCGCCCAGGAGATCCACCACGCCCAGTAGAAGATCGTCCACCCCGCCATCCACTGCTCGTCGCCGACTCCGGTCTCCAACGACATCGGCAGCACCTCGATGACGTACGCGCCGATGGTTTCGATCCCCTGTGAGATCACCAGGACGGTCGCACCGCCCAAGAACAGGAAGAAGGCGAACAACCCGATGGTGGCGAAGGCACCCAGGTTGGCCAGGAACTGAATCCCGCGTTCGACGCCCGTGGTTGCCGAGACCACGAACAGCGCTGTGACGATGACGATGATGACGACGGCCACCCCGTTGGACTTGTCGACATCGGAGACGAGGAAGTTGATGCCGCTGTTCAGCTGCAACCCGTTGAGGCCCAGCGAGGTGGCGGTGCCGAACAGGGTCGCGACGATGGCGAGGGCGTCGATGACGCGGCCCAGCGGCCGCTCGTGGGCCCGCTCGCCGAGCAGCGGAGTGAAGGTCGCGCTGACCAGCATCGGGGTGTTCTTGCGGAAGGAGAAGTACGCCAGCGCACCACCCATGATCGCGTACAGCGCCCAGCCGTTGAACCCCCAGTGGAAGTAGGTGTACTGCAGGGCCACCGCCGCGGCGTCCTCGCTCTGCGGCTCCGCCAGCCCGTGCGGTGGGGCCGACCAGTGCGAGATGGGCTCGGCTGTCCCGTAGAACAGCAGTCCGGCACCGAGCCCGGCGGCGAACATCATGGACACCCACGAGAAGGTGCGGAACTCCGGCCGGGAGTCGTCCGGACCCAGCCGGATCCCGCCCCAGGGGTGCAGCACCAAGAAGATGCACATGACCAGTCCGGCGAAGGCGATGAGGATGAAGCCCCAGCCGAAGTTGCTGATGATGAAGTCCAGCGTGAGGGTCATGCGTTGCCTCAGGCTGTCTGGACCGATGAGCCCCCATGCCACGAACGCGGTGATGAGTGCGGCCGAGCCCCAGAAGACGTAAGGGTCGACGCCCTTGGCCAGACGAATCATGGTGCTCCCTCGAGGAGTCAACAACGCAGGCTCGAGCGGCCCGAGCCAGACTCGACTCGTAGGAAACTCTGCGGAACCCTAGTCCGAACGGCTGGAATCGCCAATGCCGAAACCCTGGGGCATACCGCGCGGCCCCGAGTGGTTCAGCACCCGGTAGGACTGTTCCCGCCACCCCAACAGGAGCCCGCCCATGCATGCACTGCAGTTCAAGGCGTACGGCGGTCCGGACGTCCTCGCCGTGGGGGAGGCACCCGAGCCACACGCCGGCGAGGGCCAGGTACGCATCGCGGTGCGGGCCGCGAGCGTCAACCCGATCGACTGGAAGATCCGCGCCGGCTTCATGTCCGACGGTGCCGCGCTCGAAGAGCCCGTCATCCCGGGCATAGACGGTGCGGGCGTTGTGGACGAAGTAGGCGACGGCGTCGACACAGTGCTCATCGGCGACGAGGTCTTCGGCCTGGGCTCAGCGACGTCTGCCGAGTACGCGGTCCTCGATCATGTCGCGCCCAAGCCGGCGAGCATGTCCTGGGAGGACGCCGCCGCGCTGCCTGTCGCCGTGGAGACCGCGGCGCGCACGCTTGATCTGCTCGGAGTCGACTCTGGAAGCACCGTCCTCGTCGAAGGGGCGGCAGGTGGCGTGGGCAGTGCAGCGGTCCAGCTGGCGGTCGCCCGCGGCGCGACGGTGATCGGGACGGCCAACGAGGCCAACCACGATTACATCCAGGGCCTCGGTGCGATCCCGACCACCTACGGCGCGGGGTTGGCCGAGCGCGTCGCCGCCCTCGCGCCCGGCGGGGTCGATGCGGCGCTGGACACCCCGGGTAAGGGTTCGGTCCCGGCGCTGATCGAGATCGTCGGCGAGCCCAGCCAGGTCGTCTCCATCGCCGACTTCTCCGCACCGGAGCGCGGTGCCCGCGCCACCTCCGGGGCCGAGGAGCGCGCGACGTACGCGCTGGCGGCCGTGGCCGGCCTGTTCGAGCAGGAAGCCTTCGTGGTCAACGTCCAGCAAGTTTTCCCGCTGGCCGACGGTGCCGAAGCGCATCGCCTCAGCGAAGGCGGGCATGTCCGAGGCAAGCTCGTGCTCACGGTGGCCGAGTAGCCCTGTCGAGCGGACGGAAGCTCTCAGGCCCGCTCCATGCGGCGATAAGCGCGGTTGCGGGACCCGAGGACGACTGCGGCCAGCACGGCGGCGGTGACCGACCCGGTGAGGACACCCACCTTCACCTGCTCTTCGTTCGGGCTGCCCGCCTCGAACGCGAGCTCGCCGATCAGCAGCGAGACCGTGAATCCGACACCGGCGAGCAGCGACAGGCCCAGCACGTCCAGCCATCGCAGGTCACCGTCGAGGCGTGCGCGGGTGAAGCGGGACAGCAGGTATGTGCTACCGAAGATGCCCATCACCTTGCCGGTGACCAGGGCCCGGCGATACCGAAGGCGATCGGCTCGCCGAGCGACCGCACCAGCCCGGCGAGCCCGCCAACGTCGACGCCGGCGGCGAAGAACGCGAAGATGGGCACCGCGACCCCGGCCGAGATCGGACGGAACAGGTGCTCAAAGTGCTCGGCGAGTCCCGGGACCGCCATCCGGTCCGCCGCAGGCGCGGCTGCGCAGCACCGGCACGGTGAAACCCAGCAAGACTCCAGCGACGGTGGCGTGCACCCCTGACTCGTGCATGAGTGCCCAGGTGGTGACGGCGAGTGGGAGCAGCACCCACCACGAGCGCATTCGACGCTGGACCGCCACGGCGAACAACGCCAGCGGAACCAGCATCGCCGCGAGCGGCACCACGTGCAGGTCCGCTGTGTAGAAGATTGCGATGATCGTGATGGCGAGCAGGTCGTCCACCACCGCCAGCGTGAGCAAGAAGGTGCGCAGGCCGCTGGGCAGGTGTGAGCCGATGACCGCCAGCACACCAAGCGCGAACGCGATGTCGGTGGCGGTGGGGATGGCCCAGCCGTTGAGCGCATCGCCGCCGGTGTCGAGGTTGACGACCACGTAGACGACGGCCGGCATGACCATGCCGCCGACCGCAGCCAGGATCGGAACCGCTGCATTGCGAGGATGTCGCAGATCCCCGGCGACGAACTCCCGCTTCAGCTCCAGGCCGACGACGAAGAAGAAGATGGCCAGCAGGCCGTCGGCGGCCCATGTCTCGAGCGGCAGATCCAACCCCACCACGGCCGGACCCACGACGAGGTTGCGGAGCGCCTCGTACCCGTCCGAGACCGACGAGTTGGCCCAGACGAGAGCCAGCAGGGTCGCGCCGAGCAGCAGCGCACGCCGACCGGTGTCCCGGCGAAGGATCGCAGCAACGATGGCGCTGCTGACTCAGCTGCGCAGCCGGGTGGCCTGCGCACGTAGCAGCGACTGGGGACGTTGCTGCTCGCCCTGCTGCGCGCCGAGGATGACAAGGGCACCGGTGACAGCAGGGATGGCCCATTGGATGGTCTGCAGGCGCTGTTGGGCGGTCGCCAGCTCCGGACTAGCGTCCTCGTGCGGTTCGGTCGCACCCTTTCCGCCTTGCTGGGAGTGCTCGTTGACGTCGCGCCCGAGCTTGCCGCTGTAGGCGGTGAGCCCGACAGCAGCCACGGTCAGTGCGGCCTTGACCAGCGTGTTGGCCCGAGCCCCCGGCTGGCCGGCCACCCGGCTGCGGTTGGCTGTGATCAAGCCGATACCACCCACTGCGTGCACCCCGATGGCGGCGGCGTTGACAGGTGCCCAGCGCGCCCACCCGGTCGAGGACAGCTGCAGTCGCTCGGTCGGGTCGCTTGCCTGCGCGGCTGCTCCGTTGAGCCCCACCGCACCCATCAACGAGCCGCCGAACCAGGCAGCCAGGCCGACGTCATGCATGCTGCGAATGAGGGTGTTCTTCTCCGACATGTCTCTCCATTGCTCGGGTGATTACTCGGCTGATGGTGGGCGTGCGCATCCGGTGAATCGAGACAGTGCCTGTCCCGGGTCGAGCGCCGAAGGACAATTATCGCAGATCGTGCGGCCGGCAGGTGACTCAGGTGGACGTACGACGGGCGTACCAACCGTTTCGCCCGGTCTGACGCATCGTCATGGCTCACGGGCGGCCGGCGAGCCTAGCGTGACTCAGATGGCCCAACTGGTCGGTGGAGCGGGGGCGGTGACGGTGTCGTGGTTCGAAGTGCGGGACCGAAAGGGCAACGTGCTGCTGTGGATGGAAGCCTCCGCGGACGACAAGGCACCCGTCACCATCGCGGGACCCGCCGGCGGGAACTTCCAGCGGTTCGCCTTGTCCTATGTCAACACCTACGGGCTGAGCGTGCGGGGGATCGCCTCGACTGTCCGCGCACACTCGACCGGACTGTTCACCTCGGTCGGGCCGCCCCCTGACGGCGTCACCCGGTACCGAGTCGACGAGGGAGTGAGTCAGTCGCACGTGACCGCACGGCATCGCGGCACACACGAGCGGCTGCGTGGGGTGTAGGGACCAGGTCTAGAAACTGTTGACCAAGGGACCCGGGTTGCGTACCGGGATCAGGTGGGAGACGTCGTCGTTCCCGTTCAGCCTGTGCAGCATGATTCCCGGAGGCTCCTCGATGAAGGCACCCGGGCCGTCCGGATCGAGGTCGAGATGGACCTGGCGGTCGGTGCTCGGCGCGGACATCACCACCGCTCCGGCCAGCAGGCCGGTCATCGGCCGGTGCAGATGACCGTGCAGGATCCGCGCGACCGGTTGGTGCCGCGCCAGCACCCCGGCGAACTCGGATGCATCGGCGAGCATGATCTCGTCCATCGCGGCGATGCCGCTACGCACCGGGTGGTGGTGCAGCGCGATGACAGCCGGGGTCTCGTCACCTCGGCCGAGCTCGTCGTCGAGCCAGCGCAGCTGGGTGTCGCCGAGCCGACCGTGGTGGCGGCCCGCGACGTTGCTGTCACAGCAGAGCAGCCGCAGCCCGGGTAGGTCTACCCGGTAGTAGCAGCGGTCCGGCTCGGCCGGTGCTCGCTGCACGTAGTTGGTTCCGGACAGCTCGTCCAACATCACTGCGGGGTTGTCGTGGTTGCCCGGCACAACATGTACGGGTCCCGCCAGCTGGTCGAGCAGGCGCCGCGCTGTGGCGTACTCGTCCGCGGTGCCGGTCTCCACGAGATCACCGGTCACGATCGTGCAGTCGGGCGGCGGGTGCAGGGCACGGACGCGGTCGACTGCCTTGACGGCGCTGTAGTTGACCGTCCGTTCGAGCGACCCACTCGAGATGTGGGTGTCGGACAGGTGCGCCAGCAGCATGCATCCACGCTAGCTGCGATGGCGGTGGACGCGACTGGTTTCCGGGTATGGCCTGGCAAGTCGTGTCAGCGAGTCAGTGCCCCGGTCCGGGCAGCGGCAGCTGATCCTGCCGCTGTTCCCGCCGCTGGGCATACCGCTGGGCTTGCGGCACCTCTCGGGGCTTGTCCGCCTCCGCCTGCTCAGGGACCCGGAAGTGCTTGCCGAGCGTCTCGGTCTGGTGCTGATAGTTCGAACCGATGCCGTGCCCGTAAAGCAGCGTCGGCTCCTCCAGCATGCGCTCGAACGTGAGCTTGCAGACGCGTTGACGGTGTTCGACCATGAAGGGCACGTCGTGGGCTCGCACCTCCAAGGCGGCGGTCGATCCTCTCGATGCGCCGTCAGCCTCGTAGCCGAAGCCCGGGTCGAAGAAGCCGGCATAGTGTGTCCGTAGCTCGCCGCTCGTCGGGTCGTAGGCCGTCATCTCCGCCGCCAGCGACGGTGGCACGGCCACCGACTCGTACGACATGAGCAGGAAGAAGTTCTTCGGCACGAGCACCAACCTGTCACCTGCTTCCCGCCGGACCGACTCCCAGAACGGCTCGGTGTCGACCGGCTGAACGCGCGTCATGTCGAGGAGAGGGGCGCTGGGTCGCGCGCGGTACCCGACTCGGCCGGCGGCGTTGCCGCGCAGGTCGAGGCCGAGGAAGAGTCCGCCGGACAGCGCCAGCTCATCGGGAGGTACGGGGGCGCCGTCCGAGAACAGGATCGGCTGATCGCGGTGATGCTTGCGGACCTCCTCGTCACCGAGGTCGACCCGACCGACCGAGAGGCGCAGCTGGTTGAGGGACAGGTCCTCGCGCACGCGCACCGGGAACGACAGTGGGACGACCTCCAGGTAGAGCCCCCCGTGGTACCCGTACGCGATCTCATCGAAGCGGCTGCTGCCGTCGGTGATGACCCGGGTGAAGACGTCGACCCGCCCGGTCGAGCTCTTGGGGTTGGCCTTGGCCCGTACGCCGGGCGGCAGCGAGAGACGCTCCTTGAGCGGAATCAGGTACGGCCTGCCGGTCTCCAGGACCACACCTTCGCCGTGCAGGTTGATCTCATCGATGACCAGATCTTTGACCCGGGTGTCGACACGCTGGCTTCCCGGCAGGAAGCTGCACCGGATGCGGTAGGCGACCTCACCGAGTCGCAGATCCAGGCTGGCGGGCTGCACGTTGTCGGCCGGAATCCGGAACGGGCCGGCGTCGATGATCCCGGCGGCTATGGCCTGGTCGAGAAGCTGGTTCGGCAGCACCCCCTCGCCGGGAGGCAAGCCCAGCGGGTCGGTCACGGGCGGCATCCACGGGCCATGCTGCAGCATAGGAGAATGCGCCAGCCCGTTAGCACTAGCGGGCGGGCCGCGACGACGCCTGGCCAGTCCAGCCAGCGGTGCGCGGGCCGGTCTCGTCGCGGGACTCGGTGAGCCTCCGCGCACCCACAGGGCGATGACTGCGATCGGCACCGTGAGCAGGAAGACCCTCGACCGCGGGCTGGCGCTGGGTCGTCGGCCGCAGTGGGTGCCGTGGGTCCCCCAGGAGTGCAGAGTGTCTGCCCATACGGGTGAACGTGACCGTCCAGACCTGACGGGGCACGGTGCGGTCGCCTGTACTGGGAGGGACATCAACCAGCCAGCTGAGAGAGGCCCGACCATGCCTGGAACCAGCAGCGCTGCAGCGTCACTGGCTGCGGTGCCGCCGGATCGCGCCGCGGCCCGGCTTGCGGCTTTCCGGCTGGTAGAGGCGACCCAGGTCGGCGACGTGGGACAGCTCGTAGCGACTGCGTTGGCCGAGGCGGAGACTCGTGGCTGGGCGGATGTGGCGCGGGTGCTCCTCTATGCCGACGTGGTCCGCGGGTTTGTGGCTGCCGACCCTGCGCTCGGTGACCACATCGAGCGGCTGCGCCAGCGGACCGATAGCGACCGGGACGACGTGCTGCTGGCCGTGGCCCTGGCCAGCCGGTCCGAGCTCCACTACGCCTCCGACTCCGGGTCCCAGCGTCAGGCGTCCGACCTCGACCTTGCCCGCGCTACCGCGCTGCTCGACCTCGGTGGCGGGGGTGCCCTGGAGCGGGCGACTGCGTACATCGCGTGCGGGTCGTCGTACAGCGTCCGTGAGCTGTGGGAGCTCGAGGAGGCGATGTACGCCCAGGCGGTGCTGCTCCTCGGCGACTGTGAGGTACCGCTGCTGGACGCCGTGGTGCTGTTCAACCGGGCGGAGGCGTACGTGTGCATCTGTTGCGGTCTGCGCGAGGTCGACGAGGACGAGGAGCTTGCTCAAATGTCGGGGGCGGCCGCGGCGGCGGTTGCGGCTGCCGCGGACGGACCCGTGCCGGTCGCCTGGCGCGTTGAGGCACGGGTGTTCGGCTACCTGATGTCCGCACTCACCGGCGATCCCTCCCCGGAGCCCAGCGCCGAACTGAACGCCGCCATCGCGCACGAGATGGCGGTGCGGCCGGAGCAGGTGTGCGCGATGGTGTGGCTCGCCGATGCCCTCAGGGCGGCGGCGGCGGGCGACTGGTCCCTCGTGGCGCACAAGGCCGAGGAGTCGCTTGGGCTGCTTCGCGACGACGAGCCGACCCCCGTGCTCGCGCTGGCACTGCGACTTGCGGGCCAGGCCGAAGCGGAGTTGGGAAGCGTCGGTGCAACCAAAGCCCTGCGCTACGGCACCTACTCTGCCCGCCGTCGCTGGGAGGCGCGGCTGCGCACTCTCGGGTCCGCGCGCGCCAGCCTGCAGACCGAGCAGCTGCGCGTGGAGCGCGACCTCCATGCTCGCGAGGCGCTCGTTGACGAACTCACGGGGGTTACCAACCGGCGTGGCTACGCCCGCCACCTCGAAGCTCTCAAGGGTTACCTGGGGCATCACCGGGTGGCCGTGCTGCTGATCGATGTGGATCAGTTCAAGTCGGTCAACGACACCCATGGGCACCCGGTCGGCGACCTGGTGCTGATCCAGGTGGCCCATGCCCTCACCCGTGCCACCCGCCCGGCGGACCTCGTCGCTCGCGTCGGCGGGGACGAGTTCGTGGTCGTGCTCGACGACCTGGACGCGGCGGCTGGTGAGCGGCGGGCCCTCGACATACAGGACCGGCTGTCCCGGGTGCTGTGGCAGGAGCTCGCCAGCGGGCTGCGTATCGGTGTCAGCATCGGCGTCGCCGCCGGGTTCGCCACGCCAGATCCGGGGCTGCTCGTCCAGCAGGCCGACGCGGCGCTGTACGCGGCCAAGGCACAGGGCGGATCCACCGTGACGGTGGCCGAGCAACCGAACGCGGTCGCCGCCATAGCCTGACTCTCACCTCGCCTGGGATCGCGTCCTGAGCCCTGATGCACTCCCGGATCGGCAGCGGATCCTCCGACCCGCCGGGCGGCCAGGCAGCCGATGCGTCGGAAGATGCAGTCCATCCGTATCTCGTCGACTGCAGGGTTCGAGGGGATCCTCAGGTGGTGATGGGGCCGGCGACGCTGCTGGTGCCGGTGTTACCGACCGAGTCTTCCTAGGCGGCTGGCACTGGTGGTCGTTCGCCGGGGCTCAGTCGGTCTTGCCAACCCAGATCCGGCACCGGGCTCCCCGCAACCGTCGAGAGGCATTCCCGGCCCCGGCGGGACGTCATGCCAAGCGTCAGCTATGGACGTCGAGTTGCATGACGTCCGAGGATGAGCGGCATGGACGAGCGTGAGATCTACCGCCGGGCCAGCGAGGAGTTCACCACCCGGGTGCACCAGATCGACGGCCGCTGGGACGCGCCGACGCCGCTACCCGGCTGGGACGTCCGCGAGCTGGTCGGACACCTGGTCAACGAGGAGGTGTGGACGCCACCGCTGTTCGCCGGCTCGAGCATGGACGACGTGGGAGACCGGTTCGATGGCGACCTGCTCGGCGCCGATCCGGTCGGCAGCCACGTCGCCGCCGCCGCCGCTGCACTCGCGGCGGTGGTCGCTCCGGGGGCGCTGGACCGTACGGTGCACCTGTCCTTCGGTGACCACCCGGGCCGCGAGTACGCCATGCAGCTCGCCGCCGACCATCTCGTGCACGCCTGGGACCTGGCTCGCGCGATCGGCGCCGACGAGATGCTGGACGCCGAGGTGGTGGCGGCCATTGCCGGGTGGTTCGTCCCGATGGAGCCGGTGTACCGCGACATGGGCGTGATCGGGCCGCGGGTACCGATGCCTGCCGGGGCCGGCACCCAGACGACCCTGCTGGCGGCGTTCGGGCGCTCCGCCGCCTGACCGAGAAGTTTCCGACCCGAGATGTCCCGACCCGAGGGAAGTACGTGGTCTCACCGGCGGCCCACGAACAGTAGCCGCGGCGTACGGTCCTTGTCGGTCTGCTCGGTCACAGTGGTCACCTCGAACCCCGCCCCACCGAGCAGACGGAGCCACACCGCTCGCGCGAACAGCCCCGTCCGGTGAGCTTCGTGCACCACCTGCACCGTGCCGTCCGCGTCGCGGAGCAGGAAGGCGTACTCGGTCTGTGTCAAGGTGTCGGTGGGATCCGGGTCCCAGGCCCAGGCCAGGTAGCGCGCCCCGCGACCGTCGGGTCCGTCGCTGCCGCCGTGCTCGGTCACCTCCGCGAACGTCTCGGCGGTGACGTCGGGCACGAACACGGCGAGCCCGCCGGGACGGCAGTGCACGTACGCCGTCTCGGCGGTTCGCCGCACGTCGTCTTCGCTGGACAGATAGTCGACGGCGTCATGGACGAACACAGCATCGAAGCTGCGACCAAGACGGACCGTGCGCATGTCCCCCAGGTGGTGCTCGCACCCGGGGTTCAGCCTCCGCGACATCCCCAGCATGTCCTCGGACAGGTCCACCAACGTCAGCGTGAAGGCGGCGGTCAAGTGGACCGCATTGTGGCCGCCGCCGCTGCCCAGCTCGAGCACGTCGCGGACCGGGATGGTCGCCGAGTCGAGCACCGAGGAGAAGTACGCGGCCTCTGCCCGGTACTCCTCCGGCGGAGAGATCAGCGGCCACCAGGCGGCGAGGTCGGTGTACAGCCGGTGCTGGGCGGGCTCGTCGCTCACCCTCACCATCCTGGGTCACGCGGCGGCTCCGTACCCTGACGGGCGTGCCCGAAGGCGACAGCGTGTGGCGGGCGGCCCGCCGGCTCGACCGTGGGCTGGCCGGACGGCGGTTGGTGCGCTCGGACTTCCGGGTGCCGCGGCATGCGACCGCCGACCTGGCCGGGCGCCAGGTGCTCGGCACCGACACGCACGGCAAGCACCTGTTCACCCGCTTCGAGGGCGGGCTGACCTTGCACACCCATCTGCGCATGGACGGGGAGTGGACCGTGCTGGGGCGCGGAAAGCAGCCGCCGGCCAGGTTGCGTGCCGACGTCCGGGTGCTGCTCGGCACCGACGAGGGTCGGCTGGGACTCGCGCTGCGGATGCCGGTGGTCGAACTGATGAAGAGCACCGACGAGCAACGGATCACCGCACGGCTCGGCCCGGACCCGCTGCGCGGTGACTGGGACGCCGACGAGGCGATCCGTCGGCTCGGCGCCGACCCAGGCCGGCCGCTGGTGAGGGCTCTGCTCGACCAGTACCTGCTGGCCGGGCTCGGCAACCTGTGGGTGAACGAGCTGTTGTTCGTACGCGGCCACAGCCCATGGACCCCCGCCGGGGAGGCGGACCTGGCCAAGGTTGTCGCGCTGGCCAGCCGGATGCTGCGGCAGTCCATCACCGTGCGCAGCAACGGCCAGGTGACCACCGGTGACCCCCGCCCGGGATACGAGCACTGGGTCTACGGCCGGTCGGGACAGCCGTGCCGGCGGTGCGGCGCGCGTGTCCGGCACCTACCCGAGAACCACAGCACCAGGACCCGGGCGACGTGGTGGTGCCCGCACTGCCAGCCGGGCCCGGAGCCGGCAGCGGCTGGCCTCGGTAAGCGGCATTCTCAGACCTCTGCCAGCGTTGCACCCGACGGGAGATGACGTTGACACGGGGCCGACAAGGAGCAGGAGGAACGATGAGCAGCCACCCCCGCCCGCATGTCGTGGTGCTGGGCGGCGGGTTCGGAGGATTGGCCGTTGTGCGCGCGTTGCGGCACGCACCGGTGGACGTCACGCTGGCCGACCGGCAGGCGTACAACACCTTCCAGCCGCTGCTGTACCAGGTCGCCACCGCCGGCCTGAACCCCGGCGACATCACCTACTTCCTGCGGTCGGCGCACGCCCGGCAGCCCAACATGCGCTTCGTCAAGGGCATCGTCGACGACCTGGACACCACCGCGCACACGGTGCGGCTGGAGGGCGGGATCGTCCTCGAGTACGACTACCTCATCGTCGCCACCGGCGTGACCACCAACTACTTCGACGTCCCCGGGGCCGAGGAGCACGCGCTTGCGCTCTACACCCGCGACCAGGCGCTGGCCGTCCGGGATCGGCTGTTCAGCGCCCTCGAGGCCTCGGTACGTACCGGCCAGGCGGAGGACCAGCGGGTGGTCGTGGTCGGCGGCGGCGCGACCGGCGTCGAGATGGCCGGCACGCTGGCCGAGCTGCGCAACCAGGGCCTGGCGGCCCTTTACCCCGAGCTCGACCGGGACCGCACGCACATAACGCTGATCGAGATGGCGCCGCAGTTGCTGACGCCGTTCGGCAAGCGCTCGCAGGCATACACCACCAAGGCGCTTCTCGACCGTGGCGTGCAGCTGCGACTGTCGACCACCGTCAGGGAGGTTCGTGCGGGCAGCGTGGTGGTCGACGACGGGGAGGAGGTGCCGGCCAGCCTGGTCATCTGGGCGAGTGGTATCAAGGCGCCCGAGGAGGCGGGCGGGTGGGGCCTACCCCAGTCAGCGGCCGGCCGGTTCGAGGTCGGAGCCGACCTCCGGGTGCGCGGGTTGGAAGACGTCTTCGCGGTCGGCGACATCGCGTCGACCCCGGAGCCGCTCCCGCAGCTCGCTCAACCAGCCCTCCAGGGCGGCCGGCATGCTGGCAAGCAGGTGGCCAGGCTGGTGGCCGGCGAGCAGCCGCTGCCGTTCCACTACGTCGACAAGGGGATCATGGCGACCATCGGGCGCAGCTCGGCGGTGGCCGAGATCACCCACCTGCCGACGATCGTGGGCTTCCCCGCGTGGGTAATGTGGCTCGGCCTGCACGTGTTCTCGCTGCTGAGCAGCCGCAACCGGGTCGCGGCGATGGTCAACCTGGGTGCTCGCTACCTGGCCTGGCCGCGGTCGTACAACGCGATCGTCGGCGACGTCCGCAATCCTGAAGGCAGCGCGGAACCGGGTACCGTCGGCGCCGACCGGCAGGCGCACGGCCGGCTGCGGGCAGGATGAGCGGGGCGGCCTGATGTCGGAGCACCCCCGGGCCGGGCAGCCTGCTGAGGACAAGGATTTGGTCGACGTCGGGGCTCTGCTGGACGCCTACGCCGACATCCGGCCCGAGCCGGACCAGCCGGCGCAGCAAGTCGTGTTCGGGACGTCCGGTCACCGCGGCTCGAGTCTGGACGGCTCGTTCAACGACGTGCACATCGCCGCCATCACGCAGGCGGTCTGTGAACATCGCCGGGCCGCCGGGATCGACGGCCCGCTGCTGATCGGACGGGACACCCACGCGTTGTCCGAGCCGGCTTGGCGCACCGCACTGGAGGTGCTCGCAGCCCACGACGTGCAGGTGCTGGTGGACGCGGCCGGTGGGTTCACCCCCACACCGGCGGTGTCGCACGCGATCCTGCGGCTCGGACGTGACCACGAGGTGGCCGGGGCGGTCGACGGGATCGTCGTCACTCCGTCGCACAACCCTCCCCGCGACGGCGGCTTCAAGTACAACCCCCCGCACGGCGGCCCAGCCGGCACCGACGTGACGGGGGCGGTCGCCGAGCGTGCCAACGAGCTGCTCGCAGCCGGCCCGGGAGCGGTCCGCAGGGTGTCGTTCGACCGGGCCCGCGCCGCTGTGGGCACATACGACTTCCTCGGGCACTACGTCGACGACCTGCCGGCGGTGCTCGACCTCGACCGGGTTCGCGAGGCAGGGGTACGCATCGGCGCCGACCCGATGGGGGGTGCGAGCGTGGCGTACTGGGGGGAGATCGCCGAGCGGCACCGGCTCGATCTCACCGTCGTCAACCCTGACGTCGATCCGCAGTGGTCGTTCATGACCCTCGACAGCGACGGGGCGATCCGGATGGACTGCTCGTCGCCTCGCTCGATGGCCGCGCTGGTCAGCCACCGCAACGACTATGACGTGTCGACCGGCAACGACGCCGACGCCGACCGGCATGGGATCGTCACACCCGACGCGGGGCTGATGAACCCGAACCACTACCTCGCCGTCGCGATCGAGCATCTGCTGTCGACCCGGTCC
>Ga0136617_10002064_pt1 | contig 17945 bp, 14 predicted proteins | sample AntDrymUQ3222106_2_FD_129672 | JGI IMG/M metagenome (GOLD analysis project Ga0136617, IMG submission 129672) | Polar desert sand microbial communities from Dry Valleys, Antarctica - metaG UQ322 (21.06) | ecosystem: Environmental > Terrestrial > Soil > Desert | place: Antarctica: Dry Valley... | reverse complement strand
CCATCACGTCGGTGTAGCCCTCAACCACGACGGCCTGCATCCGGCGCGCGATCTCGCGCTTGGCCAGGTCCACGCCGTAGAGGACGGTGGACTTCTTGTAGATCGGGGTCTCCGGGGTGTTCAGGTATTTCGGACCCTGGTCCTCTTCCAGGAGCTTGCGCGCCCCGAAGCCGATGACGTCGCCGGAGATCTCGCGGATCGGCCAGACCAACCGGCCGCGGAAGCGGTCGTAGACGCCGCGCTGGCCTTGTGACAACAGACCACCGGCGAGCAGCTCCTGCTCGGTGAACTTCCGCCCGCGCAGATGGCTGAGCAGGCCGTCCCACCCCATCGGGGCGAAACCGACCCCGAACCTCTCGGCGACGCTCTGGTCGAACCCGCGCTCGTCGAGGAAGGTCCGGCCGACCTGCGCTCCGGGCGACCCGAGCTGCTCGACGAAGAACTCCGCCGCCGCCTTGTGTGCCTCGATCAACCGGGCGCGCTGGCCCTGTTGCCGGCCAGGCGTGACGCCGCCCTCCTCGTAGCGCAGCTGCACGCCCGTGCGCGCCGCCAATCGCTCGATCGTCTCGCTGAAGGACAGGTGGTCGACCTTCATCAGGAACGAGATGACGTCGCCCCCCTCGCCGCACCCGAAACAATGCCACGACCCGACCGACGGCCGCACCGAGAAGGACGGCGACTTCTCGTCGTGGAAGGGGCACAGCCCCTTGAGGTTGCCGCCGCCTGCGCTGCGAAGCGTGACGACGTCTCCAATGACCTCCGCCAGGTCAGCGCGTTCCTTGACGAGCACGACGTCTTCGTCCCGGATCCGGCCTGCCACGGGCGGAGTCTAGGTCAGCGCGCCGTGAGCCGCCGATGGGTCTCCACAGCCGAGGGATCGGTGAGCGACGCGACGTGGTCGAGCACGACCCGCAGCCGCCCGGCATCGTCGGCCGCGGCCGAGTAGTCGGGGCGCAGGGTCGGGTCCAGCGTTGCCGGGGCACCGTCAGCCACCGCCTCGACCAGCGCGTGCATCAGGTCGCGCTGCCAGGCGTAGCGCTCGGTGGCGGCCGAGCTCTCCATCACATAGCGGGCGGCGACGGCCTTGAGGACCTCACACTCCAGCCGCACGGCGGTGGGCACCATGAGATCGGCGGCGTAGCGCGTCAGGGGTCGGTCGCCGTAGGCGGCGCGGGTCGCCCGCTCGGCCGCCTCACAGAACCGGCCGATCAGCTGACTGGTCGCGTTCTTCAGGGCGGCCAGCGTCTGCCGCGAGCCGTCGTAGGAAGCCGGCCAGTAGGGCAGCGCGAGCAGCCGGTCGAGCGCCTCGTCCAGGTCGCCGGCGGTCGTGCCGGGGCAGCGCTGCGCGCACTGCGCGAGCAACGCCGCCCGTTCTCGCGGGTCGGTCAAGTGGTCCAGCTCCAGATGCCCGGCGTAGAGCGCGTCCTCGAGGTCGTGGACGGAGTAGGCGACGTCGTCGGCCCAGTCCATGACCTGCGCCTCGAGGCACCGCCGATCCTCCGGCGCCCCCTCGCGCAGCCAGCCGAAGACGGCCAGCTCCTCGTCGTACACACCGAACTTGCCGTCCCCCGCGACGTCGGCCACCCGGGTCCAGGGGTACTTGCAGGCGGCGTCGAGCGTCGCCCGCGTCAGGTTGAGCCCGACGCTGCGCCCGTCGGCGGAGAACGTCTTGGCCTCCAACCGGGTCAGGATGCGCAGGCTCTGGGCGTTGCCCTCGAAGCCGCCGCAGGACCTCGCAACCTCGTCCAGCGCCCACTCGCCTGTGTGCCCGAATGGCGGGTGGCCGAGGTCGTGGGCGAGGCAGGCGGCCTCGACCAGGTCGGGGTCGCAGCCGAGGGTGTCGCCGAGCCCGCGCCCGACCTGGGCGCACTCCAGCGAGTGGGTCAGCCGGGTCCGCGGGAAGTCGCTCTCCCACGGCACCACCACCTGGGTCTTGGCGGCCAGCCGGCGCAGGGCGGCGCTGTGCAGCACCCGGGCCCGGTCCCGCTCGAACGCGCTGCGGCCGGCCCGCTTGGCCGGCTCCGGGACCCAGCGCTCGCGCGCCGAGTCGTCGTACGGCGTCGTCAGCCCGGTCATGTCGTCGTCGATCAGACCGCGTTGGGGCCGGCGTCGGCGCTGCGGCGGAACGCCAGGAAGTAGAGGTAGGCCAACGTCTCCCGGGCGATGTAGCGGATCTCGGTGCCCCGGGTGCGCACCGCAGGTCCCTGCCGGGTCGGTGAGGTGACCGCGTCGATGTCCTCGCTGCGCGCGATGGACCGGGTGCGCAGGGAGTGCCACGGGTCGGTGACGATCACCGCGGTCGACCAGCCCTCCTCCTGCATCCGCTCGGACACGGCCCGCATGCTGCTCAGGGTGTCGGTGCCCTTCTCGACCGCGACCACCCGGTCGGCGGGCACACCGTGATCGGCGAGCCAGTCCTTGCCGGCGGCAGCCTCGGTGAACCGGTCACCCGCGCGGTTCCCCCCCACCGTGATGACCCGCGGAGCCACGTCGTCCCCCCACAGCTGCGCCGCATGGTCCAGCCGCGCAGTGAACACCGACGAGGGCCGCCCGTCGAACTGCGCCGCTCCCAGGACGACGATGGCGTCAGACGCACGCCGGTCATCCTGACGAGCGACCCACCAGATGCGCGTCGCGACGAACAGCAGCACCAGCAGGACGAGCACGAGCAGGGCCGCCACCGCGCGGGCGGCCCAGCGGAACAGGGTCACCGGCTGTCGCTGCCCGCCCCGACGATGCTCGCCCGGCCGGCTTCCAGCCGGGCCACCGGCACCCGGAACGGCGAACAGGACACATAGTCCAGCCCGACGGCGTGGAAGAAGTGCACCGACTCGGGATCTCCGCCGTGCTCGCCGCAGACCCCGATCTTCAGGTCGGACTTCACCGCACGGCCCTCGTCCACCGCGATCTGCACCAGCCGCCCGATCCCGTCACGGTCCAGGGACTCGAACGGCGACACCCCGAAGATGCCGAGCTCGAGATAGCGGGAGAAGAACGCCGCCTCGACATCGTCGCGGGAGAACCCCCAGCCCATCTGGGTCAGGTCGTTGGTGCCGAAGGAGAAGAAGTCGGCGGCCTCCGCGATCTGTCCCGCAGTCAATGCCGCCCGCGGCACCTCGATCATCGTGCCGACCAGCGCGTCGAGGTCCTGACCGGTCTGCTGCGCGACGTCCGCCAGGATCTCGCGGGCCTCGTCCCGGATCACCTCGAGCTCCTGCACCGCACCGACCAGCGGCACCATGATCTCCACCCGCGGGTTGCCACCGCCCGCCTTGCACTGCGCCGCGGCCTCGGCGATCGCCTTGACCTGCATGCCGAACAGACCGGGCACGACGAGGCCCAGCCGCACCCCGCGCAGACCGAGCATGGGGTTGGCCTCGTGCAACCGACGCACCGCATCGAGCAGCGTGCCCTGGCGCGACACGTCCTCGCCCTTGCTCTCCCCCACTGCCACCTCGACCGACAGGTCGGTGAGGTCGGGGAGGAACTCGTGCAGGGGTGGGTCTAGCAGCCGCACGGTCACCGGCAGGCCGTCCATCGCGGTGAAGATCCCGACGAAGTCCTCGCGCTGCAGCGGCTCCAGGGCATCGAGCGCGGCCTGCCGCTTCTCGTCGCCCTCGGCCAGGATCAGGTCCTCCACGTGCTGGCGCCGGTCACCGAGGAACATGTGCTCGGTGCGGCACAGCCCGATGCCCTCAGCGCCGAAACGCCTGGCGCGCTCGGAGTCCTCGGGGGTGTCGGAGTTGGCTCGCACCAGCAGCCGCCGGGCCGAGTCGGCATGGGCCATCAGGCGATGCACGGCCTGCACCAGCTCGTTGGCGGCGCCCTCGGAGTCCAGCGCCGCCGGGTCGAGCTCGCCCTCGAAGTACTGCACGACCGGCGAGGGCGTCACCGGCACCTCGCCGAGATAGACCGCACCCGACGTGCCGTCGATGGAGATGACGTCACCCTCGTTCACGACCGCGCCGCCCCGCGCCTTGAACGAGCGGCCCTTGAGGTCGACCTCAAGCTCTTCGGCACCGCACACGCAGGTCTTGCCCATCCCCCGCGCCACCACCGCGGCGTGGCTGGTCTTGCCGCCACGGCTGGTCAGGATGCCCTGCGCCGCGATCATCCCGTTCAGGTCGTCGGGGTTGGTCTCGCGCCGCACCAGGATCACGTGCTCACCCTTGGCCGCCATCTCCTCGGCCCGGTCGGAGTCGAAGACGGCCTTGCCGACCGCGGCACCCGGTGAGGCGTTCATCCCCTTCGCGATCTGCTCCCGCTCCGCGTCGTCGTCGAAGCGCGGGAACATCAGCTGGGCCAGCTGGTCGCCGGTGACCCGGGTGAGCGCCTCGTCCATGTCGATCAGGCCCTGGTCGACCAGCTGGGTGGCGATCCGGAACGCGGCGGCCGCGGTGCGCTTGCCGACCCGGGTCTGCAGCATCCACAGCTTGTTGCGCTCGATCGTGAACTCGATGTCACACAGGTCGCGGTAGTGGTTCTCGAGCTTCTCCATGGTGACCAGCAACTCGTCGTACGCCGGCTTGTCGATCTGTTCGAGGTCGGCCAGGGGCACCGTGTTGCGGATACCCGCAACGACGTCCTCGCCCTGCGCGTTCTGCAGGTAGTCGCCGTAGACGCCCTGCTGCCCGCTCGCCGGGTCGCGGGTGAAGGCGACACCGGTGCCGGAGTGCATGCCGAGGTTGCCGAACACCATCGAGCAGATGTTGACCGCAGTGCCGAGGTCGGCGGGGATGCGTTCCTGGCGGCGGTAGAGGATCGCGCGCGGCGCGTTCCAGGACAGGAAGACGGCGCGTACGGCGAGGTCCATCTGCTCGCGCGGCTCGTCGGGGAAGTCGCGCCCGGAGTGCTCCCGGATGATGCCCTTGAAGGTGTCGACCAGCGCTCGCAGGTCCGACTCGTCGAGGTCCAGGTCGTTCTCGCTGCCACGCGTCTTCTTGACCTGCTCCAGCGCCGACTCGAAGTGCTCGCCGTCGATGTCGAGCACCGTCTTGCCGAACATCTGGATCAGGCGACGGTAGGAGTCCCACGCGAAGCGCTCGCTGCCGGACTGCTTGGCCAGGCCCTGCACCGACTCGTCGTTGAGTCCGATGTTCAGGACGGTCTCCATCATGCCGGGCATCGAGAACTTCGCACCGGAGCGCACCGAGACCAGCAGCGGGTCGTCGGGCTGACCGAGCTCGCGACCCATCGCCTGCTCCAGCGCGGTCAGGTGGGCGCTGACCTCGTCGCGCAGCTCGGGCGGCTCGTTGCCAGACTCGAGGTAGACCTTGCACGCCTCGGTCGTGATGACGAACCCCGGCGGGACCGGCAGCCCGAGGTTGGTCATCTCGGCGAGGTTGGCGCCCTTGCCGCCGAGCAGGTCCTTCTGATCCCTGCTGCCCTCGGTGAAGTCATAGACGTACTTCGGCAAGGCCCGCTCCCCTGCGTCTGGTCGCTCGGTCGGCTCGTGTCGTGCCCGGAGCCTACCTGCGCCCAGTCAGGTCAGCAGCGTCCCGTGCCGTAGGAGCGGCAGACCAGCTTCTCCCCGGTCGAGCTCAGGACCCGGACCACGCCGCCACCGTTGGCCATGGAGAGCCGGGTGCGCCCGACGTACTGGTGCAGACGCGTCCAGCTGCCCTTGCCCATCGTGAGCTTCACCGTCTGGCCCGGGGCGAGCACGGTGCTGCTGCGGTAGCGGTAGCGGACCGAGCCGACGCTGAGCACCTGGCCACCCAGGCCGACCTTGACCCGGGAGATGTTCTTCACGTTGACGTACTCGCGGTTCGCGGTGTCCGCTCCGTCAGGGTTGGCCATGATCTTGCTGATGGCGAGCTTGCCCTTCAGCGGGTGGGCCGGGCAGCCGGCGAGGCAGGGATACATCTGCGACGCCCGCAGGTTGCCCTTGGGGTCGAAGAGGTAGCCGCCGTCGCCGTTGTTCTGCGGGGCCGCGGAGACGTTGTCGAACATCGGCGCGCTGCGACCCCAGTAGAAGTGGGTGGCCGTGTTGGTCCCCGACCCGACGTGGACGTAGACCGACCCGCCGGGTGCGACCGAGGCGTTGCCCGGGAAGTTGTAGTTGGTGGGGCCACCGTCGCGGACGTGCCAGCCCGCCAGGGAAACGGCGGTCGTGCCGCGGTTGGTGACCTTGACGTACTCGCCGTTGAGGTTCCTGGCGTCCTCACCGGACGGGTTGTAGCTCACAGCGACGGTCAGGTTGGCGGCCGGGCCGGCGCCGCAGTAGTCGGGGTCCCAGACGTTCTTGCCGGCGATCTTCGCCTGCTGCGCAGCCTTCATGTAGGACAGGTTCTTGCGGTACTCCACGCCGTGGCTGAGGAACAGGCCGTGGCCTTCCCTCATCAGCAGCAGGTGGACGTCGCGCCACACCCCGTCGACCTTCACGTCGATCGACCGGCGATAGCGCTTGCCCGTCATCGAGCTCGCATAGCGGGAGGTGACACGCACCACCTTGCCGTTGATAAGCGAGTGCAGCCGCCGCGTGGCCTCGGTGGAGTGGCAGTCGCCCCTGATCTTGCTGAGGTCGTGGCTGTAGACCGACTGCTCCATCGTGTTGATCCCGATCGTGCGCACCCGCAGCGGCGTCGAGGTCCCATCGCCGTAGACGTCGACGTCGAACGTGTCGCCGTCGGCCACGAAAACGACCTTGCCCTGGACGTCCACGTCGGCCGAGGCCGCCGTCGTCGGCAGCAGCAGAGGCGCGGTCAGGGCGGCAGTGGCGACCGCGGCGAGCAGGACGCGCCGGCGGCTGGGACTGCGGGTGAAGGTGCTCATTGAACGGGCTTCCAACCTCGAGGTGACGTCGGCAGATGGGTGCTGTTGACGTCATCGGCACCCGCAGACGGCGTTCTTAAGCCCCGAAGCTCGTCAGTACGGCCAGCGTGTCCTGGTCCAGCCGGGCCAGGTCGTAGCCACCCTCCTGGACCAGCACCGTGGGCACCGAGAGCGCGGCGAGCTCCCTACCCGCCGCGGCGAAGCCGTCGGTCGTCACCGCGAGCGGGCTCTCCGGGTCCGTCGCGCCCGCGTCGACGCCGAGTGACACCACCAGCGCGTCGGGCCCGAAGCCGGAGGCGACTCCCGCCAGCTCGGCCAGTGCGGCCAGCCAGCCCCCGTCAGCCGTGCCCGGCTCGAGCGGGTAGTTCCGGGTCGTGCCCTTGCCCGGCCCGGTCCCCCGCTCGTCGGCGAAGCCGACGTAGTGCGGGAACCAGCCCGCGGCCGGGTCGACGTGCACCGAGCCGTAGAAGACGTCAGCCCGCTCGTAGAACAGCGCCTGGGTGCCGTTGCCGTGGTGGGCGTCGATGTCGATGACGGCGACCCGGGCGGCAGCCCCGGACCGGCGCAGCGCCTCGGCCGCGACGGCTGCGTTGTTCAGGTAGCAGGACCCGCCGAAGGCGGCGCGGGTGGCGTGGTGGCCGGGAGGACGGCACAGAGCGTACGACGAGGGAGCGCCGCCGACGACGAGGTCGACCGCGGTGAGCGCGACGTCGACCGCGGCGCGGGCGGCCTCCCAGGTGCCCGGGCCGACCAGGGTCATCGTGTCGTAGCAGTAGAGCCCGGCCCGGGCCGACATCGCGGCCGGCACCCGGGCGGGCAGCCCCCCGAGCAGGCCCGCGGTGGGGAAAACATAGGGCACCACCCGGTCCTGCCCCGGCTCATCCGGGTAGCCGGCTTTCACCCATTCGGCCCAGCCACCGCGGAGGTGCGCGAGCAGGGCGCGGTCGTGGACAGTGCCGAGGATCTCGTCGTCGTGCCGGACGGATGCCACGATCGCCGCCCCCGCGCCGATCATCGCGTCGCGCAGCACAATGGCTCGCGCCGGAACCTCCGTGCCCGGGGTGCGCACGCCCAGCCAGATCTCGGCTCCGGGCTCGTGTCGCAGGCAGTCGTCGGACCAGACCACCGGGGGCAGGGGCGACACGTGGTGCATGCTGTCACGGTGCCGCGTGCTGCTGACTTGCCGGTCCGGATCGGTCTGCTGCCGTCGGGTCCGTCGTCGTCGGTGCTCGATGTGGTCGGTGTCGGGCTCGGGCATGCGACGGTGTGGCGCGACGAGCCCGACCCGCCTGCCGGTCGCGGCGTCGCCCGCACCGGGGTCACTGTGCTGGACCCGGGCCGGAACTGCTTCACGAACCCGGTCCCGGCCGGCGCGGCTGTCCTCAACGGTGCCGGCGAGTGCACCGGCCTGCTCGGCATCAACGAGTGGGGCCTGGTCGAGTCACCGATCTTCCTCACCTCGACCATGCAGGTCGGGCGGGTCTACGACGCGGCCTGCGAGCTGCTCGCCGCCGAGGAGCCCGCCATCGGCGTGGAGGACGTGCTCGTACCGGTCGTCGCCGAATGCGACGACAGCTTCCTGTCCGACACCCGTCGGATGCAGGTAAGTGCCGAGGACGTGCGCACGGCCCTGGACGCGGCGCGCGACTCACGAGGGCAACCGGACAGATTGGCAGAGGGCTCCGTCGGCGCCGGTGCGGGGATGAGCTGCCTCGGTTGGAAGGGGGGCATCGGCACGGCGTCGCGCGTCGTCCCGTCCGGTGACACCGTCGGCGTTCTCGTCCTCACCAACTTCGGCAGCCACGAGCGGCTCACCATCGCCGGCGTCCCGGTCGGCGCGCTGCTCCCACCCGACGACGCCGGCGAGCCACCTCCCCCGGCCGGCTCCTGCATCGTCGTCGTCGTCACCGACGCGCCGCTGGACAGCGCGGCGTGCACGCGGCTGGCGCGCCGGGCCGGGCTCGGCCTGGCCCGCACCGGCAGCACCGCCTCGCACGCGAGCGGCGAAATCTTCCTCGCGCTGGCGACCGGGCTGCGAACGTCCCGTGGCAGGTCAGCATCCGTCGGCGAGCAGATCTCCGGCCGCGACCTCGACCCGTTCTTCGCTGCCGTCGTCGAGGCCACCGAGGAGGCGGTCGTGACCAGCCTGCTCACCGCCACAACGGTCGTGGGCCGCGACGGCAACACCGCCACCGCGTTGCCCTTCGACGACGTACGACGGCTGCTCGCCGAGCATCGGCATGGCTGAGGAGGTCGAGCACGTCTTCATCGCGATGTCCGACGGAGTCCGGCTCGCGACGACCCTCTACCTCCCCCAGCAGCGCACGGCTCCGTGCGTGCTGGAGGCCCTGCCTTACCGCAAGGACGACCTGACCGCGACCTACCGGCCGGAGTACATCCGGCTGCGGGACGACCACGGCTACGCGGTCGCCCGGGTCGACCTGCGCGGCACCGGCTCGTCGGAGGGCGATGCGAGCGACGAGTACCCGGCGCAGGAGCAGCGCGACCTGTGCGAGGTGATCGGCTGGCTGGCCCGCCAGGACTGGTGCAGCGGCTCGGTGGGGATGTACGGCACGTCGTACTCGGGTTTCAACGCGCTGCAGGTCGCCGCGGAGCGTCCGCCGGAGCTCAAGGCCATCATCGCGATCTACGCCACCGACGACCGCTACACCGACGACGTGCACTACATGGGCGGTGCCCTCCGGCTGCTCGACCTGGTGGACTACCCGATGTACATGGTCGCGATGAACGCCCTGCCGCCGGTGCCTGCCCTGGTCGGCGACGGGTGGCGCGAGCTGTGGCTCGAGCGCGTCAACAGGCTCGAGCCCTGGGTCCTGCGCTGGGTCGAGGAGCAGCGCGACGGTCCGTACTGGCGGCACGGCTCGCTGCGACCGGGCTACCACCGCATCGCCTGCCCGACGATGCTCGTCGGCGGCTGGGCCGACGGCTACCGCAACAACACGCTGCGCACGGTGGCCGCGCTCGCGCAGGCCAGCGTGCCACATCGGCTGCTCTTGGGACCGTGGAGCCACATGTCCCCAGCGACGTCGGTGCCCGGACCGCGCATCGACCTGGTGCCCGAGATGGTCCGCTGGTGGGACCGGTGGCTGCGCGCCGACGACATCCGCGAGGCCGACGACCACGAGCCGGCCGTCACCGTGTTCCTGCAGCGGCTTCCGCGCCCCGCCCCGGACCTCGACGAGGTGCCCGGCGAGTGGCGCGCCGGGGCCGGCTGGCCCGTTGCCCGCGGGACCGAGGACGAGCGGGTGCTCGGCGGCGGCACCACGTCGTACGACGTTCGCCCGGACGTCGGGACCGCCGCGTGGAACAGCTGTGCAGGCGCCCTGCCATGGGGTCTGCCGACGGACCAGCGCTATGACGACGCCGCGTCGATGACGTGGGAGTGGCCCGCCGACGGGCTCGAGCTGCTGGGCCACCCGCGGCTGCGGCTACGGGTGACCTCCTCGGCGCCCGTGGCGTCGGTCTCGGCCAAGCTGTGCGGCGTCTTCACTGACGGCACGTCAGTGCTGCTCTCGCGTGGCCTGCTGAACCTCACGCACCGCGACAGTGACGTCGAGCTACGCGCGATGCCGATCGGCGAACCCGTGGACGTGGAGCTCGAGCTCGAGGCGATGAGCTGGCTGGCCGAGCCAGGCCAGGTGCTGCGCCTCTCGCTCGCCGGGACCGACTGGCCCAACACCGTGGCGCCGCCGGCACCCGTCACGCTCACCGTCGACGGCGACGCCTCAAGCCTCGTGCTGCCGGTGCTCGCCGGCCCGTCGGGCATCAGCCCCGTCGCGATGACGTCCGCACCTGCGCGCGAGCCGTCCGAACACGGCCCGGTCACCTGGCGGGTCGAGCGCGACGTGCTGGCGCGCACGACGAGCTGTGTCGTCGACCACGGCTCGGACTACGACGTGGCAGGCGGGCGCGTCCGCGAGCACTACGCCGGCACCGTCACGGTCGACACCGTGACGTTCGACCAGCAGGCGAGCGCCTCGGCCGACTTCACCGTCACCTGGCCGGACGCGGAGGTGCGCTCGCGCGCCGAGCTCACGCTGGCGGCCGGCCCCACGGCGTTCGACGTGGTCGTCACCCTCGCGGTGGACCTGGACGGGCAGCCGTTCGGGGAGCGCCGCTGGGAGCGCCGGATCGAGCGCGATCTCGGCTGACCGAGCCGGAATCCCTCGGCACCTGAGGACGTTGCGCGAGACATGCCTCTTTCTGGAAGCTATGAACCCAGTCCCCAGGACTACGTCCGCGACCAGGTTGAGCTCTACGAGAGCTCCGGCGGCGCCGAGGGCACCACCATGCGCGGCAAGCCGGTCATCATCCTGACCTCGCGAGGCGCCACGTCGGGCAAGATCCGCAAGACGCCCCTGATGCGGGTCGAGCACGACGGCCAGTACGCCGTCGTCGCCTCGAAGGGCGGCGCGCCCGAGCACCCGACCTGGTATCACAACCTGGTCGCCGACCCGCACGTCGAGCTCCAGGACGGGCCCACCAAGCAGGACATGACGTCCCGCGAGGTGACCGGCGACGAGAAGGCGCAGTGGTGGGAGCGGGCGGTCGCCGCGTGGCCCGACTATGCCGCCTACCAGGAGAAGACCGACCGGGAGATCCCGGTCTTCGTGCTCGAGCCCTGACGAGCTAGCGCGCTAGCGCACCGCGGCGTCGGCCACGCAGAGCGTGGCCCACGGCAGCGCCTCCAGCCGCTCCGGCGGGATCGACTGCCCGCACGCGTCACAGACGCCGTAGCTGCCCTCGGCGAGCTTCTCCTCGGCCCGCACGACCTCGGCGAGGGTGTCCTGCAGGCTCTCGTGCACGGCCACCTGCGAGAGCCGCTCGACCGCCATGCTGGTGCCGTCGCCGACGCGCTTGCCGAACGAGATGCCGCCCTGGTCGTCGACGGGAGCCGACAGACCGGCCAGCTCCGCCTCTAGCTCGGCGCGCTTGGCGGCGAGCATGGATGCCATCTTGGCCAGCGCCTCCCGGTCCTCGGTCATCCGGTCACTCTGGCACCCAGGTAGCCGCGGGCCACCGTGGTCACGAACTGGTGCACCGCGTCCTCGTTGGGTGCCAGCGGGCCGGGCCGGAAGTGCGGCGAGGAGATCCCGCGCTGCACCGACTCGCAGGCCGCCCAGTCCTGACGGTTGGTCCGGTCCCAGAAGTCCACGGCGTACGACGGGTCGATGCCGTCGTCGGGGAAGTACCAGCTGCACTCGATCCGGGTTCGGCTCGGCGACAGCGGCTCGAGGCGGTGCGTCATCACGTAGTCGGGATGCAGCGAGAGCAGCAGGTTCGGCAGCAGCCCGAGGTAGAGCACGCGGCGCGGGTCGACGCCCTCGATTGGCCGGCCGGCGCTGCGACCGTCGAGGGACATCGTCTCGGCGTCATCGCGCAGGTCCATGCACCCGCCGACCCACGCGCCGGGCAGGTCGTAGTTGGAACCGCTCGTCGGCGGGCTCACCGAGCACAGCTCGGGGTGGATCAGCGGGCAGTGGTAGCACTCGTGGTAGTTCTCCGTCGCGACCTTCCAGTTCGCCGCGACGACGTAGCCATGGGAGGCCAGCCGCACGAGGCGCTCGGGGACGTAGGGGGCGACCAGGTCGTCCAGCGCCCCGAGGTGCTCGGCGAAGCTGCCGCCACGCGCATCCGCGTTGACGAACAGCCAGCCCTGCCACGCCTCAACCGGTAGCTGCACCAGCCCGTGCGCCCCCGGGTCGAACGTCTCGACCTCGCGCAGACCGGGAGCCGCGATCAGCGAACCGTCCAGCGCGTAGCTCCAGGCGTGGTACGGGCACACGATCGCCCGCTTGCTTGCCTCGGCGCCCGCCGGGAGCAGCTCGTGGCCGCGATGACGGCAGGTGTTGGCAAACGCCGCGGGCACGTCGCCATCGGCCCAGACGAGCAGCACCGGCACACCACCGACGGTCAGCGATTTCTGCGTGACACCGTCGGCACGCAGGTCGCGCGCGGCGCCGAGACACACCCACGACGCGGCGAAGAAGTGCCGCTGCTCCCACGCAAGCACGGTCGGCGAGGTGTATGCCTCGGCCGGCAGCATCGTGCTCCTCCCGAACGGCTGTAGGGCGGCGTCGAGCGAGGCCGGGTCCAACGGCGGCGCCACCGGTGCGGTCATCGAGCGTCACCGCCTCGCCTGGCGTCGCGCGGCTGTAGTGTCGCGCCGTGGCCCGCCGGAAGGTCGAGGTCCGTCGGGAGGAGATCCTGCGGGCGACGTGCGCGGAGGTGGCGAAGCGGGGCTTCGCGGACACCCGAGCGGCTGACGTCGCCACCGCGCTGGGTGTGAGCACCAGTTTGATCTTCTACCACTTCGACTCCAAGGACGGGTTGCTCTCGGCAGCTCTGGACTACGCGGCCGAACGCGACCTGACCCGCCTGGACGCGGCCGCGTCCGGTCCCGGCACCGCGGCGCACCGGCTCGGCACGATCCTGCGGCTCTACGCCCCGGCCGGCGCATCGCCCGGATGGACGCTGTGGATCGACGCGTGGGCGGCTGCACTGCGCAGCCCCGCACTCGCAACGGTTTCGCGGCGCCTCGACGTGCGCTGGAAGGAGACCATCGCGGCGGTGATCGCCGAGGGGGTGGCCACCGGCGAGCTGACCTGTGCCGACCCGAGCGGCGCCGCCTGGCGCATCACGGCGCTGCTGGACGGGCTGGCGATCCAGACCACCGTGCACAAGGGTGTGCTCAGCCGCCGTCAGATGCACACCTGGGTGCAGGCGGCCGCCGCCGCCGAGCTCGGGCTGCGGCCCGACCAGCTGACCGCCTGACGCGAAAGACGCGAAGGACGCGACCGGCACTCTCACACCAACCACCTGACCGGGTGCCCGGCGTCGACCAACGCCGGGCGGTCCGGCGCGAACGCCGCGATGTCGACGGGGGCGGTCCCCTCGGTGGCGAGGTCGGCCAGCACCCGCCCGATCGTCGGAGCGAACTTGAACCCGTGGCCCGCGCCCAGGCCGACCAGGACGCCGGGGTGCTCGGGCACCGCCCCGATCACGAAGTCGCGGTCGGGGGTGAGGGTGTAGAGGCACGTCACCGTGCGCAGCGGCTGGCCGGCGCCGGGCAGCAAACCCGTGACGAACCGGGAGACCCGCCTGACGCCGTCGACGTCAGGGTCGAACGTCCGGCTGTCCGCGGTGACGACGGCGCCGCCACAGTCCTGGCCCACCTTGACCGTCGGCTCGCCATAGGTGGGGAAGCCGTAGAACGACGGGTTGTCCATCCAGATCCAGACCGGCAGCCGATCCGGCGCGAACCGCTCGGGCTCCTCTGGGGCGAAGTAGGTGACCTGCTCCCTGGTGACCGTCAGCGGGAGCGTTGCGTCCAGATGGGCCAGCAGGTCGTTGGTCCAGGCATCGGCAGTGATGACGACCCGGCGGGCGAGGTAGGACGCATCGGCGGTGTGTACCTCCACGCCGTGGTCGCCGTGGTCGACCAGGCCCGTCACCGGGCACCCGCCGTACAGGCGTGCCTCCGCGGTGCGAGCGAGCCGCTGCAGGGAGGCGGTGGCCCGTGCCGCGGGCACGATCCCGGTGTCGGCCTGGTGGACGACCGTCGTGCCGTCGGGCAGGGAGATGACAGGCCACCGTGCGCTCACCTCGACGTCGGTGAGCCGCGTGAACGGAACCCGGTTCACTTCCATGCTCGACGTGTAGCCGTCGATCTCGATGGCAGCGTCGGGCGGGAAGAAGTCGAGACCTCCGGTGACGGTCACCAGATCTTCACCGGTCAGCGCCGACAGCTCCGACCAGTCCGCGTAGGCCTGGTCGGCGAGCCGGACATAGGCCGGGCTGTGATAGCTGCGGCGCAGAATCCGCGACGTGTCGTGCGAGGCTCCCCGCTGATGGCCCAGCGGGAACTGCTCGAGGCCGACCACCTGCTCACCGCGGCGGGCGAGCGCCCACGCGGCCGCGCTGCCAAGGGCACCAAGGCCGATCACGACGTGGTCCACCGGCTCGGCCGACCGCGCCGGCCCCGTCACGGCTCCCCCAGCCGCGGCAGGAGCCAGCGCCGGATGTCCAGGCTGGCGTCCTCCATCGGCGCGAACCAGCCGCCGGCGTAGGCGCGCGAGGACATCCCCCGCTGGACGGACTCGCACACGGCCCAGTCCTGCCGGTTGACCAGGCCCCAGAAGCCGGCGGCGTCGCTCGGGTCGAAGCCATCGTCGGCGATGGCCTCCGGAGTGAACAGGAGGTCGCAGTCGACGCGGGTCCGGTCGGCGGCCGTGGGCCACAGCGTGAAGGCGGCGACATGGTCGGCCGACAGGCTGAGCATCAGGTTCGGGTAGAGCAGCTCGCCTTTGTGCCGGACCTTCTCGTCCCCGTCCAGGCCGGCGAACGCGGCTCGCTCCGACGTGCCGGAGGTCGTGAACGTCCATGCGCCTTCCCGGTGCGGGATGCCGGCCTCCCAGTCCAGGTTCGCGCCGCCGCGACCGAATTCCGGCACCAGGCGGCAGAGCTCGGGGTGGACACCGGCGCAGTGGTAGCACTCGTTGTAGTTCTCCAGCACGACCTTGTAGTTGGCACGCACGTCGTAGCTGAGCCGGTGCCCCACGCGCAGACGCTCCAAGGGATAGCGCGCAAGCCGCGCGGGGACATCCCCCAGCGTGTCCGTCAGCGGCTGCGCGTCGGCAGGAGTGAGATGCAGGAACAGGAAGCCGGCCCACTCCTGCACGCCGACCGGGTGCAGGGCGAACGAGCCCGCGTCGAAGTCCTCGACGTCCTCGGTGTGCGGGGCACGCAGCAGATGACCGTCGAGGTCGTAGGTCCACGAGTGGTAGCCGCAGCGCAACGCGCCGACCTCGCACGGCGCCGGTGGCGGCCCGTCGGGGTCGACCGGCACGACCTGCGAGCCGCGGTGGCGGCACACGTTGTAGTGGGCATGCAGGACGGCATCACGGTCCCTGCTCAGCAGCACGCTCTCGCCGGCGACGTCGACCACGGACAACCTGCCGGTCCGTGAGCTGTCGTCGGCGTCCAGTCCGAGAGTGTCCAGCCGCCCGACGCAGAACCACTCGCTGAACAGGACACGTTCGCGCTCATGGCGCCAGTGCGCGTCCTCGACGTAGTACGACGCGGGAAGGGCGGCCTGCAGCGCGGGCATCGCCTACCTCCCCGGCAGCCGGGAGCGGAGCCGGCTCCGACGCAGGTCGGCCAGGACCTGGCGCACGACGTTGCGGCCCGGGATGCCGGTGACCCCGCCGCCGCCGTGGGTCGCCGAGCCGGCCTGATAGAGCCCACACAGCGGCGTGCGCAGGTCGGCGTAACCCGCCGCGGGACGAGCGTGGAAGAGCTGGGCTGCGGACAGCTCGCCGTGGAAGATGTTGCCGCCGACGAGGCCGTACTCCTGCTCCATCTCGTGCGGGCCGATCACCTGCCGGTGCAGGATCGAGTCGGTGAACCCCGGGGCAACCTCGTCCATCCGGGCCAGCACCCGGTCAGCGTGCGCCGACAGCTCGGCGGCGTGCTCCTGTGCTGACCACTCGTGCGGGACCCACTGGGTGAACATCGAGACGATGTGATGGCCCTCCGGCGCGAGAGAGTCGTCGAACACCGAGGGGATGCAGATGTCGGCCATCGGCCGGCGTGAGGCCCGGCCCCCGACGGCGTCCTGGAAGCCCTCCTCGAGCTCGTCCAGCGAGTCGGCCAGCACGATCGTCCCGCCGTGCACCTCTGGGTCAATGCCGGGCTTGCTGGCGAACTCCGGGAGTCGGTCCACCGCCACGTTGACCTTCACGACGCCGCTGCGGCTGCGCCAACGCTCGATGTCGCGCACGAAGTCCGGCGGCAGCACGGCCCGGTCGACCAGCCGCAGGAAGGAGATCGCAGGGTGCGCGGTGGTCACCACCACCGGGGCGCTCAGCTCCTCGCCGCTGTCGAGCACGACGCCGGTGGCCGCACCGCTCTGCGTGGTGATCTGCGCCACCCCGCTCGACGTGCGGATCTCGGCGCCGAACGAGCGGGCCGCCGAAGCGATCGCCTCGGTCACGCCGCCCATCCCGCCGCGCGGGAACCCCCAGGCCCCGGTGCGCCCGTCACCGAGGTCGCCGATGTGGTGATGAGCCATGACGTACGCCGTGCCCGCTGACCGTGGTCCGGCCCACGTCCCGATGACCCCGCTCACGGACAGGACACCCTTGACGGCGTCGGAGGTGAAGAAGTCGTCCAGCAGGTCGGAGATGCTCATCGTGAACAGGCGGGTGGTCTCGACGGAACGCCGTACGTCGAGTCCCTTGAGCCGGCGCAGCAGCTTCAGCTGCCCTAGCAGGTCGGCGGGCCGCCGTGACCCGAGCCGTGGCGGGATGTCACCGAGCAGCGGTCCAAGGACGCGCGCAAGCTCGGCGATCCAGGCGTCCCACGCTTCGATGGCAACCGCGTCCTTGTCGGAGAACTTCGCGATCTGCTCGCGGCGGCGGGCCCTGCCGTCAGGAAGCTGGAGGTAACGGCCGTCCGGGTGCGGAGCGAAATAGGGACCCTGCGGGTAGACGTGGTAGCCGTGCCGGTCCAGCCGCAGGTCGTCCACCAGTCCCGGAGGCAGCAGGCTCACGACGTAGGACAGCGAGGTGACGGCGTAGTCAGGCCCGAACGGGTGCTCGGTGACAGCGGCTCCCCCGACGATCGGGCGCGACTCGCACACGACGGTGCGCAGACCGGCCCGGGCCAGGTAAGCAGCTGCCACCAGACCGTTGTGGCCGCCACCGACCACGATCACGTCGTACTCGTTCACCCACGACCTCGCTGTTCGCTACTGACTCGTCAGTCAGTATCTCCCCTGGCAACCAGCATGTCTCGTCGCGCGTCGGCGAGGAAGCAGGCGGCCACATGTTTCTCGCCTGGTGGGAGAACCGGAAGTGGCTGGGAGCGGCAGGCGTCGTCGACCCCCGCGGCCGTCGCGGCACCGGACGCCAGAGCGGGGCACCGGGGGTGGAAGCGGCAGCCGGCCGGCACCCGGGCGGGGTCCGGCGGCTCCCCCGCGAGCACGACGGGCTCCATGTGCCGCATCTCCGGCACCACCGAGAGCAACGCCCGGGTGTAGGGGTGCTGCGGGTCCGCGAGGACGTCGGCGGTCGGCCCGGACTCGATGATCCGGCCGAGGTACATCACCGCGATCCGGTCGGCGATGTTCCAGGCCAGCCCGAGGTCGT
>Ga0136617_10002063_pt1 | contig 17948 bp, 12 predicted proteins | sample AntDrymUQ3222106_2_FD_129672 | JGI IMG/M metagenome (GOLD analysis project Ga0136617, IMG submission 129672) | Polar desert sand microbial communities from Dry Valleys, Antarctica - metaG UQ322 (21.06) | ecosystem: Environmental > Terrestrial > Soil > Desert | place: Antarctica: Dry Valley... | reverse complement strand
GGGATGATGCACATTTCGGTGCGGCGGAAATCGTAGTTAAACAGATCCTGAAACCACATTCCCGCAATAAACAGGAAGTTCCACGGGTCCTGACGGCGTTTTTCGATATCTTCCGCCGTTCTATCGGGTCCGACCTTTCCGTAATCCTTGCCCGATAAACCAAACGACTTATCGAATTTCTTCAGAATGCCGCCGAGCGTAAGGCTGTGCGGGGCACCGTAAGGATTGTAATTTTTCAATAACGCAAGACCCATCATCGCGTTCGAGAACCACTTGCCGCGATTCGTGTCGGTGATATGCTGCATGTCTTTGACCAAACCCTGAATGTTCAGGAACTGCGGAACCGGAGCCATTTCCTTTGTTTCCTTGTTAACCATTACGGCTGTGCCGACACCGCAGTTCGGGTGGCAGCCGCATGAAACCTGGCCCCAATCATTTTCCGGGCCGTGGACAACGTCGGCGAAATCGGCAAACGCTCCCATCAACGAAAGCGGGAACCAGTCTCGCGTCGGCTCGGTAATTCCGACCTGATCCTGAACGTCGTGTGCAAGGTGAGCAAGCGTGTAACGCTGCTGCAAGCGACGCTGTTCTGTAATCAATTCATCGCGCCCGGTAAACGATACCGGCTGGAAAGCGATAAACGAAATTTTCTTCGGATTTTCGAGAGCGAAACGAATGATCGTTCCGACCTGATCATTATTGACTCCGTTTACGAGTGTTGTCACGAGAATGATGTCGACGCCGGCTTCGTGCAGATTGTTGATCGCCCTTAATTTGACATCAAATAAATTGCCGATCTGCCGGTGCGAGTTGGCGTCGTTGCCGATGCCGTCGAACTGCAGATAAACAAATCGCAGACCGGCTTCGGCGGCTTCACGGCAGAATTCTTTCGATTTAGCGAATTCGATACCGTTTGTCGCGGCTTGAACCGAGTTGTAACCAACCTTCCGCGCATAACGGATCGCATCCAGGAAGTAAGGCGACAATGTCGGCTCACCGCCAGAATATTGGACGGACATTTGACGTCGCGGTTTGATCTGGATCGCATTGTCGAGAATTTCCGAAACATCTTCCATACTCAGTTCATGGACAAAACCGACCTGATTTGCGTCCATAAAGCACGGATCGCACATCATATTACAGCGGTTTGTCAGATCGACCGTAAGAACTGCACCGCGACCGTACTTGACAGATGACGTGCCGTGATTGTGCAGCTTCTCGTCGTTGTGTGATTCGATATCGCGGCCTGGAAACAGCGTCTCGATGTGCTTAAGGAATTTCGAGTCAATCGCCATCATGTCTTCGAAATGGCCGTGCTTCTCGCAATCCTTAATCATCCAGACTTCGCCATCACGTTCGATGATCTGCGCTTTGATCTCGCCGACATTTTCATTGATAAGCGTTGCAACCTCACGATCGCCGCCGAGTACCTGTTCGCGGGCTTCGATAACGCAGTTAGGGCAGAGCGAATCTGTCTGACGTGGAAATCCAAGCGTTGGCTTGGTTTTTTGCCAGGATTTAAGCAGTGGCTTGTCCGACCACTTCGGTATAAATGAAGCATTTGGCTTAAATTGATTTACCGATTTCACGACGTTAAACACGCCGCTCGCGATATATGTCAATCCCTTTTCGAAATGTTTTACAGGTCTCATAGTATAAAGTTCTCCCAGGAGATATAGCCGTGTAATGAATCGTAGTGCAAATTACTCAGAAATATAAAAAACGAAATCTCCCGTTTTGTTAACAACATGCAAAAGATGTGCCAGCACTGGGCGGAATTAACGGAGGAGGTAAGTGTAGTATTTGGGCTAGATAGCGTATTTACAGATTCTTTCGTAGCATCTCCTATGACTCAAAGTGACACACCATCCAAAAATTGTCAAATATAGCGACGTTTTGATACATGAGGAAACGGGCACGGAAAAGCTGCACCGTTAATCAACCGCTTAACACGTAGTTTCGGGCTTTCGCGAGTGGAACCCCACATATAAGGGAAAGATACACTAATAAAAATCCAGCTATGAAAATCGTTCATGTAATGTTCACTTTAAGCGATCGTTTTAACGATTACGTGAAGAATAGATAGATAAGTACCGAAAACAAAGGGCTTAGGAGAATAAAAAAACTCTTTACACTAATACGATAGTGTGATAAATTTCGACTCGCTTCAAGGGAAATAGGGATCAAAATAACTCTCAGATTTAAATTTCAACCGATTGGGCTGGCGCTTGAAAAGGGACAAATAATCGCTCGCCTCAGTATTTTCGAAAGTAGTGAACATGCCCATCCGCTTTGGAACATCGGGTTGGAGAGCGATCATCGCCGACGACTTTACTTTTGAAAATGTAAACCGTGTTACCGAAGCAATTTGCGGATATTTGAAAGACAACGGAAGCCCGCGCACATTGATCATTGGTCATGATTCGCGATTCATGGGCGAGAAGTTTGCGGATGCATCCGCCAAGATCGCCGCGGCGAAGGGATTTCTAGTGCTTCTGTGCACTAGTCCGACGCCGACTCCTGTGATCGCACACTCGATACGCGATCAAAAAGCAAGCGGCGGCATAAATTTTACGGCCTCACACAATCCGCCGGAATATCAGGGCATTAAGTTTTCGACAGCGGACGGGGGTCCGGCATTACCGGAGATAACCCGAAAGATCGAGGCTATAATCTCTGCAGGGCCGCCAGGAGAAGATGCAGACGGCGGGAACGTTAAAAATTTTGACCCGCGTCCGGCTTACCTGGATGATTTGAAAACTAAAATCCGGTTTGAGGCAATAGCCGACGCCAATGGCAGATATGCATACGATCCGCTGTGGGGAACGGGGCGGGGTTACCTGGATAAAGTTCTCCGCGATCACGGCGTTGAGGTAGAAACGCTGCACGATTGGCGTGACGTGACATTCGGAGGTAAATCGCCTGAACCTGGTGAGAACCAGTTAGCGGAACTCCGCGAGACTGTTATCAGCAAAGGCTTGACGCTCGGTTTAGCAACGGATGGTGACGGCGATCGGTTTGGGGTAATCGACAGTGATGGCGAGATGATAACGCCGAACCAATTGGTAGCTCTTTTAACGGATTATCTAGCAGAAAGTCGCGGTTGGAAACAGGGCGTCGCACGAAGTGTTGCAACGTCTCATCTCGTTGACCGGGTTGCTAAAGACAGAGGCTTGAAACTTTATGAAACGCCGGTCGGGTTTAAGTTCATCGGCGAATTGATAAATAAAGACCAGATCATTTTGGGCGGAGAAGAATCCGCCGGTCTTTCGATCCGAGGGCATTACCCTGAAAAAGACGGTATTCTGGCCTGTCTCCTAGCAGCCGAAGCGGTTGCGGTGCGAGGAAAAGGTCTGACCGAACAGTTAAATGATCTCTACCAACGTGTTGGGAAGCTCGAATCAGGACGGATCGGAGTCGAATTGACAGATGAAGTTGCCTCAGGCTTACGAGAGAAGCTGAGCAAAGAACCCGCGGAGATAGCGGGACGCGAGATTGAAACGATCAATAGGATGGACGGTGTAAAGTTCATTTTCGTCGACGGAAGTTGGATGCTGATGCGTCCTTCGGGAACGGAGCCACTGGTCAGAATTTACGCCGAAAGCGAGGACAAGGCAGACTTGGAGGTGTTACTTGAGCAAGGCAGAAAATACTTATTGGACTAATTTGCACACGACGCAGCCAACAAAACGTCGGACGGCGAATACCAGAAAGTCGCTATCAGTAAATCGTACGACAATCGCGAGTTTGGGGCCGAAACGCGACAGTCATGCACCGAGCCAACGCCAAGAACACGCTCATTCACATTCACGTTCCCACTATAAATCCCACTGGTGGACCTTCGGCGTCGCCGGATCATTAACCTTGATGCTTTGCCTGACAATAAACTTCCGTGCTCTTTCGGAGTTGAATAAAGAAGTAACACAGAATTCGACCTTAGAATCTCAAATTCAGAGCGTAACCAGCGAAAACCTGACTCTGCAGGAAGAGATATATTATTTGAAAAACGATTCCAGGACGATCGAACGCGAAGCCAGAAAATTTGGCCTGCAGCCCCCCGTGAGAAAGTAAGAAAATCGTGCTTTTCACGGCATATCGAGTTAGTTTTATTAAAAATTTCACGTGCGGACGAAATAGATTTTGCGGAGAATTTATGAGCCGGCACATTTACCAACCATTAACAATCCGCCTTTTGCCTAACCACTCCGCATAGCCCACAGGAACCCTTCCAAAAAAACATCGCGGCTTTTGTTTCCAGAACATAAGCCGCACCACTTTTTTAAAACCGCCTGTTTCCCTCGCAAACACAGATGGAGGAAGAAATGCAGCTCGGCAGTCCAGGGAGTGTTGTTCCGGCGACATCTTTCGAAAATTTCAGATCTTAAAAAGGAGGTTTGTATGCGACCCTTTTCGGAGGGGAACGATTGCTTCACGGTTTTTCGGTTTGACCCGACTCTATTAAGGTCGTCATTTCGGTACAAAAACCGACGATTGTTTTCGAATGTCAACAAAGCCGAGCGTGTCCAGCCGTTCATTTTGACGATCCTGAATTTCCTGTCACAAATCCGACGCTCGTGGTGTATTTTATATGAAAGCATTGATCGATGCTGAAAATGAGCGAAACGACGGAAATCTTTGTGGACATAATGTCCGAACAATCAGCGACTGCTGCGGCGAGAGAGATAATCGATTTTGATGAGGCTTTTACGCTTCACCATAGGACTGTTTTCCGCACTGCCCGGTCGGTCGTACAGGATTGCGGCCTGGCGGAGGACGTTACGCAGGAGGTGTTTATTCGACTTTACAAGCACTTGGATACGATCGCGGATATAGAAATGCTTCGCCCGTGGCTGATTCGAGTGGCTTTGAATGTCGCGAGAAACACTTTGCGCGGAAATATAAGGGCGAACACGCGCGACGAAAATTACGTCAAAGAATCGATGGAAAATAGAGTGTTTTCGGTCGAAACGCATTACGAGCAACAGACCGAGGTGAGCGAGATAAACCGGGCACTGCACAAATTAAAGGAACCGTTGCGAAGCTGTCTGGTTTTGAAGCAGCAGGGTCTTTCATACCGGGAAATCGCCGAAAGTCTTTCACTTAATGAAGCGAGCATCGGCACGTACGTCGCGAGGGCACGGGCAGAATTCATGCGGTTTTACGGTAAGGTCGGAAGAGAAACGTTATGAACGGAAAATGTTTTGAAGTTGGTACCATTCAGGCTTTTTTGGACGGTGAGACCGCGCCCGACTTTTCCTATAAAGTCACTAATCACATCGCGGCGTGCCCCGCTTGCGCGCGTTTGCTGGCTGAAGCAGAAGAAGAAACCTCGATAGTATTTTCGGCACTCGACAGGGAGTTCACTTCCCTTGTTCCGACCCAGCGTTTGTGGAGCAGGATCAATGAATCGATCGCCATCGAGAAGAGCCGCACACCGTTTTGGAAAAAAATCGGATACGCTCTCTCAGCCGTGGTTGCTAGTCCTTCGATTGCAGTTGCCGCGAGCGTTTTTATAGTTTTCGGCTTGTTCGCCGCGGTCTGGAATTTGCGCTCGGATGTTGAGAAGGATTCGAGAGCTGCGAGTTCTGCCCCTCGTAAAACGATAGAAAATCCGCCGGTCGGATCGTTGCCGAGTATTACAACCGCAAGTAGTGTTATGCCGCAGTTTTCGCCTGCTGAACCATTGACGGTAAAAAGCACGAAACTGTCCCCCGAGAAGTTGCAAAAGCTCGTGACGAGTGCAAATTACACAGATGCTAATAATCGATCAAAACCGCAGTATGTGGCTGTGAGATCGTCGACCGCACCCGCTGCGGAGTATCTTACCGGCGAGGAAAGCTATGTTAAAACGATCGCCGATCTGAAACAGAATATCGACGTTCAAAAAGATAGTGTTCTTAATCCGTCCTCGAGAGTTGCATACGAGCGTGACATGGCCGTGGTAAACGACGCGATCACGAAAATGAAAGAAGTTGTGCGGAAGAATCCAAGAAATCAGTCGGCAAAACAGGTACTTTACTCTTCGTATCAAAACAAGATCGATCTATTGAATTCGGTTGCGGAACGCGAAGAGCTTATGGCGAGTCTTAAATAGCCAGTCTTGTAGAAGTTAATGTATAGGAACGGGAAACAATTTAGTCAAATCGCGTTATTTCTATGTCTGGCGCCGGTTTTGGTGATAGGCGTTTTTGGCCAGGCCTATCCGCCGAGGGAGCCGAGACCTCCCGTCGAATCGAAAATGCCGCCGTACCCGAAAGGGTTTCCGGCTGTTTACTCCGGCGAACGCAGCACAAACGAAAAATCCATGGCAGTCGATCCAAATGTTGAGATGAAATTGTGCGTCCGCCAGGGCAAACTCCAGATCAACGGGTGGGAACGCGCTGAGGTCCGTATCTTTGTAAAAAACGGCAGCAAAATAGCCGTGAAGGCTCTTGAAAAAAGCGAGGCTTCCGGCAAACCGGTGTGGATTCGGGTAACAAGCGGCGCGGCTCCAGGAGGCGAACCCGGCCCGGCGACCGAATGTCTATCTGGAGACAACATCGAGATCGACGTTCCGATGGAGGCGAGCCTGAACCTTTCGGGCCACGTAACGGAAACGATCGTCGACTCGGTGAAAAAGGTGATCACAAAGAACATTGGCGGTAATATATTGCTCCGCAATATTACCGGCGGCATCACGGCATCCACTCATGAAGGCGACGTAACGGTCGAAAACTCGGGTGGCCAGATCTCGCTTGTAAGCTCGACCGGGAATATCGTTGCGTTTGAGGTAAGTCCCGGCCGAATCGGCGATCTCTTTAAAGCGAAGACAAATAACGGCGCAATCTCCCTGCAAAAGGTCGAACATCGTCAAATCGAAGCGAATTCAATTTCAGGTTCCGTTTGGTTTAACGGTAAGTTTCTGAGCGGCGGGTTGTACAACTTCAAAACTTCAAATGGATCCATCAAACTGACCCTTCCTAACGAGTCTTCGTTTCAAGTTGTCGTCTCATATGGATTTGGTGCCTTTAATTCGGATATTCCTTTGAAAACTATCTATGAGAATGTGACGAGCGGAGGGAAAAGCCTTCGCGGTTTGATAGGCGACGGCGATGCGACGGTGAATCTGACTACTAACAGCGGCAGCATCGGAATTAAAAAGCAATAAGTCGTTACCCGCGGGCAGAGAGGGATTTCTGAATACAACACTATTCGGAACCGAATCAAATATGAAACTTTTAGGTCTTCACAACCTCGATTCCGTGTAGTCGAAGGTAGGGTATTAGGACCCGTGCATCTCCGTTTAATCAAACATGACTGAGAACGTTCTTCGATCATGGCGATCGATTAATATAACCGTCTCGCCGGACGCTGCGGAGGCGGTCGAATTCGCATTTAATGAGCTTGGTTCGTTGGGTTCCGAGATCAACCACCTTGGGAAAAGTGAAAGGGACACCGTTTTAGTGATCGGTTATTTTGATGCAGCGCCTGACGATGAAATCATCCGATGTGAATTAAATGAAGCTCTGCGCATTTACGGTAGGCCACTGGAGTCGGTTCGAAATATCGAACACAAACAGATAGAAAATACCGACTGGCTGGCCGAATGGAAAAGGCACTGGAAACCTACGCAGATCGGTAAGTTTAGTATCGCGCCGCCATGGGAAAAGATAGACGCTCCCGGACGGATAGTTATAAGCATCGAGCCAAACATGGCTTTCGGGACGGGGACGCACGAAACGACGCAGCTTTGTTTAACGGCTATCGAAGAAAATTACAAACCCGGACAGTCATTCTTGGATGTGGGAACGGGAACGGGTATTCTTGCGATCGCTGCCGCCAAAATTCAGTTCCGGGTTCCGAATTCAAAGTCCCGAGACGGTAAATTTGGAAATCCCGAACTCGAAACTCAAAATCGTATTTTTGCATGTGATACGGATGCCGATTCTGTTGCCATCGCGCGGGAAAATGCAGCTTTGAACGGCGTCGGCGAAAAGATCGAATTCTACAACGGCTCAATCTCAGAGAAAACGCGGCGGTTCGATTTTATTTGTGCCAATTTGACGCTTGACGTTATCGTGCCGCTGTTGCCGTTGCTGATCGGGAAATCGATTGGTACCTTCGTTTTGTCGGGCATCTTGCGGGAGCAGGAAGAATCGATTAGATCGGAGCTGGAGAAATTTCAGATCACTGATTATAAAATCGGGCGAGCAGGTGATTGGATTTCTGTCGTAAGGCTATCTTCCAAATAGAAACAGCTCCTCGATCGACGACGCAGAAGTTCAGCGACGCGCGTTAGCCAGCCGCTGTTACCGATTGTCTTTGGCCGGCCGGGCTGCGGCCGGGATATCTCCGTCATCGGTAATCGTGATAAGTGGGGTTCGCCCTTTACGCCTGCCGGTCGCGGGAAGTAGAACAGGGGGTAACATATTATTTACGGCGATCTTGAACGAAGCAAGCGGTTCAGTGCGTTTGAGTATCGAGCCCCCGCGACCCCCAATCCAGATATCACCCTCGCCGCGATAGATTACGGCCTGCAAAACCTTTCCGGTAATGGTTGGCTGGACTTCCCAGGTTTTACCGGAGTCGCCGGTTACGAGAACGGTTCCGTTTTCCCCGACCGCCATCGCTTGTTTCCGCCCGTAAGTAGTGACCGCGAAAAGGTTTGCACGCGACGGTGATTCCTGGTCCTGCCAGGTCGCTCCGCCATCATTTGTTCGGAGGATTACGCCGTTTGCACCAACCGCGTAACCGACCTTTCTGACAGAAAAAGCAACAGCGTAGAGGTTCTCCACGAGATTAGTTTTTATTTTTTGCCACGTCAGACCGGCGTCGTCAGTTACCAGAATTGTTCCTTTGTCGCCGACTACAATCCCGCGTTTACCGTCGAGAAACTTGACATCTTCGAGCCACATTCGAGTTCCGGATTCGATCACTTCCCAATATGCACCGGCTGTTGTCGTCCGAAGTATAATACCGTTGGCACCAACCGCAAAGCCGATTTTATCCGTGATAAAATAAACTCCAAGCAGATCTTCCGTTATATTCGAGATGCCTTTGCCCCAGCTTGCTCCGCCATTGATTGTCCGCAGAACCACACCATCGTCGCCAACGATCCATCCTTTTTTCACGCTTAGAAAGTGCATCGCGTTAAGATTTGCATCTGTACCGGAATATACGGGAATCCAGTCTCTTCCGCTGTCGTTCGTTATCCATATCTTCCCGCTCGAACCAGCCGCAACGCCAAGTTCGCTATCGAAAAACGCCAGGTCGTTGACGTCTTCGCGGCCACCGTCTGAAAGACGCTGCCAACTATAACCACCGTCGTCCGTGCGAACGATCAGGCCGTCCGGGCCGACTGCCCAGCCGGTGAAATTGTCCGCGAAATAAAGCGAGACCAGCTTTGGATTCGTTCGGACGTTGAATGGCAGCCACGTGAATCCGCCGTCGCCTGTAAGCCAAACCATCCCATTTACATCGGTCATGGAACCACTCTTGTCGTTTGAGAAAGAAACCGAGAGAAAATCCGCACGACTGAAAACATTGATCTTTGCCCATGTTTCACCGCCGTCGTCGCTTCGCGCTGCACATCCGCCATAGCCGACGGCGTATATCGACTTCACCGACAAAAATTCAGCGCCGGACATCAACGAATTTCCGCAGGGATTCGACGTTCTCCACGTTTTACCGCCGTTGTTTGTTGTCAAGACAACGCCGCCCGCGCCAACCGCCACAGCATTTTCGGCATCGGAAGCTGAGATTTGCAGAAGGTGTTCACGTGTCTCAGAATCCTGTATCGTCCAGAACCGGCCCCCGTCCAAGGTCTTCAAGATCCGGCCGTATGTTCCGACCGCCCAGCCAGTTGCGAGAGTTTCGCCGGTAAAAGCGACGCCATACAGGTGATCCTTCGATTCAATTTTGACCGGTAGCCAATCGCTCCCTGAATTTTCTGTGATAAGGATCAAGCCCCGAGAACCGACGATCACGGCGTTCTTGTTGTCCCTTACGAATACCGACGAAAGCGTGGCATCGAGATTCGAGACTTGCCGGTGCCAATTAAAACCGCCGTCCTGTGTCCGTAGAATCGTATTGTCAGCACCAACCGCGAACCCGTTTTCTTTGTCCTTAGCAAAATGAATGGAGTAAAGAGGGTTTCCCTGCGGCGAGGGATTTTGCCAAACCCAACCTTGCGTGCTTCTGCTTTGTGCGTGAAGAGAGGAATTGCCGCAAAAAAGCACAAGAAGCACAAAAAAGGCGGCGGGAAATATCCCGTTAATTTGTCTTGACTTCCCGTTCATACTGTAGCGTTGTGTTCTGAACCTTTTTGCGGCTAATTAAACTTCCTTTACTCCGATCTCTGCGGCGGCTTCTTGAAGCATTTTCGCGTCGACCCGGCCAAGCTCGGCCACTTTACGGGCCATCTTATCCACAACTTCCTGTATCTCGTGCCCGGCATGGCCTTTTACCCAATGCCAATCTATTTGATGCCCGGATGCGGCCTTTTCCAGCTTTTTCCACCAGGCATGATTAGTTTTTTTACGAAAATTGCCGGTCATCGTTTCAACTACATAGCGCGAATCGCTCAAAAGCCTCACTTTGCAAGGTTCCTTTAAATTCTCTAAACCGATGCAGGCCGCAGCTATCTCTGCCTGCTGATTTGTCGCGTTTCCCAAATATTCGCCGACCGCCTTCCAATAACCTTTAAAACCAAGTATAGCAACTGCGGCCGCACGTGTTATTCCTTTTCCGTTACCGAGGCTGGAGCCATCACAAACTATCGTTACTTCCTTCATAAATGTTTCCACTGGAGAATAGCGTCCCGATTGCAAACGAAACGCTGCGGTAATCCCTGCGAAACTGTTCTAAACCAACGGTTTTACGTTGTAAGGGCGTCGGCAAGACGCAAGAGACTCAGGTCATGCACCGACTCTAATCTCATTGTCCATGTAACCTTCAAATGTATCATCGTGCGAGATCACAAAAAGCTGGTCAAAATGCTTGATTTGGCTGATCTGAACCGCCAGATTCTCGCGACGTTCGGCGTCCATGTTTGCTGTCGGCTCGTCGAAGAATGCGATTCGGATATCGGAAAGCTGCTTCAGTATTGCAAGCCGAACCGACAGCGCCGCTGCCATTTGCTCGCCGCCGGAAAGGCTTATAAATGGCCGGTCATGGCCGCCTTCCTCGAGCAGGATCGCATAGTCTTCCGTCCATTTCAGGGTATGTTCGGCATTACCGCTGATCTCGCGAAACATTTGATTTGCCTCAAACGAAACGTGATGGACATAATTTTTTGCGACCCTCGGCGCGGCTTCCTTCAGTGTTTCCCTAATAAAAGCCGTTGCCTCCGCAATCTTTTCCAAGCGCTCCTTCTCGATGAATTCCGCCTGCATCGCCTTCCTGGTTTCCGCCAGTCTAGCCAAGTCGCCCGCTAACTCGGACTCTCGGCGTTTTATCGCGTCAAGCGTTGCTCCGATCTCCGCCTCTCGCTTTTCAGCGTTGAAAAGTTGAGCCTTTTCGGCTGAATGCATCTCGCGGTCATAACCACCGCCGGCATCATCCAACTCTTTTGCCGCCCTTTTTAAACGTTCATTCAAACCCAAAACTTCGCGTTTAGCTTCTTCAAATTCCTTTTCGCATTCGGAAAGTAAAGCGGCAGCACCTTCATTAGTCAAATACGTCCTGTGTGCCTCTGACGTAACCTCACGCTCCTCGCAACAATTTAACCACTGTGCATCCGTATCTTTGTAACTCTCAAGCTGCTCGACAGTTATCAAACGATCTGCGTTGAGACGTTCGAGATTCTTCTCGATCATCGTTATGTTTTCCCGAAGCTCGAATTCCCGCGTCGCCGCTTGTCGCAGTATCGCAATTTTGGCTTTCGGATTCTCCATTCCAGATAACTCAGCTTCGATCCGTATAAGCGTGCTCTCAAAATCCGGAAGACTATCAAGCTCTTTTTGCAAAAGATCCCGTTCGTCGGTTAGACGCTTGCCTTCACTGGCGATCTCCGTGGCCCGTACCGTATATGCTTCGAGGGCCGTCGCAAACTTCTCGGCGTCACGTGAAGTCCTCAAACTAACGGCAACGGTTTTTTGTTGGGCTTCATAACCAGAGATTTCCGAGCGCAGCTGAGAAAATTGGCTTGAAACAAAGCTCTCCAGCGTCTCGCCTTCCTTCAAATTCAAGCATTTTTGCGACAAGATCGGGCACAGACCGTTTTTGATCTCACTTTGGAATTTTTCATCGCGGTCCAGCGACGCACGCAGTTGAGCCAGCTTCAAAACGATCTCGGAATCACGTTTTTGCAGATCTTCAAGGCCGACGGTGTCCTTGCTCTTCAATTCAGCCTCGATTATCAATTTCTGATTCGCCTTGTAATTTTCGCGAAGCCGATCCAGCTTTTCTTCCAAACTCGCAATCTGATTCGAGATAGCCCGAGCCTTTGCTGCTTTGTTTCTGACGTCCTCGAGTTCTGTTTCCAAACGCTCCTGAATCTTAACCTTTGGCCTAAGGACTTCAATCGTTTGATGAGCCTTCAGCACGTTTTCGAGATTTTCCTGGAAGCGTCGCTGATCGGCCTTAACGTTTACGAGGGCGGCTTCAACTTTGGCCGACTCGACTCTCAATTTGTCGCGTTCGATGCGTTCACGTTCCAGTTCTTTAAGTCGTGCAAGCGCAGCCAGGTGTTGTAGATGCGAGGGTTCGGCGACCTTTATCTTTTCAAAAGCCGATACCGCTACATTTCGGTCGCGTTCCTTCTGCGACAGTAAAAAATCCGCCCTTGCCGCGTCAGCCGTCTGTTTTTCAAAAGCCGCTCGAAACTTTTCGAGTTTAGTTGCAACGTCGTCGAGCTTTTGCACGGCTTCGTTCCTTTCGGCAACTTCGCTTCTGACGACATCGAGATTCCTGGTCAGTTCCCCGACTTGCAGCAAGATATTTTGGTGGTCTGCTTCAACCACCTCTGCCCGATTAAGTTCACCCTCAGCTCGTGCGATCGTTTCGCGCACCACTGCGATTTGCTGTTCAATGTAGCGGGACGTTTTTAGTAGTTCATCGGCCCCTCGCCTGTACTCCTCTACCTTTAGAAGGACATTAAATGTCTTCTCTCTTTCGACTGCCGCCGCTAGAAAAATGGCGGTCAAAGTGCCCTGCGGCACCCCAATAGCCTGTTTGAAAAGCGATTTGAGATCGGTTCCCGGTCCGACGCCCAGATGCTGCCAAAGAAAGCGGCAGACCTCTTCTTTTTTATCCGCAATTCGTGTTTTCAGCCGCGGGTCATAAATGAAGTATGCGGTTCCCGTATCGCGATAGACGGTATATTCCCGCTCATCCAGGCCGCTTTCGAACGTCACCCGGGCAACGCCTTTTTTGGCGCCGCGACGCACAAAATCGTCCTTTTTATAATCGAGCAAATCGAACAATGTCCATGCGATTGCTTCAAGAAGCGAAGTTTTCCCCGCGCCGTTCTCGCCTGTGATCGCGGTCGTGCCGCAGTTGAATTCAAATTTTGATTCGGCGTGAGATTTTATGTCTTCAAGCTCAATCTTTGTAATATGCATCCGTGACTTTGAGGCTTAAGATCCCGAACTCTAAATTGTGGCTCATCTTAGATATTAGAATAATTACGTGCAAAGAAAAAGAACTCCGACGGGACAGTGATTTATACAGTTTTGAAGAATTCCTCCAAATCGAGCTTACGCGTGATTCCGGCACAAAAATTACGAAAATGGCACGGGCGGAAGGTCGGATTGGGTCTATCGCACCTATGTACAATAGGCGATCGGGATCACGGTTGAGGTCTAGTCTCCGATACCGATTTCGTCAAGATTCTGTTCTTTATTGCGCCAATCGGCGACGACCTTGACGAAAAGCTGTAAAAAGACTTTTTTGTTCAGCATTTTCTCGATATCGACGCGGGCTTCGCATCCGATCTTCTTTAGTTTGATGCCGCCTTTCCCGATAATGATCCCTTTTTGCGAATCCCGTTCGACATACACTGTACAGAAAATCTTTGTCACCGCCGGATCGCTTTCGTCGTATTTTTCCGTAACGACGGCCGTTACGTAGGGAATCTCCTCGCCCGTGGTTGCAAGAATTTGCTCGCGCACCATCTCGGCGACCAGTATGCGCAAAGGCTGGTCGGTCAATTCATCCTCTGTAAAAATCGGCTCGCCTTTTGGAAGATATTTCACTATCTCCTGCAGGAGATTGTTGACCGCGTCGCCTTTCAAGGCCGAGATGGGAATGATTTCAGCAAACTCATATTCTTTGGAATAATATTCAATCAGCGGGAGTAGCTTATGTTTCTCTTTCACCTTGTCGATCTTGTTCAACACCAGAATAGCCGTTTTACCGGATTCCTTTACCAACTCGAGCACGAACCTATCGCCATTTCCGGTCGAAACGCTTCCATCGCGCATCAGCACTAGCACATCGACCGACAGGATGGCGTCATGAACCGCCGACATCATCCGACGATTCAGCAGATAACCCGGCTTGTGCACGCCTGGGGTATCAACAAAAATGATCTGTCCATCCGGCAACGTTACGATTCCTTGTATTTTGTGTCGGGTGGTTTGCGGTTTGTTGGAAACGGCGGCAATCTTTTCACCGACCAATCGGTTCAAAAGCGTCGATTTACCGGCATTTGGACGGCCGATAAATGCGGCATAACCGCTGCGAAAGCTGTCTTTGGACATTGATTAGAACTTAGGAGATTTAGAATGACATTCACACAAAGGAATTTTAACGCAGAGGCGCGAAGACATAAAGGAAAAGATTCGAGCGAGAAAAAACACAGATGAAAAACACCATCCGGATCCGCTTTTATCCAAGAACATATGTGCCGAGTTTTCTCATTCTTCGCGTCTCGACGGGGAAGTTATTCCTGGTCCTTTATGAGCCGCTGTTTTGCGGCTAAGGCTTCGCCGTAGGCTCCACCGGTAACGTCGCCGATTTGGATCGCTTTGTCGTATACCGCGACCGCGTAACTTTTTTCATCGTAGAATTCGTATATCTTTGCTAAAGCGACATACGACAACGAAATCAACGCGGCGTCGGTTTTCCGTGTGGCTGAACGGATAACATTTTCGTAGGCGGTTTTTGCCTCCGAAAGCTTTGCCTTCTGCGACTCGAGCTCCGTCATGTTCTCCGCAAAAAGGCTCGCGACGCGGCCGATATTATAATAAATACGCGATTCGCTCGGATTTTTTATAAGCAGTTGTTTCAGATCGGTGCCCGCCTGAACATAATTTTTTGCATCGATAAGCTTCTGAATCTCCACTAGCTTTGCAGATACCGGGTTTTCGGCGATTATGTTAGCAACCGGTGCCTTTTTGCGTTCTTCGCGAGCGGCGATCGCTCGTTTCCGTGCCTCGGTAAATTGCGCGAGTCGATTGGTTTCTCTCGCCGGATCGAAGGAAAGGATCATTTCCTTCATCGACGAGGCAATATCGAACCCGGAATCTTCAACCCCTTTAAGCTGTTCGGCGAAATAGAATGCCAGGATCGCCCCTTTCTCGTATTCTTCCGATAGCTGCAATGCGGTTTCGTCAGCGAGTCTGCTTTTATATTTTTCGAGTTCTTGCGATATGGCCCGTTTTTCCGGGTCCGTTTTTGCTCTGTCGATCTTTTGACGCGCCTGGGCGGTCGTGACGCGGGTTTTTACATTTTCATTCTGTTTTGCATCGATCGCGGCAACAAGCGAGCGGGAAACGGTGAGATAAACATCCGGCGATGCACCGGCATCAGTCTTTCGCCGTTCGTCCAAAAGCTTTTTCACACTGTCGCGGATGCCTGCGATATCTTTACCATTACTCAAGACCAGCGGGTCGATCACGAACTGAAGAAAACCGCGCCGGACTTCGGAAAAACTCAGATCGCTGTCGGGGGGAAGAATGACATAATAATCATCCCGAATGTTCAGAAAGTGTACATTACCTACCGGTGCAAGCATCTCGGGTACGATATAGAATCGCCGTTCTCGTTCGCGTATTTCGACATTCTTCAATGTCGCAGTCTTGCTCTTACCCTTTTGTGTCTCCGTTTTGAACTTTTCCGAGTAATAAAGCTGGGGCTTTGTATGAAGATAGTCGAGCAGATCGTTAACCATTTCGCGGGCCGAACTTCGCAGCTGACTGTCGGAAGCTTTTTGATAAGTCTTTACATACTCATTTAAATTACCGCTGATACTGGATCGGCGGTAGAAATCGCGAACGAGCGGAGCAAAATCTAAAACATCGAGCAAATTGCCCGGAAGATCACTCGTTACAACCGGATCCGCGAAATCAGGAGCCGGGGACAAGGCATAGGCCATGGAGATAAATGGAGCCACAATTTCAGCCTCAGTGTGCTGTGGATGGCGGTTCTTATGCTGGATCACAAATGTGGAAATTCGCTGCCTTAAGTCAACATTGAGAGCCGCGAGGTCGCTTTGCAGGAGTTCCCGAAACTTCCTGCCTTCAACCGATAAAGACGTGTTGACCACCGGAACCTGTTCGCCGGCCTCGTTGGTAGTGCGTGCGGCCTCAAGTGTTGCAAGCACGAGCATTACCCGTTTGTCCGGTTCGATTCGCACGCCGTAACTGGAAAGATCAAAGCCGGCCGGAGCTCCTTGGGCGAAACTGCTTACCGAAAAAATTAATACATAAAAAAATAGTGCAAGCTGTCTCATCAAAATCCCGATATATGTCTTAAATTTCTAAAAATGTGTTTGAGCCCAAGTTCTTTTGAAAAAGGATTTTAGCGTCGTAAGCGTATCTATCTCGCGTTAAAGCTTTCGGTCAGCAAAATGTTAAAGTCTGGATTGACCTTGGTACTTCGGGATAACCCTTCTCCACGAAGTATCCGAATAAATCACGTAAAAACCCGGTTCAAATAAGAACGCTCTAGTTTTAGGGTCAAATAGAGCTAAATGAATGATGAACTCCGCAGCCGCAAGGATGCTTTCGAATAAATAACAAAGGACAAGGGGAACGATTTTATCCCTTGTCCTCAAAATCGAATTGCGGGCTCCAGTCGTGATTGCCGGCTACCCCGCCTTTCTGCGGTACTCAAATATCTTAGTCAAAGCTCGCCAGCGCCTCGGATTCGCTATCGAACACATCAAAAACAGTCAGCAACTTCGTGATCGCCAGCAGATCCTGTATCTTTTGCGTCAATTTTAAGAGTTTCAGAGTGCCGCCTTCCTTATTTACCGCCGTAAAGCTCGACACCAGTTCACCGATTCCGCTCGAATCAATATAGCCGACACCGCCTAAATTCATGAGAATTTTGTTTTTTCCCTCGCCCAGCAGTCGGCGAATCGTGGTGCGGAGCGCAACGCTTCCTTCGCCGATCGTTACCTTGCCGTTAAGATCAAGTATCGTTACGTCGCCTGCCTGGCGTTCCGAAATAGTGATATCAGCCATTTTTATCTCCTCGTTAAGTTAAATTAAAGTTTTGACAGCAGATTTTAGTCAATCGCGATAGAAATGTCCAAGAACGAGAACGTTTTATTGTTTCTTGCGCATTTTCACGATCGTTCCGCCACCGTCGTGGTTAAACCACTCGACCTCGTCCATAAATGAACGCATGAAAAGGATTCCACGTCCAGTCGCTTTCAGCAGATTAGTAGGATTTGTCGGGTCCGGAATCTCGTCCAAGGCAAAACCCGAGCCGAAGTCCCGTACGGATATTTCGAAACCGTCGGCCGAACTAGAAAACGTGATCTCGACAGGTTTTGTCTCGTCGAACTTGTTGCCGTGTTTAACGGCATTTGCAACCGACTCCCGCACGGCGAGGTCTATCGCCGATATAAGATCGTCACCAAATCCGTTAAGCTTCGCGAATTTTTCTGCATGACTCGCGGCTTCGTCAACCGATTCGATACGGCTCGGCAATATGAGTTCTTTGGTTTCAGGCACAACTTTTCCTTGTAAGTTATCGGTTAATTAAGCACGCTGTCAAGACAAGCGGCAAATATTCGG
>Ga0136617_10002061_pt1 | contig 17951 bp, 15 predicted proteins | sample AntDrymUQ3222106_2_FD_129672 | JGI IMG/M metagenome (GOLD analysis project Ga0136617, IMG submission 129672) | Polar desert sand microbial communities from Dry Valleys, Antarctica - metaG UQ322 (21.06) | ecosystem: Environmental > Terrestrial > Soil > Desert | place: Antarctica: Dry Valley... | reverse complement strand
TTCGCCCTAAACCATTGCTTCATCCGCTCCGCCATGCCGCCTAGTCCAATGACTTGAGCTCGCGCCGCTTCGCCTTCGATGAACTGATCACGGCCCGCGAGCAAAAGGCCTACCGCCGTTGCGAAGCGTGGACTTCTCACGACGTCGGCCAGACCACCCATGTAGACAGGCGTCCCCACGCGCACCGGCATGTGAAAAATTTCTTCGCCAAGCTCGGTAATTCCCTGAAGCAGCGCGGAGCCGCCCGTTAAGACGACACCAGACGAAATCATTTCCTCGAACCCCGAGCCCCGAACCTCGGTCTGGACGAACTGAAAGAGCTCCTCGATCCTTGGCTCGATGACCTCGGAGAGCATCGGTCGCGACAGCCTGCGCGGCCCCCGCTCACCCACACCCGGTACTTCGATCATTTCATTCGCATTCGCCAGTTGCCGCAGCGCGCAACCGAAACGGACTTTGAGCTCCTCGGCTTCCTTCGTTGGTGTGCGCAACGTCATTGCAATGTCGTTGGTGACCTGATCACCGGCGATTGGAATGACGGCGGTGTGGCGGATCGCTCCGCCGGCATAGACCGCGATGTCGGATGTGCCGCCGCCGATGTCGATCAGGCATACGCCTAGATCCTTCTCGTCGTCGCTCAACACGGCGGCAGCGGAGGCGAGCGGCTGCAGGATCACATCGCGCACTTCGAGGCCGCACCGCCGAATGCACTTGGAGATGTTCTCCACCGCAGACACCGCGCCGGTGACGATATGGACGTCGACTTCAAGTCGCACTCCGCTCATGCCCAGCGGCTCGCGCACGTCTTCCTGGCCATCGATCGTAAAACCCTGCGGAACGATGTGCAGAATCTGCTGGTCGTTGGGAATCGGAATGGCCTTCGCGGTCTCGACAACGCGATCGATGTCGGCCTGCGTCACTTCTTTTTCCTTGATCGCGACCATCCCGTGCGACGAATAGCACTTGATATGGCTGCCGGCGATTCCCGTATACACGTCGGTAATCCGGCAGTCCGCCATCAACTCGGCTTCTTCCAGCACTCGCTGGATCGAAGCCATCGTTGCCTCGATATTGACGACGACACCTTTCTTGATTCCGCGTGACGGTTGTGTGCCCATACCCACGATGTTCAATGCGCCATCCGCGGTAATCTCGGCGACGATCGCGACGATTTTCGTCGTGCCGATGTCGAGCCCGACCACGAGATTTTTGCTGTCCTTCACCATGCGCTTTTCCTCGTGGACGCAAGAGGTCCGGTCTTAGGATTGCCAATCCGCTGTGGCAAAACGCGCTCCCGGAAACCCGGCACCCGTACGGCGAAGCCGTTGCGGTAACGTAGATCGATTTGCTCGACCTTGATGCCGGAGCGCTCCAATGCACCGATCGACCGGGAATGCGCGGCGACAAAACGGGCTAGGCGTTGCTCGGGTTCCTCCCGTCCGAGCTCCAGAGTCAGTGCCCGCTCTGGCGTCAGCGCGCGCACTAGCCAACTGCCGCGCGCTGACACACGGATTTCGGCGATGTGCATCGCAAGCGGAGCGAGCAACTCGGACCATGCGCGATACCGCGTCGCGACCTCTGCGGCTCGCGCGGCCGGCCCCGCTAGCAGCGGCAACTCTTCGTTCCAATCGGCGCTGAACACCTCACCGCGCGTATTGACGAGCTCGGAGTCGTTCCAGCGCGCCAGCGGCTCGTGTTCCTCGACGGTCACTTGCAGGTGATGCGGCCACAACCGGCGCAATCCCACCGTGCGAATCCATGGCACCGCCTGCAAAGCGCGCCGCGCGTCGTCGAGATTCATCGTGAAAAAAGTTCCGCTGAGCTCTTCGCGAATGACCGCTTCGATATGCACTGCGCTGGCACGCTTGAGCGGTGCCTTCATACGCACTTCGCGATAGGCGAACGTGGGTTGACCCGCAACCCACAGCACGAGCGTCAAGGCCAATGCCACGGCGACCGTCATGCACAGCAACGAAGCGACCCTGTTCAATTGGTTGGCGTTATCCCACATGCGCGCCTCGCAGAATCGCAACGCACAGATCAGAGAACGGCATTCCCGCCTCTTTGGCGGCCATCGGCACCAGGCTGTGGCCCGTCATCCCGGGTGACGTATTCACCTCGAGAAACGAATAGGTGCCATCGGCTCGAAGCATGAGATCCAGCCGGCCCCAGCCCGCGCAGCCGATGATGAAAAATGCTTCTAACGCTTGTGCGCGGATTTCGGCCTCCTTGGCGTCGGCCAATCCAGCGGGACAGCAGTAACGCGTCTCGTCGGAAAAGTATTTGCTGTGGTAGTCGTAGTTTCCTAAAGGCGCCTCGATCCGGATCAGCGGCAGGCACGCTTCGTTGACGATCGATGCGGTCAACTCGGCGCCGGAGACAAACTCCTCGACTAGAACTAAGTCGTCGTGCCGAGCCGCTTCGCGGTAGGCGGTCGCAAGCTCATCATGATCGACACTCGCGACTTTCGTAATCCCGATCGTCGAGCCCTCACGCGCCGGCTTCATAATCAGGGGCAAGCCCAGCTCGGCGACGATGTTCATCCAATCCGTGTCCGCGTTTACCACGCGATAGCGCGGTGTCGGAATGCCGCTCGCGAGCCATACGAGCTTGGTGCGCCATTTGTCCATCGCGAGTGCCGAAGCCATGACGCCGCTACCGGTGTAGGGAATCTTGAGCGTCTCGAGCGCCCCTTGCACGGTGCCATCCTCCCCGACCCTTCCGTGCAATGCGATGAACACTCGCGCAAAGCTCTCGTGTCTCAATTCCCATAAATCACGGAGCGCCGGATCGAACGGATGCGCGTCGACGCCGTGCTCGCGCAAGGCGCCGAGCACAGCGTTCCCCGACATCAGCGAGACCTCGCGTTCCGAGGACGAACCGCCGAGCAGCACCGCGACTTTTCCGAACTCTTCCCTCACCTTAAGTTCCACCAATGATTCGCACTTCCGGTTCGAGGTTGATTCCCGTTCGCGCGCAAACCACGGTGCGAACGTGCGCGATCAATGCCTCGATGTCCGCGGCTTTCGCCTCCCCGCTTGGGTTCACGATGAAATTCGCGTGCTTCTCGGAGACTCGCGCACCGCCGATTGCGTAGCCTTTGAGTGCGCATACCTCAATCAGCCGAGCGGCGTGATCGCCTTGCGGATTGCGGAACACGCTTCCGGCATTCGGCAGATTCAGTGGCTGGGACGCACTGCGCCGCGCCAGCAGATCTTTGATTCGGGCTCGCGCGGCGGTGCTCTCCCCTTGGGCGAAGCGAAACCGTGCGCCGACAAAGATCTCGTTGCCAGCCGCCTGGTCGAGACGGGCAACAGTCCGATACCCGATCCGATACGCATCGACCGTATGCGTGAGCGTTGATCCTTCGCGCGTCAAGACATCGACGCTTTCGACGAATTGCCACGTCTCGCCGCCGTAGCATCCGGCATTCATCGCCAGGGCGCCGCCGATCGTGCCGGGAATTCCGGCGAGAAACTCGGCGTCGCGCAAGCCCTCCGCTGCGGCGAAGCGCGCCACCTTGGGGCTTGCCACTCCCGCCTGTGCATACAAAAGCCCCTCGCGCATTTTCAACGCAGAGAGCGCTGCATGCAGCAACACCACAGTGCCGCGGATGCCACCATCCCGCACCAGCACGTTGCTGCCGAGGCCCAACACCGTCAGCGGTTCACTTGCCGGCAGCTGCGCAACAAACGCGGCGAGATCGTCGCTGTCGGCAGGTACGTACGCGGTGTCTGCCGGCCCCCCGACCCGCCAGCTCGTGTGCCGCGCAAGCGGCGCGTTGCGCATGAGCGTGCCGCGCATGCCGCTCCACCGCTCCGGTTCGCGCATCATCATGAAAGCCGCCGCGCCACGCTGCCGATCGACCCGGCGCCCATCGTCAAAATGACATCCCCATCTTGAGCGAGCGAGCGAATCATTGCCGGCATGTCAGCGATGTCTTCGACGAACACCGGCTCGACCTTGCCCGTCACCCGCAACGCACGCGCCAGCGCGCGACCGTCCGCCGCGACGATCGCCGGCTCGCCCGCGGGGTAAACATCGGCCAGAACCAATGCATCGACTGTCGATAGCACGCGCACGAAGTCCTCGAACAGGTCGCGCGTTCGGGTGTAGCGATGCGGTTGAAACGCCAATACGATCCGCCGTCCGGGATAGCTCTCGCGTGCGGCCGCGAGCGTGACCGACATCTCGGCTGGATGGTGACCGTAGTCGTCGATCAAGGTCGCCGTCCCACCCTGCTTCAGAGCGATCTCCCCGTGGTGCTCGAAGCGCCGGTCGACACCTTTGAATTCGGCCAAGGCTTTGGCGATTGCAGCATCGGCTACCCCGACCTCCCGCCCGACGGCGATTGCTGCCAGTGCGTTTTGCACGTTGTGCACGCCCGCAAGCGCGAGCTCAACCGGCAGATCCGGCGCACCTTTGGAGCTGGCGACGAAGCGCATACGGCCCGCAACGGGGACAACGTCCGATGCCCGGACATCCGCGTCGTCTGAGAGCCCGTAGGTCACGCGAAACTTGGTGACTTCAGGCGCAAGCGAACGTACGTGCGCGTCATCGATGCACATCACGGCTACGCCATAGAACGGTAGGCGAGTCAGGAAGTCGGCGAACGCGCGCTTCAGCTTCGCGAAGTCGTAAGCGTAAGTCTCCATATGATCGGCGTCGATGTTGGTCACCACCGCGAGCACGGGAGAGAGCGACAGAAAAGATGCGTCCGACTCATCCGCTTCGGCGACGAGAAAGTCACCTTTGCCCAGACGCGCGTTCGCATCGGCGGCAAGCAAGCGCCCGCCGATGACGAACGTCGGATCCAGTCCGCCCTCAGCTAGAACCGAGGCGATGAGACTGGTCGTTGTCGTTTTGCCGTGCGTGCCAGCAACGGCGATACCCTGCTTTAAGCGCATCAGCTCGGCGAGCATGAGCGCACGCGGGACGACAGGTACGCCGCGTTCGCGCGCCGCAGTGATTTCCGCGTTATCGGCGGACACCGCGGTCGAGACGACGACGGCGTCGGCGCGAGCGACATGCTCCGCCGAATGCCCGATGGCGATCTTGACTCCCAGCCTGGCAAGGCGCTCCGTTGCAGGATTAGCCGCGATGTCGGATCCCGATATCTGAAAGCCTTGCGTGGCCAGCACTTCGGCGATGCCGCTCATCCCCGCACCGCCGATACCCACGAAGTGAATGCGCTTGACTTTGTGTTTCATCGGCGGGCCAGCATCAGACAAATCTCGGCGACTCGATCGGCAGCGTCACGCTTGCCCAATCCGTAGGCGGCAGTCGCCATGGCGCGGGCGCGGGGACGATCGATCGTCCTCAATAGTTCCGCCAAGCGCTGCGGCGTAAGCGCGTGTTGCGACTCTTTGAGCGCTGCACCTGCGTCCACCAAGAATTGGGCGTTCGCGCTTTGCTCATCGGCGATCGCGCCAGGTAACGGAACAACGATTGCACCCAGACCGCAAGCGGCGAGCTCCGCCACCGTCAACGCGCCGCCGCGGCAAATGACCAAATCGGCCCACGCGTAGCGCGCGGCCATATCGTCGATGAAGGCGACGCAATCCGCCTCGACCCCATGCCGGTGGTACGTCCCGCGCAGGGCGGCAACATGGCGTTCACCGGCCTGATGGACAACAGAAGGGCGCTCATCCGGTGATAGCGTCGCAAGCGCTGCCGGAACGCGTTCGTTCAGCGCCTGCGCACCCAAGCTGCCGCCGACGACCAGAAGACGCAGTGCGCCACCGCGCCCGGTGAAGCGCAGCGATGGTTCCGGCAACGCGCAGATCGCGTCACGCAGCGGGTTGCCGACCCACTCGACGCGCGCCGCGTGCGCCCCTTTCATCGCTTGCGGGAAGCCCAACAGGATGCGATCAGCTCCGTGCGCGAGAACGCGATTGGCGAGACCGGCCACAGCGTTGGCTTCGTGGACGACAAGCGCCTTGCCCGCGGCCACACTCATCAGCGCGCCAGGAAATGACGCGAAGCCTCCCAGCCCCAAGACGACATCGGGTGCGCGACGGCGCAAGATTTTCCACGCGTCGAAACACGCGGCCAGCAAGACGAGGGGACCGAGTAGCAGCGTGGTCGGGCCCTTGCCGCGTACGCCGCGAAACGACAACGCCTCGAAGTCGACGCCGTGCTGCGGCACGAGGCGCGCCTCCATGCCTTCGCGAGTGCCGAGCCAGAACACGCGCGTGCCGCGTGCCGCAAGCTTCGCGGCGACAGCCAGTCCCGGGAAGACATGGCCGCCGGTGCCTCCGGTCGTGATCATTATCGTCGCGGCGCTGGTCATACAGGGAAGCCCCGCAAGAGCCGGCGGTTTTCATAGTCGACGCGCAACAGCATCGCGATGGCAATGCAGTTGGCGACGATGCCCGTCCCGCCAAACGACAGGAGCGGTAAGGTCAAACCCTTGGTCGGCAGCACGCCCAGGTTGACGCCGATATTGATAAACGCCTGAACGCCAAGCCACACACCGATGCCCTGCGCGACCAGTGCGGGGAATGAGCGTGTCAACCGCACCGCCTGCGCGCCAATCGCATACGCCCGATAGAGAAGCCAGAGAAAGAGACCGATGACAATCGCGACTCCCACGAACCCCAACTCCTCACCGATGACCGCGAGCAGGAAATCGGTATGCGCTTCGGGCAAGAACAAGAGCTTTTCCACACTAGAGCCCAAGCCGACGCCAAGCCATTCGCCGCGCCCGAACGCGATCAGCGAATGCGTCAGCTGATAGCCCTTGCCGAGTGGATCCGACCAAGGATCGAGAAACCCCGTCAGGCGTTGCAGGCGATACGGCGCAGCCACGAGAATCGCGCCCAACGCGATCGGCAAGAGCAGCGCGAGCCCCAAGAACAAACGCCAATCGAGCCCGCCCAGAAACAGGATGGCAAAGGCGATCACGACGATGACTGCGAAAGCCCCAAAATCGGGCTCGAGCAGCAGCAGCGCCGAGATTGCGACCATCACCGCAAACAGCGGCAGAAATCCACGCAGCAGCGTTTGCTTAAGCGGCTGCTCGGCGGTGAGCAACCCCGCGCGCCGCACCGCGTAGCTTGCGGCATAGAGGATGACCGCGAGCTTCATGAACTCCGACGGCTGGACATTGATCACCAACAAGGAGAGCCAACGTTTCGAGCCGTTGACGGTGCGGCCGATTCCCGGCACGAACACGAGCGCTAGCAGGATCGCTCCCCCGATAAAGACCCAGGGCGAGAGTCGCTGCCAGACTTTCATCGGGACTTGCACGACGACCATCGCGGCGCCAATTCCAACGGCGACAGAAAGCGCGTGGCGCGCGAGGTAATACCAGGCGCGATGACCGGTTTGCACGGACGCTTCCGCCATCACGATCGACGCCGAATAGACCATGACCACGCCGAATGCAAGCAATATGAGCGCTGTCCAGGCGAGCGAGGCGTCATAAGCCGGCATGGCACGCTTACGGCGTGCATGCGTCGATTCCTGAAACAGGCGCCGCGCCAACGGCGTGGCGGCCGTCGCGCCCACCGCCAAGGTCGCGAAGAGATGCTTACGCATGGGCCGGTTCAGCAGCAACGCGCCGCACGAGAGAGCGGAAGCATTCGCCGCGCTCGACGTAGTTGCGGAATTGATCAAGGCTCGCGCACGCCGGCGAGAGCAAGACCACGTCGCCGGGGCGCGCGAGCGCCTGCGCGCGGGCAACGGCTGCGTCTAGGGTTCCAGCAAGTTCGATCGGAGTCTGCGTGCCCTCGAGCGCGCGCGCAATTGTCGCCGCATCCCGGCCAATCAAGAGCACCGCGCGGCAATGTGCATCGACGCTCAAACGAAGCGCGCTAAAGTCCTGCCCCTTGCCATCGCCGCCGGCGATCAACACCGCCGGCCTGCCAATACCGTTGAGCGCGGCTTGCGTTGCGGCGATCGTCGTCGCTTTGGAATCGTTGATGAAGAGAACATCGCGGGCGGCGGCGATCTCTTCCATCCGATGCGGTAGTCCGGCGAACGTTCGCAGCGCGTCGACCACGTCTCGATTGATTCGCGCAACCGTCGAGGCAAGCGCCAGAGCAGCCAGCCCGTTCAAAACGTTATGGCGACCCGCGAGCTTGAGCGCCGTTGCAGGCAGCAAGCGCTGGTTGTCGCGTGCGAGCCAAGTTACGCCGTCGGATACGACCAATCCCCACTCGCCGTCATCACCGGGGGCGCCCGCGCCGAACGATAGGACGTTCCGTCCGCTCACTTGCATCGCCCATGCGAGCGCGTCGTCACGGTTTAAGACCTGGGTGCCGCCGCCATTGAAGATGCGCGCTTTGGCTGCCGCATACGCGGCAAGGTTGGAATAACGGTCGAGATGATTCTCGGTGACGTTCAACACGGCCGCCGCGGTCGGGAGCAGCGAGGTCGTCGTCTCCAGTTGAAAGCTCGATAGCTCGAGAATAAAGACATCGGGCCACGGCTCGCCGCCTGCGTCGTCCTCGTAGACAGTGATTACGTCGAGGACGGCTCGTCCAATGTTCCCGGCGACGGCGGTGGTCAGACCGGCCGCGCGGCATAGCGCGTCGGTGAGCGAGGTCACCGTTGTCTTGCCATTGGAGCCGGTGACGGCGAGAACTTTCTGTCGCGGTGGCAGCGCGCGCGCGAAAAGCTCGATGTCTCCTAACAACTCGACCCCTCGACCGACCGCCGAGGAAATCGCTGGTTGGTCGGCCGCCACGCCGGGACTGATCGCGATCATGTCGGTGCCGGCGAATGAGGCGTCAGTCAACGCACCCGTGACGAGTGAGACGCCGGGCAGCGTTTCTTTGAGCGCAGCGCCCAATAGCGGCGCCAGATCCCTGTCGGCGACGCGGACGTGCGCCCCATGCCGCACCAGATAACGGGCGAGCGAGAGCCCGGTCATCCCGAGCCCCAGGACGACGACGTTGCGACCGCCGTAGTTCATCTTCGAGTTCATCTTCAGCGCAACTTGAGCGACGAGAGGCCGACCAGCACGAGCAGCATCGTCACAATCCAAAAGCGCACCACGACCTGATTCTCCTTCCATCCCTTGAGCTCGTAATGATGGTGGATCGGCGCCATGCGGAACACCCGCTTCCCGCGCATCTTGAAAGAGGCGACTTGGATCATCACCGATAGCGTCTCGACGACGAACACGCCGCCCATGATGAACAGCACGATCTCCTGACGCGCGACGATCGCGACCGTGCCGAGTGCTCCGCCCAGTGCCAACGCGCCGACGTCACCCATGAACACGTCCGCCGGATACGCGTTAAACCAGAGAAATCCCAAGCCGGCGCCGGCGATCGCCCCGCAAATCACCGCGACTTCGCTGGCGCCAGGAATCAGCGGGAAGCCCAAGTAACGCGCGAAAACCGCGTGCCCAGCGACGTAGACAAAGATTCCCAGTGCTCCCCCGATCATGACGGTCGGCATGATCGCGAGGCCATCGAGGCCATCGGTCAGATTCACCGCATTGCTGGTACCGACGATCACGCAGAAGGTCAGTGCGATGAAGCCCCACACCCCAAGCGGATACGTCACGGTCTTGAAAAACGGCACGATCAAGTCCGCCTTCGGCGAGAGATCGACATGAAATCCGCTCTCCACCCACGCCGACAAGAGCCGCATGAATTGCGTGTTGTCAGGGACGGACACCGAAAACGCGAGATAGACAGCCGCCGCAAGACCGATCACCGATTGCCAGAAAAGCTTCATGCGTACGGTCAAGCCTTTCGGATTCCGATAGACGACCTTGCGCCAGTCATCGATCCAACCGACGGTGCCGAAACCCAACGTGACGAGTAGCACGACCCAAACGAAGCGATTGGTCAAGTTGCCCCACAGCAACGTGGTGATTGCAATGGAAACGAGAATGAGTGCGCCACCCATCGTCGGAGTGCCGGCTTTGGCGAGATGGGTCTGCGGACCGTCGTTGCGGATTGACTGCCCGATCTTCATCCGCGTCAGCCAATCGATCATTCTTGGTCCGATGACGAACGAAATAACGAGTGCTGTCATCGTCGCCAGAACGGCGCGCAACGTGATATAGCCGAACACGTTGAAGGCGCGGGCATATTGTTCGAGCCATTCGGCAAGCAGGAGGAGCATCAGTGCGCGTCCGCAGTCGCATCGCCGGACAGCTTGGCGACAACGCGTTCCATTCGCATGAAGCGCGAGCCCTTGATCAGCACGGTGACACTCGGCTCGAGCTCCTTCTGCAACGCGTCAACGAGCGCTTCGATCGTCGCGAAATGACAAGCACCGGCACCGAAGGCCGCAACGGCATCGGCGGCGAGTTCCCCCAAGCCGAAAAGCGCATTGATGCCGGCCGCTTGCGCGTAGGCACCGATCTCGCGATGGAATGCGCGGCCCGCGTCGCCGACTTCGCCCATGTCGCCTAGCACGAGCCATTTCTTGCCCGAGACTGCGGCGAGCACGTCGACCGCGGCGCGCACCGAATCGGGATTGGCGTTGTACGAGTCATCGAAGACGAGCGCACCCGAGAGAGATTGCCGAGCCGCCAATCGACCGGCGAAGGCGCGAAACCGCTCGAGACCAGCGACTACCGCAGTTAGGCTTGCACCCATCGCAAGCGCCGCGGCGGCCGCGGCCAATGCATTGCTGACCGTGTGACGGCCAGGTACGGCGAGCGAAACGCGCGCCTCACCCATTGGGGTCGCAAGCTCGACATCGCTGCCATCGCCACGCAACGTGAAACGCGCCATGACATCGGCGCGCGTATCGAGTCCGAAGGTCGTCATCGCCGCGCCTACAGAATGAGCACCGTCGCGCCAGACTTTCGTGTGGATGTCATCGGCGTTGATGACGGCGGTCCCATCCGGGGCGAGCTCGAGAATTGCATCAGCGTGCTCTCGCGCCACTTCCGCGACGCCATGCAAAAACTCCTGATGCTCGCGCTGCGCGTTGTTGATCAAGACGAGCGTTGGCCATGCAATCGATGCGAGCTCGCGCGTCTCGCCGCGACGGTTTACACCGAGCTCGATCACCGCTGCGCCATGCTGGGAGCGCAGCCGCAGCAACGTCAGCGGCAAGCCGATCGCATTGTTGTAATTGCCGTGCGTCGCGAGCACCTTGGAATCGGTATGGTGGACACGCAGGATTGAAGCGAGCATTTCCTTAATGGTTGTCTTGCCGTTGCTGCCGACGACAAGCGCAAGCGGGAGCGCGAACTGTCGACGCCAGTACGCCGCGAGCCTGCCGAGCGCGGCCAGCGGATCGGCAACCGCGATCAACGACCCTTCGAGCCCTGCACTGTGCGTGGATGCGACAAGCGCTGCGGCGGCTCCCTTTGCGAACGCTTCGGCGACAAACACGTGGCCGTCGAACCGCTCGCCGGAGAGCGCGACGAAGAGGTCGCCCGGGGCGAGCGCACGGGTATCGGTCGCGACACGCGTGAAGCGCACGTTGTTCCCCAAGAGACGGCCGTCGACGGCGTGCGCGGCGCTTATCGTGTCCATCATTGGCCGCTCCAGCCATCGATTGCTTTCGCCACTTCCCGCGCATCAGAGAACGGAAGGCGAACTCCTGCGCGCTCCAGATAGGTCTCATGGCCCTTGCCGGCGACCAGCACGACGTCGCCTGATGCCGCACCCGCGATCGTTTGCGCGATCGCCTGCCGCCGGTCAAGATCGATCACCCAGCGGCGATAACCTCGCTCACGCATGGCGCGCACGATTGCGTTCGCGATGACCGCGGGGTCCTCGCCGCGCGGGTTATCGCTAGTGACGACAACGCGATTGGCGAATTCTCCAGCGACACGTCCCATTTCGGCTCGCTTGCCGGAGTCGCGATCGCCGCCGCAACCGAACACGCAGATGAGCTCCCGGCCTGCGGCCACGGCGGGCCGCAAAGCGATCAACGCCGCCTCAAGAGCATCCGGGGTGTGCGCGTAGTCGACGACGACCAATGGCCTGCCGTCGCCGCCGAAGCGCTGCATTCGACCGGCCGGTGCCTCGACGCGTCCGAGAGCCGACAACGCCGCACCGAATGGGACGTCGCTCGCCAGCAGCACCGCAAGAACGCCTAACAGATTGCTCGCGTTGAATGCGCCGACGACCGGCGCTTCGAGGCGTCCCTTGCCCCACTGCGTCGTCGCGGTGAACGACACGCCGCCGCTTGACAACACGAGCTCCGAGCCCGCGACATCGGCGTTGGCGAATCCGTAGGAGACGACTTGCTGGTGTCGGAATCGCGCGGCTTCGATCAAGCTCTGCCCAAACGGATCGTCGGCGTTGATGACTGCGGTACGCAACCCCGGCCACGTGAAGAGCTTGGCTTTTGCCTGGCCGTAGGCCGCCATCGTCCCGTGATAGTCAAGGTGATCCCGCGAGAGATTGGTAAACAGCGCGACGTCGAATTTCCCACCGTTCAACCGGCCCTGCGCCAGGCCGTGCGATGACACTTCGATCACCGCGGCAGAAGCACCTGCCGCTTGAAATTGCGCGAGCAACTCATGCAAGACTGCGGCATCCGGCGTTGTGTGCGTCGCTGGGCCCAAGTGGCCGATAAGGCCGTTGCCGAGCGTTCCCAGCACGGCAGCGCGGCGACCGCACGTGTTGAGCGCTTGCGCGATCCAATGCGCGCACGAGGTCTTGCCGTTCGTACCGGTGACGCCGACGATCCACAAGCGCTGTGACGGGCTTCCGTGGATGAAATCGGCGATCGCGCCGAGGTGCGCCTTGAGACCGACGACAGAAGCGTTCTTAACCTGCCAATGCTCGTTCCAGCTAAAACCATCGGGGTCCCACAACACGGCGGCAGCGCCGCGCGCAATCGCATCGGCAACGTACGCGCGTCCGTCCAGGTGCGTTCCACGGTACGCCGCAAATGCAACACCCGGCAGGACGCGCCGGCTGTCGGTGGTCATGCGGCGCGGATGCGCGCCGAGCTTCGCAAGCAGGCGCGGCACATCGAGCGAATCGCTGGACAGGGCGTCGTTCGCGCTTTCCATCACTTTGCATGCCGACAAAAGTGAACCCCTACTTTTGTCGGGTTGGCTTCCCGCGAATCGCTGGCAAAGCCAGACGATTCGCGGCGAAAAAGGCCACGAGGATCACCGAGCGCTCCTTGACTCGTGTCACTTTTGTTTTCTCAGGTTTCTTCACGAATGAGAGCGCCGTCGGGAGAAAGAAGCACGTTGTCCACCGGTGCATCGGTCGGTACACCCAGCATGCGCAGTGCCGAGCCAACGACGTTGGAAAACGCCGGAGCGGCGACAACACCGCCGTAATGCTGCCCGGCGGACGGCTCATCGATCATCACTGCCACGATCAGACGCGGATTCGAGGCCGGCGCGAAACCGACGAACGACGAGACATACTTGTTGGTGTATCCGCGTCCCTCGAGCTTGTGCGCGGTGCCCGTCTTCCCCGCAACGCGATACCCGATGACCTGAGCCTTGGGCGCCGTTCCTCCAGGCAATGTTGCGAGCTCGAGCATCCGGCGCATCGCCTGCGCCGTCTTCGGCGTCAAGATGGGGAGGCTGACTACAGGACCTTGTGTTTTGAAGAGCGTCGCGGGCATCAACTCGCCGTCGGTCGCAAAGATCGAGTAGGCGCGCGCGAGCTGAATCAAGTTGAGCGAAATGCCGTGACCGAACGCCATCGTCGCCTGCTCGATTGGACGCCAGCTTTTGGCAGGGCGTAAGCGTCCCGCCACCTCGCCGGGAAAACCCGTTTTCGGTAACGCGCCAAAGCCGACTTCCGAAAACATCTGCCACATGCGCTCGGAAGGCAGAGCAAGCGCAATCTTGGCCGCGCCGACGTTCGAGGATTTTTGCAGCACCTGCTCGACGGTGAGCGCGCCGTTCGGGTGCGCATCGTGGATGGTTGCGGTGCCCACCTTCCAGGTTCCGGGCGCCGTTTGGATCACCGTATCGGGACGGATACGACCAGCTTCGAGCGCAGCGGCGATCGTAAACGGCTTCAACGTCGAACCAGGCTCGAAGACGTCAGTCAAAGCACGATTGCGCATCTTGTCACGCGCCACTTTGTCTCGGCGATTGGGGTTGTAAGTCGGCCAGTTGGCAAGGGCCAAGATCTCGCCTGTTTTCACATCGAGAATGACGAGCCCGCCGGCTTTGGCTTTGTGTGCGTCGACGACCGCCTTCAGCTCGCGAAACGCCAGGTATTGCAAGCGCGTGTCGAGCGACAACGCAAGGTCGCGGCCGGCTTGGGGCGCGCGAATCGCGGCGACGTCTTCAACCGCTTCGTTCCGGCGATTGATGAGCACCCGGCGACTTCCGGGAACTCCGGCAAGCCAAGTTTGTTGCGCCAGCTCGATTCCCTCCTGCCCGACATCGCGGTCACCCGTGAAACCGACGATGTGCGCGGTGACCTCGCCTCCCGGATAGAAGCGCCGGTATTCCTGCTGTTCGTGCAGGCCGGAAATGCGCAATGCCATCGCCCGAGACGCGGTCTCCGGTGGAACCTGTCGCGCGACAAAGGCGAAGTCACTATTGGCCTCGAGCGTCGCTTGGATCTTTTGCGGGGTCGTTTCCAGCACGCGAGCGAGCTCCCGCAGTTGGCTTCCCGACGCTTGGAAACTCGTCGGGAAAGCCCACAACGATTTGACCGGAGTCGAGAGCGCAAGTGCCTCTCCGGCGCGGTCGACGATACGCCCGCGGTGCGCCGGAACGGGCAGTTCGCGCGAGTAGCGAGCCGACCCCTGCTCCTGTAAGAACTTGGTGTCGATGCTCTGCAAATAGAGTGCGCGTCCCAACAGTGTGATGAATAACAAGGCGAGGCCACCGAATAGCCATAGCGCGCGCAACGGAGGCAGCGCACTCGGCGTTCGCCGTCCTCGCTGGGTTGGCCACTTCGCCCGCGTATCACGCACGGGCCTCTTCGCAGCCGTCATGGCGCAACCCCGGAAATCGCCGGCACCGCGACGACCTCGATGCGCGCCGCTGTCGGCAGCCGCATACCACGCTCTTCGCGCGCGATTTTTTCGACGCGCGCCGGCATGCCCCAAGTTGCCTGCTCGAGCTGCAATTGCCCAAACTCGACCTCGTAACCTCGCGCGCTGGCCTGCTCACGCTGCAACTCGACGAAGAGCCGGCGTGCTTGGTTGCGCGAGGTCACGAGCGATAGCGCGCAGATGACGAGAAGGGCGAGCAGCGCGACGTTGAGCTTGGTCATGCGCCATCCAAGTAGCCGCGCGGCCAGTGCGCCGGCAATGGATGAAGAGAGCGCTCGGCGACGCGCAGGATCGCGCTGCGCGATCGCGGATTGCGTGCGATTTCGGCTGGCGCTGGATGGCGCGCCCGTCCGACCAGGACGAGCGGCGCTCCCGGTAACGCGGACTCGCGGATCGCGAGTCGCGCAATTGCAGAGTCGCCTGCATACGGTTGCGTCGCGCGTGCGAAAAAGCGCTTGACGATTCGATCCTCGAGCGAATGGAAACTGATGACCGCGAGACGTCCGCCTGGCGCGAGTGCGGAGACGACGCGTGGCAGCGTTTCTCGCACCTCCGTCAGCTCCCGGTTCGCGAAAATCCGCAGAGCTTGGAACGTCCGCGTCGCCGGGTTCTGGCGCCAATCGCCACGCGTCCGCGTGCCAGCGGCCGCGCCCACGATTTGCGCGAGCTCTCGCGTCCTGAGAATGGGTGCGCGGGCGCGAGCCGCAATAATCGCTTTCGCAATCTGTTGCGCATACCGCTCTTCACCATAGTCACGAATCACCTCCGTCAATTCTTCACTGGTCGTTCGGCGCAAGAAGTCGGCGACCGATTCGCCGCGCGTCGGATCCATTCGCATGTCGAGTGGTCCGTCGTGTTGAAAGGAAAACCCGCGCTCGGAATCGTCGATCTGCGGCGAGGAGATGCCGAGATCGAGCAACACACCGTCGATCTTTTCGCGCACGAGCTCCGGCAATATTTCCGGAAGTTGCGAAAACCAGGCGTGCCGGAAAACGAAGCGTGGGTCCGAGTGAGCGAGTACCAGAGCGGCGCGTGCTGCGCTCGGGTCGCGATCGATGCCGATGAGTCGACCGCGCGCGCACAACGCCGCGAGGATTGCTCGCGCATGGCCACCCCGACCAAAAGTTCCGTCGACGTAAGTGCCGTCCGCCTTGATCGCGAGCGAGGCCACGGCTTCTTCGAGCAAAACGGGGACATGAGCTTCATCGCTCAACGCGATCGCTACAATGAGAAGCCGGCGAGTTCCGGCGGAAGATTCGCTCCCGGGAAAGCGATCGCTTGCGCGGTTTGCGCTTGCCATTGAGCCTCGTCCCACAATTCGAACTTGTGACCCTGGCCCACGAGTACGATGTTCCGATCCAGATTTGCGTAACGACGCAATGCCGGCGGGATAAGTATGCGTCCCGCAGAGTCCAACTCAACTTCGTCGGCGTGACCGACCAATAAGCGCTGCAGCCCGCGAATCTGCTCGTTGAACGATGAGAATTTCATGAGCTCTGCCTCGATCGGCTCCCATGCCGACATGGGATAGAGCAATAGGCAACGACCGAGATCTGCAGTCATGACGACACGGCCACCGCGACCTTTGGTAAGCGCAACACGATGCTTCGCCGGAACCGCGAATCGGCCCTTGGCGTCGAGCGCCAATTGCGTGACGCCGCGAAACAAAGACGCCGGAATCTCAGCAGAAGGACCGGCGGAAAGATGCGCAATGCCGGTCGTTTCTTGTGTCTCTTTCGCCACCAATGGCCCTTTTCTGAAACGCGGTCCGCCCCTACGTAACTCCACTTCCACCCACTTTTTTCCACTATTCGTGACTATAAGGTCCATTTCGCGTGGAGGTCAACTGTTTTCTGTAGTATGAACAACGACTTAGCGTCGCAATTACAACAGACGCTTTTCGCGCACAGAAAGAGTGACTTAGCATACAATTCGCATGTAGTGACGGAAGATTGATAAGAGTTGGCCGAGCGCGTGTCGAACGAATGTTCTATAAGCGCCACGGACAACCGACCCGCGGCGTTCTCCCCGCCGGTCTTGGCAAAATGATGTCTCGGAAACCTTGCTCTTCATGCCATTAGCATGAAAATTGCGGTCCTCGGTTACAATCCGGCGACGCGCCGATTTGCCGCTTCGCCTATCACCCTCGAATGGAGTCATCATGGATGCACGCTCAAACACGCGCTTGACAAGAATTATTGCCGCGCTCTTTGCTGCGTTTGTGCTCGGCGGATGCGCGACGGTCATCGACAGCACCGGCGAGCGCTTTTATCGACCGTGGTGGGCCGAGCAATCGCTGCACCCCGAATGGAACTCAAGCTTCCCCCGCGAGTCTTTACGGCTCCCGCCTTCGCCGCGCCCCGATCCGTTGCCCGAGCGCAAGCATTACGAAAATTGGAAGGATCTGTCGGAATACGCGCTCGCCCCGTCCGCACCGCAGACAGCTGCGATGTCGGTCGCGGATAATGCGGGATGCGTTGCTCAGTGCCCGTCTTCCCTTGAGACCACGGTTGTGGCTGCTCGCGTTGACGCTCACGACAGCCGTGGTGTCATCGGCCGCTAGCGCACAAACCGCAGCAACCCCCGTATCGGACACCCCGGCGGCCGCGGAGGCCGGTCGCTCCGCGACTCAAGCAGTTCGTTATCGAGTTCGCATCGAGGCGCCCTCCGCCATTGCGGAGGCGATAACGTCCGCTGTCGATCTCATTCGATGGCAAGACTTCGCGGATATGACCGAGGAAGTGCTCGAGCGCCTCACGCAGCTTGCGGTGACACAGACGCGCGAAGCGGCGGCGACCCAAGGCTATTTTTCCGCCGACGTCAACCTGACCGTCGAGCGCACGCAAGATCCGATGCTCATTACGCTCTTCGTCGTGCCGAAAGAACCGACGCGGATCACCGATGTGCGGATTGCTGTTACCGGACCGGCAGCGGACGACGCATCCGCCGGGACCGCCGCGATTGCCGAGATGCGCAGCGATTGGCGCCTGCCCCGCGGCGAAGTATTTCGGCAATCCGAGTGGGATAGTGCCAAG
>Ga0136617_10002059_pt1 | contig 17968 bp, 16 predicted proteins | sample AntDrymUQ3222106_2_FD_129672 | JGI IMG/M metagenome (GOLD analysis project Ga0136617, IMG submission 129672) | Polar desert sand microbial communities from Dry Valleys, Antarctica - metaG UQ322 (21.06) | ecosystem: Environmental > Terrestrial > Soil > Desert | place: Antarctica: Dry Valley... | reverse complement strand
GTTGTAGCCACGCCCTGTGGGCCGTGGGGGGCGCGGCACGTTGCGAGAACAACTCCCACACGCCCCACAGGGGACGTGGCTACAGCGCGTTGACACCGCTGGGCGAGCACGCGGTTTCCTCCGCCGCTGTCTCAGGGCGAAAAAGAATTCGAAATATTTTTTGACGTCACACACAGTGTGCCACATACTGTGTCATACATAGTGTCTGGCACACGGTAACCAAATGGATCCCGATCTCTTCGAAAATATCCGTCTCGAGTTGCGGCGCGGCTTTCTCATCGTCGCCGTGCTCGCCCAGCTTCGAAAGGAGCACTACGGCTACACCTTGCGCAAAGACCTTGCGGATCTCGGGCTTGAGATCGACGAAGGCACCCTCTATCCCCTTCTCCGCCGGCTCGAGACGCAAGAACTCCTGACCAGTGAATGGCGCGAGGAGAACAACCGCAAAAAGCGCTTCTATCGGCTCTCGCCCGACGGCCGCCAGATCCTGAAACAACTCCTAACCGAGTTGGAGAAGATCAATTCCTCCCTCAACCGCATCGTCTAAACACCCACCCCATCCATCCCATGCAACTAATCGAACGATACATCCAGGCCGTGAAGTTCTGGCTGCCGGAAGCGCAACGCGAAGACATCGCGGCAGAATTGCACGCCAACCTCGTCTCGCAGGCAGAAGACAGAGAGGCCGAACTGGGCCGTCCGCTCCACGAAGACGAAGAGGTCGCTCTGCTCAAGCAACTCGGTCCGCCGCCGCTCGTCGCCGCTCGTTATCGGCCGGATCAGGGGACGGTGGCCTTCGGCCGGCAGTTCATCGGGCCCCTCGTCTTTCCGTTCTATCGCGTGGCCGTAAAGGCGACTCTGTGCATCCTGGCCGCGATCCAGTTCTTCACCACGATTGCGCTCGTTTTGAGCGGCCGCAAAGACGCGATGCAGGCAATCATCCAGGCCGGCTGGAGCTTGCTCGACCTGGCCATCATGCCGTTGCTTCTCGTGACGGTAGCTTTCGCGCTGATCGATTACGGGCTGCAAAAATATCGTCTCGCCGAACGTTGGGACCCGCGCTCGCTCCCCATGGTGAAGCAACAAGCGCAGGACATTCCGCGTGCGACCTCGATCGCTGGCATCGTGATTCAGGTGATCTTCATCGTTTGGTGGCTCGGTCTCCCGAGTTTTCCCAACGTCATCTTCGGTGAATTGCAGCCCGCACCGATCTGGCAAACGCTCTATGTGCCGACGCTCATTATCGCGTTTGTCATTCTCGCGCAGCACGTGGTCACTTTGTTCCGGCCACGCTGGAGTTGGCTGCCCCCCTTCGTGGGGCTGGGCACATCCATCGCCAGTCTCGTCATCGTTTACCCCTTCCTGCAGACGCACGCTCTCGTTTCGCTGGAAGGGATCGATCAAACGCCTCTCGCGGAATTGAAGCTCGGCAAACTCAACAAGGCTCTTTACTACGCGGTCCTCAGCACCTGGATCGGCATCCTGATCGCCACCATCGCCTATGCGGTCGGCTGTTTCCGATCCGCCAGCGGTCTGCTCGTCGGTCAGCAATCCGCGCCCACGAAGCCGGTCGTCAACGGCGGTCCCGGTTGAAAGGGAGAGGCTTGCTCCCTCGTTGACACTCCCGGGCGGCAACTTAGCCTCCCCTGAAGTTCCGAAGAGCCGGTCCCGATCCCTTCTCTTGCACCAAACAGACGAGTATGTGCTCAAAGTCCTCGAGGACGTTGGGCTGGTCACACACGCGCAAATCGAGAATGCGCGTTCCCGACTTAATGGCTCCGCCAAAGTGGTGGACGTGCTGACCAGAGACGGTGTGCTCTCTGAGACCGACGTCTCGCGCGCGCTGGCCGCGCAGGCGCACATGGATTGGATCGATCTGGCGACACGCCTGATTCCACCCGATGTGATCAATCAGATCCGCGCGGAAGATGCCCGACGCTTCAAGGTTGTCCCAGTCGCCCTGGGGGAGAGTGGGCTGGTGGTTGCGGTCAGCGATCCGCTCGACATCGATACGATCGACAGCCTGAGCTTTTTGTTGCAACGCGAGATCGAACTGGTTTGCAGCAGCCCCGAAAAAATCCGCGAGGCGCTGATCAAATATTACGGGACCGCGGATGAGGCATCCGACATCCTTCAGGAACGCCTGGGCGACGAGGTTGATTTCGGTTTTGATATCACCGAGAGCGGCGAGCTGGCCGGGGGCGATGAAGCGGACGCGCCGATCATTCGGCTCGTCTCGATGCTCCTGGTCGAAGCGCACCGCCTCGGCGCGAGTGACATCCATCTGGAGCCGCTCGACAAAAAATTTCGCGTCCGCTTCCGCATCGATGGCGTTCTCCAGGAAATGCAGGCGCCGCCGAAGCGTTTGCAATCAGCCATCGTCAGCCGGTTGAAAATCATGACCGGCTCGATGAGCATCGCGGAGAAGCGCTTGCCGCAGGACGGGCGCATCCAGGTCAAGATCGCGCGCAAACCGATCGACCTCCGCGTTTCCACCATCCCGACCAATCACGGCGAGAGCGTCGTCATGCGTTTGCTCGATAAATCGAGCCTCATGCTTGGTTTGCCGGAGCTCGGCTTCCTGAGCGACGACCAGGAAACGTTCGAGCGTTTGTTGCGGCTCCCCGACGGCATTCTGCTTGTGACCGGACCGACCGGTTCCGGAAAAACGAGCACGCTCTACGCGTGCTTGAATTACATGAACAAGCCCGACCGCAAGATCATCACGGTCGAGGAGCCGGTCGAATATCAGATGAACGGCATCAACCAGGTGCAGGTGAACACCGATATCGGCATGACCTTTCCAGCGGCACTCCGATCCATTCTGCGGCAGGCGCCGAACATCATTATGATCGGTGAGATTCGGGATTTGGAGACGGCATCAATCGCGACGAACGCGAGCCTGACTGGGCATCTCGTTTTTAGCACGCTGCACACGAATGACGCGCCTTCGGCTATCGCACGCCTGGTCGATCTCGGGATGCAGCCGTTTCTCGTCGCCTCCTCGGTGCGCGCGATCATGGCCCAACGGCTCGTGCGCCGGCTCTGTCCGCATTGCAAAGAGCCCGGGGAGCTCAGCGAAACCGACCTCCGTGCCCTCCGCATCGAAGCCTCTCAATTAGGCGAAGCGCAGGTGATGAAGCCGGCCGGCTGCGACCGCTGCCGCCAGACCGGTTATCGCGGCCGGCTCGGGATCTTCGAGATTTTCATCATCGACGACGATGTCCGCCACATGATCAACAGCAAAAAATCGACCTTGTTGCTGCGGCAACGCGCGCGCGAACTCGGGATGCGAACCTTGCGAGAGGATGGAGTGCGCAAGGTCCTGGCGGGCGTGACCTCGGCCGAGGAAGTGATCTCGATCACCTTGGGCGATGCAAACTGAACGATGAACAATAATCAGGTCGCGGAACTCTTTCTGGAGCGGCGGGTCTTACAGCCGGCGCAGATGGAAGACGTCCTGGAGGAGGCGAGCCTGAATGGCAAGAGCCTGGCCCAAACGATGGTCGATAATGGTTTCGTCGATCAGGATGGCTTTTACCAAGTGATCGCGGAGGGGCTCGGAACTGAGTTTGTCGCGCTCGGTGATGCAGAGATTCCGCCTGAGACCCTGCACCTGATCCCGAGTGGATTGGCTCGGCTGCACCGGGCGCTTCCGTTAGGCGCGAGCGGGAATGGAATCACCCTCGCGCTCGTCGATCCCTTCGATCTTCGGGCCGCGGAGGATCTGCGGTTTGCACTCGGAAAGGACATCCACGTCGTGATCGCTCCGACCGAGCAGATCGAGGAGCGGATCAAACGCCATTACGGCAGCGACACCTCCAGCATGGAGGAGATCCTCCAGCAGCTTGGCGAAGCCGGCGAGCTGCTCACCTTGCGCGGCGATGAGACGGCGTCAGACGTCGAAGCGGATGCCAATGCCACCCCGATCATCCGCTTTGTCGATCTCATCCTGTTCCAGGCGATTCAAGATCGCGCGAGCGACATACACTTCGAGCCGTTCGAGCACGAATTTAAGATCCGCTACCGCGTCGATGGCGCGCTCTATGAAATGGCACCGCCTCCGCGTCACCTCGCGCTGCCGGTCATCTCGCGCGTTAAGGTCATGGCGAACATGAACATCGCGGAGCGCCGTCTGCCGCAGGACGGGCGTATTCAGAAGAACATCTCCGGGCGCATGATCGATATGCGCGTCTCCACTTTGCCGACGCAATTCGGCGAGAGCGTCGTCTTGCGTGTCCTCGATCGCTCGACCGTGAATCTCGATCTCGAGGCGCTCGGCCTGCCCGCTTACATCCATGATTACATCATCGATGTGATCAACCGCCCGAACGGGATCTTCATTGTCACTGGCCCGACCGGCTCCGGAAAGACGACCACGCTTTATTCCTGCCTGCGCAAGATCAACACCATCGATTCCAAGCTGCTGACTGCGGAAGAGCCGGTCGAGTACGACCTCGAAGGCATCGTCCAGGTGCCGGTGAACGAGGGCATCGGCCTTTCCTTTGCGCGGGTCCTGCGCGCGTTTCTGCGGCAGGATCCCGATCGCATCATGGTGGGTGAAACGCGCGATCTCGAGACCGCCCAGATTGCGATCCAGGCCTCGCTCACCGGTCATCTCGTGTTCACGACCCTGCACACGAACGACGCGCCCGGTGCGGTTACGCGTTTGATCGACATGGGGGTGGAACCTTTCCTCATCTCTTCAACCCTGGAAGCCGTCCTCGGCCAGCGCTTGCTCCGCAGCATTTGTTCGAATTGCCGCACGACCTACCAGCCGAGCCAGAGCTTCCTCGACCAACTGCAACTCTCGCGACGCGACATCGGCGAGAAGAATTTCCACTACGGGAAAGGCTGCGAGGCTTGCAACAATACCGGCTACAAAGGCCGCAAAGGCATCTACGAACTGATGAAAATGAACGATCCCATCCGGGAGCTAATCAACGAGCGCGCACCGACGGTCGTGCTAAAGCAGAAAGCAATCGAGCTGGGCATGGTGACCCTGCGACAGGACGGTGTCCGAAGCATCTTCGAAGGCGATACCACGATCGAAGAAGTGCTGAAGTACACGTAGCGCAGGCGAAAACTCGACACTTGATCTGACACCTATATTCTAGCGGGCACCTTCTCATGCCCCGTTACACCTACGTAGCTCTCGATGCTCGCGGCCAGGAATCGACTGGCCTGGTTGACGCGAATTCGACCAATGAAGCCATCGGGCAACTCCGGCAAGCGGGCTACTTCCCGACGAACGTCTTTGAGGAAGGCAAGGGCGGTGTGAAAGAAGCGAAAGCTGTCCGCCAGAAAGTAAAAGCAATCCGCGCCTCCACCCCGGCCGCCGCGAAATCCAGCAAAGGCATCGTTCTCTTCGAGCGAAAAACGATCAAGCCGCGCGTGCTCATGATCTTCACCCGGCAACTCGCCACGCTGATCGATTCCGGGTTGCCGCTTTTGCGCGCGCTCACGGTCCTCGCCAAACAGGAACGCGACCGCGTTCTGCAGAAAACGATCGGCAATTTGTCAGACTCGGTCCAGGGCGGCAGCACCTTTTCCGAAGGCCTCGCGCAGCACCCAAAACTTTTTAACGACCTCTACGTGAACATGGTTCGCGCGGGGGAGTTGGGCGGCGTGCTCGAGCTCGTCCTCAGCCGGCTCGCGGAGTTTCAGGAAAAGGCGCAGAAGATCAAAAACAAAGTCGTGGCCGCGATGGTTTATCCCATCATCGTCATGGTCCTCGCGATCGCGATCATGGCCTTCCTGCTTGTTTTCATCGTCCCGAAATTTGAGCAGATCTTCAAAGATATGCTCGGCGACAAACCATTGCCGACGATCACCCTCTTCGTCATCGGGGTGAGCAACGCCGTAAAAAATCACTGGGCCATCATCCTCGGTGTCCTTTTCCTCCTGGTCGTGGGCTACAAGCTGTTCGTCCGCACGGCCGGGGGCCGTATCGCTATTGATCAGGTCAAACTGCGTGCGCCACTCTTCGGAGATTTGCTGCGAAAGACCGCGATCTCGCGTTTCTCGCGCACGCTGGGCACGCTCGTCACGAGCGGGGTCCCGATCCTACAGGCGCTCAACATCACCCGCGAGACCGCCGGTAACACCGTCATCGCAAGCGCCATTACGCAGGTGCACGACAGCGTGAAAGAGGGCGAATCAATCGTGCAACCGCTGGAGGCGAGCGGCGCGTTCCCGCCCATGGTCATCAGCATGATCGACGTCGGGGAAGAAACCGGGCAGTTACCCGAGATGCTCTTGAAGATTGCAGAGGTCTACGACGATGAGGTGGACAACTCCGTCGCCGGTTTGACCTCCATGCTCGAGCCAATCATGATTGTCTTCCTCGCGCTCGTCGTCGGCACAATCGTGATCGCGCTTTTCATGCCGCTCATCAGCATCATCAGCGGATTGCAGCAGCAGGGTTGAAATTGAAACCATCTTCGGCTCGGCGCTCTGCGTTCACGATCATCGAGCTGCTGATCGTGATGTCGATCATCATCGTGCTCGCTGGCTTAGTTCTGGCGACATCCGGTTACGTCCAAAAGAAAGGCGCGCGTTCACGTGCCGAAGCAGAGATCGCCGCGATGTCTGCGGCACTCGAAAGCTACAAAGCGGATAACGGGATATATCCCAGCGACGCAACCACAGAGAAACTCGCCGCCAACACGGACGTGGATGCCACGACTAAAATTTATGAGAACGCGAGCCTCTATCTCTACAAACAACTGAGCGGCGATATTAATGGGACTCGCTCCGCGACTGCGAAATCTTACATGGCCTTCAAGCCAAATATGCTCAAACCGCCTCCCCCCTCGACAGCTGACGTGACCGCGATTCGCGATCCATTCGGGAACTCATACGGTTACTCCACCATCAGAGCGAAGGTGCCAGCTGGCAGCGACGGGTACAATCCGACGTTCGATCTTTGGAGCACGGCCACCAGCAGCGCTCAGAATCAGTGGATCAAGAACTGGTAAGCGATCAACGAACGCCGGTGTCGACCACGATTACCACGCGCCGATTCGGCTTTTGCCGCGCGATTTCCGCTTCGACTGCCATCGGGTTCGAAGTGTCTACCGGTCGGGGCTGAACCAGCAGCTTCGCGCTGCCAAAACCACGCGTGCGCACTTGCGCCGGATTGACACCTAGATTTTCGACCAGAAACTGCGCGACGCTGTCCGCGCGTCGCTGGCTCAGGTCGATGTTATACCCCGCGGAACCGAACGTGTCGCTGTAGCCTTCAATTGTGAACCTCGTATTTGCGTTGCGTTTAATAAGCGTCGCTAATTTTTGCAGCTCGCTGATCGCGCCAGGCTGCAGATCGGCACGATCGTATTCATAGAGCGGGTCGCTCGGCAAACGGATGGAGGTTCCGCTCCCGATCGGACCTTTCTGCGAGAGCAAGGAATCGAGATCGCTGAACCCGGGGGCACGCCCGCGGTCGGGACCCGCGCTATCGCCGGGCAATTTATTGATCACATTCGGGCGCTTGATCGTAGTGCTGGTCGCCAGCTCTGTTCCGGTGAGGGCCGGTTGCGGCCGGCCGGAGACCGCGGAGTCGTTCAGGAGCGTCTGCTCGCGCGTGGCGTTCGGACTATTCGAGAGCACCTGCGCGGTGCTGCGCTCGATCTCGTTCATGATCGAGCTGGCATTCGACTGATCGACCTTCGGATTATCCGGCAGCACATCGCTGGTGTCGTCTGGCACCGCCGTGGAGGCGTGGACTTCCTCCAGGAGCTTATCGAAAGACTTTTTCTCGTCCGGGAGCTGAACGTCGGTTTTATCCGGCTCAGGCTTGGAGGCCTGTGCCGACTGATCCATGCTCGGTTTGTCGAGCGGTTGGAGGTCAACGTTCTTAACCTTGAAGGTGGGCGTTTGCTCGGCCGCTTTCGGCGTGGCGCTCAACGGTTCGAAGCGCGTTTTGTAAAAATAGCCACAGAGCGCGGCGTGCAGGAGGAGCGAGACAGCGAGCCCCACCAGCAGCCAATTGCGCTGTTTACTGCCGGACCAAATGTCGTCGTCGTCGAAATCGCGTGCGGGAGTCGCTCTCATTGGTTCAGGATCGGTGCGGCCAACCCATCAGCACTTAGATGCCGATGAGGTTGCGTTCGTTCGATAAACGCAGTCGCCGCCTTGCGGATTTCCGCAGCGATATCCGCCTCTGGTTTGACGAATTTCGGCGTGAACCACGGAAAGAGGCCGATCAAATCGTGCGTGACCAGAATTTGCCCATCACAGCTTTCTCCCGACCCAATACCGATCGTCGGAATTTGCAGCGCTTCGGTAATCTGTCGTGCGGTCTCCGCCGCCACGATCTCGAGCACAACCGCGAAGGCACCCGCGTCTTCCACCGCGCGGGCGTCCCGGAGGAGCGCTTCGGCTTCCGCCTGGGTGCGTCCTTTGAGCTTGTAGCCACCTTCCACGCGCACGCTCTGCGGCAGCATCCCGATGTGGGCCATCAAGGGAATGCCGGCACTTATCACCGCGCGGATTTGTTCAACGTGACTCGCGCCACCCTCGAGTTTCACCGCCGTCGCGCCTGCTGCGGTCAGGGCGCGCGCGCTCGAGACGGCCTGTTCCGGCGTCGCATAAGTATTTATCGGCAAATCCGCGACGAGCAGTGCCCGTCTCACACCGCGCGCCACCGCACGCGTGTGATGCACCATGGCGTCGAGCGTCACCTCGGTGGTGTCCTCATACCCCAAGACGACCATGCCCAGGGAATCGCCCACGAGGATGACATCGAGGCCCGCTTCATCGAGCAAGCGCGCCGTCGGGTAATCGTAGGCGGTCAGCGCGGTGATGCGTTCGCCGCGTCGCTTCTTCTCCCGGAATGCGTCCATCAACTGCGAGGCTACCATTCAGAAGCGACGCGCACCAACGCCGGAGTTGGCGACAACCGGCGCAGGAGGGCCGCCACACTCTCGGACTGCGACGGGAGGACAAGGTCCGGCCGAATGTCGGATAATGGCTCGAGGACGAAGCGGCGGTCGCGCATGCGCGGATGCGGCAGTTGCAATTCTGGTTCGGAGAACTGCGCGTCGCCGCAATAGAGCAAATCGAGATCGAGCGTGCGGGAGACGTTCCGGGCATGCGAGGGAGGCCGGCCGAGGGCGGCTTCAATCAGCCCCAGTTCTTGGAGGAGGTTCCGTGCATCGGGCACGTATTCGATCTCGAGAACTGCATTTAGAAAACGGGGCGCGTTCGGTTCGCAATCAACCGGCTCGGTTTCATAAACCGCGGATGCAAGGAGCGGCGGCTGGAACCCCGGCAGGCCGATCACTTGCGCGCGCGCGGCCTGCAATTGTCCGAGGCGATCTCCCAGGTTCGAGCCGAGAGCGATCCCGGCTCTCATTCTACAATCCCAGCACGTCTTCCATGGTGTAGAGGCCGGCCGGCTTGCCGATAATCCATCGAGCCGCGCGCAACGCTCCCAGCGCGAACGTTTCGCGGCTGGACGCTTTGTGCGTGAGTTCCAACCGCTCACCGGAGGAGGCAAAGATCACGGTGTGATCGCCGACTACATCTCCCGCCCGGATCGCATGGACGCCGATTTCCTTGCGCGGCCGCTCACCCGCCAACCCTTCCCGTCCATGCGTGATGTCTTCTCCGTAGCGAAGCCCGCGCGCCTCGCATAACACTTCGGCCAGGCGTTTCGCCGTCCCGCTGGGCGCATCTTTCTTCAGCCGATGATGCGTCTCCACAATTTCCAGGTCGAAACTTTCGCCAAGCAATTCAGCCGCCTTGCGCGTTAGCCAGAAGAGCGCATTTACCCCCACACTGAAATTCGCTGCAAGGAGAATTGCGACGGACTTCGCCGCTCCTTCGATTGCGCTGAGCTGCTCAAGCGAATGTCCCGTTGTGCCAATGACGAGAGGCTTCCGAAACTCGACACACGCGGCGCAATTGCTTTTCGTGGCGTCTGGAGAGCTGAAATCGATCACGACGTCGCAATCGGCGAGGCAGCGACTGATGGCATCACCCTGCTCGCATTCGGCGGCAATCTCCCAACCAGGTTCCGCGCCGATCGCAGTTTTAGTCGCCTGCCCCATCCGGCCCGCAGCGCCCACCAGCGTTATGCGCGCGGCGTTTTCCATTCAGTCATTGCGCTCCGACGCCGCGAGCGTCGCGCGCAGCCGTGCTTCCTTCGCCGGCGTCATTTCGCAGAGCGGCAAACGAACTTCACTCGACATCAGCCCGCGCCACGAGAGCGCGGTTTTTACCGGCACGGGGTTCGGTTCGATGAAGAGGTCTTTGAAAACGCCGGCCAAGCGTCGATGCGATTTTTGCGCGGCTCCGACGTCGCCATTTGAGAACGCCTGCACCAGCGCGCAAACTTCCGCAGGAAGCAAATTCGACGCGACGCTCACCACCCCTACCGCCCCCACGGCCATGAAGGGCAGCGTAAGCGCATCATCGCCGCTCAAGATCGTGAACGCATCCGGCAGCCGGCCGCGCAACTCGCTCACTCGCTCAACGCTGCCGCTCGCTTCTTTGATTGAGACTATGTTGCCGCATTCTGCCGCCAGTCGAACGACGGTCTCCGCCCCGATGTCTACGCCGCAACGGCCCGGGATGTTGTAGAGCATGATGCGCAACCTGGTCGCGCGCGCGATCGCCGAGAAATGGCGGAACAAACCTTCCTGGCTCGGCTTGTTATAGTACGGCGCGACAATCAGCGCACCATCGACCCCCAGCTTCTCAGCCGCGGTCGTGGCCGCGATTGCTTCCGCGGTCGAATACGAACCGGTGCCGGCCAGGACCTGACAGCGTCCGTTCGCAACCTGCACCGCCAGGCGGATGACCTGTTCCCGTTCATCGTGCGAGAGCGTAGGGCTTTCGCCGGTGGTTCCGACGGCGATGATGCCGGTAATCCCGGCAGAGATTTGCGCTTCGATCAGTTTCTCGAAAGCCGGGGCATCAATGGCACCGTCACGAAAAGGAGTGACGAGTGCTGTGTAAGTTCCGCGGAACATCGCGAGGAGTGTAGCGGCAGCGTTCGTTAGCCGCAAACAGGGTGCGTGTAACAGCCGTCCGTCCCGGCGGCTGAACCGGAAGAACACTTCCCGGTCAGAAAAGTCATGAGCACTGCCGCCGGAGACGGATGGCAGCTACAACTCGAATGTTCCTTCGAAAACGAAATCGGCCGGACCGCTCAAGGTCACTCCGGTGAATCCTTCGCCCTGTCGACTAAAATCAACCGACAATTCGTCGCCCCCTTTAACCAGGACGCCGATCGGACCAGCCGCCTTTTCGCTCGCCGCGAAAATCAGCGCGCTCGCCACAACCCCGGTGCCGCAGGCGAGCGTCTCGTCCTCCACGCCGCGCTCATAGGTGCGGATCGCGATTTGCCGATCGCCGCGCCTTTCCAGAAAGTTCACGTTCGCCCCTCGCGGAGCGAAGCGCTCATGATGGCGAATCGACGAGCCCACTTCGCGCACATTGACCTCGGCGATTCGAGGAACTGGCACAACCACATGTGGCACGCCGCTGTCGACGTAATGACATTTGATCTCGCGCTTGAGTACCGAAATCGTCAGGTCGAGTTGCAGATCTTTCGGATCGCTCATCCGCAAAGTCACGCCGTTCTCTTGGAGCGTAGCGGCGATGACACCGGCCGGGGTTTCGAAAGAAAGGCTCTCCACCGGACCCGCCAGACGATTCGCGTAACGCGCAAAGCAACGCGCTCCGTTGCCGCACATCTCCGCCTCGCCGCCGTCCGCGTTGTAATAGCGCATTCGGAAATCCGCACCATTCGCCGCCGGCTCGAGCACCAGCACGCCGTCCGCGCCGATGCCGCGGTGGCGATCGCACAAGCGCGCGATCTCGCGGCCGTCCAAGCGTAGTTCTCCCGCGCGATTATCGAGCATCACAAAATCGTTGCCCGCGCCATTCATCTTGGTGAAACGCAGCTGCGCCATAGCTGTCCTTTAACATAGGGCTCACCCCAAGCAAACGGATCGCTCCTGGCGGGGATGGCGGCCTCAACCGCAGCGCTTTGTGGAGCATGAAAGCGTATCGAAAGGCGTCCAATTCGGAGCCTGTTCCGATTCAAAAGTGTAGTGATCTCGTCCGGACCCCCCACCACTGGGTCGATTTCAACCGGACTCTGGAACAAAAATCATATGAAGCGATGCATATTCGCCATGGGACTGGTGTTGCTAGGAGGGTCCGCCCTCGCGGCGCCGGCAACTTCTGCTCGTGAACAATCACTGCTCGCGCGGGTGACTGTCTATTGGGCGAGCGGCGGTGGTGGTTCTGACCATTGGACGCGCAACCATCAGGCGGCGACAAGCGTGCGGTTGCGCGTAGGACATTGTGCGGTGGACCCGCAGCGCATTCCTTACGGCAGCAAAGTGCTTTTTCCGGACGCCACGCTTGTGGCCGTCGATACCGGGAAGCATGTCGTTAGCCGCAAGGCCGCGCGTAAATCTGGTCGCACTGCGACGGAGCGTAACGCTCTTGTTATCGACAGATTTTTCGAAACGAAAAGCCAGGCGCTGAAGTGGGCGAGAACCCATCCTCATTTCATGACGGTGCGGATTCTGCCACCAACCTATCGGCCGAACTCGCCAGCAGCCTCGGTTGTTGCGAGCACCACTTCGCCGAACCAAAGACTTTTGGCCTACAATCCCTCCGCCGCGCCGGCGTTGACCGCGGGAGGCGCGGTCACTCCACCCGCTGGCTTCTCGCGTCAGCCGGTAAGTTGGCACTAGGTTCAGCCCCGGTGCTGATGAAGGGCGCAAGCCCTGTGCGCGAATACGCTTGAGCTAAACGTCCGCCGGACGAATACAGTTCCCTGTGTCGAGAATCTTCGCGCTCGAGCGGCCCGATCCGGCGCTTTGGACGCTCTACATCATTCGCGCGCTGCTCACCGGGCCCGGCCTCGTGATCCTTCTACCGCTTTATTATTTTCGCTATCGGACCCTGCGTTATCGCTTGGACGAAGAAGGCATTCACATGCGGGTGGGAGTTCTGTTCCGGCGCGAGGTCAACCTCACCTACGCCCGCATTCAGGACATCCATCTAAACTCCGGCCTCATCCAACGCTGGCTCGGTCTCGCTGACATCCAAATTCAAACCGCCTCCGGCTCCACGGGCGCGGAGTTGGTCATCGAAGGCTTCAAAGAGTTTGAGGAAATCCGGGATTTTCTCTACACGCGCATGCGTGGCGCTCGTGCGGCTGCAAGCGGCTTAGCTCCGAGCGAAGAGGGAACCGGCCTGACGCCGCTCTCAGCCGGAAGCGAAAACGAAGCCGTCGCCCTGCTCCTCAATATTCGCGACGAACTGCGGCGCACCCGCGAGCTCTTGGAACAGCGCCGCGCGGATCGGCCGAACTTACCTCCGGGCAATGTATAGGCCCTTCAGCCGGGCCTGTGAGCGACTCCTGCGCATTCCGGCCGAGCCGGAACTACCGCCGGGCGACGAGCGCACCATTCGCCTCTTTCGCGCGGCGCCAAATTACTATTTTTATCTGCTGGTCATCTGGATCCTCCGCACGCTCGTGCTCCTGGTGATCATCCTGCCCAGCGAAATACTTCCCTTCCTTGAGGAATTCACAAAACCCTTCGAGCGCCGACTTCCGCCCTTTTTATTCCTTCGACCCCCGCTCTTCATCGGCGCGCTCATCATCGCGCAACGGCTCTTCGCGCTTGCCCTCCTCCGGCTCGATTTTGAGAAGCGCTGGTATCTGGTCACCGATCGCAGTCTGCGCGTGCGGGAAGGGGTGCTCAACATTCGCGAGATGACGATCACCTTCGCCAACATCCAGAACATCTCCATCTCCCAGGGCCCGATCCAGCGACTCCTCGGCATCGCCGATCTGCGCGTCGACACCGCCGGCGGGGGAGCGCAAAAGAGCAAGAAAGAGGGCCAGGAAAACCTCCACGGCGCAAAGTTTCGCGGCGTCAACAACGGCGAAGAAATCCGCGAGCTCATCAACACGCGCTTACGCGAACTGAAGGACTCCGGTCTCGGCGACTTGGAAGAGATCACGCTCGCGTCGGCTGCTCCAAAAGGTACACCCGCGCTCGTTGGTCCCCTCCGCGACATCCTGGCTGAGGTCACGGCGCTTCGGCAGACGCTCGCTCGTTGATGACCACGTCGTGGCTGCAAACCTTAAGACGCAACGCCTTGATCACCCATCGTTGGCCGTCTGAGAAAACGTCGCCGATCGTCGGCGGGAACAGGGCCTTTGCACAGCAGCGCGTGGCAGACAAAATTTGATCGCTGCGGCGTCTCTTAATGGAGATTCTTGAATCGATAAGCCCGTTCCGCCCTATGATGACTGATCTCCGTTTTGCTCTTCGGCAGCTTCGTAAGACGCCCGGCTTCACCCTCCTCGCCGTCCTCACCCTCGCGCTTGGCATCGGCTTGAACACCGCGATCTTCTCCCTGATCAACGATCTCTTCCTGCGCGGTCTGCCCTTCCAGCAACCCGCGCGCGTCCTTCGCGTCTATTCGCACGCGAAGGACCAGACCGTCGATTTCCCTCTCTCCACTCCGCGCTTTACGCATTTCCGCGACAGTCAGACCATCTTTTCCGGTTTCGCGGCTGAGAACGGACTCGCCGCCACAGTGACCGAACTCGGCGATGCTTTCCAGGTCCCGATGTTTAAGACAACCGCGAATTACTTCGATGTCCTTGGCCTGCGTGCGATCCAGGGGCGGACGTTCCTGCCGGAGGAAGAGGAAGGCGCGGACGTGGCGGTAATCACGGACCGGTTTTGGAAAGCGCGGCTCGGCGGCGATCCGAACGTGATCGGGCGCGCCCTCACCCTCGATGGCGTGCCGCATACAATCATCGGCGTCATCCCAAAGATGCCCGTTTCGTGGGCCGGACCCAACGCCGATATCTGGACCACCAAGCCATTCATCATTCCCGGCTTCTCCCATGAACGCATGATGCGCGGGACTGCCTTTCTGCGCGCCGTTGGACGGTTGAAACCGGGAATCACGGTCGAACAAGCGCGCGCCGCCTTGCTCGTGCTCGAGAACAGCTACCGCGCGCAATACCCCGAGAAGATCGACGCCAAATCCGGCACCGTGGTGAAAACGTTGCCGGAAGATGTGACGGAAAATCTGCGGCCGGGTTTCGCGACGCTGCTCGCGGCCGTGACGTTCGTGTTACTCATCGCGTGCAGCAATGTCGCGAATCTTCTTCTGGTGCGCTTTAGCGGAAGGCGGCGCGAGATTTCGCTTCGCATGGCGCTCGGCGCTTCCCGAGCGAGCGTGCTGAGGCTCTTCGTCTTCGAAAGCGTTCTGATCAGCGGCCTGGCCGGGCTGCTTGGAGCGTTGCTTGCCTGGCAGCTTGTGCCGCTCGTGCCAAAACTCGCGGCGAATTTCCTGCCGATCGAAGCCGGCAGCGCGACCGCGATTTCGCTTCCGGTTCTCGCCTTCACGATCGCGCTTTCGCTGCTCACGGGCCTCGTCATGGGACTGTATCCACCGCTGCAAAGCTCGCGCGCCGATATCGTTGATGCGCTGAAGGAAGGGGGCCGCGGCACAGCCGGCAGCCTACGTCAGCAACGCTTCCGTAAAATATTGGTCGGCGCGCAGGTCGCACTTTCGGTCACCTTGCTTGCGGGCGCGTCACTGCTCATCGCGAGCTTCGTGCGCCTGAGCCATCAGAATCCCGGATTCAAGCCGGACAATCTCTGGATCGGCCTCACGGTTATGCCGCAGGCGGCCTACCCGGATATGCCCTCGCGCACACGTTTCGCCGAGCAGTTAATGAACACGCTCCGCGCAACGCCCGGTGTGCAGGAGGCCTCGATCAGCGGAGGATTCCCGCTCTTCAATGGTGGCGGCGCGACACTCTACACGCGTGCGGAAGGTAACGTTCCACCTGTCGCCGAGCGGAAAGGCGCGCCCTCGAATGACGTTTCCCCGGGCTGGTTTCGCGCCCTCGGCATTCCGCTTCTCGCCGGCCGCGACTTCAACGAACAGGACGTCATCGATCACCCCAACGTCATCGTGATCAGCGCGTCCGGTGCGAAGACTATGTTTGGTAACGAGAACCCGATCGGAAAGACATTGCTCATCACGAGCGGAAGCGTGCCGGTCGAGATTGTCGGCGTGGTCGGCGACGTGCGCTCGGCGCAGCTAGATCAGCACAACGAGATGGAGTTCTATCGCCCCTTCGCGCAGGAAAACTTCCCATTCATGAGCATTACCGTGCGCAGTCCCTTACCACCCGATACGGTGACAAAGTCCGTCCAGGCCGCGATGAAAACGATCGATCCCGGCCTCGCGCTTATTCAACCGCAGCCGGTTAGTGAGATCATGGCGCAAGCTCTCGGCGAGGCGAAATTGATGATGGCCCTGCTCGCCGTTTTTGCTGCGGTGGCGCTACTGCTCGCCACTGTCGGCATCTACGGCGCCGTCGCCTACACTGTCGAGCAACGTACCGGCGAGATCGGCGTCCGCATGGCGCTGGGCGCGCAGACGATGGACGTCCTGCGCCTCGTCCTGAAGCAAGGCATGACGCCGGTCATCATCGGCCTCGGTGCTGGCATCACCGCAGCGCTCGCGCTCGGGCGCTTACTCACCGCGCAGCTCTACCAAATCTCCCCGAACAACCCGCTCTTGCTCGGCGCGACGGCGGGTGTTCTTGGGCTCGCAGCACTCCTCGCCTGCCTGCTGCCGGCGCGCAAAGCAACGCTGCTCAACCCGGTGCAAGCATTGCGGGCCGAGTAACGCTGCAGGGCTAGTCGCCTCTCCGACGTTTCCTTCGAGCACGCGGACTCAAATCTCCTATTGACAGTCTATACGAGATTCGCATACTGCTCCTACAGATCGTCTATACGACAACTATGAGTGTTCGAAAATCAGATCTTCTTCAGGGAACGCTCGACCTACTCGTGCTGAAGGCATTGGTCTCGCAGCCGCTGCACGGTCTTGGGGTTTCGAACCGAATCAGCCAGATCACAGACGGCACGTTCGACGTGAAGCCGGGCTCTCTGTTTCCGGCGCTGCACCGCATGGAAGAAGCGGGTTGGTTGAAGGCTGAATGGGGCGAATCGGAGAATAACCGGCGCGCCAAATTCTACAGCCTGACAAAGGCCGGCCGGCGTCAGCTCGAGACGGAGACGGAAGATTGGCAGCGCATCTCGATGGCGATCGGGAGCGCATTGCGCGCAACCTAATGAGCACCCGAAAGCTGCCGCTGATGGCGCGCATCATCAGCCTCGTTCGCAATCTGGCCAACAAGGGCAGGATCGAGCGCGAGCTCACGGACGAGGTCCGCTCATACATCGAACTGCTCACGGAAAAAAATATGAAAGACGGCATGACTGAAAAAGAGGCGCGCCGCGCGGCGATGGTGGAACTCGGCGGCGTTGAGCAAACAAAAGAACAAGTGCGCGAAATCCGGATGGGGCATTTTATCGAGACGCGATTGCAGGATCTGCGCTTCGCTTTTCGCACGCTCCGCAAAGCGCCGGCCTTCTCGCTCACGGTCGCGCTGGTTCTCGCGCTCGGTCTCGGCAGCACTGCGCTCATGTTCACGATCGTAAACTCGGTCCTGCTCAAGGGTCCGCCGTTCCCGCAGGCAGATCGCCTTTACAGGCTTTGGCAACAAATTCCGCAGGAAGATCACGTCACCTTTTCGCCGCGGGAGTTCACCGCCTGGAAAGCGCAGACGGAAGTTTTCGAAAGCTTCTCCATGTATATGGGCAACGGCTTTGTGCTCACGGGACGGGGCGAGCCGGAGTTGATCTTCGGACAGTTGGTCACGCCGTCACTTTTCGGGACGCTCGGCGCGCGTCCCGCGCTCGGCCGCGTTTTCCTGGAATCGGAAAGCGAAGTTGGCCAGGAACATGTCGTTATCCTGAGTTACGCCCTCTGGCGCGAGAAGTTCGGGATGCGGCCGGATGTTCTGGGCGAATCGGTCATGCTCAACGGTGAAGCGCACACAGTGGTCGGCGTCATGCCGAAGACCTTCGATTTCCCGCAGACCGACACC
>Ga0136617_10002058_pt1 | contig 17972 bp, 12 predicted proteins | sample AntDrymUQ3222106_2_FD_129672 | JGI IMG/M metagenome (GOLD analysis project Ga0136617, IMG submission 129672) | Polar desert sand microbial communities from Dry Valleys, Antarctica - metaG UQ322 (21.06) | ecosystem: Environmental > Terrestrial > Soil > Desert | place: Antarctica: Dry Valley... | reverse complement strand
TTTGTTTTATTATTGTCCGACTTCACTTTCGCCCAAACCGAGCGCGAAAATGGAATCCAACTTTACAAAAAAGGCGATTATTCGGGCGCGGTTAAACTGCTCAAACAGGCGACAAAAACCGATGCCAATGACGCGCAGGCTTGGTATTTTCTTGGAGTTTCTTATTTGAGAACCGATAAAAGAAAGGAGTCGGAGAAGGCTTTTAAAAAAGCCGTCGCGCTCGACCAGACCGACGCAAAAGCTCACGTCGGTTTGGCTTATGTTTATTTACTAAAGAACAATTCCAGTGATGCTCAGAGCGAAGCGCAAAGCGCGCTTAAAATAAATCCGAATGATGTCGAGGCGCATTATATTTACGGTGTCGTCAACTTTAGAAACAGCTCTTTTAATGCTGCTTATGAACGGGCGAAAAAAGCGATTGAGTTGAATCCCAATTTTGCAAACGCTTACCTTTTAAAATCGGAAACATTGGTGAGTAGTTTTGTTATCCAAACCGGAACGGTTACGAAACTGCCCGGCGCAAGAAATCAAATGCTGCAAGAAGCGGCGGATGATTTGGAAAGGTATCTGACTTTGATGCCGACAGCCTCGGACGTGGAATTTCAGCGAGAAAATCTCGAATCGTTGAAGTTTTTCTCCGAATACTACGGCAGACCGGAAAATCAAAAGCCTGTAAATTTTGAAATTACCGCTCAATCGGATGCCGATAAGATGCCTTTGAAATTGCTGTCCAAACCAATCGCTGCATACACGGACAGCGCGAGAAGCGCAGGCGTTTCCGGGGTGGTTCGTTTGTTAGTCGGGTTTTCTGCTGACGGCAACGTAAAACACATTTTAATCGTCAAACCGCTCGGCTTCGGATTAAATGAGCAAGCGGTCAGAGCCGCCCGCAAGATTAAATTCGAGCCGGCGACCAAAGAAGGAAAACCCGTTTCAGTCGTCAAACAAATCGAATATAGTTTTTCGATTTACTAAATCTTTTTGTTTTGAACAACGCTTTTATGTCTTGAATTTGTCCCAATCGCCCCAAATCGCAAACGTCGCGCCGGCGGTTTGCAGGTTGACGAACAAGGTTTTGCCGTCTTTTGAAAATGTAAAATGTCTGCAAATCAACGCCGTTCGTCCGCGACCAGCCGAAAGTCAAACCGAACGAGTCATGCTATTGCGGTTCGGGCAAGAAGTATAAAAAATGCCACGGCGCAGAAATTTGAGGAAAATTGAAGGATGAAATTTGAGAGATGAATAAAGGCGAAAGTTCAATAGCTTTCGCTTTTTTCTTGTTTTGTAAAAGTTTCAGGGTTAAGATTTGGTTGAAGTTAATTATTCGGAGAAAATTTATGAAACTTACACTTAAAAAATCCTTTTTATTTCTCATTTTATTTCTGTCCTTCGTCAATTTCGCTTTCACCCAAACCGAGCGCGATAACGGCATTAAGATGTTTATGCAAGGCAAATATGACGATGCGGCAGCAAGCTTGAAAAAAGCCGTCGAACAGAACGATAAAGACCTTCAGGCACTTAATTATCTTGGCTGGACTTTCGAGAAACAAAACAAAACAATTGAAGCCGCCAAAATTTACAAAAATTGTGGCGAAACATTTGTCATTTTGATAGAGGAGCAACTTCGAGAAAAATTAGGCGGTATCCGTCAAGCTAATAATAAGGAATCCGTGAAAGATTTCGTGCGAAAAAACCTCGGTGTTGAATTTAGTGCGGGAATGGCTTGTGCTAACGGACTTGAAAGAACAAATCCGAAAAAAGCGACATCCGAAGATTGGCAAACTAAAATGCTTTTGATAGCTTACTTTGGCGAAAGCGCGGAAATTCAAGTCGATTCCGAAACCGACAAAAATTCCGCGACGAATGTCAAAATAATTAAAAAACCTTTTCCGCAATATACCGAATCGGCGCGGGCAAGCCTCGCCAACGGAGTGATTCGTTTATATATGTTGTTTGCGTCAAACGGCAAAATCGGATTTATTGTGCCGCTCAATTATTTGCCGAATGGTTTAACCGAGAGCGCTATGAACGCGGCAAAAGGTATAAAATTCAATCCGGCAACGAAAGACGGAAAACCTATTTCTGTCGTTAAACAAATAGAATATAGTTTTTTAATTTACTGATTTTTCAAATAAATTAAAAAACTTTATGTTCTGAACTTATTCCAATTGCCCCAAATAGGAAAGGTTGCGCCTATAGTTTGCAGGTTGACTAATAAAATTTTGCCGTCTTTTGAAGAAGTTAAAACCGCGAACTCACTCGTGTTTAGTGGCGAATAATTGGCGATAGGTTTTTGCAAATCTGCTTTACAGTAAAATTTAACTTGTCTTTCATATAATTCACCACTAATCACTACGCGAAGTGTTTTCGATTTCCAAAACCAAATCCGCGCCGTAACATTTCGCCGGAGTTTGAAAGCCGACACAAAAATTTCCCGCCAGAATTTTTTCCGCAATTTTGAGCGCGGTTAAACCCGTCATCGTGTAGCCTTCGGGACATTCGAGGCGCGATTCGACTTTGTCTCCGGCGTTGTCTGTCGCTTCGCCCCACAGATAAGTCTTGCCTTTGGCACGTTCCGCTTCGTTTGGTCCGCCTTCGGGAATTTGTTTTTGCAGGTAATTTTGAACGGGTTTTGTCGCCAGCAGCCAGCCGATATAACGACTGAGTTTGAGAAGGCGCAAATTTTCTTCGGGCAAAACGGTATAAACTTCGATGTTTGGAATTCCGGTTGAATAAAACGCCGTCGAAACGTCGCCCCAGGGAATAGTTACGCCGGTTTTTGTAAATTCGCCGAAATCAATCTCGCGCGTTTTCCAGGCGGCGGGAACTTGCACAATTTTACCGTCTCTGCGAATCGCGCCGCCGCGCCCGACGTTCATCGTCATCGTTGCCTGCGTGCCGTGCGAGATTTTTCCCATTCCGTAAAAAGCCAGCATCAAATTGGTTGCGCCCGGAAGACGATTTTTTAAATGCAGTGCCAGACAATCCGACGGCACAACATCAAAACCAACGCCCGGCATAATCATAATTCCGGCTTCTTTTGCTTGCTCGCCGCGTCGCGCCATTGCTTCAAAAACAGCAATTTCGCCCGTTATATCGAGGTAATGTTTGCCCGTTCGCAGACACGCTTCGACCATCGGCTTTGACGTGAGCGAGAAAGGTCCCGCACAATGAATTACAAAATCAACTTCTTTGAGCGTGTATTCGAGCGACTTTTTATCTTCGAGCGAAAATGTGCGGCAAGTTAAATTCAATTCTTTAGCTAACGGCTCGACTTTATTTTGACTGCGCCCCGACAAAATCGGTTTCAAACCACGTCTTGCCGCTTCTCTGGCAATAAGTTCGCCCGTGTAGCCATTCGCGCCGTAGATTAAAAAGTTTTTCATTGATTTCCCTTCACTTTTCATCCGCTAAAATTTCCTGCACGCGCCCGACTTGTCCGTCCGTCAGACGCACTTTTATTCCGTGCGGGTGAAAGTTTGAATTGGTCAATAAATCTTTGACCGTTCCGATGGTTTGTCTGCCGGTGCGCTGGTCTTGTTTCAGGACGATGGCGACTTTTAATCCGGCGCGGATATTTTTGCGTTCCTGATGTTCCATTTTTATAGTTTCCAGAAATAAAGACTAAAATAATTTTAATCGGAGTTTTTGCGTTTCTTCGAGTTTATTCAAAAACTCTTCGCGGTCAATCTCTTTTGCGCCGAAAACTTCAAAATGCGGAGTCATCACTTGCGTATCGAGCCACGTCGCGCCGCGCGTTTTGAGATGTTCGATTAAAAAAAGCAGCGCGAGCTTTGAGGCATTCGGGCTGGCGAAAAACATACTTTCGCCGCAGAAAACGCCGCCCGCGTCAACGCCGTAAAGCCCGCCGACGAGTTCGCTCGATTTGTCCCAAACTTCAATGCTGTGCGCGTCGCCCGCTTCGTGAAATTTGCAGTAGGATTCGATAAAATCTCCGGTTATCCAGGTTCCGCTTTCGCCGTTGCGCGTCGATTTCGCGCAGGCTTCGATAACTCGCCGAAAATTCTTGTCAACCGTAAAAGTGAAATTTGCTTTTTGTTGTTCCTTTCGCAGAGTTCGCGGAATGTGAAGTTCGGAAAATTCGAGAACGGCGCGATGTTCGGGGCAAAACCAGGGAAGCGGCAAATTCTCGATGTGCCAGGGAAAAATTCCCTGCCCGTAGGCGTTTCGCAGGTTTTCAATCGAAAGCTCGCCGCCAAAACCGACGATGTCGCGGGCGTTGTAATAAAAATCTCCGAACAAAACCCATTCGGTGTATTCGTGAAAACGCGGATTTGGAAAATTTATCGAAGACACGGTAAAATTATTTGGCAAACATTAAAATTCCGGTTAACATTTGCCGATTATAAAGCATCTTTAAAGTTGAAGCAGTTTGCTTTTGGTAAAAAAATTAAAAAGAGGTTTCATAAAATGATAAAGAAAATATCCGCACTTTTTGTCTTTTGCGCGTTTTTGCTGAACGGCGTCGGGACAACTTTTGCCGCTCCCGTCATAGAAAAATCAAACGGACAAACCGCGCAGCTTGCCGCGCTTCTGCCCGCGTCCGACGGCGCAATAACGTTGAATATGCGGCGGCTTATCAGCGAAGGTTTTCCGCAAGCTTTATCCGCGAATCAATTGATGCTCGGCAAAGTTTTGGGCGAAATCGACAAAATTAAAAATGAGACAGGCTTGGATTTGAGACAGTTCGAGCAAATCGCCGTCGGTGTTTCGGGGAAACAGTTGGCAAAAGGAATGACTTTTGAGCCGGTCTTTCTGGCGCGTGGAACATTCAATGCGGGCGCGCTGCTCGCGCTTGCCAAAGTCGCTGCAAAGGGAAAATATCGTGAAGAGAAAATCGGCGAACGAACCGTCTATGTTTTTACACCCAAGGATATGGTTCAGACGCAAGTTAAAACGGCACCGATGCCGAACAATCCGATGCCGAACAAAACTGTGAACCAGTCTTCGGTGTTTGAAAAAGCAATTGACAAAATGTTCAAAAGTTTGAGCAGCGAACTTGCCGTAACCGCTTTTGACAGCAATACTCTGGCAATCGGTTCACCGGCTCGCGTGCGCGAAACTTACAGCGCGAAAACGCGCATCGGCGCGGATGTCCTGGAATTGGTTAATCGAAAACCGAACGCCATAATGAATTTCGGTGTCAAGCTTCCCAATGGATTATCGCAGTTTTTAAATTTGAGCGACGATGAAATCGGAAAAAACCTTGGAGCGATTCGTCAAATTTCCGGCGCGGTAGATCTCGGTGGGGGAAACGCGACGGTTTCGCTGGCGGCGAAAACCCTCGAAGCCGGACAAGCAAAAAATTTGCAGGAATTTCTGGAAGGTATGCAAATGATCGGCAAGGCGTTTCTCGGCGGCTCTAAAAACGCCGATAAAAAGGTTTATGGGCGGATGATTGACAACGCGAGAATCTCTGCCAGCGGCAACGAAGTAATGCTCGATTTGCAAGTGGCACAGAGCGACATTGACATTTTAGTCGGAGCGAAATAGTCTAGTAGCATATTAATCTCCTCGAAAAACTCGGCTGTCGGAATCAAACTCCGGCAGCCATTTTTTTTCTCAAATGAAAAATTCATTTTTGAAAAAGCCAAATTTCCCGTAAAATCAACTTGATGAAAAGAAAATTAAACAACGTCAGAATCGCCGGTTTTTTAACTTTTATAATTGTGTGTTTCGGTTTTAACTTCGGCGCATCGGTTTCGGCGCAGGAAACGGGGCGCGAAAGAATCCTCGAAAAACCGACACCGACTCCGACACAAACTCCGACCGCAAACCCGACGTTTTCGCCGACACCGATTTTCACGCCGACACCGGTTCCGATTCAAACCTTGACGAGTTTGGAATCAAAAATCCGGTTGACTTTAGCGCGCCCCGAATTAAGGCGCGGAACAATCGGCGTAAAAATCGTTTCGCTCGACACGGGCAAAACGGTTTTTGAGAGTAATTCTGAAAAGTATTTTATGCCCGCGTCGAATATGAAAAGCTATACAGTCGCCGCCGCGCTCGAAAAACTCTCGCCGGATTTTCGTTTCGTGACGAGCGTTTACGCGCCTGCAATGGCGGATGCGAGCGGCGTGATTCGCGGAGATTTGACAATCTACGGGCGCGGTGACGTTTCGCTTTCGACTGCTTTTTATGACGGCGATTATTACAAAGGTTTGGACGCATTGGCACAGAAAATCGTGCAGGCGGGCGTCAAGAGAATTGAGGGCAATTTGGTCGGAGACGAAAGCTATTTTACGGGAAACGCGATTCCGCAGGGCTGGGAATGGGACGATTTGCAGTGGTATTACGGCGCGGAAATTTCGGCTTTACCGATAAACGATAATGCCGTTGATTTGAGCGTCAAACCGGGTTTGGTCAATTCGCCGTGCGCCGTTCAGATTTTACCGGCAAACACGATTCTCAAAATAGTCAATCGCTGCACAACGTCTGTTTCAGGCACGAAGCGCGATGTTCAAGTCTTTAAGAAATTAGACCAAAACATTATCGAAGTTTCCGGCACAATATCTTCGGGCGATAAAGGTTTTCAAGGCTCGGTCGCCGTTGCGCGTCCGGCACAGCTTTTTGTCGAGTTGCTTCGCGGGCTTTTGGTTCAAAAAGGCGTGGTTATCACAGGTCAAAATAAATTGTTGAATGCGAAGGATAAGCCAATCTTCGCTGTCGCTTCTCCGGTTCCGCAAGTTGAAATCGCCAAGCTCGAATCGCCGCCGCTCAGCATAATCGCCGCAAAAACGATGAAGCCGAGTCAAAATACTTATACCGAAACAATCCTGCGTGCGCTCGGCGAACAAGTTGGCGATAAAGCCGATGCGAAGAAATCAAGTGAGGAACGCGGGCTGGGAGCTGTGCAAAGTTTTTTGCTGCAAGCGGGAATTTCTGCCGACAGCGTGATTCAATACGACGGTTCGGGGCTTTCGCGGCACGATTTGATTACACCGGGTTCCGCCGTTCAACTTTATACTTATATGTCGAAAAGTCGTTTTGCGAATGTCTGGCGCGACGCGCTGACTATCGGCGGCGTTGACGGAACTTTGCAAAATCGTTTTAAGGGAACGCCCGCCGCCGGAAATGTGCGCGGAAAGACCGGAACAATTGACCAGGTTTCGAGCCTTTCGGGTTATATAAATTCCGCATCGGGCGAAAAACTCGTTTTTTCGATTATCGTCAATGGTGTAAATAATGTGAGATTACGCCAAGCCACAATTGACGAAATCGTCTTATCTCTCGCAAATTTTAACGGAAAAACAAACTAAAGTGAAAAAGTGAAAAGTAAGAGTCAAGAAAGTAAAAAAGGTGAAAAAGTAAAAAAGTGAAGTTGAACAAAGGTCAACTTCACTTTTTTACTTTTTCACCTTTCTATTTTCTTGCTTTCTAGATTACCAGCGCGAGTAATTTCCGCCGCCATCGCCACTACCGCCGCGTCCGCCGCCGCCGCCACCGCCGCCACGACTTCCGCCACCGCTGCCACGACTTCCGCCGCCGCCGTAACCGCCGCGTCCGCCGCCGCCACCGCCGCTGCCGCCGCCGCCGTAACCACCACGTCCACCGCCGCCGCCGCCGCGATTGCCGCCGCCTTCTTCACGCGGGCGTGCTTCATTGACGACTAGATTACGCCCGTCAAAGTCCTGATTATTAAATTGTTCGATTGCCGCCTGTGCTTCTTCGGCAGACGACATTTCGACAAAGCCGAAGCCGCGTGAGCGTCCTGTATCGCGGTCTTCAACAATTTTAGCCGATTCGACCGCTCCCGCCTGAGCAAAATGCTCTTGCAAATCCTCGCTTGTCACGCCGAACGACAAGTTTCCAACATATAGTTTTGTACTCATTTTTCTTTCTCTCTATTTTTTATTTTTGAATGAAGCAAAGGCGGGCTAAAAATTTGCAGGAAGGAAAAATCTTTGAATGTTTTTTCTAACCAGATGCGACGCGCCCGACTTTTTGAGATACCTTACAACGAACCTGCTTCTGAACCGTAACCAAACTCTCCAACCGAACCGAAATTGTCGCTTATCTTATCTTGAACGGACGCATCTACCGAGATACCTGAGAGCAAAAACTTCACATAGTCTGCATTTTTTTTGAAATTTAATCAAGCGATATTTTAGAGTGAGCAGTAAGCAGTGAGCAGTTTTAGTGGAAGCCATCAAGATTTTCTCTGCTTACCGCCCATTGCTTACTGCTCACTCTTCAAAATATTCAAAATTTTATCGTGAATACTGCCGAAACCGCCGTTTGACATAATCGCTACAACATCGCCTTCGCGCAGTTCGGGCGCGAGATGTGCAACAATCGAATCGGCATCGGGAAAACTGAATGCGGGTTTGCCTGTCAAAGCAACGTCTTTGACAAGTTCTTCCGTATCCAAAACCTTGCCGAGTTCGCTCGCTTTCGATGTGTTATAAACGCCCGCAACAACCACATAATCGGCAAATGCGAAGGCTTTTTCATATTTTTCCTGAAAAACCGCCAGCCGCGATGACCACGAACGCGGCTCGAAAACTGCAATCAAGCGGCTGTCTTTGTATTTTGTCTTTAACGCCTTGAGCGTTTCTTCAACCGCCGTCGGATGATGCGCGAAGTCATCGATAACGGTAACGCCTTTTTCCACGCCGCGAACTTCGACGCGCCGTTTGACGCTCTTAAATGTCCGAAACGCTTCCCGGATTTTTTCCTGCGAAATCCCCCAGGCATCCGCCGCGACTATTACCGACAAACAATTTCGCACATTAAATTCACCGATTAAATTTGTTTCAAATTCGCCCCAACTTTGTCCGCCCTTAAAAACCGTAAATCGGGTCAACTCACCTGAAAAATCAAGGTTGCGAGCTTGCCAGCGAGCATCGTCGGATAAGCCGAAAGTTTCAATGTTTGTAAAAATTTTGCCGCGCATTTCGTCTAAAACCTGGCGCACAATCGGTGAATCAATTCCCGCAATCAAGCGTCCGTTTGACGGAACTAAATTCATCAGACGCGAAAAGGCGAACTTAACCTCGTGAATATCACGGTAAATATCGGCATGGTCAAATTCGATGTTGCCGACAATCGCAATTTCCGGCAAATAGTGCATAAACTTCGGCTTCTTGTCGAAATAAGCCGTATCGTATTCGTCTCCTTCGATAACAAAATAATCGCTGTCTGTAACTCTAAAACTCGCACCGAAATTCTGTACGATACCGCCGACGAGGAAACCCGAATTGAGTCCGCCAACTTCAGTGACCCAGGCTGCAATACTCGTTGTCGTCGTTTTTCCGTGAGTTCCCCCGATAACCAGAGAACGCTTTCCCCGTATAAACTCTTCTTTGACAATTTCCGCTTGCGAGCGATAAACGAATTTGCGGTTTAACACTTCTTCGAGTTCAGCATTGCCACGTGAAATCGCATTGCCGACCACGATGCAATCCGCACCGATATTGGCATTTTCCACTTTGTAGCCGTTCAATGTTTCGATTCCGAGCGATTCCATCTGCGTTGACATCGGCGGGTAAACATTTTGGTCTGAACCTGTAACTTTATGCCCGCGTGCCTGAAGCATTCCGGCAAGCGATGCCATCGCCGTCCCGCAAATTCCGATCAAATGATAATGCATAAGTGTTTATCTCTAATTGTTTTTATCTAATATTACACAAAACTATTGATTGAATATTCAGAGCCAATTTACTATATGACAACGCTCTATGACAACGCTCTATTGAAAGAGATGGCTGACACACTTTAAATCGCTAAACCTTTATTCTCATTGCTACTCAACTGTGGTTTAATATTCTAAATATTTTTACAACTTTTGCGAAATTTGTAGACTTCCAAATCTTGAAAGATAGCATCATAGAAACAAATCAGCCAAAGATTATTTAAGCAGCAGCCCGAAAACTACAAACACTTTAAAATTTTGTCCAGTATAAAACTGTCTTGACAAAAATAAAAAAACAATGTATAACAATAATGTCCTTTAGAATTCACCTTTGTGAATAAATGTAATTTATCTGACTTCTGGCTCAACTCTCATCACCAAACGATCAGCGCAAAGTAGTTTCTAAGCTGTGGTAAATTTAAATATTTTTGGCTTAGATTTTTATTTATTTTGTAACTTATTTAAAAACTAAAAAATACGAATCTCTTATATGAATTTTACTAACTTTTCCAAAAAATTTAGCTTTTCATTTTTAACTTTTATTGTCGTTTTACTTTTTATTGCTTCGATTACATTCGGAACAATAAACTCCTCGGCACACTCAAACGATAGTCAGCAGAAGACGGAAAACTCTTTTTTATCCAATTCACAAACTAAACGTTTTAGTTTCTTGCCAAATAATATAGCCGCTTTCCTAAATGGAAATGATGTTGGACAAAACGGTTTCAGTCCTGAGTCGAGATGGGCTGTGGAGACTGCCGACTCTCCGATTTTTGCCGAGTTTGATGCTTGGGTAAAGTCCTATGTTAGTAGCGGCTATAGAGCCGATGCTGAAAAAATGAATTTTGGTGAGGAACTTGCAGTTAAGCGAAAACAGCTTCTCAAAGAGTTATTTGAACTCAATCCGAAAGCGGCTCTTGAAAAAGCTATTTCCGCAGAAACTTTCAAGCGGCTTCCTTCGTTCATCGCCGAACATACCGAAATACCAATCAGTGCAAATGGTGATTTTTTAGTCTATGTTATCGACGAAACAGACCATTCAACCGGAGAGGAATCGGGATTGCGCGGCGAGATAATGACTGGTTCGCGTACGGAACGCGAAGTCGTTATCGGTGATTCCAGATACAAAGCTTTTGTTTATGGAAGACGAGAATCGATGACTACCAAATATGACATTCCGCTTCAAGGAATTGTTATTGACGACCAAATGTTGGTTGACGAAAGTCCGGCGCGAATCTTAAATTCGGCGGAATATGAAAGTCTCGCAGTGAATAAGTCAACATTGGGTGAAGACGGAACTGCGGCTGAAGTGGGCGGAAAAGTTGTTTATTTTTCAAGCCAAGCGGAACTTGAGCATTTTGTCAACGAACAAGTCGAATGGGAATCAAAAATCGGACCTGTGCGCTCGAAACAAAATTCTGCCCAAGACAATCTGGCACCGGAAGAAGCTGCTTCGGCGTGGACTGAAGGAGCAAAAACCGTTCTCGTTATTCGCGTTGAGTTTCCCGACCGGCTGGGCGAGCCTGTGGATTCAGGCGGTCAACCGCTGACGCTAGCTCGCGCGCAAAACCTGTTCACCAACGAAATCAATCCGTTTTATGTCAATAATTCCTATAATAAAACTTCAATGCAGGCGACCGTAACGCCGGTGGTTAGCCTTCCGCAACCGCAAACTTATTATACGCAGGGAAGCAATTATAACGTTATGATTGCTGATGCACGAATCGCCGCCCGGCAAGCCGGATTTGAAACAAACAATTTTAATTTAGATATAGTCGCTTTCAGTTATACCCGAAGCTATGGTTGGGCGGGGTTAGCTTATATAGGTGGGAAAGGAAATTTGCTCAACGGTGCTTTTAGTTTGCATGTAGCCGGGCATGAGTTGGGACATAACTATGGGCTTTTGCACGCAAATCTATGGGTCGCAACGGACGGAAATCCTATCGGTCAGGGAAGCAATAAGGAGTATGGTGACTGTTACGACGTAATGGGCTCTTGCTTCAATCAAGGGGCAACTTCGCACTTTAACGCTCGATACAAGCGAGTGTTGAATTGGTTGACGGATGCGAATGTGCAGACGGTAACGAGTGATGGAATATACCGAGTCTATGCGCATGATGCAAATACGCAAGGCGGAATACGGACATTAAAGATTAGAAAAGACACGGTAAAGAATTACTGGGTAGAGTTCAGACAGTTATTTACAGGTAACACGAATGCGATGAACGGTGCGCTTCTGCGATGGGATTATCCTGGTACGGCGGGTATTTATGAGACGCAACTTTTGGATATAAATACAGCTACAACAACCACAAATGATGCACCGCTTATAGTTGGTCAAAGTTTTTACGACAGTAGCAGCCAAATAAGAATTACGGTGATCGGTAAAGGAAACACGACACCGGAGAGCCTCGATGTCAGAGTTGAATTTAATCCAGGCACTAATCCGACACCAACGCCGACTGCAACGCCAACGCCGACACCGAACTGCACATATTCAATTACGCCTGCGAGCCAAAGTTTTAGTTCGGCGGGAGGAACAGGCAGCGTGAGCGTTACAGCACCTAGCGGTTGCAGCTGGACAGCCGGCAGCAATCAAAGTTTTGTCACCATCACATCAGGCAGCAGCGGAAATGGCAGCGGCACGGCTAATTATTCGGTGCTAGCAAATACGAGCAGCGCACGTTCAGCGACGATTACGATTGCTGGACAAAGTTTTGCTGTGCAGCAGGCTGGAACTGCCGTTCCTAGTTACACGCTGACTGCTAGTCCAAGCACGGTTGTTCAGGGCGGTCAGGTGGCGGGTACTTTTACAGCACCCAGCGGTTCCTCGCAACAAGATTGGGTGGGGCTTTTCAAAGTTGGCACATTGAACTCTGAAAACCTCGCATACTTCTACACAAGCGGGGTGATGTCCGGCAACTTTACAATTACTCTAAATCAACCCGGTCAATATGAATTTCGCTATTTATTGAATAACACTTACACGAGCGTTATTACCAGCAATATTATTACTGTCACACCCACGATAACAGAAACGCTTGGTTTCGAAGCGGACGTAACGCCGCGCTCGATTGGCGACGGGGTGATTGATGCCACCGACTTGCAGCAGATTGAGCGTTTCGCCGTCGGACTCGGCAAGCCGTATCTACAGAATGAAGGTCAACGCGCCGACTGCGCTCCGAAGGCAAGTGGCGGCGACGGTATAGTTGACGCAACCGACTTGCAGCAGGCTGAACTTTATTCAGTTGGCATCGGCGGTCGCCCGGCGGCAACCGGACCGGCATCAATGCTGGCTCAGTTATTTGTACTCGAAGGCAAGCCCCAAGCGCAGAGTCGTTTTGAGGAGATGCCGGCAGCACCCCGAACTTTGACGGTCGAAAACAGAAGCGGCAATGTCGGCGAAACAGTCGTGGTTGATGTTTCGGTTGAGGCGACGGGCGATGAGACTGGTTACACTTTCAGCATCGATTACGAATCTTCTAAACTGAGGCTGACAAGTGTGGCAACTGGCGGAATACCGAACCAAACCATCCTCACCAACATTGATGCGAGCAATCCGAACCCCGACCCGCTTGGCTTGTCGGTGCGTTTCGGCGGCAATGCGATACCGGCAAATGGCGGAGCCAAGCAGGTGCTGGTCAGACTGACATTTCAGACAACGGGCGGAGCAGGAACTATCTCGCCGGTCAGATTGACCAGCGGTGCGGCGAATCAGGCGACGACCAGTCAAAGCGGGATGCGGCTCGACACCAATTATATAGACGGCATGGTGACAATCAATGCTTCGGCGGCGGTGGCATCAATCAGCGGACGGGTGAATGACGCGAGCGGGGTAGGATTAGGCGGGGTGACGGTCTCCTTGGTGAACACAGCAAGCGGCGAAACCCAAACGAGAGTTACAAGCAGCGACGGCGGCTATCGGTTTGAGAATTTGGCAGTGAGAGCCGATTATACAATCACACCGCGGCTGGCTCGATACAGTTTTACACCGTCGAGCAGACAGGTGTCGTTGGTAGAGGAGTTGACGAATGCGGATTTTACGGCATTCAGCAAAAAGACGAGGCGACGGCTGTTTAATTAGAGAATAAACTAAAAGAGCAGAGATAAAGTTGAAAAAAGCAGACAGCGAGGGATTTTTCTCTCGCTGTCTGCTTTTTTCAGTTTCTGCAAATGCAATCTATTATTTTTAATAGTGAACTAGTTTGTGGCTTCTATATTTTCGGTATTTGCTTCGATTCAAAAAAATTAAGTTTTTGCTGTAATCGCAAATCCTCTTAATTTGTATCTCTATTAAATTTTAGGCAGAAATAGAATACACATCTCAAAGAAATAAAGCTCAACACAATTACTTTTTTTGACCCTAATTTCATTTCACTTAAAGAAAACTAAACTTGAATTTGGACAGCAAATGCTTGAAAATTCTACCTGTTTAAATTTTACGACAAAGAGATTAACAGCAATGGAATCAGGCAAATTGCCGCCGGGCATAAAAGGCGGAATTTTTGGCGGACATTTTTTGCAGTTTCGGCGCGACCCGACCGGATTTTTGCAGGAATTAGCCGAACTCGGCGACGTAACGTCTTTTAAGATGGGCGGTCAGCTCGCGTTTTTCCTCAATCATCCTGACTTTACCCGTGATTTGTTGATAACAAGCAATGCGAAATTTGTCAAAGGACGTGCTTTGCAGCGCGCCAAAAGATTGCTTGGCGAAGGTTTGCTGACCAGCGAAGGCGAAGCACATTTGCGTCAACGCCGGATGATTCAGCCGGTTTTTCATCGTGAAAAAATCAAATCTTACGCTGAAGCGATGACCGGATACGCCGCAGAGATGGCAAACGAATGGCAGGACGACGAAGTGCGTGATATTGACAAAGAAATGATGCGCCTAACACTGCAAATCGTCGGCAAAACTCTTTTCAGCGCAAATGTCGAAGACGACGCGGACGAAATCGGCGCGGCACTAACGACGATGATTGGGATGTTTAATTACTTACTTTTGCCTTTTTCCGAACTGCTTGAAAAACTTCCGATTCCGCAGGTAAAACGCTTTAATCACGCCAAAGAAACTTTGGATTCGATAATTTACGGAATTATTGATGAACGCCGGAAATCCGGTGAAGATAAAAGCGATTTACTTTCGATGCTTTTAGAGGCGCAGGACGAAGAAAGCGGCGGGAAAATGAGCGACGAGCAAGTGCGCGACGAGTGTCTGACGATTTTTCTCGCCGGACATGAAACAACCGCCAACGCCTTGACCTGGACATTCTATCTGCTCTCGCAAAATCCCGAAAAGGAAGCGAAACTTCACGAAGAACTCAGTCAAGTTTTCCAAAATCAAAGGCTTCCGACAATCGAGGATTTACCGAATTTGAAATATACGGAAAGCGTTTTAGCCGAATCAATGCGGCTTTTTCCGCCGGCGTGGGCTTTGGGACGACTGGCAATCGAAGAACACGAATTCGGCGGATACAAAATTCCGACAGGTTCGCTGGTTATATCGAGTCCGTTTATAACACACCGCGACAAAAGGTTTTGGACGGACACGGAAACCTTTTTGCCTGAGCGTTGGGAAACACAAAGCATTAAGGAAGCCGAGAAAAAGTATGTTTATATCCCGTTCAGCAGTGGTATCCGGGGCTGTATCGGCGAGGGCTTCGCTTGGACGGAAGGTATTTTGCTAATTGCAACTCTGGCAAAAAAATGGAAGTTAAAACTTTTGCCCGAACAAAAAATCGGACTGAATCCTTTGATGACGCTCAGACCGAAATTCGGAATGAAAATGAGAATCGGCAAAGCATAAAATAGTTTGAGTTTTTAATTGAGAAAATTCAAAAGATGTTACCGCGAAGCACGCAGAATAAGCGGAAAAATAAAATTATAAAATTCTCATAAAAATCTTGTTTCATACTTGAAACAAATTACAAGTTGTGTTAATTTTGTTTCATCAGTGCAACAAATGCCTTTGGCGGCGGCATTTAACAAACGGAAAATAAGGGAAAGCATTAGGAAAATTTGAAGTCGGGAGAAAGCAAAAAATGAAAAATACAAATAAACCAAAAGTTAATCCATTGAGCCGTATGCCGCGTCAGCAGCGTTTGATTATGGCGATTCGCGGCGGCGCAGGCGTGGGAAAAAGTCATTTTGTCAGTTCGATGGCGGAAGCGGGTCTGGGGAAACTCTGCATATTCGACACGGAACGCAAGGCGCGACTGTTGCGCGGAGTCGGTCAGACTTTTGACGCTCTGGAAATCGAACAAAGCGACGAACTGCCGGAATTTATCGAATGGGCGATCAACGGCGAAGGCACGGAACAAAATTACGGCTGTTTTGCTTTGGATAGTTGGGCGGCGTATTTCGGCGCGAAACATTCGGAAATGATTGAAGCCGTCAGAGAAAAAACCGGCGACCCGCTCGCCCAGCCGAGCGCGGAAGAACTCGCCGCCGACCAGATGATTTTGCAGTCGGTTTTGCGAAAACTCTGTATCGAAAGCGGAAAATGCGTCGTGATTTCCGACCAAATTGCCGCGAAAGGAAAAGAGGCGAAAGAAGACAACGAAATCGGGCGCGTTTTGCCGATGACGGCATCGGGACTCGAGTATTTTGTAGACGTGATGGTTGAAGTTTCGCTTCAGGAACGTGACGGGGAAATCACCAGAGTTTTCCAGGTCGTCAAAAGCAATTCGCCGGCGTTTGAAGTCGGTTTTGAGATGATCGGAAATATTGGATTCAAAGATTTTCTCGAACATATGAAAGCTGAACAAGCGTTGGAATTGGCGTTTGATAAGCCTGCAAAATCGGACGTGCCGGAATTTATCGAAGACAAAACACCGGTTTCGATTGCGCCGCCGAAAATGACCGTCGAAGATTTGGTTAAAAAGGCGGAAGAAAACGGTTTCAAGCGCGCCGACATCGTAACGGGCGCGAAGGTTTATCACAATCAGCCAAATATTCACCATTTGACCGACGAGCAGATTGAAGATTTAGACCGCCGGATGACGGCGCGAATCGAAAAAACAAAAGCTGAATCAAATACCGCGACCACGACAAATGAAAAGGTCAGCAATATCAAACGCGCAAAAGTTGCGTAAAAAGTTTTAGGCAGGCAAAGGGGCGAACGAACAAGGGGCAGGTTAAAAACAACAAGGACAGGCAAACAAAGAGGATGAAGGGAATCGGGAATTTTCTCTTTGTCCTCTTTCTTTTTAATTCAAATTAATTCAAAAAGGAGGAAGTTTATGCTGAAAATATTTTTGGGAGTTGTTGCCGGATTTTTCGTCTGGTCGATTTTGTGGGTTGGAATTGATGCCGTTTTGAGAGGAGTTTGGGCTGATTATAACACGAGCGTCGAAGCAATGAATTTTAGTCCGGTGTTGCTGATGGTGCCGTTGATACTGAGTGCGATTTGCTCGATTGTTGCAGGTTTTGTTGCGGCTTTAATTGCCAAAGAAAATTCAAAATCGCCTTTAATTCTCGGAGTTTTATTGTTGCTTGTCGGAATTTTTGTGCAAATGGGAGTTTGGGATAAAATTCCGCTTTGGTATCATTTAGCGTTTTGGATTTTGCTAATTCCGATGACTGTTTTCGGTGGAAAATTGTCCCAATCAAGAAACAATGAAGTGAGAAGAAATTATTAGTCTTAACCACTTATTTCAAACTTAAATATCGTGCCGATTGACCAGAGCCTTTTCCATCGTAACTTCGTCAACAAATTCCAAATCGCTTCCGACCGGCATTCCCATTGCGATTCTCGTTACGCGCACGCCCAGAGGCTTTAAAAGTCTGGCAATATAATTTGCCGTCGCTTCGCCTTCGGTCGTCGGGTTTGTCGCCACGATAACTTCTTTAACTTCGATGTTTTCGTTATTTTCAGGCATCAATCGCGGAAGCAAATTGGCAAGCATCAATTCATCCGGGCTGATTCCGCGAATCGGCGACAGCGAGCCATGCAGAATGTGATACAAACCTTTGAACGAGCGAGTTTTTTCAACCGCGACTAGATTATACGGTTCTTCGACGACGCAAATTATCGAACGGTCGCGCGACGGCGACGTGCAAAACATACACGGATTAACGTCCGTCAAATTATTGCAAATCGAACAGAAAACAATTTTTTGTTTGACTTCCTGCAAAGCCTCGACAAAGCGTTCGATTTCGGCTTCCGGTCGCCGCAAAATATAAAACGCCAGCCGTTGCGCCGATTTGTGTCCGACGCCGGGCAGGCGTTTGAATTCGTCAATCAACTTGGCGACGGGTTCTGAGTATTCAAGCATTTGGATTTTGGATTTTGGATTTTGGATTTTGGATTTTGGATTGT
>Ga0136617_10002056_pt1 | contig 17973 bp, 14 predicted proteins | sample AntDrymUQ3222106_2_FD_129672 | JGI IMG/M metagenome (GOLD analysis project Ga0136617, IMG submission 129672) | Polar desert sand microbial communities from Dry Valleys, Antarctica - metaG UQ322 (21.06) | ecosystem: Environmental > Terrestrial > Soil > Desert | place: Antarctica: Dry Valley... | reverse complement strand
TCGACGGCCGCTCAGGAGTTGGCGTTCACGCTTGCCGACGGATTCGGCTACGTCGAGCTGGGCCTGTCGCGCGGCCTCGACATCGAACAGTTCGCACCCGGGCTGTCGTTCTTCTTCGACGCCCACATCGACTTCTTCGAGGAGATCGCGAAGTTCCGTGCCGCGCGGCGGATCTGGGCCCGGTGGATGAGAGATGTGTACGGCGCCAAGACCGAGCGCGCGCAGTGGCTGCGATTCCACACCCAGTCGGCTGGGGTCTCCCTGACCGCACAGCAGCCGGACAACAACATCGTGCGGACCGCCATCGAGGCGCTGGCGGCGGTGCTGGGCGGTACGAACTCCCTGCACACCAATGCGCTCGACGAGGTGCTCGCACTTCCGTCGGAGAAGGCGGCCGAGATCGCGCTGCGTACCCAGCAGGTGATCATGGAAGAGACCGGCGTGGTCAACGTCGCCGATCCGCTGGGCGGCGCGTGGTACGTCGAGCAGCTCACCGACGAGCTCGAACGCCAAGCCGAGGAGATCTTCGCCAAGATCCGCGACATGGGCAGCGACGGCACGATGATGTCGGGCTTGCTGCGAGGGATCGACGACGGCTGGTTCATGGCTGAGATCGCCGAATCGGCCTTCGCCTACCAGTTGGCGGTGGAGAAGGGCGACAAGAAAGTGGTGGGCGTCAACTGCCACACCAAGACAGTGGAGGAGCCGCTGGAGATCCTCAGGGTCAGCCACGAGGTCGAACACGAGCAGAAGCGGGCACTGGGTGTCCGCCGGATCGAGCGCCGGCAGGCGGACGTGAACACCGCGCTTGCGCGGATGGTCGCGGCGGCGCGTGCGGATGACAACGTGATCCCGGCGATGCTCGACGCGGTCCGCGCAGAGGCGAGTCTTGGTGAGATCTGCGACGCACTGCGCAGGGAATGGGGCGTCTACACCGAGCGGGCCCGCTTCTAGCCGCACGAAACGCCTATGATCCCCGCCATGCGGTGGAACTACGCGAGTCGGACCCGATTCTGAGCCCCGACCTGACGCTCGCATCGCGCGGTCTGCGGGCGGTCTCTCGACGGATGTGGCAGGTTCTGGAGCCGCTGCACGCGGTGACGTACTTCACGCCCGAGACCCGGTTCGCGACCGAGGCGCTGGGTCTGCGCGGCAGTCCGATGAGCTATTTCGGGTGCCGTGCGGCACCGCTGGGAGGCGCCTCGCCTGAGCTGGTGACAGCGACCTTCTACGGCTTCCATCCGGGCCTGGTGGACCAAACGATTCCCGCCGCCTGGTCGTACGCACATCCGGATCTGCTTGTCGTGGCACGGCTCTCAGGCGCCGACATCGCGCTGCGCCGGCTCCTGGGCGACCGGTGCGAGAGTGCCGAGATGTCGGAGGCGGCCGAGCTGGCGCGCACCGCTGCGCTGGCTGCGCCCATCGCCGGTCGACCGCTTGCCGCCGCCAACGCCGCGCTGCGCTGGCCGGCTGAGCCGCATCTCGTCCTGTGGCTGGCCAGCACCGTGCTGAGGGAGTCGCGCGGTGACGTCCACGTCGCCTGTCTCGTCGCTTGCGACATCCGGCCGTGCGAGTCACACGTGATGCTGTACGCCGCAGGTGGCCCGTCGGCGGACCTGCTGCGGGCGGCCCGTGGCTGGAGCGAGCAGGACTGGGCGGCTGCGGCCAGCCGGCTCACCCAGCGCGGCTGGCTCAGCGAAACCGGGCTGGCCAATAACACCGGTCAGGCCGTTCGCAATGACACCGAGGCCCGTACGGACGATCTGTCGGCCGCGCCGTGGCGGGCCCTCGGCCAGTACGCCACCGGCCGGCTGTTCGCACTCGCGGCCGGGTTCTCGCAGGTTGTGGTGCGAGGCGGAGGGTTCCCGGTGCCGAACGCGATGGGCCTCGAGCCACCGCTGTGACGCCGCCTAACCCAACGCGCGAGAGAGTGTAATACTGCAAGCTGGACGCGTAGCGGGCGCCAAACGAGGAGGGCCAGCCAGTGGATATCACGGTTCCCGACGGTGGTTTCTGGCCCGCGCCTGCCGTACCCCAGCCGAACATCTATCCGATGGAGTGGCGGGTCGAGACACCCAAGCTCGCCGACATCTACGAGAAGTCCAAGCAGATGCTGTGGAACCCCGCCGACCTGCCGTGGGACCGGCTCAATGCCGACGAGTTCACCCGGGAGCAGCGGCTCGGGATGATGTATTGGTGGGCGTTGCTGGCCAATTTCGACGCCAGCGGGCCGGCGGTTTTTGCCCGGGCGACGATCCACTCCTTCGAGGTGCACGAGGAGGACCCGGTTCGCAAGTGCTTCTTCTCGATCACCCGCGACGAGATGAATCACGAGGAGTGTTGCCAGCGGGCGATCGAGAAGTTGTGGCCCGGCGGGCCGCTCGACTGGACTCCCCGAGACGACCTCGAGAAGGCGGCGCACAACAACATCGCCTGGCTGTATCACAACGGTGGCCGCTACTGGCAGGGCTACAACAGCTCCATCGGCAAGTACCCCATGGCGGTGCTGTTCACGTCGTTCATGATGGGCGAGGTCGCGTCGTCCACGCTCTTCCGGATGATGGCGACCGGCACCAAGCACCCGGTTTTCGAAGAGGTGTTCAGGCGGATCGGCCGCGACGAAAGCCGTCACTTGCTCATCTGCATGACGATCCTGGAGAAGGAGTGGCCGGGTCTGTCCGACGAGCACAGAACACTCATCACCCGTCAGTTGCGCGCCGGCTTCGTGTTCCTGTCGATGATCCTGTGGGAGCCACCGGAGCAGTTCTGGGACCTGCCGCCGTACTTCCTCGCCAACCACCGGGTCCTGATCGATCACGCCCGCGACGCCGGTCTCGGTGTGCTCTCGTACGACGAGCAGGCCGACAACTGGCGCGTCGCGATGGCAAAGGTACGCGCGATCGTCGAGCGTTGGGGCATCGAATTTCCCGCGATTCCGGAGCTTGATATCACCGGAGTGGACGTCACCGACATCACGCCAGAGGACATCATCCCCGTTTTTTGACACTCTGGGCGTCGCGAGTTAACTGGCTGAGGGCTTCCCGGCCCAGCGAACTGGGGGAATTGACGCATGACGGATCCGACTGAGCCGCCACGTCCACCGAGCGGCATGCAGTTCAACGCACCACCCGGCTGGCCGCCACCGCCACCCGGCTGGGTGCCATCGGCTGACTTCCAGCCGGACCCATCGTGGCCTGTGGCGCCACCTGACTGGCAATGGTGGGTACCAGCACCCCCGCCTCCGGCCGCTCCCGGCCCACCGCCCTATGTCGGTCCCGACTACACCACCGGCCGCATCAACCCGGCGAGCCCGCCGGCGGCTCCCGGCCAGCAGCGCTCGTGGGTGGGCCGGCACCGGTTGCTGACCGCTGCCCTTGTCGTGGTCGGACTGCTCGCCCTTGGCGGGATAGGCACCGCCGGCGCCATGATTCTCGCCAACCGCGGAGAAGGCAAGACCAACGACTCGGCCGCGAAGACTCCCGAGCCGCAGGTCAGCAGTTCCTTGCCCGCACCCTCGCCGCAACCGTCGGATTCGGAGTCGAAGGATCCGACCTCGGCGGAGCACAAGGCGGCATGCGACAAGGCTGCCGCTCCCAACAACAGGGCCATCGCCCTGGTCAAGGGCTACACGACGAAAAGCATGACGAACCCCGCGATCATCGCTGCGATCCCGCCTGTGCAAGCTGATCTCAGCGCGGCTGGGGACACGGCGACCGGCGTGCTGCAACGCGATCTGAAGGAATACGCGGCAGCGCTCGGAGCGTTCCGTACCGCTCTGATGCAGGACCGCGACGGCAACACGGCCGCGGCCAAGGTTCTCATCTACTCCATCGTGCTCAAAGCCGAATGTGCCTGACCGTACGAACCTCCGCGGCGCGGTGAGAGACTGGTGTGATGCGAACTCCCAACTCCCAACTGCCACCTGCCGCGCTCGCCGGAGCGGTCGACCTGTCCCGGCTGAAGCGCCCGCCCGCTGGTGCCGCTCCGCCGGGTGCGGCCGGCAATCCAGGCGCCGATGCGGGCGTCACCACCGTCACCACCGTCATCGACGTCACAGAGGCGTCATTCACCACAGAAGTCATCGAGCGCTCGACTCAGGTCCCGGTGATCCTCGACTTCTGGGCCGAATGGTGTGGGCCGTGCAAGGCGCTCTCGCCGGTCCTGGAGAAGCTCGCGGGCGAGGGGGGCGGGTCGTGGATTCTTGCCAAGATCGACGTCGATGCCAATCAGCGCCTCGCGGCCGCGGCGGGCGTGCAGAGCATCCCCGCCGTCAAAGCGGTCGTCGACGGGCAGATCGTCGGGGAGTTCACCGGTGCGATCCCGGAGCCGCAGTTGCGGCAGTGGATCAGCACATTGCTCGAGACCGCGTCGCAAGCGCCGAAGGAATCCGGCGCCGCCGACGGCCCCGAGCCGGTCGAGGAGCAGGTCGACCCGAGGATCATGGCGGCCGAGGACGCGCTGCAACGCGGCGATGCCGATGCGGCCGAGGCTGCTCTGCGCACCGTGCTGACCGAACAGCCCGGGCACCCACAAGCCACTGCGGCGCTGGCTCAAGTCGACCTCTTTCGCCGCGTCTCGGACCTCCCCGATCTGGACAGTGCGATCGCGGCCGCCGATGCGGCACCGGGAAAGATCGACGCCCAGTTGCTCGCCGCCGACGTGGAATTGCTGTCGGGGCTGGTCGAGCAGGCCTTTGCCCGGCTGGTTGATGTGGTGCGCCGGACCGAGGGCGCTGAGCGCGATGATGCCCGCAGTCGGCTGTTGTCGCTGTTCGCCGTCCTCTCGTCGGAGGACCCGCGCGTTGCCCGGGCCCGCCGGGACTTGACGGCCGCCCTGTTCTAGCCGGTGCCTGTCTCCACGCGCTCGCACCTGGGCGCTACCTCGGTGACTTTTGAGTTCGCGGATCCGAGTGCGGCCTTCTCTGCGGTGCGGCTCTGGCAGGAGGTCCGGATCCCCGGTGATCGGCTCGACTTCGTTCGAGAGGGCAACTCGTGGGTGCTCACCCTCGATCGGCCACCGGTGAGCCGGATGGAGTACCTGTTCGAGGTGACCGACCTGGCCGGTGACCGCGCAATGATCACCGACCCGGCGAATCCCCGGCAGGTCGACGGCGCCTTCGGGGTCCACTCGGTCGTGGAGTTCCCGGGCTATCAGGTACCCGGGTGGCTCGACGCCCCCGCGGTCGACGGCGAATGGTCAGCCATAGGCATCCCCAGCAGGGCCCTGAAGGCCGATATCGACGTGCGGTTGTGGAGCCCGGCCGGCACGGCGGCCGGCACGGCCTTGCCGTTGCTGGTCGCTAACGACGGGCCCGAGTACGACATGTTGAGCGGGCTGTCGCAGTACACCGCGGCGAGCATCGCGAGCGGCGCCTTGCCCCCGCACCGGCTGGCCCTGCTCACTCCAGGCGATCGCGACCAGTGGTACTCCTGCTCGACGGCGTACGCCTCCGCACTGGCCACGGCCGTACTGCCGGCGCTGCGCCGCCGAGTCGTCACCCGCGGCCGGCCGGTGGGCATGGGCACCAGCCTCGGTGCGCTCGCGATGCTGCACGCGCAACGCCGCCACCCCGCGACATTCGGCGGCCTGTTCCTGCAGTCCGGCAGTTTCTTCACGCCCCGCTATGACCGGCATGAGGCTCGATTTGGACGTTATGTTCGCATCGTCAGGTTCGTCGGTGACGTGCTGCGGGCCGACTCGGCCCGGGAGTGCGCCCCGGTGGCCATGACCTGCGGCGCGATCGAGGAGAACCTCGACAACAATCGGCTGATGGCGGCGGCCTTGTCCGGGCAGGGGTACGAGGTGCGCCTTGCCGAGGTGCCGGATATGCACAACCACACCGCCTGGCGCGACGCCTTCGACCCGTATCTGACGGATCTGCTCACCCACGTGTGGAGCGCTGGCTTACCGAGGGACTCGTGAGGCGCGAGCGGCACGACTTGCCGTCGCCGGTGCACGGCACGGTCATCGCGTACGGGCACTATGGGCGTCCGGTCCTGGTCTTTCCCTCGGAGCAGGGCCGGGCCTGGGACTTCGAGTCCAACGGCATGGTCGCAGCGGTGAGCGACCTCATCGACAGCGGTCGGGTCAAGCTCTACTGCGCCGACAGCTTCGACGCGGCGACCTGGTCGGACTCCTCAGTGCCGCTGGAAGAGCGGGCCCAGCGGCACAGCACCTACGAGGCGTGGATCGTCGACACCGTGCTGCCGTTCATCCTCGCTGACTGCGGGGGAGCCACGGACATCGCTACCGCCGGCGTCTCGCTCGGTGGCTTCCATGCGGTGAACTTCGCGCTCAAGCGGGCCGACCTCTTCCCCCTCGCGCTGGGCTTCTCCGGCAACTACGACCCTTCGACGTGGGCCTCCTGGGGAGACCGCGGCGAGGCTGCGTACTTCAACAACCCCACCGACTACGTCGCGCACCTCGAAGGCGGGCACCTGGACTGGCTGCGCTCCCGGGTCGCGATCGTGCTCGTGTGCGGGCAGGGACAGTGGGAGGACACCACCGGCTCGCTGCCGTCGACCCGCCGGCTGGCCGAACTCCTGGCCGCGAAGGGGATCCCGCACGAGCTCGACCTATGGGGCTACGACGTACCCCACGATTGGCCCTCATGGCGGGCCCAGTGGGCCCATCACCTGCCCCGCTTCTGCTGACCCGATCAGACGATCACGATTTAGCTGGAGTTATCGGGGTCTGAAATGATGGGGAGGCCCCGATAACTCCAGCTAAATCGGTCGTACGGCCCCGACAGTGCCAAGATGCCGACGTGGCTTCCTCGACAGATCCCCGGCACCTGATCGGCCTCCTCCTGGGGACCGAGGACGACTGGCCTACCGCGTTCGAGGCGCTGGTTCGCCGGCTGGGCCCGGTCATCGACGCCAGCGGCACCAGCCACAGCTTCGACGTCGAGCGGATCACGATCGAGCCATTCGACCTGCGCGACAAGCCGCGCTATGAGCTCGTCATCGACCGGCTCGCGTACTGGTACCACGTCCCGCGGAAGTGGCTGAAGAAGGTCGCCCTGATGGATGACGTCTACCTGCTGAACAGCCCGTTCACGTTCCAGGCCATGGAGAAGCACGCCGCCTACTGCGCGATGATCCGGCTCGGCCTGAAGGTGCCCAACACGACGCTGGTCCCGTACAAGAATCCGATCGACCACGACAAGTACGTCTACACGGCTGCTCGCTACAACAAGCCGTTCGACCTCGACGCCGTCGCGGGGCGGGTCGGCTACCCGCTGTTCATGAAGCCGTACGACGGCGGTGCCTGGCGGGGCGTGTCGCGGATCCGAAACAACTCCGAGCTGCACCAGGCCTATGACGAGTCAGGCGAGATGCTCATGCACCTGCAGGCCTCGGTCGAGGGGTACGACGTCTTCGCCCGATCGCTGTCGATCGGCGCCGAGACGATGGTGATGAGGTTCCGGCCGGAGCTGCCGATGCACGACCGCTACGCGGTCGATCATGCCTTCCTCACCCCCGAGCTCGGTGACGAGGTGGTGACCATCGGCCGCCTGGTCAACGCGTTCTTCCGGTGGGAGTTCAACTCCTGCGAGACCCTCGTACGCGGCCCGGATGTGCACCCGATCGACTACGCCAACGCGTGCCCCGATGTGGCCGTGACCAGCCTGCACTACTACTTCCCCTGGGCCATGAAGGCGCTGATCAAGTGGTCGGTGTTCTGCCTGGCCACCGGGCGACGGCCGAGAATCGATCTCGACACGCGTCGGTACTTCGAGATCGCCGACCGCGATGACCTGAGCTACGACGATAAGCTGGCGGCCTACCGCAAGCTCGCTGACGAGTATTTCGACACCGAGCGCTACGCCGATTTCTGCGCCAGCCGGCTGCCCGACCTTGACGAGATCATGCTCGAGTGGATTGCCGGTCCCGACTTCGAACGGCTGCTCACCGACACCGTGCGCACGACGTACCCACCGGTTGAGAAGGACCGATTTCAGTCCCATTTCCGCGGTCTGCTCGGCGCCTGGGTGACCGACGAGCAACGCCGGCTTTCACCCGGCTAGGACGCACCCTCGGCGGTAGGCTGACTGACGCTGACTGCGCGACCCGCAGCCCTCGACGACGTGGGTGAAGGAGTGAGCGAGATGCATCCCCGGTGAGCGGCTCTGCAGTGGGGAGCGCGGCAGCGGGTGGCCCTGCCCAGGCGGCCGCACAGGAATCGCTCGACCGAGCACTTGAGGTCGGGCCGCAGCGAGTCGGAGAGCCCCCAACGGACCGCGCCGCGATGGGCCGTTATCTCGCTGCCTACTACCGCCACGTCGCGCCCGCGGACCTCGTGCACCGTGACCCCGCGGAGATCTACGGCGCGGCGGTCTCGCACTGGCGGTTAGGCGACCGCCGGGTCGAGGGCGAGGTGCGGATGCGGGTGTACAACCCGTCCCGGGAGCAGGACGGCTGGGAGTCGGCGCACACGCTGGTCGAGATCGTCACTGACGACATGCCGTTCCTGGTGGACTCCGTTGCGGCCGAGCTGGCCAGACTTGACGTGGGCCTGCACCTGGTGGTGCATCCGCAGTTCGTCGTCACCCGGGAGGTCTTCGGACAGCTCACCGCGGTGCTCGGCGACTTCCACGCCGAGCCGGATGCTGTCAGCGAGGCTGACGACCTGCCCACAGACGCCGCGTTGGTCGAGTCGTGGATGCGCCTGGAGATCGATCGCCAACCTGCCGGGGAGGGCCTCGACCGGATCGCCAACGAGCTGCTTCGGGTGCTGACAGACGTACGAGAGGCAGTCGACGACTGGCAGAAGATGCGGACCACGGCGCTCGGCGTTGCCGGCGAGCTCTCCAGCGGCACCCTGCCGGTTTCGGCCGAAGAGGCCACCGAGGCCCGCGACCTGCTGCACTGGCTGGTCGACGATCACTTCACCTTCCTCGGCTACCGCGAGTACACGCTCGACGCCGACGGGACCATCAAGGTCGTTGCCGGCAGTGGGCTCGGCATCTTGCGCAGTGACACCGCTGTCCGGCGACGGCTGACCGACATGCCCTCGCGGACCTGTGACAAGGCGCTCGATCAGAGCCTGCTGATCCTGACCAAGGCCAACTCGCGCTCGACGGTGCACCGCCCGGTCTATCTCGACTACATCGGGGTCAAGAGGTTCGACGCCGACGGCCGGGTCGTCGGTGAGCGGCGATTCCTCGGGTTGTTCTCCTCGGCCGCCTACCTCGACAGCGTTCGCAAGCTGCCGGTCGTCCGCCGCAAGGTCGAAGCGGTGATGCACCGGGCCGGCTTCTCCCCGCGCAGCCACAGCGGCAAGGATCTGCTGTCCATCCTCGAGACCTATCCACGCGACGAGTTGTTCCAGATCTCTGTCGACGAGCTGTACGACACGGTGACCGGCGTGCTGGCGCTGCAACGCCGGCGCCAGTTGCGGTTGTTCTTGCGCCGTGACGACTATGGCAGGTTCTGGTCGTGTCTGGTCTATCTCCCGCGCGACCGGTGGAACACCAAGGTCAGGCTGCGCATGCAGGAAATCCTGACCGAAGCGCTCAACGGCACCACTGTCGACTACACCACCCGGGTCACTGAGTCGGTGCTCGCCCGGCTGCACTTCGTCGTACGAATCGCGCCCGGCGACGCGTCGCAGCCGCAGGTGGTCGACGTAGCGGCTATTCAGGCCAAGCTGGCCAAGGCGACGAGGACCTGGGAAGAGGATCTGGCCGATGCCCTGGTCGACACCGTGGGTGAGGAGCACGCACCGCTCCTGCTGAAATGGTATGCCGACGCGTTCCCCGAGGCCTACAAGGAGGACTTCCCGGCGACCACTGCCGTTGCTGACCTGCGTCGGCTGGAGGTGCTCGAAGAGTCAGACGACATCGGGATGAACCTCTATCAGCCTCCTGATGCGGATCCCGACGAGCGGCGCTTCAAGATCTATCGCGTCGGAGCGCCGATCTCCTTGTCTGATGTGCTTCCGCTCCTGCAGGCGCACGGTGTACGCGTGGTTGACGAGCGGCCCTACGGTTTGCTGCGAGCTGACGGCGCCCAGGCGTGGATCTACGACTTCGGGCTCGAGCAGTTCTCCGCGCGCGCTTCGGTCGAGGCCGCCCCTGACAACTTCCACAACGCGTTCGCCGCAGCCTGGCGCGGGGACGTCGAAGTCGACGGCTTCAGTGCCTTGGTCCTCGCCGCCGGATTGACCTGGCGGCAGGCGGTTGTGCTGCGGTCCTACGCCAAGTACCTGCGGCAGATCGGCAGTTTCTACAGCCAGGACTACATCCAGCAGGCCGTCGGATCTCAGACAGAGATCGCCCGGCACCTGGTCGAGCTGTTCGAGACCCGCTTCGACCCCACGTTCGCCGGCGACCGCGAGGTCCAGCAGAAGGAGCTGACCGCCGACATCGAGCGGGCGCTCGACGGGGTCGCAAGCCTCGACCAGGACCGGATCCTGCGAGCCCTGCTCGTCCTTATCCGCGCGACCTGCCGCACCAGCTTCTATCAACGCGGTACCGGCGGCCGGCCCAAGCCGTACGTCGCGCTGAAGTTCGCACCGGAGGCGATCGACTTCCTGCCCCGTCCCCGGCCGAAGTTCGAGGTCTTCGTGTACGGCCCGAGGGTCGAGGGCGTGCACCTGCGGTTCGGCCCGGTGGCCAGGGGAGGGCTGCGCTGGTCAGACCGGCTCGAGGACTTCCGTACCGAGGTCCTCGGCCTGGTGAAGGCGCAGATGGTGAAGAACGCCGTCATCGTGCCGGTCGGCGCCAAGGGTGGCTTCGTGGTCAAGCGACCGCCGGCAGGCGGCGAGCGAGAGGAGCTGCTGGCCGAAGGTGTCGAGTGCTACCGGATGTTCGTCTCCGCACTCCTCGACGTGACCGACAACCTCGTCGGCGGCAACGTCGTCCCGCCACGAGACCTCGTGCGCCATGACGGCGACGACACCTATCTCGTCGTCGCGGCCGACAAGGGGACAGCGAAGTTCTCCGACATCGCCAACGAGATATCCGCGGCGTACGGCTTCTGGCTCGGCGACGCTTTCGCTTCCGGCGGCTCGGTCGGCTACGACCACAAGGCGATGGGCATCACCGCCCGGGGGGCCTGGGAGTCGGTCAAGCACCACTTCCGCGATCTCGGCCACGACACCCAGACCGAGGACTTCACGGTCGTGGGGATCGGCGACATGTCCGGCGACGTCTTCGGCAACGGCATGCTGCTGTCTGAGCACATCCGCATGGTGGCGGCCTTCGATCACCGGCATGTCTTCCTCGACCCAGATCCCGACGCCAAGTCGTCATTCGCCGAGCGGCGCAGGCTCTTTGACCTGCCCCGCTCCAGCTGGGCCGACTACGACCCGACCCTCGTCTCATCCGGTGGCGGGGTATTTCCTCGTACGGCCAAGTCGATCGAGCTCACCGACGAGGTGCGCACCGCTCTGGGCATCCATTCGACTGTCACCGCGCTCGCGCCGGCAGACCTGATCCGGCGGATCCTGCTGGCACCGGTCGACCTGTTGTGGAACGGCGGAATCGGTACGTACGTCAAGGCCACCGCCGAGTCGCATGCCGAGGTCGGGGACAAGGCCGGTGATGCCGTCCGGGTCAACGGCGCGGAGCTTCGGTGCAAGGTCGTCGGCGAGGGTGGCAACCTGGGGCTCACTCAGCGCGGGCGGATCGAGTATGCGCTGGCCGGCGGCCGGATCAACACCGACGCCATCGACAACTCAGCCGGGGTCGATGCCTCTGACCACGAGGTCAACATCAAGATCCTGTTGGGCGCCGTGGTCGAAGAAGGCGGCCTGTCCAAGCCGCAGCGCGATGCACTGCTGGGCGAGATGACCGATGAAGTCGCCGCCTTGGTGCTGCGCGACAACTACGACCAGAACGTCGCGCTGGGCAACGCCCGTGCTCAGGCCCGGGCGATGCTGTCGGTGCACCGGCGGCTGCTGCGTGACCTCGAACAGCGCGGCCGACTGGATCGTGCCTTGGAATTCCTGCCCGACGACGCCGTCCTCGACGAGCGGCAAGCCGCCGGGCTCGGCCTCACCTCTCCCGAGCTCAGCGTGCTGCTTGCCTACGTCAAGATCGCGCTCAAGGACGAGATCGCCGCCAGCGACCTGCCCGATGCCGACTGGTTCCGCGACCTGCTGGCGTCGTACTTTCCGACCGCGCCGCGTGAGCGCTACCGCGACGAGATGGCCCGGCACCCGCTGCGCCGTGGCATCGTCACCGACCTCCTGGTCAACGACATGGTCAACCGCGGGGGCACGACGTACGTGTTCCGGGCGGTCGAGGAGACCGGCGTCCTGCCGGTCGATGCGGCGCGGGCCTTCCTGGTCGCCACGGAGGTCTTCGGGCTGCGCGATTTCTGGGCTGCGGTGGAGGCGCTGGACACCGATGTGTCGACAGATACCCAGGTCATGCTCTATCTCGAGTCTCGGCGCCTGCTCGATCGCTCGACCCGCTGGTTGTTGCAGAACCGCCGGCACCCGCTGGACATCGGCACCGAGATCGGCTCCTTGCGGCCGGGCGTGCAGACGTTGCTGTCGCAGCTGCCGGAGCTGCTCACGTCAGGCGCGCTCGATCGGTTGCGGATCGAGTCGGCCAAGTACACAGCTCAGGGCGTGCCGACCGACCTGGCCATGTCCGCCGCGGCACTGCTCGACGCGTTTCCCTTGCTTGACGTCGTGGAGGTCGCGACGGGGCGCGGGGCCAAGCTGGTTGAGGCTGCCGAGGTCTACTTCCTGATGTCGCAGCGGTTCCGGACCGATGACCTGCTGCATCGCATCGCGCTACTCGATCGCGCCGACCGCTGGCACGCGCTGGCCCGGTCGGCCTTGCGCTACGACTTGTACGCAGCCATGTCGGAGCTCACTGGGGAGGTGCTGGACGGCACCCCCGTCGGCGCACCGGCGGCGGAGCGGATCGCGCAATGGGAACACGCCAACTCCAGCAGCCTCGCGCGCGCCCAGAACAGCCTCGGCGAGTTGGCAGAGGAGACCAACTACGACCTTGCCACGTTATCTGTCGTACTCCGGCAGATCCGCACCATGGTCCGCGCCAGTGCCTCCGGCACCCGGTGAAGATCGGCCTGCTGTCGCCGCCGTGGGTCCCGGTGCCTCCTCCCTCCTACGGCGGGACGGAATCCATAGTCGACCTGCTGGCTTCCGGGCTTCAGCGCGCCGGTCACGACGTCTTGCTGTTCGCCACCGGAGACAGCACAATTGCCGTTCCGAAGGCCTTCGTACTCAAGGTGGCGCTGCGCGACAGGTGGGAGGACAGCTCCGTCGAGCTGCAACACGTGGCGGCGGCCTATGAGGTGCTGACCGACTGCGATGTCGTGCACGACCACACGCTCGCTGGGCCCGCCTGGGCCCTCGGGCATGGCCGCCGCGCCGTCGTGACGACCTGTCACCAGCCCCTCGACGGGCAGCTGCGCGGTGTCTACCGAGCCTACGGCGAGCGCTTACCGGTCATCGCAATTTCCCGCGATCAGGCCGCTCGCGCTCCGGAGATCCGGATCGCCCGGATGATCCATCACGGAGTGGACCTCGACCGGTACCCGAAAGGACACGGCGAGGGTGGCTACCTGCTCTTCCTCGGCCGCATGACCGCCGACAAAGGCGGCCGTGAGGCGGCGTTGGTGGCTCGCGCCACTGGCCAACCGCTGAAGATCGCAGCGAAGATGGCGCATCCGCTCGAGCGGGCGTACTTCGCTGAGCGGGTCGAGCCGCTCCTCGGGGGGGACATCGAGTACGTCGGCGAGGTGGGTGGCAAGGACAAGCTGGAGCTGCTCGGCGCGGCCCGCGCCCTGCTCAACCCCATCGACTGGCCAGAGCCATTCGGCCTGGCGATGATCGAGGCCCTGGCCTGTGGCACTCCGGTCATCGCGTGCCCTGTCGGCGCCGTACCCGAGATCGTCGACCATGGCGTGACGGGCTTCCTCTGTGGTGACCGCAGCACACTGGAAGAGGCGGTCGGGAATCTGGGGAGACTGGACCGGGCAGCCTGCCGGGCCGCCGTGGCTGAGCGCTTTTCCGCAGAACGCATGGTCGACAAGCACATCGAGCTCTACGAGGAGGTGGCGGCCCGATGAGCAGCCAGTGGGCCTCAAGCGCTGCTCCCGCAGTCGTCGCGGATGCCGACTCGACCGTCGTCGTGCTCGAAGGCTCGACGTTCTGCCAATCGGCGAGCTCCGGAGACGTCGTTCCCGGTGGGCCTCTCGGGCTGTTTGTCTGCGACACCCGGGTCATCAGTGAGTGGCAATTGGAGATCGACGGGGAGCCGGTGCGGCCGCTCACCAGCTTTGCCGAGGCTCCCTACACCGCGACGTTCGTGGGCCGCACGACGCCGCGTTCCGGGCACGCCGACAGCACGCTGCTCGTGATCCGCCGGCGCTACGTCGGTGGCGGCATGCGCGAGGACATCGTGTTGCGCAACCTGACCGACGAGGAGACCACGGTTGCCGTCACGTTGAGCGTGGACGTCGACTTTGCCGACCTGTTCGAGGTCAAGGAATCGCGGGTCCTGCCGCGACGTGGCGTCGCCGCCGAGGTATCGGCCAGCACGTTGCGCTATGCCTTTCAGGCGGCCGGTTTCTCGCGGACCGTGCAGGTGACGGCGAGCGGGAATCCAGCGGTCAGGCGCGGGGCAATGAGCTTTGAGGTGGTCATCCCGGCCCGGGCCGAATGGTCGACGTGCCTGTTTGTCGAAGTCACCGTCGGCGGCCAGCACGTGACCCCGCACTATCACTGCGGGGAGCACATCGACCGCGCCGCGCCTGTGCTCCGGATGCGTGAATGGCAGTTGACCAGTCCCACGGTGACCTCCGGTGATCCCGACCTTGGCGCCATCGTCAGGATCAGCACGCGGGATCTCGGCGCGCTGCAGATCCACGATCCCGAGCATCCCGACCGGCGCGTCGTTGCGGCCGGGGCACCGTGGTACATGGCGCTGTTCGGCCGCGACGCGTTGCTCACCAGTTGGATGGCGCTGCCGCTCGACCAGCGGTTGGCCCTGGGGACGTTGCAGACTCTGGCCAGGTTTCAGGGTACGGAGGTGAACCTGGCCAGCGAAGAGCAGCCGGGCCGGATCCTGCACGAGATCCGGCTGGGACGAGAAGCCGCGGTCGCCCTCGGCGACGGCCAGGCCTACTACGGCACCGCCGACGCCACCCCGCTGTTCGTGGCCCTGCTGGGGGAGTTGCACCGCTGGGGACTGCCACGCGACGAACTGCTCGCCCTTCTGCCGGCTGCCGATCGCGCCCTGGCCTGGATCGAGACCTACGGTGATAGCGACGGTGACGGATTTGTCGAGTACCAACGGGCCACCGACCGCGGACTGCTCAATCAGGGGTGGAAGGACTCCTTCGACGGGATCAATGACGCGGCCGGGCTCATGGGCACTCCGCCCATCGCGTTGGCCGAGGTCCAGGCCTACGTCTACGCGTCCTATCTGGCCCGCGCCTCCATTGCCACGAGCCTGGGCGACGACAAGACGGCCGCGGCCTGCCAGGGCCGGGCGGCCGACCTGAAGTTCGCGTTCAATGAGCGCTTCTGGCTGCCCGAGCGCAAGTGGTTCGCCGTGGCGCTCGATGGCGACAAGCGACCCCTTGACGCGCTCACGTCCAACCTCGGCCACTGTCTGTGGTGCGGCATCGTCGATGACGACAAGGCGCAGGCTGTGGCCGGCTACCTGGTCGGACCGCAGATGTGGACCGGCTTCGGCGTACGCACCCTCGCGAGCAGCATGAGTGCGTACAACCCGATGAGCTACCACAACGGGTCGGTCTGGCCGCATGACAGCGCGATCGTGGCCAGCGGCCTGATGCGCTACGGATTCGTCGCCGAGGCACAGCAGGTCGCGCTGGGCCTGCTCGATGCGGCCAAGAGTTTCGGCGGGCGGCTGCCGGAGTTGTTCTGCGGTTTCGACAGCAGTGACTTCCCGGCCCCCGTGCCCTACCCCAGCTCGTGCTCGCCGCAGGCCTGGGCGGCCGCCGCTCCGCTGCACCTGTTGCGTACCCTGCTGCGCCTGGACCCTGACGTCGCCGCGGGCGAGGTGGGGATCGCGCCGGCCATCCCGCGCGGCATGCTCCCGCTGCACATCGAGAACCTTCCGGTCGGTGATGCCCGGCTCACCATCGATGTCACGGCCGACACCTGGAATGTTTCTGGGCTGCCAGAGGGCGTACACCTTGCCCCGAACGGCTCGCCCACCTTCGCCTAAGCACACGTCGAGAGGAACTCCGGTGGCAGTTCACTTGAACCACACGATCGTCCAGGTCCGAGACAAGTCGGAGTCGGCAACGTTCGTCGCCGAGCTCCTCGGTGTGGAGGCGCCCACCGTGTTCGGCCCGTTCCTCGTCGTCGAACTCGGCAACGGTGTGTCGCTCGACTTTATGGACGACGATGATCCCGTGCATTCGCAGCACTACGCATTTCTGGTCAGCGAGACCGAGTTCGATCAGATCCTCGGCCGGATCCAGGATCGGCAGTTGCCCTACTGGGCCGATCCGGGCAGGCGGCGGGCGGGGGAGCACAACACCGACGACGGGGGCCGGGGGGTCTACTGGGAGGAGCCCAGCGGACACTTTCTGGAGATCATCACGCGTCCGTACGGGGGTTAGCGGGTGGCCTACGCGGGCGGCAGCAGTTGCTGAAGTGCCCAGGTGTTGCCGTCTGGATCGGCAAAGGTGACGAAGGCTCCCCACGGCTGGATATCGACGTCGCTGGCATCGACGCCGCTGCTGATGAGCTCCTGCCGCGCCGCCTCCGCGTCCTCAACGACGACCTGGAGCCCCTTCTGCGAGCCGGGTGGCATCTCGGTGATGCCGGTCCCTATGACGATGGAGCAGGCAGAGCCGGGCGGGGTGAGCTGCACGAAGCGCAGCGTCTCGGTGACCTGGTAGTCGTGGTCTGCGTTGAAGCCGACCTGCTCCACGTAGAAGGTCTTGGCGCGGTCGACGTCGGTCACCGGAACGGCAACAAGCTCGAGTTTCCAGTCCATGTTCGGAACCTAGCAGTGGGGTCTGACGGTCACAGATGACTCAGGATGTTGATGACGTGCCCATCCGGGTCGCGACGTTGAAGCGGCGCACCCCCCACGGCTCGTCGGTCAGCGGATGAACAATCTCCGCATCCAGTCGGAGCGCCGCGGCGTGACAGGCGTCGACGTCATCAACCTCGATCGAGACAGTCGGCAGCATGGGCGCGGTTTCGTCGTGAGTCAGGAAACTGACCTGCGCACCCGGGCGTTGCGGATCGGCCACGGTGACGATCCAGCCGTGGTCCATGACCGGCCGCAAGCCCAGGATGTCGCCATAGAAGTCCATCGCCGCAGGCAACGACTGACTGGGGAGATTCGGAACCACTCGGCGAACACCCATGCTCGCCATCTTGCCCTGGGTTCACTCACCGGCATAGCGCGGTCAGCCCAGCGTCCCGGCCGGCGGCGGGGCGCTGAGGGGACGGGCGCGTGTCGTGCATCGTGCGTACGCGATCCCGTCGAAGTCCAGCGCTGGCACGACGGAGGCCAGCTCGCTCCCCGGCAGCGGCAGGGAGATCGACCCGGAGCTGCGCATTCGCTGCCGCCGACCTGCCCAGTCCCGGAGGTCGGGGTCCACGGCGGCACCGCGCAGGTCCACCAGCAGATCGCCGTAGCCGATCGCTGCGAGGGTGTACTCGATCGACCGTCTCGGCGGTATGCCCACCGCGACCTCCTCGGGTCCGCGCATCCCTCGTACGGTCCAGCGCAGCGTCTGAAAGCTGCCGTGATGGAAGGTCAGCGCCAGCGCGTAGTAGGCGAGGCCGAGCTCATCCGGTAGGTGCCCGCCGGCCGATTTCACGCGGCCGGTCACATAGCGCGCCGAGACGTGCCCGTTGTGCCCCCAAAGAGCGACCTTGCGCCCGCCTAGTGGTCTGTCTTCGTATTGGTCTGGTGGGTGAGGGCGGCTCGGCCGCGACGGACCTTTTCGATGATGTCGTCGGCGGTGGCTTTCCAGATGAAGGGCTTGGGGT
>Ga0136617_10002055_pt1 | contig 17974 bp, 21 predicted proteins | sample AntDrymUQ3222106_2_FD_129672 | JGI IMG/M metagenome (GOLD analysis project Ga0136617, IMG submission 129672) | Polar desert sand microbial communities from Dry Valleys, Antarctica - metaG UQ322 (21.06) | ecosystem: Environmental > Terrestrial > Soil > Desert | place: Antarctica: Dry Valley... | reverse complement strand
CGAGCTCGGCGTCGGCGGGCAGGAGCTCGCCCGCCGCCAGGAGCAGCTTCGTGTTGTAGGACTCGCGACGCAGGCTGCCGGAGATGCCGAGGATGCGCATCGAGCTAGGCGGCCTTCACGAACTGGAGATCCGCGTCGAGCTTCACGTCGTTCGCGAGCGCTGGCTCGCCGGTCGGCAGCGGGTTGTTCCAGTTGAGGTCGAAGCGGGTGCGGTCGAGCGTCGCCTGAATCCTGAGCCCGAAGCGCTCGTTGCCGAACGGGTCGCTGATCGCCTCGGTGGCCGTGCCGCGGAGCTCGACGGGCTCCGTGTGACCCTTGATGGTGATCTCGCCGTCGATCGTGACCTCGTCGCCGGAGCGGGAGATCTCCCTGGAGCTGAACAGGAGCTGCGGGTTGCGCTCGGTGTCGAAGAACTCCGGGCTCTGCAGATGCGCCTCGAGGTTCGGGTCCTTGACCTGAACGCTGGCGACGTCTGCGGAGCCACGCAGCCGGCTCTCCGTCAGCTCGGCCGTGAACTTCGAGAAGGTTCCGCGGAACGTGCCGGCCATGTACTCGATGCTGAAGCCGATGTCCGAGTGGACGGGATCGGCATTCCACGTACCGGTGGGGACGGCCTGGCGTGTCTCGATGGCGCTCATGCGAACTTCCTCCTTGTGGGTAAACTTGAGTGCGCAAGTAAAGTAGCAGAATTACTTGCGGAGTCAACTATTACGTCTACGCGAACACCAAGTGTCCAGACGCCGGCGCTCGAGACCTGGAGCAGGCTCCTCCGTGGGCACGCGGAGCTCGTCCGCGACCTGAGCGCAGACCTCACCCGCGAGCACGGGCTCACGATCAACGACTACGAGGCGCTCCTCCTCCTCGGCCATGCCGACGGGGGCTGCCTCAGCCGGACGGAGCTCGTCGGCGGGCTCAAGCTGACGGCGTCGGGGGTGACGCGTCTGCTGGAGGGCCTGGAGGCGGAGGGCTTCGTCGCCCGGGCTGCGTGTGCGAGCGACGGCCGGGTCGCCTACGCCGTCCTGACCGACGCCGGCAGGATCAAACTCGAGGAATCGTCACGCTCGCACCTCGCGGCCATTGCCGACCTCTTCGAGGAGCGGTACACCCAGGCTGAGCTCGAGACCCTGGCCGCGCTGCTCGGGCGGCTGCCCGGAGCAGCGGGCGGAACGAGCTGCGGCGCCCCGTGAACACGTGAGCGCGACCTCCGGCCGCGTCCCGCGCCTGGGCGCCGTCATGCGCGAGGAGGAGCGGGTCACGCCCCTCGAGCTCTTCTTCGATCTCGTCTTCGTCCTCGCCATCACGCAATGCACGGCACTGATGGCCGGCATGCCGACGTGGGAGGGTCTGGCCAAGGGTCTGCTCGTGCTTGGGGTGCTGTGGTGGTCGTGGGTCGGGTACGCGTGGCTGACGAGCGTGGTCGACCCCGAGGAGGGTGGCGTGAGGCTCGTGATGTTCGTCGCCATGGCGGGGCTGCTCGTCGCGGCCCTCTGCGTCCCGGAGGCGTTCGACGACTCCGCGCTGCTCTTCGCGGGCGCGTACGGCGTCGTGCGGGTGGCCCACATCGCGCTGTTCGCGGTGGCAAGCCGTGACGACCCCGCGCTCCGGCACTCGGTCGTGGGGCTCGCGGTCAGCACGGGGATCGGCGTGGGGCTGCTGTTCGTCGCCTCAGCCACCGACGGCGTCCTTCAAGGCGCGCTGTGGGGCTTCGCTCTCCTGCTCGAGGCGGGCGGCCCCTACCTCTTCGGCGCAGAAGGCTGGAAGCTCGTTCCCGGGCACTTCGCCGAGCGGCACGGGCTGATCATCATCATCGCGATCGGCGAGTCGATCGTCGCGATCGGGGCGGGTGTCGACGCTGTCGTCGGCACAGGGGTCGTCGTCGGCGCCGTCCTCGGAATGATCGTTGCCGCCGCGCTCTGGTGGCTCTACTTCGACGTGGTTGCGATCGTCGCCCAGCGCAAGCTCGGGCAAGCCGCCGAGGGACGTGAGCGGAACGAGATGGCGCGCGACTCTTACTCGTACCTGCACTTTCCGATGGTGGCCGGGATCGTGCTGATCGCGCTCGGGCTGAAGAAGACGCTGGGCGACGTCGACGATCCGCTCAAGCTCGTCCCGGCCCTCGCCCTGCTCGGTGGCAGCGCGCTCTATCTGCTCGCTCACGTCACGTTCCGACTCCGCAACGTCAAGACCCTCAACCGCCAGCGTCTCGCCTGCGCAGGCCTCCTGCTCGCATTCCTGCCGGTCGCGCTCGAGCTTCCGTCCCTTGCGACGCTGAGCGTGCTCGCGGCGGTTCTCGCCGGGCTCATCGCGTACGAGGCGCTGCGATTCTCGGACGCGCGCGACCGGGTGCGGCATCAGCTCGCCCGAGAGGTTGTTGCGGACTAGATGGTTCGGGAGGCGGCGACCGGCGGGGACGTCGACGGCGCGAGGGTCAAGAGGCGGGTTCAACGCCTCCGGCGCTCGGACTGCTCGCGTCCCGGCGTCCGCCGTGTGCGGCGGGGGAAGGGGTTCTCGTACGTCGATGATTCGACGGGAGAGCGGATCGACGGCGAGGACACGCTCGAGCGGATCCGGGAGCTCGTGATCCCGCCCGCCTGGAACGACGTCTGGGTCTGCCCCTTCCCCAACGGCCACATTCAGGCGATCGGCACGGACGCCCGCGGACGGAAGCAGTACCTCTACCACCAGCGCTGGCGCGAGCGGCGCGATCAGGAGAAGTTCGACGAGATGCTCGCCTTCGCGCGGGCGCTTCCCCGCGTGCGCGAGGTAGCGGCCGAGCACGTGCGCGGGCGGCGGCTGACGCGCGAGCGCGTGCTCGCCGGCGCCGTGCGTCTCCTCGACCGGGGCTTCTTCCGGATCGGCGGCGAGAGCTATGCCGAGGAGAACGAAACGTACGGCCTCGCGACCATGAAGAAGCAGCACGCGCGCCTCCTCGACGGGAACGCGATCCGCTTCGACTATGTCGCGAAGGGCAGCAAGCAGTACGCGCGCTCGATCGTCGACCCGGAAGTCTTCCAGCTCGTAGCCGCACTCAAGCGACGACGCGGCGGCAGCGACGAGCTGCTGGCGTACAGGCGCAACGGCGGCTGGGCCGACGTCCGCTCCGGCGACATCAACGAGTACATCAAGGACATCACGGGCGCCGACTTCTCGGCCAAGGACTTCCGGACCTGGAACGCGACGGTGCTCGCCGCCGTCGCGCTCGCCGTCTCGGCACCCGCAGTCCGGACAGCGACGGCTCGGAAGCGTGCGGTCGCGCGCGCGATGCAGGAGGTGGCCCATTACCTGGGGAACACCCCCGCGGTCGCGCGCGCCTCCTACATCGACCCTCGCGTCTTCGACCGCTACGGGGCGGGCGTCACGATCGTCGGTGCCCTGGAGCACCTCGGCGCTGTCGGGCTCGGCGAGCCCTCGACGCAGGGCCCAGTCGAGGAGGCCGTGCTCGATCTGCTCGAGGACGAGAAGTCGCCGGCGATCGAGAAGATCGCGTAGCGGGCGGGCGTCACACCGCCTCCCTGGCGACCCCCGCCTCGGCCACCGCCCGGAGAGCTCGATCCCAGTCGCGGGCGAAGCGCTCGATCCCGAAGCGCTCGCGGGCCACGCGCTGCCCGGCCGCCCCGAGCCGGCGCGCCTCCTCCGGGTCGCGGAGCAGGTCGCGCATCCGCTCCACGAGGCGGTCGAAGCGCGTGTCGACCACGCCGGAGACACCGTCGTCGATCACGCTCGCCACCTCCGTCGAGGCAACCGCGACCACGGGCATCCCGATCGTCATCGCCTCGAGCAGCGCCAGCCCCAGGCTCGTCCAGCGGATCGGATGGAAGAAGAGGCGGTACCGGCTCGCCCGCGGCCACAGCTCGGTCGGGGCGATCGCGCCCAGGCCCCCCACCTCGGGCGAGGCCATGCCGGCGAGGTCGAGCGGCACCTCCCGGCGCGCGCGCTCGAAGAGGTCCGCGCCGACGCGCCGACCGCGCGCGGCGAGCTCGTTGACGACCACGAGCCCGCGCTCGAGCTCGCCCGTCCACCCGACCCCCGGGACCCGAACGCCGTGCTCGATCACGACCGAGCGAACGTCGCCGGTGTTCCACATCAACTGGTTGAAATGGGTGACGTGGACGAGCAGCACCTCGGGGTCGTCCATCCAGTGGTGCTGGTCGACGGGGTGCTCCCGCGGCGGGTCGTGCTCGACGTAGAGGCGCGGAAGCCGCCTCTGCGCCGGGGAGAGGATGCGGAACCGATCTTCGAGCCAGTTCCGCCGCTCCTGGAAGACGACGACGTCGAACTCGCGCTCCGCCACCTCCTCCTCCGGTACCTCGATCACGTTCGCCCCGAGCGGGAACGAGCTCCCTCGCCCGCCCGAGCCGTCAGGCGCCGTCGGCAGGTAGAGCTCGTGCGGAACCTCCGAGAGGTACAGGAGGTAGTTCCCGTGAACGTGCCAGGTGAGGACGCGCAGCGGCTGCGGCATGGTCGGGCGGGGGTGCCCCTACGCGGCTGCGCGGCGCCGCCCGCCGAGGGCCGCGATGAGCGCGGCCGCGACGAGGATCGCCACGATGAACTGGAGGAACCCCCCGAGGTCGAGGGCGTCCGCGATGATCCCGCCGAGCAGGGCGCCCGCAACTCCGGCGCCCGCGGTTCCGAGCCAGCCGATCGCGCGCCTGCCGGGGAGGATCGCCCGCGCGAGCGCGCCGATGAGGAGGCCGAGCAACACCCACCACAGCAGCTTGAGCGCGAATCCGACGACGACCCCGCCGATGACGACCAGGACGACGATCGCAAGCAGTACGAGCAGGATGATCACGGCTCGGTCTCTCCCCGCGCGGACACCGCCCTGAAACCTGTGCCCCCACGCGAGCCGTCCGGCGTCCGGCCTCGCGGTGTGACGAACGCGGTCGAGTACGTTGACGCGACCAAGCACTTCGGCGAGGAGATCCAGAAGGGAAATCTCGACGTCATCGACGAAGCGTTGGCGCCTGACTTCGTCGACCACGATCCGGCGCCGGACAGGGCGAGGGCGCGGCGGGCCTGCGGCAGTTCTGGACGTCCTTCCGCACAGCTTTCCCCGACCTGAAGATCCAGATCGAGGAGCTCGTCGCCGATGACGACAAGGTCGCGATCGCCTACACCGTCTCGGGAACCCACCAGGGCGACTTCGAGGGGCACTCTCCGACCGGCAAGCGGATGTCGGTGCGCGGGCTGCAGATCACGCGGATCGAGGAAGGCATGGTCGTCGAGCGCTGGGGCATGTCCGACCTGATGGCAATCCACAAGCAGCTCGGCCTCGTGCCTGAGACGGTCTGAGCGGGTCCCAGGCGTCTCGAAAGGCCCGCCTGCCGGCATTCTGCATCCCGTCGAGACCGGCCCCACGCCGAGCGCATCGCGCTCGGCGACGGTGCGGGCCGGGAGGATGCCGGGGCGGATCGCGAGGTCGTGAAGAGCCGAGTGCAAGATACGGGTCGAGCGCGAGCACGTCTTCCCCACACCGGTCGAGCGCGGGCTTTCCGTCATCACCGATACGGCCAACTGGCCGTCGTACTGCCCGGGCCTCGTCCGCGTCGAACCGGAATCCCGCTGGAGCGCTCCGGGCGATCAGGCGCGGGCTCGTCCTCTGTCTCCTCGGTCGCGAGGTGGAGCTGACCTCAACGCTCCGCCGGATTCTGTCGAACCGCCTCGTCGCTTACGACAGCGTGCAAGTAGGCCTGCCGGACGCACACCACGAGCGTCACTTCCAGCCGGTCGACGCCGGTTTCGCTTACCGGATCGTCGTCGAGTACGAGCCGCGGAGGGGCCACGCGGCATGCTCGACCGGACGGTCCTCCGCCGTGGGATCGAGCGCGCGGTCCGGGAGACGATGGCCAACCTGGAGCGGCTCCTCGTGCCTTCCTGATCATCCCAGGCCGCCGGAACGTCGGGCGGTCGCTCGCCCTATCGGTCCGATTCGCGCGTGCCGGAATCGCTGCCGCGGGAGCCGGCGGCGGCTTCGACGAGGTCGATGTAGGACGACGGCGTCGACTCCGACAGGTCGAGGCCGAGCGCAGCGGCGACGGCCTCGTGCTCCGCCCAGTCCGCCGGTCCGACGGCACCGTCGGCCACCGTCTCGAGCTCGACGAACTCGCCGAGACCGATCACGCGGTCAAGGTGGATCCGTGTTCGGTCGATCAACCAGAGATCGCGCCGCTTCCTCACCACTCCCCTCAGCCCGTACTCGGCAGCGAGCGCCGCAGCTCGCTCCGCGGGATCGTCGACGGGCTCGCGCGTGTAGGCACTGACGCGTGCGCCCACGCGATCGGGCCGCTCGTAGTCGATCAGCTCCGTGGCTGCGAACGACGTCCCGTCCGGTGCACCGTGCGAGATCTCGCGGAGCTTGAGCCGACGGTCGCTGACCGCGAAGTACGTGTCCGTCTGGTTCAGGACTCCCGCGTAGGCAGCGCCGGCTGCCGCCGCGCGTTCTGCGACCGCCTGCAGGTTCACGCACGGAACCTTGCTCTCGAGGTTCTCCGCCATCAGCGCCGTCAGTCGCTCACCGGCTCGATCGCGTGCTTGCGCACGAACTCGAAGATGAGGCGCGTCTCGACGTGCTCGACCTCCGGCCGAGCGGTGAAGTCGTCGACGACGAGGTCACGGAGTGTGGGGGTGTCCTCCACGGCGACATGGATGAGGTAGTCATCGGCGCCGCCGACGTGGTAGACGGCGAGGGTCTCGGGCAGCTCGGTGACATGCCGGTAGAACGCGTCGATCGTCTCTCGGCTGTGGACGCGGAGGCGGACGGCGATGAGCGCCTGGATCGTGCGGCCGATCGCGCTCGGATCGACGTCGGCGTGGAACCCGCGAATGACGCCGCGGGCACGCAGACGGCGAACGCGCTCGATGCAGGTCGAGGGGGCGATTCCGACCTGCTCGGACAGCGCCCTGTTCGAGATCCGCGCGTCCTGCTGCAAAACCTGGAGAATCGCTCGTTCCGTTCGGTCGAGGGGGATCATGAGGGGTTTCTTGCGCCGATCGTGCGGATCTCTTGCCGTTCGTTCGGTCCGGCCGTACGCTCTCCGTCCATCCTACGCGAGGAGAGACGTCCCGAATGAACGGCGTCCGAACGAACCTGGCGGAGTCGCGCGACTTCGTCTTCACGTCCGAGTCCGTCACCGAGGGGCATCCTGACAAGGTCGCCGACCAGATCTCGGACTCGGTGCTGGACGCGATGCTCGAGCAGGACCCGTCGAGCCGCGTCGCGTGCGAGACGCTGGTGACGACCGATCTCGTGGTGGTCGCCGGTGAGATCACGTCGCGGGCAGATGTCGACGTCGCGAGCATCGTGTGTGAGCGGATCGCCGAGATCGGCTATTTCGAGCCCGGTTTCAACGCCGCGACCTGTGAGGTCAGGGTCACGCTCGACAAGCAGTCGCCGGACATCGCTCAAGGTGTCAACGCCTCCTTCGAGGCGCAGCACGGTCACAGCGACCCGCTCGACCGCGTCGGCGCCGGCGACCAGGGAATGATGTTCGGCTACGCGTGCACCGAGACGGAGTCGCTGATGCCGCTTCCGATCACGCTCGCGCACCGGCTGACGCGGCAGCTCGCGGCGGTTCGCAAGGACGGGACGCTTCCGTACCTGCGGCCAGACGGGAAGTCGCAGGTGACCGTTCGCTACGAGGTCGACGAGAACGGCCGGCGGACGCCGGTCGAGATCGTGCGCGTCCTGATCTCGACCCAGCACGCCGACGGCGTCGATCCCGAGACGACGATCAGGCGTGATCTGATCGAGCACGTGTTCGGTCAGGTCCTGCCCGGCGACCTGTACGACGAGCGGCGCTTCGACGACCCGGCCTTCGTCTACGTCAACCCGACCGGTCGCTTCGTCGTCGGCGGGCCCGTCGGCGATTGCGGCCTCACCGGACGGAAGATCATCGTCGACACCTACGGCGGCGCGGCGCGCCACGGCGGCGGCGCGTTCTCGGGCAAGGACCCGACGAAGGTCGATCGCTCCGCCGCGTACGCCGCCCGCTACGTCGCGAAGAACGTCGTCGCCGCGGGTCTCGCCTCGCGCTGCGAGATCCAGGTCGCCTACGCGATCGGCGTCGCGCACCCGTTCTCGATCGAGGTCGAGTGCCACGGGACGCAGGCGATCCCCGTGCGGCAGATCGAGGCCCTGATCGGAGAGCACTTCGACCTGCGGCCGGCGGCGATCCTCCGCGATCTCGATCTCTGCCGTCCGATCTACCGTGCGACCGCCTCGTACGGCCACTTCGGCCGCGAGAACGAAGACTTCCCGTGGGAGCGAACGGACAAGGCCGACCTCCTGCGGCGGGCGGGCGGCCTCGTGGTTCAGGCGGTGTAACCGTGGCCGTCACGGTCGTCGGATCGGTCGCGTTCGACGCGCTCGAGACGCCGTTCGGGCGCCGCGACCGGATCATGGGCGGTGCCGCGACCCACTTCTCGCTCGCCGCGAGCTTCTTCACGGAAGTAAGCGTCGTCGGGGTCGTCGGCGAGGACTTCGGCGAGGCCGAGCTCGACGTCTTCCGCTCCCGCGGGATCAACATCGACGACCTGGAGCAGGTCGCCGGTGCGCGGTCGTTCTTCTGGAAGGGCCGCTACGACGAAGACATGAACGTGGCGCACACGCTCGACACGCAGCTGAACGTGTTCGCCGACTTCGACCCGACCCTGTCGGTGGCTGCACGTTCCGCCTCGATCCTGTTCCTGGCGAACATCCAGCCGGACCTGCAGCGGCGCGTGCGCGGGCAGTGCACGCAGGCACATCTCGTCGGGCTCGACTCGATGAACTACTGGATCGACTCGGCGCGGGAGTCGCTGATCGAGACGATGCGCGGGGTCGACGTCGTCGTCCTCAACGACATCGAGGTGCGCATGCTCACGCGCGAGCCCAACGTCGCCCGTGCGGCGAAGCAGATCCGCGCGCTCGGGCCGCAATTGCTGGTCGTCAAGGAGGGCCCCTACGGTGCGTGCATGTTCAGCGAGGAGGGCTATTTCTCGGTTCCCGCGTACCCGCTCGAGACGGTCATCGACCCGACCGGAGCCGGCGATTCGTTCTCGGGCGGTTTCTTCGGCTACCTCGACTCACTCGGAACCTCCAGTTGGTCGGAGACCGACTTGCGGTGTGCGGCCGTCTGCGCCTCGACGCTCGCCTCGTTCAGCGTGGAGGACTTCGGCAGCGAGCGCCTCCAGCGGCTGACCTACGACGAGATCGTGCAGCGGTTCCACGAGTTCCGCACGATCACGATCTTCGAGGCGCCCATCTTCGCTCGAGGACGTTGGGACTGTGGCCGACCTATATTGGAGCGCGAAAGCCATGAACTGGACGGAGGTCCTATGAGCGTGATCACAACGACCCAGAGCAGCGACTTCAAGGTGGCCGACCTGTCGCTGGCGGAGTTCGGCCGCAAGGAGATCCGGCTCGCGGAGCACGAGATGCCGGGCCTGATGGCGCTCCGTCGCGAGTTCGCCGAGGCGCAGCCGCTCGCCGGCGCGCGCATCACGGGCTCGCTGCACATGACGATCCAGACGGCGGTGCTGATCGAGACGCTGGTCGCGCTCGGCGCCCAGGTGCGCTGGGCGAGCTGCAACATCTTCTCGACGCAGGACCATGCGGCTGCGGCGGTCGCCGTCGGTCCCGAGGGAACACGCGACGAGCCGGCCGGTGTCCCGGTCTTCGCCTGGAAAGGCGAGACGCTCGAGGAGTACTGGTGGTGCACGGAGCAGGCGCTCACGTGGCCCGACGGCGGGCCGAACATGATCCTCGACGACGGCGGCGATGCGACGCTCCTCGTCCACCAGGGCACGGAGTTCGAGGCCGCCGGCGCCGTCCCCGAGTCCGTGGCGACGGACTCGGAGGAGCAGGGGATCGTGCTAGTCGTGCTGCGGCGGTCGCTGGAGGACGACCCGCAGCGCTGGACGCGGATCGGGCAGGGCATCATGGGCGTCACCGAGGAGACGACGACGGGCGTGCACCGACTCTACGGGATGGAGCAGGCGGGGACGCTGCTCTTCCCGGCGATCAACGTCAACGACTCCGTCACGAAGTCGAAGTTCGACAACCTCTACGGCTGCCGCCACTCGCTGATCGACGGGATCAACCGCGCGACGGACGTGATGATCGGCGGCAAGGTTGCCGTCGTCTGCGGGTACGGCGACGTCGGCAAGGGCTGCGCCGGCTCGCTGCGCGGTCAGGGGGCGCGCGTGATCGTGACGGAGATCGACCCGATCAACGCTCTCCAGGCCGCGATGGAGGGCTACCAGGTAGCGACGCTCGAGGACGTGGTCGAGAGCGCGGACATCTTCATCACGGCGACGGGCAACAAGGACGTCATCACCGCCGACCACCTTGCGCGCATGAAGCACCAGGCGATCGTCGGGAACATCGGCCACTTCGACAACGAGATCGACATCGCCGGGCTCGCAAGGGTGCCGGGGGTCGAGAGGGTGACCATCAAGCCGCAGGTGGACGAGTGGGTCTTCGCCGACGGTCACTCGGTGATCGTGCTGTCGGAGGGGCGCCTCCTGAACCTCGGCAACGCGACCGGCCATCCGAGCTTCGTCATGTCGAGCTCGTTCTCGAACCAGACGATCGCGCAGATCGAGCTCTTCACGCGCTCCGACGAATACGAGAAGAAGGTCTACGTGCTGCCGAAGCACCTCGACGAGAAGGTCGCGCGCCTCCACCTCTCCGCGCTCGGGGTGAGGCTGACCGAGCTCACCGCTGAGCAGGCGACCTACCTCGGGATTCCTGTCGACGGCCCGTTCAAGCCCGACCACTACCGCTACTAGGCACAGGGGGTGGACCCTGGAGCTCGGACACACCGAGCTCCAGGGTCACGGCCCGACTCACCGTACGCTGCCCGCCACCGCGGTCTCGACGCCGAGCTTCTCCGCGGCCATTCTGGTTCCGTCGACGCGGTTCGTGATCTTCTGGAACGCGACATCACGCGCGTAGTCGGGGGAACCGTGGTTCGGCTTCTCGTCGATCGAGAACGGAGAGAAGCCGCAGTCGTCGGTTGAGCCGAGCCGCTCCTTGGGGATGAACTCGGCGGCCCGCACGAGCTGGTCGCAGACCTCCTGCGCGCTCTCGGGGCGCGGACTCTGCGGCACGGTCACGCCGATGTAGCAGACCTGCGCCACGCCGTTGGCGTCCTCGCGGCTGTGCTCTCCGATCAGCTTGTACACCGGGTCCCGGTCGCGCTCGCTCGCGAGCTGGATCAGGAAGTAGCCGGCGTTCATCTTGAACATGTGCGGGAGCAGGTCGCTGTAGGGGACGTCCGCGCTGTGCACCGAGTCGCGGTCGCCGCCGGGACACGTGTGGATGCCGATCTTCGCGCGCTCCTCGCTCGAGAAGCGGTCGATCACCCGGTTGTTGAGCTCGATGAAGTACGGCAGCTTGCCGGCACCCGTCCACGGATTGCGAGGATCCGCCCTGGTTGCGAGGCGGCCCTCGGTGAAGTCGATCGAGACCCGTTCGGCACCGGCCTCGAAGGCCTGGCGGATGTCTTTCTCGCACTCGTTGCAGAGGTCTTCCTCGAACTGCTCCCGGGAGTAGCCCGGCAGCTCGTCGTTCAGCGGATACAGAAGTGAGAGCATCGAGGGCGCGATCACCGCCTGCTTCATCGGCTTCGTCGCGTACTCGATCGACTTCCTCAGCGATTCCGCCGCGAAGGTCTTGTAGCGGAAGGGGCCGCCGGTCAGCCGCGGCAACTGCCGGTGGTGGCCGTCCGCGAAGATCGCGAAGTACTGTCCGTCGCCGGCGAGGTTGTCGGCCAGGCCGGTGCCCGCGAGCGTATCCGTGATGGGATACGTGGCGAAGCTCGACCAGCGCTGCTCGCCGTCCGAGACGATCGGGGAGCCCGTCGCCTCCATGCGGCTGATGGAGTCCTGGGCGGCTTCGTCCTGCAGGCCCTCCAGCACGTCCTTGGTGATCTTGCCGGCGTCGTAGTCGGCGTAGGCGGCCTGCAGCTTGGCCGGCCGCGGGAGGGAGCCGACGGGCTCGGTGGGGATTCCTGTCTCGGTCCTTGGATCGTAAGCCATGATGTGTTCTCCTTCGGCGGCCGTCATGGGCGCCTTCAGTTGGGACAGGCCTGTCGGTTTGCGAACTCTGGTCTGCTCTCACCCCCTCTCGCGTCGGCATGACGAGGCCATCCTGGGTCGTGGCGCCCTGCCGGTGGATGAGACTGAACGTTCTCCCCTATAGTCGGGCGACGCTACAACCTGACGCGCGGACGGTCAAGCTGAGCGTGGGAATAGCGCGTTCCCTCCGACGCCATGAGTCAAACCGCACCCCCAGCCGCAGCTCGACAGCCGAATGCCGGCTCGGACGCTCGTGAGCGGATCCTCCAGGCCGCCTACGACCTCTTCTCCCGGCGAGGCATCCGAGCGGTCGGGATCGACGCGATCATCGAGCGATCGGGCGTCGCGCGGATGACCCTGTACCGACACTTCGCTTCGAAGGACGCGCTCGTCCTCGCGTTCCTCGAGCGCCGCGAGGAGCGCTGGATCAAGGGCTGGCTCCAGCGTGAAGTGGAGCAGCGGACCCTCGCTCCGGGCGAGCGGTTGCTCGCGATCTTCGACATCTTCGACGAGTGGTTCCAGCGGGCAGACTTCGAGGGTTGCTCCTTCATCAACGTGCTGCTCGAGATCGCCGATCCGGAGCATGCGCTCCACCTTGCCAGCACGGATTACCTCGGCCGGATCCGTGCCTACGCCGAGCGCCTCGCAACCGAGGCGGGAGTCGCCGATCCGGAAGCCTTCGCGCGCCAGTGGCACATCCTGATGAAGGGCTCGATCGTCGCCGCGGGCGAGGGCGATCGCGAGGCCGCCCGGCGGGCGCGGGAGATCGGCGTTCTTCTGCTGCAGGAGAAAGCGCCCGATCGGCGCTAGGCGCTCAAGGCAGACGACCCGGTTGGCGTCGGCCGGTCAACATTGCGGCGGCCGCGCGGACGAGGGCGGCGTTGTCGGAGGGCCTGCTGCCCGTCCGGCAGCACCGTCGTATCCTCGAGCCCGGTGCGGATGCCGTGCCCGCGCGCGAGCGCTCGTGCGGACACGGCCCAACTGGCGACGCCGTCTCCATGGTGCACCTGTTCGAGCGCGACGCCGGCGCCGAAGAGGAGTTCCTCCATGGCGGCCGCCTCCGCGACGGCCTCCTCCGGAGCGGCCTGGAGCGGCTCGACGAGGACCCGTACGCAGCGGCCGGCCACCCCCGCGCGCACGAATGTCTCGGCGTCGGCGAGGCTGAGCAGGCCCGCTTCGATACCCACGCCGCGCGCGAGCAGATGCTCACAGAGCTCCAGAATGCCGTCCTCGCCCTGGTTGGCGGTCACGAGATCGGGCAGTTCCGTCCAGCCGGCGGCCAGCTCGAGACGCCGACGCGGGTCAGGCTCGATCTCCGCCGAGGTGGTCAACGAGATCGGTATACCCGGGCACGCTGCACGAACCGCGCGCAGAGCGTTCGCGCACGCCTCGGCGGCCAGACTCTCGAGACCGGTTGTCTCGTAGGGATGGAGGTGCAGAACCTGCGCGCCCGCGTCCACTGCCGCACGGGCCTCCGCGGCGAGCTCGTCCGGGGTCCTCGGGATCGCCGGATGCTCGGCGGAGGTTCGCGAGCCGTTGAGGGCGACCTGGAGGAGCGGTGCCATCGACGAGTTCACTCTCCGCTCAGGCCCGGGCCTCATCGGCCGCCAGGAGGAAGCGCAGAAGCTCGCGGTTGAAGAGGTCGGGGCTCTCGAGGTTCGGCAGGTGCCCGACCCCCGGCAGTATCAGCGACCGAGGTGCGTCGAGACAGTCGATGAGCGCCCGCGTGATCGTCTGAGTGGACCACGTGTCGTGCGTTCCGGCGCAGACGAACGCCGGGAGGTCGAGCGCCGCCAGGCCGGGGCGGTAGTCCGGCCGCCGGGCGCGTCCGCGCAGGGCGGCCGCAGCTCCCTGAGGATTGTTCGCGCGCATCATCCGAACGACACGATCGACGACGTCCTGTGCAGTTTCAGGTCCGAAGAGCCCTTTGCTCATCGAGTCCACAAGCGGTTCCATGCCGTCCGTCTCGAGCGCCTCCGCCATCGCCAGGCGTTCGTGTCGCTCGGTTCCGGTCACGGGCTCTGCCGTCGTCGCGACGAGCCCGAGCGCCCACCAGCGGCGCGGGTTCGCGATCGCGAGCTCCATCGCCACCAGTCCGCCCATGCTCAGTCCGACGACCGCGGCGGACTCGATCTCCAGACCGTCGAGCAGCGCCTCGACATCGGCTGCCAGCTCCCGCATCGTGACCGTCCCGGTTGTCGCCGGGCTCTGCCCATAGCCGCGCAGGTCGGGCGAGATGACGCGAAAGCGACGTGCAAGCGGCGCTTGTTGAGGTTCCCACAGCGAACGGTCGAAAGGGTGACCGTGAACGAGCACGACCGCCGGCCCCTCGCCGCGATCCTCGAACGCCAGGGAACAAGCCGACATTCCCCGCACCGTATGCGCTCGAGAGCAGCCGTTCAGCGGGATCGGCCTGCGGGCAACCTGCTGACGGCGACTCCCAGCAGGCACAGGGCTCCACCGGCAAGCGCCAGGACGGGCGGGGTCTCGGCAAGGAGCGCCCAGGCGAGCAGGATCGAGAGCAGGGGCACGAGGTACGTCGTCGCTGCGAGGCGGCCGGCGCTGGAGCGCGCGAGCGCGTAGGCCCAGGTGGTGAACGCCAGCGCGGTCGGGAGCGCACCGAGGTAGACGAGCCAGGCGATGCTCGCGGACGGCGCCACGTCGAGCTCACCCATGAGCGAGGGTGCGAACGGCACGCAGGCCGTCGTCCCCACCAGGCAGCAGAGGAACGTCGTCTGGAGTGCAGAGACGCGGCCGAGGACGAGCTTCTGCGCGACGACGCCGGCCGCGTAGGCGACAGCGGCGAGCAGGCAGAGCAGCATCCCCGCGCTCGACGAGCCGCTCGCGTCGGCGGTGGCGAGACCGATCACGGCGACTCCGGCGAACGCCACCGCGCAGCCGAGCAGAAGTCGGCGCGGGAAGCCCTCCCCGAGCAGCACGCCGGCGAGCAGCGCGATCAGGATGGGGCCGACGTTCACGAGCATCGCAGCCGTCCCGGCGTCGACCCGCCGCTCGCCCGCGTTCAGCGCCACGTTGTAGACCGCGAACCAGAGGGTGCCGCAAACCACGATCGCGGGGAGATCGCGCGCTCGCGGCAACGCCTCACGGCGCGCGAGCACGATCAGGCCGAGGATCACGCTGCCGATCAGCAGCCGGCCGAACGCCAGCGGGCCGGGGGAGAGGTCCTCACCGGCGGCACGGATGCCGACGAACGCCGATGCCCAGAGCACGACCGTGACGAGCGCCGCCGCCCCGGCGAGGATGGCCGGCCGCCGTCCCCGGTCGCGCTCGCGCGTCCAGCCGAGCCTGGTCGCCTCCTCCGTCGCCACACGATCCATTCTGCGGCCAGATCCTTCGGCGCACGCCGAAGCATCGAACCGGCATGCTGGCTTGGTGACGCCGCAGAGTCAGCTCCCGGCTCACCCCCAACCGGCGGTCGGGCGTCTCCGAACACTGGGGGATGCCGACGTGGCGGCGGTCGCGGCATTGGTTGCCGAGCCGGCGAGGGCGGCGATCCTGGATGCCCTCATGGACGGCCGTGCCCACCGGGCGAGCGAGCTTGCCCGGAGGGCCGGGATCGCGCCGAGCACCGCGAGCGGTCACCTCGCCCGGCTGCTTTCGGGTGGCCTCGTCCTCTGCGACGTTCAGGGTCGCGAACGCTGCTACCGGCTCGCGTCGGCCTCCGTCGCCGAGGCGCTCGAGGCACTTGCCCGTCTGGCGCCGCCGGCGCGGGTCCGGACGTTGCGCGCCGCGAATCGAAGCGACGTCATCCGGACCGCCCGCACCTGTTACGACCACCTCGCGGGACGTCTCGGGGTCGGCCTGACCGAGGCGCTCGTCCAGGAGGGGGCACTGGTCGTTCGCGACGCGTCCTACGAGCTGACCGCAGCCGGCGAGAAGACCCTCGCCCGCCTCGGGGTCGATGTCGGTGCCGCACGTGCCCGCCGGCGCTCATTCGCTCGTGCGTGTCTCGACTGGAGCGAGCGGCGTCCCCATCTGGCCGGGGCTCTGGGCGCCTCCCTGGCCGATGCTCTCCTCGCCGACGGCTGGGTGAAGCGCCGCCCGAACGACCGTGGCCTCTCCGTCACCGGCGAGGGGACGAGCGGGCTGCGACGGCTCGGGGTCGAGCTCTAGGTCTCAGGTCTTAGGTCTTCCCCCGTGGTGCCAAGCCTCGGCGGAGGCTCCCGGACCGGTTCGGGAGAACCTCAGGCTCGCGGGTCTTGGACCTGGACTCGGTCGAGAACGACGACCGGAATCTCCCGGGCGGTTCTCGTCTGATACTCGTCGTAGTCGGGCCACTGCCTGGCCGCGAGCTTCCAGAGGCGCTCGCGCTCGTCGCCCGAGGCGGTTCGGGCGCGCGCGGAGAAGACGTCGTCCTTCACCTGCAGCTCGACCTCGGGGGTCCGGCTCAGGTTCTTGTACCAGCCGGGGTGATCGGGGGCGCCTCCCTTCGAGGCCACGATCACGTAGGCGCCGTCCGCGTCCTCGTAGATCAGCGGCTTGGTGCGCGGTTCACCGGTGTTCCGACCCTTCGTCGTGAGCAGGAGAACCTTCGACCCACGCCGCCAGACATGGCCGACCTCACCGCCGGTCTCGCGGTAGCGCCGGACGTGCTCCTCACCGAAAAGATTCTCCGCTTCGCTCATCTCGCCTCGCCCCCATCCTACGAGTTCAGCGATGGGGGTGGCTGTGCTCGGCGTGAAACGAGCCGGGTCGGCCAATCAACAAGCGGCATGGGATCTTTCGATGCATCGCGCATGCCGCTTTCGGCTCTCGCCCGTCCCCGTCCCCGTCCCCGTCCCCGTCCGCTGATCGCATCCATGATGCTCGCAGTCCGTCGAGCAGCCCGCCGGGCGAGGGCGACGGCAGCGGCGCCGAGTCGTTTGGCGTCCCCTGCATTCCCCGCGAGCCCGCGGACGACGAAGGCCGCGACGAGCGCTGGTCGGACGACCACATCTGGAGCGAACTAGCCGGAGGCGCGTTTCCAGAGGGCATCATCCCCGAGCGGAGTTCGCGTGGCCGTGCCTGCAGCCACCAGCTCGAGGAGGGCTCTTTCGGCCGAGGCTCTGTCCACGGCGTCGTTGCCTCGCGCCAGGAGCGCCGCAACTTCTTGCGTCGTGAGACCGTCCTCGAAGAAGCCGAGCAAGGGCGCAGGATCTTCCGGCGACTCCCGTCGCTCCAGCGTCGCGTCGAGGTTCACGACGAGCACGTCGTAGGCCTCGATCGACTGGAATCCGCCGGCGACGAGCCGCCTCCCCTCCTGCTCGAACACGATTGACGGGGCGGTGAAGCGGACGGGCCCGTCCGTCTGTGCGGTCTTGCCCTGGAGCTCGGCGGCGGAGCCGGCGGCGGTGCGCGCCTCGATCCTGTCCCGCTCGTAGGCATCCGTGACGGCAGGATCGTCGAGCCGGGACACGATCGCCTCAGCGTCGACACCGTCGAGGCCCTCGAGCACCCGAGCGATGTGTTCCTCGTCTTCGAGGAGGATCTCGCTCGTGAAGTTGGCGAGCTGGAGCGCCCGGAACACCCGCCACTCGCTGCCCGCATCGAGCAGCCGCGCTGCCACAGCGGCCCGGCAGGCGCGCGCAGTTGCGCTCACACGCGCCTTCGGCACAGGCGAGAACGGCATCCCGTACCGACGGAAGCGGGTCTGCCCGAGGGCGCTGCGAAGCGGCGTGTACCCGCGCGCCAGGTATTGCTCGGCTGACTCCGTCAACCCGATCAGAACGAGCCGCCAATCGAGTTGGGCTCCGTAGCGCCAATCGAGCACGCGCAAGGCTGGTTCCGCCGAGTACGCCCAGGGGCAGGCCGGGTCGTTGTAGAGCGTCGCCGCGATCACCGGTCGTTGACCGTAACGGCTCAGGGACGGAGCGTGAAGCGGGACCGATGACATGGATTGCTTCGGCGCCTAGGG
>Ga0136617_10002054_pt1 | contig 17977 bp, 9 predicted proteins | sample AntDrymUQ3222106_2_FD_129672 | JGI IMG/M metagenome (GOLD analysis project Ga0136617, IMG submission 129672) | Polar desert sand microbial communities from Dry Valleys, Antarctica - metaG UQ322 (21.06) | ecosystem: Environmental > Terrestrial > Soil > Desert | place: Antarctica: Dry Valley... | reverse complement strand
GCTGTTCGGCAGCCTGCACGCGGAATCGCGGGTGGCCCTGTGCGCGTTCGGCGGCAGCCTGGAGTGCTTCACCGAGCCGACACGCGACGCGGCCGTCCTGATGAAGGCGTTCCAGCGCGCGCTCCGCTTTGGCGTGGAGACGCGGCGCCAGGGCACGCGGCTGTACGCGTCGGTGGCCGACGTCGCCCGGCGCACGGCCGCATCCGGCGGACGCGCCCAGCGCGCAATGATCCTGTTCACGGATGCGCTCGACACCGAAGGCGGGCGCGTCAAGGACGCCGTCGAGGCGGCGACGGCGGCGGACGTGCGCGTCTATGCGGTCAAGGTGAGCCAGGCCTTCCAGGACACCGCCCCCTCACGCCGGCCGTTCTCGCGCGGCGCTCCCAATCGCGCGATGTACGACTACCGGAAGCTCGAGCTCGACGCCCTGCCGGAAGCGACGGGCGGGCGATCGTTCGAGCCGGGGAGCCTCGACGCGGATTCGCTGGCGAAGATCCTCCGCGAGATCGGGTCCGAGATCAGCAACGAGATCGTCGTCGGCTACGAGCCGCAGGGCCCTCCCGCGGGCCGGAAGCGCAAGGTCAAGGTGGAGCTGGCGGACAAGGCCCTGGGCAGGATCCGCGACGGGGAGCGCACGATCGTCCGGTGATCGCGAACGCCCCGTAGCGCGGCAGAGGCGCACTAGAATCGGAGAGATGCTGCTCCGTGTCGTCACCTACAACATCCATCGCGGGCGCGGCCTCGACGGGCGGCTGAAGCCGGGCCGCATCGTCGAGGTCCTGCGCGAGATCGACGCCGACGTGATCGCCCTGCAGGAGGTGGTGTGCGGGACCGATTCCGGCCGCGAGGGCGACCAGGGACGCTTCCTGGCCGAGGAGCTGGGGCTGCATTACCAGCTCGGCGAGAACCGGAAGCTGAACGGCGCGGCCTACGGGAACGTGGCCCTGAGCCGCTTCCCGCTGAAGGTCGTGCTGAACCACGACATCAGCATCGAGGGATACGAGCGGCGGGGCGCGCTGCACACGGATGTCTGCCTGACCGAGGACGAGATCCTCCATATGTTCAACGTGCACCTGGGGACGGCATTCGTCGAGCGGCGCCACCAGGCCCGGCGGCTGAGCGCGCGCAAGACGGGTCTGCTCCACAACGAGGACCTGCGGGGGGCAAAGATCGTCCTCGGCGATTTCAACGAGTGGACGCAGGGGCTCGCCACCGAGATGCTGGGGTCGCACCTGAAGAGCGTCGACATCCGCAAGCACCTGGGCGGCGGCGGCATGAGGACGTTTCCGGCCTTCATGCCGATCCTGCACCTCGACCACATCTACTACGACGGCCCTCTCGAGCTGAAGGCCTTGCGCGTCCACCGAACGCGCAAGGCCATCGTGGCTTCCGACCATCTTCCCCTCGTCGCCGAGTTCGAGCACACGCGCCTGGTCGAAAAGGGCCAGGTGCTCGCCGGCGCGAAGCGCCCGCCCGTCCCCAGTCCCAGCTGACGGCCGCCGATGGTCAAGATCGGCCTCTGCGGAATCACCATCGGCATCGCCGAATACCTCGAGACGAAGCGATTCCGAGCGTTGTTGGGGAACGGAGCCGGCGCCCGACCCGTATAGGGTGTCGCGCGCTCCGGGAGCGGAGGTCGAGTGCATGCGGATCGCCGCCGTCGCCGTGGTCCTGCTGTCCCTGGTCGGTGCCGCCCCGGATACGGCGGCCGCATACGCGCAGACCGCGGCGCCTGCTCCTCCCGCCAACGCGCGCGATGCGTACAACCTCGCCTGCGTTCACGCCCTGGCCGGCAAGAAGGGCGAAGCCGTTGCCGCCCTCGGCCGCGCCGCGGACCTTGGCTTCGCCTACACGTCGACCATGCTGGAGCCCGCGCCGCTGATCGTCGCGCTGCACGGCACCGGCGGGACGGCGGAGGGGTTCGCGCCGTTGTGGCGACGCGTCGCATCGGACCTCGGCGCCGTGCTCGCGGTGCCGCAGGGAATCAATCCCGCCGGCCGCGGGTTCGACTGGGGCGTGGTGGAGCAGGGGAGCCACCTCGTCCTGCGCGCCATCGAAAGGGCGCGCGCGGAAGCGGAGATCGACGAGTCCCGCATCGTTGTCGCCGGCTTCTCGAACGGCGCGTCGCAAGCTTTCATCCAGGCGCTACTGGAACCGGACCGGTTCGCCGGCGTTCTGTCGGTGTCGGGCTTCTACGACGAGCGCGTGGCACCGGTTCGGTCGGGACGACGGCTGCCGCGCTTCGCGATCCTGAACGGCGAGCGGGACGAAGAGGCCGGGAACAACCGGCGCGCGGCCAGGGCGCTGCGCGCGGCGGGCGGGAAGGTGAAGCTCGAGATCTATCCCGGGCTCGGCCACTCGTTCCCGCCCGACCAAGAACGCGAGCTCAGGTCCGCGCTGGAGTTCCTCCTCCGCTCCTGAGGCGTTTGCTCAACGCCCGCTGGGTGACGCCGTGGGTCTCGGGGACCGCGTCTCATCAACGGTCGTGTCCGTCGCGGGCGCAATCGACCCTCCGCCGCGTCGCACGTCGATCTCCGGGTCGAGCGGGTACGTTCCGCCAATGTCGTATTTATAGATCGTCGGCTGCGCGGACGAGTGCACGTCAGCGACGAGCACTGCCTGACCCGGGACCCCGGTGCCGCTCGCGGCAGGCACCGGGTGAGGCTCGGGCCTGGCCATCCCCGGCTGATTCACCAGCAGGGCCGTGTCGGGGTTCGTGGAGACGCGAATGTAAGCCTCGATCGCTTCCCTGCACTTGTTGACGAAGTCCCACTTGATCGTGTCGCCCTGGCAAACCGTCACGCGGTTGGGCTTCGCCCCCATGTTCGCGCACTGCGTGCCCTGGTATGCGTATGTGATCGTCACCCCACGGAAGGGCGGGCTCGGATTGGCACAGAACGGATCCGCCGCCGCCGTCGCCGCAGATGACTCGCCGAGGGATTGCGGCTGCGGTGACGGCGCCGGGTCGACGCACCCGCCGAGGATCGCGAGCCCGGCCGCGGCCACCGACATTCCGAAGGTCCTCTTCATTCTCGTCTCCTTATGTGTGCTCAACGACCGCCACTGGGACTGGGCGAAGGGGCAGGCGACGGCGGCGGCGGAGGCGGGAACCCGCCGCCACCGCGGCGGACGTCGATCTCGGGGTCGGTCTCGATGTCGGGGTCCCCCGTGATGTCGTACTTGTAGATCCGTTCCTCCGCAGTGGCTTTGACGCCGACGGTGACCTTGGCGGAGCCGTTCGCGGGAACCGGGAATGGCACTGGTTGAAGCTCGTTGGGCGTCACCAACGGTTCGCCGTTACGACGCTTCGGATACTTGGGGCGCCGCTTGCCGATCTTCGCGGGCAGACGACGGGCGCATTGATTGTCGAAGATCCAGGTGATCGTTCCCCCCGCGCAGGCGACGACAGGATCGGGAGATACATCGCTTACGTCGCATCGCCCAGCGCCCCGCGGATGGTCGGAGTTCGGCGCGAACGTGATGGTCGCGGTCGCGTTACAAGGCCCTAAACCGGCACTCGCGGAGGGCGTGGTCGTAGTCGGGGGCTGGGCGTCGGAATTGGACACGGCCGCGCCGAGTACCAAGACGAGCACGCGAGTGATGGTCGTCAAAGGTGCGCTCACCGCCGCCCACCCGGATTCGGGGTTGGGGCAACCGAGGGCTCCATCACGCAATCCGGTGGCGAATTCGGCGAGGTGCACCGTATGCCGGGTCCTCGCCGCACGTCTATCTCGGGGTCGGTATCGACGGTGCCATCGATGTCGTACTTGTATCGTCCGTCGAGGGCATTGGGCCGGACCGGCATCCGTGGAATGTCCGCTGTGCCGCCATTCTCCGCCACGTACTCGGGGGAGTGCTTGAAATCATCCTTCGTCGTAAAGGGCTCGCCATTGTCGTGCTCGGGGTAAACCGACTTCCGATCCTTGATCTTCAACTTTAGCCGGCGGTCGCAATGGTTGACGAAATGCCAGGCGATCGTCGCGGTTTCCGCGCAAACGGGGACGGGGTCAGGACTGACGGTAGCGACGTCGCACCGCTTGTCCGCGCGCGCTTGGTTAATCCGATAAGTGACTCTGACGACAGGATGCGGATCGCAGGGGGGAGGATCGTCCTGGGCGGTTATCTCCGTGACGATGTTCACCGCCGGATCGGAGAGCGCTACACCACTACTCGCACCGAGAAGAGCGGTGCACAGCAAGACACCACTGCCAACCATCCGCATATCGCAACCTCCAGATATCAATCGGCCGTTTTCAAAAGCTTCTGGAACTCCGCCCGCTTCCGAAGCGGGGCGAAGTCGTCGTCGCCTTCGATGAACTTCGCGCTGTAGCCTTGCCGAATCGCCTTGTCGAGCGTGAGGATCGCCTCGTCGAGCCGGCCGGCAAGCGTCAACACCACCGCCTGACGGTAGGTCACCTCCGGGTTGCCGGGGCTCGCCGCCTCCGCATTCGCGGAGAGCCGCGCGGCTTCGTCGTGGCGGCCGAGCTTGGCTTCGTAGACGGCCAGCCGCGCGATGTTCAGCGCGTCGCGCGGGTTCGTGCGGAGCTGATCGCGGGTGATCTCGGCTGCGCTGCGGTACGCCTTCTGCGCCCTGGCCTTGTCGCCCATCCGGGTGTAGATGTCGCCGAGGTTGCGGTGCTTGAGCGGAGACCCGGGTTCCAGCGACAGGGCCTGCTCGAATGCGCGCGCCGCTTCCGGGAAACGCTGCTCCTCGTAGTAGAGGGTGCCCAGGTTCGAATGGGCGCGTGCATCCCCGAGCTCGATCGCGCGCAGGTACTGCTCCTTCGCGCGAGTGCGATCGCCGAGTGCGTGGTAGCAGGTGCCGAGCATCTGGAATCCCCATCCGCTGTCCGGCTGCAGTTGGGTGACACGAAGATACGCCTGGGCCGCCTCCGCGTACCGGCCCGCGTCGTAGAAGGCACCGCCGAGCGAGAGGTGGTGCCGCCAGTACTGGGGACGCAGGGAAATGGCGGTGCGGATGGCGGCGATCCCTTCTTCCACCTTCCCACTCGAGGCCAGGAGCCGGCCGAGGAGCGCCTGCGCCTCGTCATTGCGGGGTTGAAGGGCAAGCACCCGGCGCACCTCGGCGATTGCTTCTGCGACTCGGCCCGTGCCCTCCTGGAGGAGGGCCAGCGTGTAGCGGACGCTCGCGTCCCCGGGGTCCAGGAGCACGGCGTCCATGGTCGACTGCAGCGCCGTCGCCGACCACGTCCTGTCGTTGGTCTCCAGATACTTTCGCCAGCTGGCTTCGCCAAGCCCGGCGCGCGCGCGAGCGAACCTGGCGTCACGGCGGATGGCGCTTTCGAAGAGGGCGATGCTCCGGTCGATATTGCCCTTGACGTCGGACCGCTCCAGGAATGCGCGCCCTTGCAGGTACTCGGCGAGGGCCTCGGTGTTTTCCGTCGGCGGCACGAGCGTCGCAACGAATCCTTCAGGAACGGCGTCACCGAGGCCGTCGAGCACGTCGGCGACGGCGCGGTTCTGCAGGGAGAACAGGTCACCCACCGACCCCTCGAAGCCTCCCGCCCAACCAACCGACGCCGAACCGGGGCGCGAGACGGTGAGGTTGACGCGCAGCTTTTCGCCCGATCTCTGGACCGTGCCGTCGACCACCCGCGTCGCTCCCAGCCGCCGGGCGAGCGCATCGACGGTCTCGGCGTCGGGAGCGTCCGCTGCCATCGCGTCGCGGCTGGCGACCGTGATGCCTGGCACCTTTGCCAGCGCCGTCGTCAGCGACTCGGCCACCCCCGAAGCCACCGATTGCTCCACCGGATCCTCGGTCGCGGCATGCAACCGCCGGACGGCGATGACTTGCGTGCCGGGAGCCGCGGGGCGCGGGAGAACGGCCTGTTCACGGCGCAAAGCAACGGTCACCGCCGCGATCGCCGCCACCACCGCGAGCCCCGCGACGATCGTGCGGCGACGCGATGGAGCAGGCTGCGGCGGAGCCGGAAGCGCCAATCGTCCGGATTGCGTCGACGGATCGGTGATCGAGGCGGCCACGCGATCGAACTCCGCCGCCAGCTCGAGTGCCGAGGATTGGCGATCGGCGGGGTCACGCGCGATGGCTCGATACACGACTTCGTCCAGCGCCACCGGCACGTCCGCTCCTGACGAACGCGGGCGTGGAGTCGGCGCGCTGAGGATCGCCGTGGTCAGCGGTATTCCGTTCGCCGCCTCGAAAGGGCGCTTCCCGGTCAAAAGCTCGAACAGGGTCACGCCCAGGCTGTAGATGTCGCCGCGCGCACCCGCAGGCTCTCCGCGCAGTACCTCGGGTGGGATGTAGGGAGGCGTCCCCACCACCCGGCCGTCGAAGGTGAGCGATGCCGACGCGCTCAAAGCCACGCTGTCGGCCTCCGCGTCGTACAGGCGAGCCAGCCCGAAATCCAGGATCTTGGCCTCGCCCTGCGGCGTGATCATGATGTTCGCGGGCTTGAGGTCGCGGTGGATGACGCCCATGCCGTGCGCGTGGGCCAGGGCGTGGGAGAGCTGCAGCCCGAGGTCGAGCACTTGCATGCTTGGCAAGGGCCCGGTGCGCACGCGGGCCGCGAGCGTCGTCCCGCGGACATGCTCCATGACGATATGGATCTCGTCCTCGGCCTCGATCACGTCATACACCGCGGCGATGCGCGGATGATTCAGGCGGGCGGCGGCACGCGCTTCACGCAGGACGCGCGACCGTCGCGCATCTCCCGCCGTCCCGCGCGGAGCGGAGACGGTCTTGAGCGCGACACGGCGATGGAGGCGGGTGTCTTCGGCAAGGAAAACGGCTCCGTTGGCTCCGGCACCGAGATGTTCGAGAACCCGGTAGGGCCCCACGGAGACAGCGGGCATCGACGACACCGCCTGTGGTCAGAAAGCCGGCCCACACTAGCACGACCCCCAACTACGTCAAGGGGATGCGGTGTTTACCGGCGGGGCGGTCAGCGCGTCTTGCGGCGGCGCAGGTCGGTGACGATCTTCCAGGCCACGACGGAGACGGCGAGACCGACGGCGGCGATCGCCACGGTTTCGGGGTGGATGTGCAGCGTGGCGTGCGCGTGAGCGAGGGCCGTCGTGATCATTGATGTCCTCCTGGGACCTGCCGACTACAATGAAGATATGGCAACTGGTCCCGCTCCCGCAAGTGTGCCTCTCCGCGAAGCGCGCGAAGCGCTGGCGGCGGTGGAGGAGGTCCTTGCCGGATCGCCAGGAATGCTGGTCGCCTTCTCGGGTGGCGTGGATTCGGCAGTGCTCACCTCGGTGGCCCATCGCACGCTCGGGAGCCGCGTGGCCGCCTTCACCGCGGACTCGCCGTCGATGCCGCGCCGCGAGCTGCGGCGCGCGATAGCGTTCGCGGCCGGGATCGGGGTCATGCACGTCGTCCGTCAGACGTCCGAGATGGCGCTCGACGCCTATCGCGAGAACGACCGCAATCGCTGCTACTGGTGCAAGCACACGCTGTTCGACGTCTGCGCGAAGGTCGCGGGTGAGCTCGGCTTTACCCAGGTCGCGTACGGCTACACGGCCGACGACGTGGGCGAGCATCGCCCGGGGCACCGCGCGGCCACGGAGTTCGGCGTGCGCTCGCCGCTGCTCGAGGCGGGGCTGGGCAAGGCGGAGATCCGCGCCATAGCGCAAGCACTGAACCTGGAGGTCTGGGACAAGCCGGCCGCGCCTTGTCTCTCTTCGCGCATTCCCTACGGCTCCGACGTTTCGGTCGAAAAGCTCGCGCGCATCGAGGCCGTCGAGGACCTGCTCGACGAGATGGGATTCCGGCTATTCCGCGCCCGCTTCGATGGCAAGGAGATGCGCATCGAGGTGGGCCTCGACGAGATCGACCGCGCTGCGTCGGCCGCGGTGCGGTCGCGCCTCCTCTCCCGCGCTGCGGAGATCGGCGTTCCGCTGTTGACCCTCGACCTCGAAGGCTTTCGTTCCGGCAAGCTGAATGACGCGCCGAAGTGAATCCGGCGAACCTCGCAACCCTGGCCTGACTCTCCGAGAGCTGCTGGATCGTGTCGCCCGCGGCGAGCTGCCGCCGGGTGAGGCGGAAGAGTTCCTGTCCGGATACGGGTTCGTCGCCCTCGGCCATCAGCGGTTCGACACCCACCGCGAGACTCGCACCGCGGCGCCCGAGGTCGTCCTCGGGCTGACCAAGACCGTTGCGCAGCTGACGGAGATCGTCGCGCACTTCGCCGGCGCCGGGCTTCCGCTGCTGCTCACCCGCGTGGATGCGGACAAGGCGGATGCGCTGGGCCGCGCGTTTCCCGATCTCGCCTACCTGCCCGAGGCGCGGGTGATGCGGCTCGGCCGTTCGTCGCGGGTAGTGCGCGGCACGGTGGCCGTGGTGACCGCGGGCTCGTCCGATCAGCCGGTCGCGGAGGAAGCGGTGGCGACCCTCGACTTTTTCAACGTGTCGACCACGCGAGCCTACGACTGCGGCGTGGCCGGGTTGCACCGTCTGTTTGCCCAGGGAGAGTCGATCCTCGCCGCGGACGTGATCATCGCGGTGGCGGGGATGGAGGGCGCGCTGGCTTCGGTGGTGGCGGGCCTTTTCCCCCGACCGGTGGTGGCGGTGCCGACGAGCGTCGGCTACGGCGCCAGCTTCTCTGGGCTGGCCGCTTTGCTGGCGATGATGAACTCGTGCGCGCCGGGGGTCACGGTCGTGAACATCGACAACGGGTTCGGGGCCGCGGTGGCGGCAGCGGCGATGCTGAGGGTGGGCGCGCGCGGCTAGCCGACTGTTCGCCGTGTTACCACAATTTGATTGACACCGGGGTCGCGCACGTATAACTTCCGCCTTTCGACGGGGGACCGTTCCGGGGCAAGCTTTCGCCCTTCCGGGGCTCTGGCAGAGAGGGTGTAGGGCTTGCGACTGATAGTAGCTGCGGTCGCCGCCATCGTTCTGGGCTCCGCCGTCCCCTCCGCCGCGCAGGCACCCCTCCGGAAGATCGGCGAGATGGAGGTGGCGGTCCTCGGTCTCTCCGCCACCGTCGACCCCATCAATCCCGTCGTCCCCAAGAACACGGCTTCCGCGGTCCGCATCGTGGTCAGGGCGGGCGCGCTCGAGCTGACCGTCGCCGATGTCGCCCGGCTGGTGGGTGGCGCGTTCGAGGTCCAGGGTGAGCTTTCGGGTCCCGGTCTCAATGGTGCGGTGACGCTTCCCCAGCGGGCGCCGGGCGACCCAACCCCCTCTGACCCCCTGCTGCTCGCCCTGCCGGCCCTCGCGGTGGCAGGGGACTACGAGCTCACCAACGTGCGCCTGGTCGCGGACAGCCGCCCCGTGCTGGACGTGCAGCCGCAGCGGATCCACCTCTCTGTCATCGACCAGATGCTGGTCACGTCAGTGAAGACGCGGCCCCTCACTCTCGACGAGATCCGCGCCAAGGGGATCGTCCTCGATGGCGACGACTATCTCGGCTTCGACTTCACCATCGGGCTGATGGTGGGGTCGACGCCGATCACGATGAATTTTCCGGCGGTGTTCGATCGCAACGGCGTTCCCATACCGTCCGCCCTATCCCCACCACTGCCCCCCGTTCGCGCCGGGGTTCCCGTCCCCACCATCGTCCCCGCGCTGCTGGAGATTGAAACCGGTGACGATGGAAATGGGCCTCGGGAGCGCGTGTCCCTGACCCTGCCCAACGGGGGCGGCGCTTTCCGCATCCCCAGCGTCCTCGTCATCCCCGGAAACGTCGGTTATCTGAAGCAGTTCTTCTCCGCCCAGCTCTTCGTCGCCAACGGCGCGCCCGTGGGCTCGGGGCTGGTGCTCTCCGGCGTGACGGCGACGGTGACGCTGCCCCCCGCCGAGAACGGAATTCCCGCCCCCCTGGCCCTGCCCGAGGTCCGGCGTAACGGAGTCCCCATCGAGCACGACGACACGATGCCGGTGCGCGCGACCGGCCCCGACGGCGTACCCGCCACGGGCGACGACGTCGAGACGCTGGGTCCGGCGGAGCAAGGGGAAACCGAGTTCCTCATCCGCGGCGAGCGCGAGGGCTTCCACCGCATCGATTTCGATCTGCGGGCCACGCTGGCGGGCCTGCCCGTCGGCCCCGTGACCCTGACCGGCAAGGCGAGCGGGGGCGTCCTGGTGCGGAACCCTTACTTCGACATCACCTTCACGCTGCCCTCGGTGGTGCGCGCGCGCGAGCGGTTCAAGGTGATCATGACCGTCACCAACATCGGCCAGGGCATCGCCAACGACGTGAAGGTCCAGTTCAACGCCGCCGCGATGAGCGGAGCGCGCCTGATCCCCGGGCAGGAACAGGACGAGACGATCGACACCCTCGTTCCGGGCGATGCCCGGAACGTCGAATTCACCTTCGAAAGCGACGTCACCGGCCAGGTGGTCGCAAGCTACCTCGACTTCGAAGGGACGGGCGGCGGCGGCACCCTGAATTTCGCCCTCGGAGTGGGCGAGCGCGGCGTCCCCCTGTCACCCGACACCCTCGTGCTGCCCGTTGCTGTCGGCGGATTACCCCCCAGCGTCGTCGATGCCGCCATGCGCGTCCTGGGGCAGGCGTGGAGCGTCGCCAATGCGCCGTACGGCACGCTTCCGCGCGGCGTCATCCGGACCGACAAGTCGGTCGTGATGCACAAGGCGCTCGCCCTCGCTGAAGCCGGGCTGCGCATGACGCTCGGCCAGACGGAAGCGGCCGCGGTCCGCGACCTCGCGTTCGACTTCTTCGCGGTGATCCCCCTCGACCCGGGTCTGGACCAGCTCGTCCGGCAGACCGACGCCGGCCGCGAATTGGCCCGCGCGGTGGGGGCCGTCCTCGCCGCCCCGGTCGGAACCGCGGGCCTGATCGCATACGAAGAAGACGCGGCGGAGATCGCTGCTTCCGGTCCGGACTTCCTGTCCCTGGCCGTGACCGGCGGCACCGTGCTCGACGTGGTGCTCAGCGACGCCACGGGCCGCCGGACCATCCTCTCCCGGGGCGCTGCCTTGACCGCCACCGAAGTGCCGGGGGCGGTTCTTCTTCCCATCGCGTCCGCGGGCACGGACGAGGGCGTGCTCGGTCTCATCGCGGGGCCGGCGTCGTCGCCGTATGCGGTGGACATCGCCGCCTCCAGCACCACCTCCGCCGCGGCGTCCGTCACGTTCCCGCGGGGCGACGGCTCCTTCTCTCGCGCGATCGTGCCGGGCATGAGCGTCGGGGGCGGAGCCCGGGCACGCGTCGTGGTCGATCTCGCGCGGCCGGACTCCGTGGTCGTGCAGCACGACGCCGACGGCGACGGGACGTTCGAATCCACGACCAACGAGCCGACGTCGCGCCTGGTGTCTCACGGGCCGCGGCTCGTGTCCGCCAACGTGATCGGCCCCGAGACCCTCGCCGGCGCCGCGCCGTTCGGCGTGCAGACGGCAATCCTCTTCGATCGCGTCGTGGGCGCGGGATCCGCGGCGGTCCTGACCAGCTATTCCGTGCCCGGCAACCGCATCGTCGCCGCCCGCCGCCAGTTGTCCGGACGCCTCGTCTTCGCGCAGCTCGAGCAGCCGGAGGGCCGGTTCCTGCCCACGACGTTCTCCACCTCCGGTGTGGCCGACGCCAGAGGCGCTGTGGGTCCGGGCGCGCAGGTCGCTCTCGGCGTGCGCGTGGCCGACGTGGGCGCGGTGGTCACCGGGCGCGTCATCTCCGCCGACGGAACCGTGGTCGCGGGGACGAGGGTGACGTACGTGAACCAGACGGACACCTCATGCCTGGGCGTATACCACGCCGGCATTGCCGCCACCACGACCGATGCCGGCGGCCGCTACGAGTTCCGCTACGTTCGCCAGGACAACTGCGGCGCCCCCTTCGCGATGGCGACGCTCGATCCGCAATCGCGCGCCCTTCGCGAGCTCTCCCACTTCGTCCGCACCGACGGGGAGCACCTCGTCCTCGACCTCGTCCTCTTCGCGCGCGGCTCGGTGGCGGGAACCGTTCGCGACCTTGCGGGGGCACCGTTCCCCGGCGCAAAGGTGACCGTCGTCAGCGTCACCGATCCCCAGGTCGGCGGAGCGACGACCGCCGACGGCGCCGGCCGGTACCTCGTTCCCGGCATCACCGTCGGGGCCGTCTCCGTTCGCGCAGCGGGGGGCAACGGCCTGGGCCGGGCCGCGGGCCACATCCCCGCCGCGGGACAGACGGCGACCGTCGACGTCACCCTCGACGGGGGCTCGGTCAAGGTCGCGGGGACGCTCCGTCAGCTCGACCAGGGCACCACGATCACCTTGCCGGGCGTGCAGGTCGTGTACCTGCTCGGGAGCACGCCGTTCGGCGTGACCCAGACCGACGCCGACGGCCGCTACTCGTTCGCGGGCATGCCCATCGGCGCGTTCAAGGTCCAGGCGACAGTGAACGGAATCATCGGCACCGCCGGAGGTACGGCGGCTGCCAACGACGATCTCACCGGCTTCGACATCCTGATCACCGTGCCTCCCCCCCAGAGCTGGGGAACGGTGGCGGGCACGGTCCGCATGCTGGACGGCACACCCGCGGAGGGAGTGATCGCTTCCGTCGGCGAGCGCGGGGCGCTCACCGGGAGCGACGGTCGATTCACCATCGCGGGGGTGGCCCTCCGCTCGGGGCAGACCGTGTGGGCTCGGAGCCGCGATGGTCTCCGGCACGGCACCGCCAGCGTCTCGTTGTTCACGGGCGGGCAGGTCGTGGACACCGTGATCACGCTCTCCGGCCTGGCCCACGCCGAGTTCACCGTGCTCGACGCCCTGGGCGCTCCGGCGGCCGACGTCGACGTGCGCGTGTTCGACGGCTGCGTCGATCCGTGCGGGTGCACGGTCAGGAAGACGAACGCCCAGGGACGGGTGAGGTTCGAGAATAGACCCGTCGGGACCATCTCCGTCAAGGCCATCGCCGGCATTCCCGTCGAAACCGTCGACGGCGCCGCCACGCCCGCCGCCGACGGCCTCACCGGCTTCGCCACCCTGCGCCTCCTGGGCAGCGGCGCCGTCACTGGCACCGTGCTCGATCACGAAGGGCGTCCTGCTCTCGGGGCGGACGCGACGCTGAGCTCCCGCGTCTTCGTGAACGACGGCGTGACCACCTGTGGCATGGTGCCGCAGGTCTCCCACCGCACCCGCTCCGACGTGACGGGCCGATTCCGATTCAACGGAGTCGCCGCGGGTGGCATCTCCCTGACCGCCTCGCATCCGTTCTATCCCTCGCCGGTCGGCCCGACGGCAACGCTCGCCAACGGGAGCACCCTGGACTTCACCCTGCAGCTCGTCAGCACCACGGCCGGCAAGGTGACGGGGACGGTTTACCTGCCGGACGGTGTCACTGCCGCGGCGCCGGGCGTCGAGATCACGGCCGTGGGCCCACTGCCCGAGATCAAGGCGCGCACGGTCGCGGGCGGTACGTACGAGTTCGCGGCGATCCTTCCCGAGGGCCAGTACGTGTTCACCGTGCGTGACCCGCTTACGGGCGGGCTCGCCCAGGAGCGCCTCTTCCTGCGGCGCGACCTGCCGGTCACTCATGACTTCCGCTTGAAGGGCAAGGGGACGGTACGCGTCCTCGTGGTCGACGGCAATGACGTTCCCGTCCAGTCCGCGCTGGTGCGTGTCGCGGAGACCGATTTCCCGGCGCGGACTTACGAGGCTGTCCTGGACGCGTCGAGCCAGGGCGTCGCGGTCTTTCCCAGCGTGTTCGAGGGCCCGCTCACCATCCAGGTCCAGGACTCTGTCGGCCGCGGCGGCCGGCAGTCGTCGCTGCTCCCCGCGCCGGGGGACACCATCCAGGTCACGGTGAGGCTGACCGTGACCGGCAACGTCACCGGCCGCTTCCTGATGCCCGACGGCACCACGCCAATCCCCAACGGCGACGTGCGCCTGATCGCCGCCGGACGGGCCATCGGCCGCGCCACCAGCAACGCGACAGGCGGCTTCTCGTTCGACTACGTGCCCGCGGGCAACCTGCGGTTGGAGGCACAGGACCCGCTCACCGCCCGCACCGGATTCGCGGTCGGCGTCCTCGCCGCGCAAGACGAGACGGCGACGCTCGACGTCATGGCGCAGGCCCTGGGCTCGGTCGAGGGTGTGGTCTCCGGCAGCTCGGGCGTCGTTCCGGCGGCGGAGGTCGACGTGATCTCGGGGTCGTACAAGGCGACCACCGTCTCCGATTCGTCCGGTCGCTACGTCGTCACCGGAGTGCCCGAGGGAAGCGTGACGGTGGCGGCCAGCCTCCCCGGCGGCTTGCTCAAGGGGACGGCGTCCGCGGTGCTCGCCGGCGAGGGAACCTTGCTCACCCTCCACGTCGCGCTGCGCCCGTCGGGCGTGGTGACGGGCCAGGTGAAGGAGGCGATCGGCGACGACGGGCGGCTCTCGATCGTAACGGTGACGGTGGGCGGGGTAGGCGGCGGCACCGAATCGCGCGTCACCGATGCGGAGGGGCGATTCCGGTTCGAGCGGGTGCCGGCGGGGCTCGCGCGGCTTTCCGTCACCGTCGCGGGCAGCATCGACACCGCCGTGGCCTCGGCCGAGGTTCCTGCGGCGGCCAGCGTGGAAGTGCCGATGCGCCTCAACGGCGTGGGCGCCATCCGCGGCGAGGCGCGCGATTCGTCGGGCGCCCTGACCGCAGGCTACGTGCTCATCAAGGGCAGCGGCGCCTTCCCGTGGCAGACGGCGGCAGTGGTCAACGCCGACGGCGGCTTCTTCTTCCCCGAGCTGTTGGCGGGCCCGTTCACGGCCACGCTCTCGCAGTCCGGTGCGGTGACGCTTTACGGGAGCACCGCCGGCGATCTGCCGCCGGGCGCCACCGTCGACATCGACGTCCAGCTCCAGCACTCGGGGACGGTGACCGGCCTCTTGATGCGCGCGGACGGGACGACGCCCGCGTACGGAGCGCTGGTCACCGTCACGTCGACGCGCGGGACGACGACGGTGCAGGCCCAGAGCGACGGCCGCTTCACCGTGGCGGGCATCCCCCTCGGCGCTGTCGGCGTTCGTATCAACGACCCGCTCACTGCGGGCCTCGGGATCGTCACCGGGCGCACGCTGGACACGAACGGACAGGTGCTGGACCTCGGGGAGATCGTCCTCGACGACACCGCGGTCCAGGTGACCGTCGTCGATCCCTCGACGGGCGCCACCGGCGTGGCGGTGAATGCGCCCGTGCGCGTCACTTTCTCCGATCCGTTGGTGAGCGCGGGCGGGGTCTACGTCGCCAATGGTACGGCGTCGGTGTTCGCGGCGTCGTCGCTGTCCGCGGACGGCCGGAGCGTCACCCTGACGCCGACCTACGGCTGGCCGGACGCCCGCGAGCTCACCATCGTGGCCAACACGCAGGTCACGGACGTTTTTGGACGCCGTCTGCAACAGGCCTACACGAGCACGTTCCGGACCGTGGACCTCTCGCCGCCAGCGGTGACCGCCATCAGCCCGGCCCGATTCGCGATCCAGGTGGCCGCAGATGCTTTGGTGACCGCGACCTTCGACGAGCCGCTGTCGCCGACGAATCTTTCCGAGCTCGTGCGTCTGACCGGACCGGGCGGCGCGGCGATCGGCACTGCGGTCCTCGGTGCCGATGGCCTGTCGGTGACGTTCACGCCCCACGCGCCGCTCCTACTGAACTCCGCCTACAGCGTGACCGTGAACGGCGCGGTGGACCTGAGCGGGAACCAGCAGACGACGGCGTACACCGCGACCTTCAAGACGCTCGACACCCTGCCGCCGGCCCTGGCCCTCGCCTCGCCGGCCGCGGAGACGTGGACGAAGGTGGTGCGTCCCAATGTCTTCGTCGCTTTGTCCGACGCGCTCAGCGGGATCGACGTGGGGTCGTCGACCCTGGTCCTCGATGGCGTGCCCGTGTCGGCGCCCGCGCGGTCGGCGAGCTCGGTGTCCTTCGTTTCCGTTGCTGACCTCGCCGACGGTTGGCATCTGGTGGACGCCACGGTCCGCGACAACGGCGGCAACCTTGCGTCCCTCACCGGGGCCCGCTTCGGCGTGGACGTCACGGCGCCCGCCCCGGCCACGGTGAGCGGGCTGGTTGCGGATCAGGCCGTCGCGGGTGTGGTGACCATCGGCGGTGACTCCAGCGACGCGACGTCGGGCGTGGACAAGATCGAGCTGCTCCGCGACGGCGCCCTCTTCCTCACCATCACCGCGCCGGCGGTGAGCGCGCCGGTGAACACGGCGACGTTCACCGAAGGGCCCCACACCATCAGCGCACGCGCCGTGGACCGGGCCGGCAACCGGGGACCCGAGGGCGCCCCGGTGCCGATCGTGGTGGACAACCATCCGATGACCCTCGTCATCACAGCGCCCACGGCGAACACCCGCGTGCACAGCGCCGTGACCGTGAAGGCGACGGTCTCGGAGCCGGCGCAACGGCTGGAGTTCACGGTTGCAGGGGTGACGGTCACCGATGTCACCGCGCCCTTCGAGGCGGTAGTGGATGTGAGCGGGCTCGCCGAAGGGCCGGGCCTCATCACCGTTCGCGCATTCGGCGCCGCGGCCGAGGATGTGTCGGCCGCGGTCACCGTCCTCGCGGACCACACGCCGCCGTCGCCTCCGGACGCAGCGCGGATCGAGGCCGAGGTACAGGACGCCGAGTACGCGCTGGTCCTCGGCTTGCCCGGGGCGGTCGCGGCGAAGGCGGTCGTAAAGGCCGTGCCGCCGATCGCGGGCAACCAGGCCTCGGCCACCGCGGCCGCGGACGGGTCCTTTGCGCTCCGCGTGCGCGCGGTCGAGGGCGATTTGCTGGCGCTGACCGCGACGGACGACGTCGGGAACGAGAGCCCGGCCACGAACGTGACGGTGGCGCGGAAGCGGGCCGAGGATGGCGTCCCGCTGGCGGGCATGCGCCTGTGGCTGAAGCCGGAGGTCGGGATCGTCGCTGACGGGGCGGGGCGAGTGTCGCGCTGGGAGGACCAGAGCAGCCATGACAACCACCTCGTCCAGAGCACCGCGACCTCTCAGCCGGTGTTCGTTGCCGACGCGGGCAATGGCCGGCCGGCGGTGCGTTTCGACGGAGCGAACGATTGGCTGCAGTTCACGGATCGGATGACCACCGTGCGGACGGTGTTCTGGGTCGTGAGGGAGGCGGCGGGAACTCCCAACGGATATCGATACCTGCTGGGCGACGGCACGGAGTACCACTTCCACAGCGGAGACGCACACCAGATCTGGGGCTCGAGTTTCACCAGCCCGCATATCTGGAATGGGCAGACGTTCGTCAACGGCGCGGAGGTGGACGGCCGGCTCACGAACCGGCCCACTTCGCTGTCCATCGTTTCGCTCGTTACCGCCGGGCCGGTCACCGCCTCCAGCCTGGCCAGTGATCGCTCCCTGGGCCGCCATTGGTGGGGCGATGTGGCGGAGCTGATCGTGTACGACGTACCCCTGTCGGGGACGGACCGCAAGGCCGTGGAGGACCACCTCGCGCTGAAGCACGGCCTGTACGTCCCGACCGTAGCTACCCCGATCATCGTGCCCAACGGAGGGACTTTCGAGGGATCGACCACCGTCGCCCTCTCCACCACGACTGCGGGCGCCACCATTCGCTACACGTTGAACGGCGGCGAAGTCACCAGTACATCGCCGGTCTACACCGAGCCGTTCCTCATCAGCGAGAGCGTGACCGTCAAGGCCCAGGCCTTCCGTGACGGCCTGCCGGACAGCGGGACCGCGACTGCCTCGTTCCTACGTGTCGACGATCCGTCTTCACCGGCGCGGATCCCGGGTCTGCGGCTCTGGGTGCGTGCGGACGCGGGGGTGAGCGCGGAGCCGACGGGGCAGGTGAACGCCTGGCGAGACCAATCCGGACTCCGAAACGATCTCGTTCAATCGGCATCATTCAACCGACCCCTTCTCGTGGGGGGCGGAGCCAGCGGCCTGCCGGTGGTGCGCTTCGACGGCTCGAGTGATTGGCTTCAGTTTACTTCGCCGATCAGTACGTTGCGGACCGTGTTCATGGTGGTCCGACAGGACGTGTCGGCCACGGCGGGCTATCGCACCCTGCTTGGCGACGCGACCACGTATCCGTTCCTGCCTGGAGACGCG
>Ga0136617_10002053_pt1 | contig 17978 bp, 14 predicted proteins | sample AntDrymUQ3222106_2_FD_129672 | JGI IMG/M metagenome (GOLD analysis project Ga0136617, IMG submission 129672) | Polar desert sand microbial communities from Dry Valleys, Antarctica - metaG UQ322 (21.06) | ecosystem: Environmental > Terrestrial > Soil > Desert | place: Antarctica: Dry Valley... | reverse complement strand
TTTGCCGGACGCATCTATCACCGCAACATCGCCGATCACTCCGTTCGGAGTAATGCCGGCATCCGTTGCCTGCGCCCCACCCGTCTGGGTTTGCGTGGCGCCCGCCGCCGTTTGCCCGAACGCACTCTCAGTTAGGACGAGCGCTACAATTAACGTGGAAAGAACAAAGTATTTTTTCATTGATAGTTCCTCGACAAGTAATGCCAGCACACCGCAGGTTATTTGTGTAGCAAAAGTCTGTTAGCAGGGAGCACCGCAAAAATGCGATATATGACGTTTCGCTTTCAAGTATCAGGAACAACTTCAGACCGCGCAAACACACCGGATACTGATTTTGTAAATCAGTATGCACGCGAGACAAGAAGTTTTTGAAGCATGTCGCCGCCCGTCTTCTGCGTGAAAAACACCGCTCACCGACACCGCAGGGGAAAGCCTCACTAGAAAGTCGGAGCATTCCGTCACAACTAACCTTAAAGACGCATATCAGGCCGGTATGGTTACACGAATCTGCCACCGCACCTAGCCACGGAAGCGCGGGCGCACAACTAAAAAACTCCGCACCTCCTCGCTTAACAAACTGACTACCTACCTTTCGCGCCATCCTTAAGGGCTTTTTCGATAATGCTCTTAACGCCTTCGTATGATCTGTCTTCGATTCGCCGGCCGTTGACGAAAAGGGTCGGTGTCGAGTTCACTCCGAATCGGGTGCCGTCCTGCAAATCACGCTGCACCTTCTCGGCGTACTTGCCGGAATCAAGGGCCGCGTCGAACTTTCGGCGATCAAGGCCGACGCGCGTCGCGTATTCTTTGAGGTTCGCGGAGTCGAGCGCCGATTGATTGCCAAAAAGAAGCGAAACATATTCCCAAAACTTCCCTTGCTCGCGTGCGGCCTCGGCGGCCTCGGCGGCCTTGAAGGCGTTGACGTGTTGCCTGAGCGGAAAATCACGCACGACTAACTGCACGCGGTCGCCGTACTCCTTAGCGAGCCGCTCGATGACGGGCTGCGTCTGCGCGCAGGCCGGGCACTGGTAGTCGGTAAACTCGATGATCGTCACCTTCGCCGCCGCGTTACCCTTCGTCGGCTGGTCGTCAACGGGAATGTCATAAACGGGCGGCTCGGGCGCGACGAGGAAAGTTTGAACCGAAGCCGCTTTACGCAGACGCTCGGCGTATGCAACAACTGCCTTCTCGTTTTCCTGCCCCTGTAGATACTGCATGACCTGCGCTTTGACCTGTGCGAAATCAGCGCCGATGCGCTCCTTGTTGCTGTTGTAAAAAGCCTGCGCGTCCGCCTCCGAGACCTTCAACACTTTTGCTCGGACTTCAGACTCAAACAGCGTCTGCGTTGTCGTCTGGCGTTTCTGCGCTTCCTGTTCGAGAAGTGTGTTGTTGATTTTGGCGTCGAGCGCCTGCATGCGGCTGCGGTAAAGCGTGTCGCGTGCGTTGAAGATAAGCGGGCGGAGATTGTCCTCGACATCGCCGGAAGTAATCTGTTGATTGTTTACGGTGGCGAAGACGCGCGCCCGCTCGGCAGTTGTCGCCGGCGGAGTGAATTTTCCAGTCGGCATCTTCACTGGCGACACGGCGCGCAGACGGTCGGCGAAAGCCTTCGACCCCTCCTGCTGCCGCTGCTCGCGCAGGTGGGCGATGATTTCCTCTTTAACTTCCTTGAACTCACCTTGTATCTGCGCTCTGTTCGCGTCGTAGAAGGCTTGGGCTTCCGCGTCGGTCGGCTGCGTCACTTTCGCGTTAACTTCCTCGTCGAGCAGTTTTATTGTCGTGACGCCGCGCTTTTTCGCTTCGGCGTCGAACAGTTTCGCGTGAACCTGCCGTTCGAGTTCGCGCTGTCGCGCTGCGATCACTTCGGCTTCGGCCTTGCGTCTTTGATTTTCCAGTTGTCCGTCCGGCGTATCAATGTCCCGAAGCCCAAGCTTGACCCCGTTGACGATTGCCAACACTTCGGGAATCGGCGATTCACAACCGCACGATTCTTCGTTGGCAATGTTGGTGGACGGAATCTGAGTTGAAGCAGGCGGTGCGGGACTTTCTCCGCCGGCGGATGTCACTTTGGGCGCAGGCGATGACGGTTTGCGCTTCGCCGCCGCCCCATTCGCTTTCCCGCGTGTCTGTGCTTGCGCCGTCCTAGTGGCAATTGTTCCGGCTGAGATAACGAGAGTTAAAATAAGTATCAATGAAAACCTGTCCATCAGTTTCTCCGTCTCGGTTTGTCGCCTTTATAATTCTGATGCAGCTTAGTGTAACGCAAGGCGCGATTATCTTTGAGACCGGAGACGATGCGCAAGTTGCACGTCATTCGGAGGCTTAATTTCAGGGAATAATTATTTGTTGTCTCTTTAACTTTGACCATCACCATTTTGAATGACTTATGATAATGTGCGCCAGTTTCAATCGTAATCTGGCGAGTTACATATTTTTCCAAAGGGCGCATGGGAAAACCAACAGTAATTACACTTGATGAATTCAGAAAAAAGTTTGCGGAAATCAAAAGAATGGGTTGGATTCCCTCAAAAAGAAGGAGCAACACCGGAATCGGTTACACACTTGAGACGCTTCTCGGAATCGAAGAGAACAACGTCGCGCTTCCTGACTTCGGCACAGTCGAGTTGAAATCCCATCGCCTCAATTCAACTTCGATGGTGACGCTCTTTACCTTCAATCGGAAGGTTTGGAAGGTAAATCCTTTGCAGGCGGTTCGGAAGTACGGCACGCAAGATATAAACGGCCGGTTGGGTTTGTATTTTACAATGTCTCCAACTCCGACCAGCACAGGCTTGTTTCTCCATATTGAGCCGGAGACGATTTCGGTTCGTCACATTTCAGGCGAAGTTATTGCGGAGTGGTCTTTGGAAGCACTAGCGCAACAGTTTATGAAAAAGATGCCTGCGCTAGTGCTTGTCAGTGCGCTTAGCGAAATGCGTGGAGACATCGAGTATTTCAATTACACTGCCGCACGGTTGCTGGAGGGAACGTCGCCCGAAATTTTGCGGGAACAAATCCTTGCCGGGAACGTGCTGGTTGATCTTAGGATTCATGATCGCCCTACGAGCGCACATAATCGTGGGACGGGTTTTAGAGCGCGTAAGAATAGGTTGCCCATGTTGTTTAGCTCACTAACGGAATTATAAAGAATGGCTTACTCACTAAAACTCTGGGAGCCGGATGCGACGGAGCGAGAGCCACCCGACTGGACTTTTGCGACGGCGGCGACTCGTGACTTGACACATTGTTACCACGACTACCCTGCCCGCATGATTCCGCAGGTAGCGGGCAAGCTGTTAGACCTTTACGCGCCGAACGCTAAGCTAATGCTCGACCCTTACTGCGGGAGTGGGACATCTCTCGTCGAGGGCATGATCAGAGGCATCAACGTCGTAGGAATTGATTTAAACCCTCTCGCATGTTTGATCGCACGCGCTAAAACTTCCACGCCTGATCCATCCGAACTGAAAAGTCGCATCGCCGAAATGGAGAAATTCATTCTTCGCTCCGAATCAATGAGTGCGCCTCAGCGCATCTCCGGAATCAGCCGGCTCGATTTTTGGTTCAAGCCGCACGTCATTGAAAAGTTGAGCGCCTTGAAATGTTTTATTGATGAACGGACGGATGGGTTAATACGATTGTTTTTCCAAGTCGCGTTTAGCGAAACCGTGCGGGAGAGTTCTAATACGCGAAATGAAGAATTCAAGTTGTATCGTTACGAAACCGAGAGGCTGGAAAGATTCGAGCCGGATGTATTCGGCATGATGGCGACGAAACTTCAACGCAACTTGGCCGGCTTGCATGGTTTTCTCGCTCGCTTACGTGGGCTCGAAGCCGTCCCGCGCGCGAGCATCTACGAACTCGATAGCACGTCGAACATATTTGGTGATGTCGTCCCTCAAGAAAGTGTAGACATCGTGGTGACTTCTCCGCCCTACGGCGATTCTCACACGACCGTCGCGTATGGACAATATTCGCGCCTGTCTTCCGCGTGGTTAGAATTGCCGTCACCAGAGAAAACTGATCGGAAGTTGATGGGCGGAAGCACGAGGAAAAGCGTTGCTATATTTCCCAGCATTGAGTTGAATCAAGCTATTGAATCAATCAGACACAAAGATGAGAAACGCGCTTATGAAGTAACATCTTTTTATTCGCATCTTCAGGCTTCAATCGCGCACGTTTCGCGTTCGGTTAAATGCGGCGGCCACGCCTGCTACGTTGTCGGAAACCGCAAAGTCAAAGGCATCACGCTTCCGACCGACGTAGCGATTCGATGTTTCTTTGAACAGCACGGCTTCGCTCACGCCAACACGTTTCAGAGATGGATTCCCAACAAGCGGATGCCTTTGCGTAATAGCCCGACGAATGCCGCCGGAGTAGTAGAGAAAACTATGACGGATGAAGAAATTGTGGTGATGCGTTGTGAGAAGTAGCGGCGGCGACTTTTGCAGTTTTCAAGTGCGCTTCCAGCCAAGCCGATAACGTGCGGTGAGGGACAGGCCTAAGCTCGCGACGACGAGTCCGGCGACCAGCAGAGGCCAGACGTAAGGCAGTGTCAGCATGACCGCCCAGAATCCCGCGCCTAGTAGCAAGGCCACCGACTCCGAGCGCCTTTCCTCCGACAACAATTGGCGCTGTAGCCAGCGCCCTGTCGCCGCATGAATCACCACCCGTCCGAACACGTATGAAATCAGAAGGCAGAGTAGCGTCATCATGCCGACGGTCGCGCCGAGCGCGGGTGGCAGCAGTTTGAGAGAAACCGTGCTGCCGAACGTCAGCACGAACGCCCCGACGACGCCGATCACGGCAACGCGTAAATTCGTCAACTGCAAGCGTGCAACCGCGCGGCTGATTGCACCGGGCGACATCGCGGTGAGCGCGAGCGACAGGATGAACCAAAACAGCACCGACAGCACACGCTGCCCGATGTATACGGGCGACAGGCGCGGCGTCAACAGCGACGCCGGATGACGCGCCAACTCCCGCAACTCCTCTTCGTAGCCCGCGTACATCAGAGTCTTACTTCGGGGGTCGCGCCCCGGCGCGCTTTTCCCGTGATGATACGCGCCGCCGATCACGATCACATCGCCGCCGATGAATGAGCCGGGAATCTGCCTAACCGACCCGCCCACCGCCGCCACGTCGCCTTCGACGCGACCTTCCACAATCACGTCGCCGCCGAACGACACGACGCCGTGCCGCACGCTGCCGCGAACGACCACAGACCGGCCCAGTCCGAACACGTCGCTCGCGCTCTCGCCCTCGACGACGAGCGGGGGCTGTTCATTCTCACGCGCGGCGCCGACCGCCCCCGCCTCTTGCGCGCCGTAAGCGGCGATGACCGCGACGACCAGCAGCATCACCGCCGCCGAAGTCTTCGCAACGACGCGGCCAAGCGAATACAAATGCCAAGTCTGAGGAAGAATGCTGTTCATTAAAGCGGCTATCAGTTTTAAGGGGAGAACCTTGGAGACCAACGCTCTGCTGAAAACTGAAAACTATCATTCAGAAGCGCGCGTGCGGTGATAGCTCCCGATCAGGCGTAGCAACAGAATTACCGCCGAGGCCAGAAGCGTCCACACAAAGAGTTTGAGCGAAGGGGGATCAATGGGGAGATGCCCGCCGGCGGCGCGAAGGATCACAGCCAGACTACCGACTGCGTCCGCGAAGAAGCGGGCGACCATCAGGAGGATGCTTCCGAAAATACGCGCGGCACCGCCGATTGGCGCTAACATGGCATCGAGATTGGCGGCACCGAGCAAAGCGAACGCGGCGAAAGTGAGCGCGGCGCAGAATAGAAGAGCGCGCCGATGCTCTGAGCGACAACGGACGCCGCTCATGTCCGACTGGGCGCGCGCCGTGACGACTTCGGCGAAGTTTGGGGGAAGCAAAAGTTTCTTTTCCGACGGCGAGCCGAATGCATTATCGAGCAGGCACAGCAAACGTCTCTGCTCGGCAAGCGTCACCGCGCACGAAGAGCATTCTCTGATGTGTTCCTCGAAATACAGAGAAGCGGCGTTGTCTAATTCACCATCAAGGTAGGCGGAAGCGTCAAGGCGCTCGCAGGAGCTTTTGTGTGTCATGCCTTCCGCCATTCTTCACCCCCCGACGCTCGTGATGCCGCGTTCGACGAGATCGGCGCGCATCGCCTCGCGGGCGCGGAAGATGCGATTCTTGACGGTGCCGAGCGGCAGACCCGTGACTTCCGCAATCTCGTCGTAACTCATGTCGTGTGCGTGCCTCAGCACAATCAGTTCTCTGTATGACTGAGGTAGATTCTGCACAACCTCTTCAATCTCGGCGCGGCGCTCGGCCTGCTCGCTCTGCTGCTCGGGGGTCAGTGCAGCGCTTGCGAACGGCTTTTCATAAGTGCCCGTGCCGTCGTCGCCCTCGCGTTCCAATTCTTCAAGGCGCCCGTTGCCGTGACGCCGCAAATGGTCAATCGCGGCGTTGTGCGCGATGCGATAAATCCACGTTGAAAATTTGTATTCCGAGCGATAGCGGGTGAGCGAGTTGTAAACTTTGATGAAGACTTCCTGCGTCAGATCGAGCGCCGAGTCGTAATCGCCGACCATCCGATAGACGTAGGCGACGAGCGGACGCTGGTAACGGCGCACCAATTCCTCGAAGCTGTCTTCGCGCCCGGCAATCGCTTTTGTCACGAGGTCGCAATCACTCGCGCTCGCGATATTTTCTAAGGCAAAAGCCTGTGCATTCATACGCATGATGCTGTGATGGTACGCCCCGCCGACGGCGAAAGTTTCAAGAGCAGAGGTCAGAGGTCAGTTTTGTCTTCACTGACCTCTAACCTCTGACCTCCGACCTCTGCCTTCAAGACCACGCCAAAGCCGCGAGGCCGGTCGGCGCGGCGAGCGTTTTGAATTCGAGGTCGCCGGGCGGGAGCGCGAGGCGCACGTCTTCCGCGCCGAGTATCTGCGGTGATGATGAAAGCGTTTCGGCGATGATGGCGCTGGCCTCGTCGCGGTCGAATCCATCGCCCGTGATGAGTACACGCCCGATTGTTTCGGGCGGTGCGCCTTCTACGTCTTCCGGCGATGCAATGCGGTCACGATAAAAAAGCAGGAAGCGATAAAGCTCGTCGTGTCGGTCTGCGGGTTCGCACAACACGCCGCGCACGACGAGCGGCTGAGCGCGCCGCAGCAGGACAGCGGTGAAGCCGTCGCGGTGCGTGCTGACGAGCAGCGAATCTGTTGCGACGGCGCGATCACCGCTCATCAGCCACCACGCTTCGCCCATGTGGCGCGGCAGAATCAAACCGGCACGCCATCCGAGCGACTCGAACACAGACTCATATTCGTTCAACACCGCGAGGCGCACGGCGGCAACAAGATAACGGGCGCGTCCCTGCGCGTCCGACGAAATGCGCTCGCGCGAAACGCGCAGCTCGTCGAGCGGAACAGAAATGCTGCGCTCAATCTTCCAGCGCAACACTTCTTCCAACTCCGTGCCCGACGCAGCCGCACTCTCCGTGGTTAAAATCGTGGTGCGCGTCGCCGCCTCGGGCAACGCCACCGACCAGCGATGTTGCTTCACGAGTCCCGTGCTCGTCACCAACTCGGCCAGAATCTCCGCCAGTTCGTTCGCGTCGGTAATATTCGCCTCATCGAAATGCGGACGCACAAGGCCGTCGGGCAATGCAACGTACCCCGCCCGTTTGACGGCGAACAGGTCGCGGCGGCGATCCAGCGCCACCACGCCCGCCCCCTCGCCCGACAAGCCGATTGCCGCCGACGGCAGACGCGGATAAAGCAATTTTGCGAATGGATTCATGAAGGGATTTTGGATTTGCGATTGCCGATTTGCGATTTTAGGAAACGGTTGATCGTTCTGCGCGTGGGCGGATTTGTGATTTCAAGTTTGCGTTTGGGATTCGTCATCACGGATACGAGAGTAGAATTTGTGATTCCGGCAATTGCAAATCGCAAATCAAAAATCGCAAATCTCTCCCCTCACCAACTCGCACAATCGCTGTAAGGTGTGCCTTCTGATGATGTGTCCGGCGAGGCGCTGCACACATCGGCGATTCCCTGTCCGCCGTCCGACGAGTTTGGGTCTTCGCCCATCACAACCACCCAATTAGGCTCATCAGTCATCGGGTCGTCCGGGATGTCGCGCAGGTAGCCCGCGCTTACCAACTCATCGAGCGATTGCGCCATTTTGCCCTTGTCGGCACCGTACTGGTCGAGCAACTTGCGCATTTCAAACAAGTCGGAGCGCAACCTCGCCTCGCGCGCCTGTAGCACCACCTTGTTGTACTGCGGCAGCACCACCATCGCGAGGATAACGATAATCGAAATGACAATCATCAATTCGAGCAGCGTAAAGCCTTTCGATTGCGGATTGCGGATTGCGGATTGCGGAATACACGACAGAGAACGCCGCGCATTGGATTTCCAATCCGCAATCCGCAATCCGCAATCCGCAATCCGCTTACCAGTCCGCATACTTTTCACCGTTCAGCGCCGTGCCCGAAGATTTAGAGCGCACATCGAACACGTTCTCGCCGCCCCAGTCCGATGCGTCCGCTTCGTCATAAGAGGAGCGTAAATCCCACTCGGCTTTGCCCGTCGTCGGGTCAATTGGAATCGCGCGCAGATAAACTTTCTTCCTCGTTGACAGAAGTTTGTTGTCAGTCGCATTTCCTTCGGTGCTGCCGCTGAGCGGGACACCGCGTGGAATAATGTTGACGCCTTCGACGAGTGTCTCCAACGTCGGCGGGTAGTGATCCGGGTTTTCGACTTTGAAGATCGTGCAATCGCTAATCATTACTTTGCTGCGCGGATCAATCGGCGGTGCGACAACACCAGTGCCCGGTTGTCCCTGCGGCAAAGTCGTCGCGCCCCCCGTGCCGCACTGCACGCCGACCGCATCGCGGCGAAATTCTTTGATCGCTTCGCGCATTCCCCGAAGCGTGTCGCGCAGTTGCTGCTCACGCGCGCGCTTCACCGAGGTCTTAACGAGCGGCACGACGCCGAGCGTTAAAATGCTCAGCACCGTCATCGTGATGACCAACTCGATGAGCGAGAATCCACGAAAGGACTTTTGAGGGGAAAGGGGGAAGGGGGGGAGGGAAAGAAAAAAACGTCTGTTCTTTTCTTGCGATTTGGTTTTACCCTTTCCCCTTTTTCTCATTTCCCCTTTCCCCCTAATGTTTTATTGCGTGACTTTCACCTTGCTTTGGACGACTTGTGTTTTGACGTTGCGGGCGTCGGCGGCGATAAACTTCACCTTGTCGGAATCGAAACTGACGGCGCTTTCGCCCGGCGCGAGCGCTTCGACTTCGATCATTAACATGACGCCTTCGCCGGAGAAAGTCGGAGCGACGGACGCAGGCGTAACGGAGACGAGCAGCACACCTTGCGGGTCAAGTGACTGCATAATAATCGGCGCGGCGGTCTTCTCGCCGAACAACGCGCCCTTCGAGACGGAGCGCACCGCGATGACGCGCGGATCGAAGCGGAGCGTGGCCGTTGCGAGATTGAGCGGCGCGTCAGTCTTTAAGACAAGCATCAAACGACGCTTCTCGCCGACGCGCATCTCCTGACTCTCCGGCACGAGGCGCAATTCAGCCGCGCTCGCAGAAACACTCACGGCAGGGACTATCGGCGGGGGCGCATCCGTCGCCGCAACATTGAGCGCAGGTAACGCGCCGTTCGCCGTCGTCGTTGCGGCATTGGCTGCCGTACTCGCGGTTGTGTCCGCACTGTCCATCAACACTTTCGGCGCGGGCACGAAGGCCGGAACTTCTCCGTTGGGCAATTGAATTGAAACATTGTTCGGCAGCCGGCGCGCGGCGGCGAGTTGTTCCTCACGATCCGCGTCGCGCACCATCGCTTCGAGCGTCTCGGTTGCCGGCGCTTGCAACGAACCGCCCGGACGCAGTTCCTGATCGCGCGGCGTCACGTCGGGCGCGCGCAGTACGTGCGGCGTCACGGTAATGACGATGTCGGATTGGTCGTTATCGCGGCGCGGCGTGCTGAACAGGCGACCGATGACCGGGATTAAGCCGAGCAGCGGGATGCCGTCGCGCCCGGTTGATTGTCTGTCCTGTGCGATGCTGGCGAGCATCATCGTCCGGTTGTTTTGCACGCGCGCGACGCCGGAGATTTTGCGGTTACTTAGAACCGGCGTGAGATTCGTTCCCCCGGCTGCGCCTACCACATCCGACGAGTTAATTTCCATCTTGATCTGGACATCCAGATTCGGATATACCGTCGGCGTGAACTTCAAATCCAACCCCGTCTGCTCATACTGAATAATCGGATACCCGCTGCTACCGAAGACACCCGGATTGGCAACTGTTCCTCCCCCGGTCGTGCCGCCCACCGGGTTGCCGTAATTGTAGGACGGCGCGACGCCCGTCTGAATCGGCACTTTGCGACCGACGCTCGTTGACGACGGCTCACGGTCGAAGGCGTGAAGTTGCGTCGAAGAAACGAGTCGCGTGTTAGTGTTGCTCTGGAGCGCCGAAAGGACGAGCGACGGAATCACAATCGCCGCGCCGAGGGCGGTTGGGGCAGCCCCGAAGAGCGATTGTTGCGCCACCTGACTGCTGCCGCCGAGGCCAAAGGCGAACGGGCTTGTGCCTCCCAAAGTACCGAGCGTGTCGCCGCTGCCGAGTTGTCCACCCAATCTTTGCAGGTCGGTGCGCGACACTTCGTATATGTTCACGTCAATAACGACTTCGGCGCGCTCCTTGTCAACGCTCTGCAACAACTCGCCGATAATGCGAATCGTCTCCGGCGCGTCGCGCACTGTAATACTGTTACTTTCTTTGTTGACGTAAATCGCCGGCGCGGGGCGACCCGGCCCCGCCAGAGCCTGTTGCACTAACGTGCGCGCCTCTTCCGGCGTCATGTTCGAGACATAGAAGGTGCGCAACACGAGTTGCTGATACTGCGGGCGCTTCTGCTGATCGGCGACGAGAATCGTGCGGCGATCCAGCTTTTGAAAGAAGAGACCCTGCGACGTGAAGATGTAGTCGAGCGCGCGGGCCGTCGTCACGTCGCGCAGAGTAATCTTGATCTCTTGATTTCCCCTCTGCGCGAAGTCGCGGTCGAAAACGACGTTCAGGTTAAGCTCTTCGGCCAGTTGGCGAATGAACGGTTCCAGTTTGCCACTGTAGTTGATGACGCGCAGCTTTTCGGCGCGGGCGGGCAGCGAATCATCCGGCGTCGCCACGCGCGGATCGCGGCTGCTACCGTTCTGAAAGGATGTCGGCGCAACGCGCGCGCCGGAATCCGTCCCGCGTAAGTTAGGATCGGGCGAGTCGCCAAGACCCTCTTTCTCGCGCTGGAGACGCAGCATCCGCCCCATCTCCGAGAGCGCAAGCTCGTTAACTTGGTCGTAGCCGTAAGCTTGGCGGAAAGCGTTATACGCGCCGGTGTAATCGCCCTGCTCGGCGAGCGCGCGTCCCTTCTGCATAAACAACTGGGAGGCGTTGAAAATGGAGCGCCGGTAGTGAAGTTGGTACTCTGGGTCTGAAGGTAGCGCGGCGACGGCGAGCGCGAATTCCTGCGCCGCCTTGTCCCACTGCTGCGCCGCTTCGTGTTCGAGGCCGCGCTTGAAACTTTTCTCGCCCTTCTTCTTCGCCAACACCGTCATCGGCGCGAAAAGGAGACAGACAACGATTAAGAGGGACGCACATGAACGGGTGCGAGTGAAGGATTTCATCATGGTTCTTACTCCGTCCGGCTCTGCTGGGGCGGCGAGCCATCAATCAACAAATTATCTGTCTCCGGGCGGCACTCGAAGCCGTTTGCTTTACTTGTGCCCTCTCTCTGCCCGGACACTTACACGTCGCGTAGTAAATAACAGTTCCCAAAAGCGAAGTAGCATCAAGCAGGCTGCAATCATCTTGAAACTCTGCCTGCCCTTTACTGCCTTCTGCCCGCTGCCTACTGCTTACTGCCTTGCGTTTTCCCCTCACCTTGAGAGTTGATTTCCTCAACAAAGGTGACGCGGTTAATCTCGTGCAGCGTCGAGATGCCGGCGAATACTTTGCTCAGCGCCGACTCGCGCAGCGAAGTGAGTCCCTCAGCCTCCGCCGTGCGGCGCACTTCCGATCCCGGGCGGCGGTCAATAATCATCTCGCGGATATTGTCTGACAAATCGAGCAACTCGTGAATCGCCGTGCGCCCGCGATAGCCCGTGTGATTGCAGGCGTCGCAGCCGACGCTCATGTAAAAGATTTTGTCGCAGTGCTCCGATGGTCTCAGTCCTGATTCCAGCAATTCTTCTTCGCTCGGATGATACTGGCGGCGGCACACGGTACAGAGCATTCTCACGAGGCGTTGCGCCAGCACGCAGTTTAAAGATGACACGAAATTATACGGCTCGACACCCATGTTCAGGAAGCGCCCGATTACGTCAATCACGTTGTTGGCGTGGACGGTAGTAAATACGAGGTGGCCGGTCAAGGCGGATTGAATGGCGATTTGCGCCGTTTCGTTGTCACGAATCTCGCCGACCATGATCTTGTCGGGGTCGTGGCGCAGAATCGAGCGCAAGCCGCGCGCGAACGTCAGACCTTTTTTCTCGTTGACCGGAATCTGCGTGATGCCGTGCAATTGGTACTCGACCGGGTCTTCAATCGTGATGATCTTGTCTTCTTCGTTTCTGATTTCGTTGAGCGCAGCGTAGAGCGTCGTCGTCTTGCCTGAGCCGGTCGGTCCCGTCACGAGCACCATGCCGTAAGGCTCGGCAATGTAGCGGCGGAATTTCCTGACATCTTCTTCGGCAAAGCCAACGACGTTCAGATCGAGGTTGCGGAACGACTCGTTAATCTGCTCTTTGTCGAGAATACGAATCACCGCGTCTTCGCCGTGTACGGTCGGCATAATCGAAACGCGAAAATCTACGCGGCGACCTTTGTAGCGCACGCGGAAACGCCCGTCCTGCGGCACGCGGCGCTCGGCGATGTCGAGTTCCGACATCACCTTGATGCGCGAGATGAGCGTCTGGTGGTAAGCAAGGTCAATCGGCTCGACCTTCGCGTAGAGCGCGCCGTCAATGCGGTATTTGACCTGCACCTCGGTGTCGCGGGTCTCGATATGGATGTCGGAGGCGCGAGATTCCATCGCCTGATAGACGATGGTGTCAACGAGCTTGATGATCGAGGACATCTCCGAGTCGGTCGCCAGGCGGTCGAGGTCTAAGACTTCTTCGCCGTGTTCCGTTTCTTTGACAAGGGAGATGCGAAAACTTGAGGTCGCCTCTTGGAGCACACGCTGCGTCGCGTCGCCTTTGCGGAGCACCACGTCAATCGCGCCGGCGGTCGCCACCGACGGGACGATCTGCGCGCGCAACGCGCCCGACAATTCATCGAGCGTTTCGAGGTCGGTCGGGTCGGCCATCGCCACGTGCAGGCGGCGACCTTCGCGCCTGAGCGGCACAAACTGGTGGCGCACCATCAAATCAACCGGAAGTTCTGCCAGCACCGCGTAATCAATCGGCGACTCGCCGTCGGGCGGAAGCAAATCAACGTAAGGCAGGCGGTAGCGCCCCGCGAGGCTCCGTGCGGCGCGCACTTCGGGCGGCTCATTTTCCTGCGGAAGCGGCAGTAAATCTTCGGGCGTGATGCGCTCGGTCGCGCCTCCAAAGGCGGGCGACGCTTCCAACAATTCTTCCGAGGCTTGTTTCATGTGGACTAATGAGACGGCATCCGAAGGGTGAAAGATGCCTTTGTAATTAGCGGCCTGTCACGTTCGAGATTGACTGAATTATGGGGAGGTAAATCGCCAGCAGAATCGTGATTACGATGCCGCCCATCACCAGCAGAATCGCAGGTTCGAGCACGGTCGTCAACTGTTCGAGGCGCACCTCCGACTCGGCGTCGTAGAACGTGGCGACCTCTTCCAGCATCTCGCGTAAACTCCCCGAACGCTCGCCGACGCCGATCATATCAAGCGCCAGTTCCGGAATCCAACCGGCGGCCTCTAAACTTTCCGTGAACGACCGTCCCTCACGAATCATCGGCAGAATCGCCGAGCTACGAGCGCGCAACTCGCGGTTGGTAATCGCTTCGGCGGCAATCTCCCACGACTCGACGAGCGTGATGCCGCCCGCCAGAAGCGTCGAGAGGCTTCGTGTGATCTGCGCCACCGCGAGTTGTTTCAAAAGCGCGCTGACAATCGGCAGTTTCAGCAGCGTCCGATCAATCGTGAGTTTTCCGCCCAGCGTGCGCGACCAGAACCAGAACGCAACGCCCAAACCGAGAGCAAGCGGCACGACCCAGTAGAAATTCTGCGACATGAAATCGGAGAGTCCGACGACGACGACGGTGATCGTCGGCAAGCCCCTGCCGAAACCCTCGAACAGGCTCGACATGCGCGGCACGACGTAGACGGTCAGAAACGCGACCATCCCGAACGAGGCCAGCAGAAGAAAAATCGGGTACGCAAGCGCGCCGCGAATCTTGCGGCGAATCTCGACGCCGCGCCGCATGTACGCGACGTAGCGAATGAGCACCTCGTCGAGCGCGCCGGAGCGCTCGCCCGCGAGAATTGACGCGGTGTAGATACGCGGGAAAATTCCGCCCTGTTCAGCGAAGGCCGCCGAGAGCGCGACGCCGCCGCGAATCTTCTCCTCGACATCTGCCAGAACAGCGCGCAGGCGCGAACTGGCCGCCCGCCGCTTGAGCATCGAGACGGCTTGCAGGATCGGAATGCCGGCGCGAATCAACGCCGCAAGCTGCTGGTTGAAAAGAAGGAAATCGCCTGCCTTGACGCGCGCCTGTGTGCCGGACTTGCCGCCGCGCGTAAACGCCGCGACCCCCGCGCGCTTCGGCGGCACCACGGAGAAAACGCGAAACCCTTCACCTTCAAGGCGTGTGCGCGCCTCCTGCACGCCAATCGCCTCGATTGTGCGCGTCACCACTTCGCCCGCAGGCGTTCCCATCCGACAAATAAACTCGGCCATCGCTCGTTACAGTTAGTGCTTGACTGTCGGGATTCTTAATCTGACCGGTTAACCGATGGAATCAGCAGCCCAATCAACCTTTCAAATAATCGCGAGAGTATACCACGCGGCGCACGAGCGGTCAGAAGGCGCTGCCGGCTCAGACAACGCTCGTGTGCGTGTGTCTACACGTCACGTCGCGGCGGAAGTTCCGAGTTCGGAGATTGAAACGCATCACGTCCGACACGAAATTTGAAACTTCTGCATCGAAACATTGACCGACTTGTGAAATTGTATCTTGCGCGTCGTCGGGTCGTGGCCTACAATGCATCTCGAAACCGAAAGTCTCCCCATCCACCGCTTTTTGAGTTTCGCCAAACAACCGAACTGTCAGATACGAGTACCGTTTCGACAGCGGCTGCGCCGGACGACACCCAAAGGTTTACGCCCCGCTGCGAAAGGCGGAGCGCCCTTAAATTCTGGAGGGTCTTATGAGAGCACAGCGCCGCACCGCAGTTATCGAAGTCGCGCATGTCTCCCTTCTCGTCATCTTTTCCGTCGCGCTCGCCGCCGCCCCGGCGAGCTTCGCCCAACAACAAGGGGAGCAGAAAAAAGAAAAGCCTACTCCTGCGATAACGGGTGAGTCCACGACAAAGCCGGAGTCGCAGACGCCGCCGCGATCTCTCGGTGAAGTGGATCACGACAAGCCCGTGATTGTTAACGCCGATCTAATTACCCTGACGGTCACGGTAACGGACATGTATGGACGCTTCGTCACCGGCCTCGGCCAGAAGGCGTTCAGCATCTTCGACGAAAAGCAACAGCAGGATATTACCTTCTTCAGCGACGAAGACGCGCCCGTCAGCCTCGGCGTGATTTTCGATGTCTCCGGCTCGATGAACGGCGACAAAATTTCGCGCTCCCGTCAGGCGCTAATGCGCTTCATCGAAACCAGCCACACGAGCGACGAGTATTTCCTGATCGGCTTCAACTCCCGCGCGCAACTCCTGCTCGACCGCACGCGCAACAGCGACGCGCTGTTAGATAAATTGACGTTCATCCAGACTAAAGGGCAGACGGCGCTCTACGACGCCTGCTATCTCGGCGTCGAGAAGGTCACACGCGGGACGCACCCAAAGCGCGCCGTCCTACTCATTAGCGACGGCCAAGACAACAGCTCGCGTTATACTTTCAGCGAGTTGCGCAGATTATTAAAAGAGTCCGACGTGATCATTTATGCTGTCGGGATTCTCAGCGGCCACGACGACGGCAGTTCGCTCGGCATCGCGGGGCGCTCGATTCTGGAAGAACTCGCCGGAGTCTCCGGCGGCAAGGCGTTCTTCCCCGGCACCGCCGCCGAGATGAACGACACGTTCGAGCGGATCGCGCTCGAGCTACGCAACCAATACTCCATCGGCTACCGACCGGCGAACTTCACCACCGACGGTAAGTGGCGGAAAATTAAGATAAAGGTGCAGCCGCCGCGCGGATTGCCGCGCCTGTTCGTGCGCAGTAAAGAAGGCTATTACGCCACTCCGAACCCGCGCTAAAATCTTTCAGGGAGAGGCGCGCTCACTATATATAGTGTGGCGCGTCGCGGGTGCTGATGTCGCCAGTGAGGATATTTAGCGCGCCGTGAGGAAACTGGCAACGTGCGCCTTTGACCTGCGCATCTTTAGCCTCCGTACCCGTCTTAATAGTGTGTGGGTGATTTGCAGTTTCTGCCCCGGCGACGCGAATTCCCGTTAGGGAAACTCAACCGCATCGAGGCGCCTTTCGATTCCTCTCCGCCGCCAACAGGCAGCAGACAGGCGTTCGTGAGGCGCTTCGTGATTGTAGGTCAGAAATTACTGCCCACATTTCGACAACGAGAAGCCAGTCGTTTCCCCGCCAGTGGCATCTAACACGCGGCGTTTGAAACTCGTCCCCATTAAGGAACATTCCCTTATGCGACAACACAAGACCCGAAGTCACATTGCGACTTTTCGTTTACAACTGATGATTATGTTTAGTGCCACCGTGTTTCTGGCGGGAGCGACGCTCTCATCTGTTCACGCCCGGCAGCAAAAACAATCGTCGCCGGGACAGCAGCAGCAGCAACCGCCAGCGGACGCGCGCCCGCGTCGCACTACGCCGACTCAGCCGCAGGAAGCGACTCAAACTCCGACGCCGCAGCAGCAACCATCAACGCCAAAGCTTCAGACTACCCCTAAGTCCGGCGACACGCAGACGCAGACACAGGATTCGCAGTCGGGTCAGGAAGTGGGTGAGGAAGAAGTCATCAAGGTTGACACGAGCCTCATTAACCTTAACGTCCGCGTCATTGATCGCTTCAACCGACCCATCAGCGACGTGCGGCAGGATGAGTTTCGCGTCCTCGAGAACGGCGTGCCACAGAAGATCGAGTACTTCACAAAGGAAGAAGTACCGGTTCAGTACGGCCTCGTGGTGGACAACTCCGGCTCGCTCCGCGGCCAAATCAGTCAAGTGATTGATGCCGGGAAGACGATCATCAATAGCAACCGTTCCGGCGACGAAACCTTTGTCGTGCGCTTTATTGACAGCAGCAAGATTGAACTCAAGCAGGACTTCACCGCCGACCAGAACGCGCTGATTGACGCGCTCGACGAAATGTACATCGAGGGAGGCGCGACCGCCGTGATTGACGCGGTTTATTTAGCCGCCGAGCGCGCCGCCGAGTACAAGAAGGGCAACGACCTCAATGACCGCCGCCGCCGCGCGCTGATTCTTGTCACCGACGGCGAAGACCGCAACAGCCAGTACAAGCAGGATCAATTATTCGCCCGCCTGCGCGAAGAGGACGTGCAGATTTTCGTCATCGGCTTCGTCAACGAACTCGAAAGTGAGCGCGGTTTTATCCGCAAGAGCAAGCGCGACAAGGCCGTCGAGTTGCTGGATCGCCTCGCCAAAGAAACCGGCGGACGCGCCTTCTACCCCACCTCGCTGAAGGAACTGCCCGACATCGCCAAAGAAATCACGCGCGACATGCGGACGCAATACGTCATCAGCTACAACCCGACGAACAAAGCGCGCGACGG
>Ga0136617_10002052_pt1 | contig 17980 bp, 13 predicted proteins | sample AntDrymUQ3222106_2_FD_129672 | JGI IMG/M metagenome (GOLD analysis project Ga0136617, IMG submission 129672) | Polar desert sand microbial communities from Dry Valleys, Antarctica - metaG UQ322 (21.06) | ecosystem: Environmental > Terrestrial > Soil > Desert | place: Antarctica: Dry Valley... | reverse complement strand
GGTGTGTACGACCTCGCCATCCACCACGATCAGATCCTTGCCCCGGTCATCCTGCGTCACTGGGACGTGGAGCACCTGGAAGGGCTCGACGACGACGCCGAGGTGGCCCGAGACCGGCTGCTCGCCCGCATCGCCAAGAGCGGACGGGTGGCCCGCCGGATCACCGAGCGCCGCGACGCCGAGCTCGCCACCGCTTCCTGAGCCGTTGGCGCTGGCGGCCGGAGGTTGCTCGGCGAGTTGGAGGAGCCGGCCTTCGGCCGGCACCGAGGAGCTGCAGGCGATCGACTGGCAAAGCCGGACCGATCGCCGAGGCGGGGCTCCGGCAGGAGCCTCTGCCCCCGCACCCCCGCAAAGGCGCTGCGTCAGATGGGCGCTGGTGCTGGGACGTCGTCGTCGGGGAGGACCGCACGGGCGATGCGGTAGGACTCTCCGGGGGTCAGGTCGACGGTCTTGCCGTCCGGTCCGACGACGGGGGTGCCGAACCCGTGGAGCACGTGCACCGTGCAGCCGTCGGGGTCGAGGTCGACGCGCAGCTGCGTGCCGTGTCGTTGCAAGTGGAACGACAATCGCTTCCACACCTCTGGCAGCCGCGGGGCAAAGGCGAGGGCGACGCCGGTGTCGAACATCCCGGCGAAACCAAAGGCGATCGTGACCCACACCCCACCGGCCGATGCGATGTGCACGCCGTCGCTCGTGTTGCCGTGCAGATCGGCGAGGTCGACGAAAAGGGCCTCACGGAAGTACTCGACGGCGAGCTCGTCGTAGCCGATCTGGGCTGCGGCGAGCGCCTGGACGCACGCCGACAATGACGAGTCGCCGGTGGTGATCGGGTCGTAGTAGTCGAAGTTGCGCCGCTTCTGGTCGAGCGGGAACTGGTCGGACCGCAGCGCCATCGCCAGCACGACGTCGGCCTGCTTGAGCACCTGGTGGCGGTAGATGACGAGCGGGTGGAAGTTGAGCAGCAGCGGGTACTTGTCGGGTGGCGTCGCCTCGAAGTCCCAGCGCTCGCGCTCGAGGAAGTTGTCGTCCTGCGGGTGGATGCCGAGCTCCTCGTCGTACGGCAGGTACATCGCCTCCGACGCCGCCGTCCACCGCTTGACCTCGTCGGGATCGAGCTGGAGCCGTCGACACAGCCCGGCATAGGCGTCGGGATCCCACTCGGCGAGCAGCTCGACCACCCGCGCCGCGTAACGCAGGTTGAAGCGGGCCATCACGTTCGTGTACAGGTTGTCGTTGACGACGGTCGTGTACTCGTCCGGACCGGTGACCCCGTGGATGCGGAACACCCGCTCGCCGTTGGTGGCGTAGAACCCGAGGTCCTCCCACAGCCGTGCCGTCTCGACGAGGATCTCGGCGCCCTCCCTGGCGAGGAAGTCGATGTCGCCGCTGGCGTCGAGGTAGCGCTTCACGGCGAAGGCGATCGCCGCGTTGATGTGGTACTGCGCGGTGCCGGCCGCGTAGTACGCCGACGCCTCCTCACCGTTGATCGTCCGCCACGGGTAGAGCGCGCCGCGCTGGTTCAGGTCCTCGGCCCGCGTGCACGCCGCGTCGAGCAGGTTCCAACGGAACCGCAGCAGCTTCCGAGCCGCCTCGGGGTTGGTATAGGCGAGGAACGGCACGACATAGGTCTCGGTGTCCCAGAAGTAGTGGCCCTCGTAGCCGCCACCCGTGACGCCCTTGGCGGCAATGCCCTGCTCCTGCGTGCGGGCGCTCGCCTGGGCGAGCTGGAACAGGTTCCAGCGCAGCGCCTGCTGACCGGCCTCGTCCTCCTCGATCTCGACGTCGCTCGACTCCCAGAACCCGTCGAGCCACTCGCGCTGGTCGGCGAGGATGCGCTCGGGCCCGTCGTCGACGGCGCGGTCGAGCGTGCGCGAGCAGCGGTCGGCCAGCTCGTCGGCGGGCACGCCCGTAGACGTGTGGTAGGCGACGAACTTGACGATGCGGATCGGCGCGTCCGGCTCGGCGCGCACCGTGAACACGGTCTTGGCCAGGTCCGCCCCCGTGGTCGTCTCGGCGCGGTAGCTGCACCCGCTCTCGATCAGGTGGCGGTATGCGCACCCCAACGTCATCCCGCTGTTTGCACAGCGGTAGCCGAGCATCGTCTCGCCCTGACGGGCGTCGTCGGGTCCACGGTGGAGCTTGGGCACGAGGACGCGGTGATCGAAGTGGCGAGACTTGCGCGGATCGAGTCCGTGGCCGAGCGACGCAGCAACCACGTGGTACTCGTCCTCGCCGTCCTGGCGGTTGAGCAGCTGCGACGAGATCACGATCGGTGCGCTCGCGCCGATCACGGAGACCTCGAACGTGAGCATGGCCAGGTGGCGGTGGGCGAGGCTGACGACGCGCTGCGACCGCACGCGCACGCGCTTGCCGGCGGGCGTCCGCCACACGAGCTCCCGGGTCAGGGTGCCGGAGCGGAAGTCGAGCACCCGCTCGTAGCTGTCGAGGTCGGCGCTGGAGAGCAGCAGCGGCTCGTCGTCGACGTACAGCTTGATCAGCTTCGCGTCGGGGACGTTGACGATCGTCTGGCCGACCTTGGCGAACCCGAAGGCCTCCTCGGCGTGGTGGATGTTCCACGTCTCGTGGAAGCCGTTGAGAAACGTCCCGTGGCTGTGCGCGTCACGCCCCTCCTCGGGGTTCGCCCGCATCCCGATGTAGCCGTTCGCGGTGGCGAACAGCGTCTCGGTCAGTCCGAGGTCCTCGTCGGAGTACTCGGCCTCGATCAGTCGCCACGGGTCCAGCGGGAAGCGATGCTGCGGCAGCATCGCCGGCGGGCGGCGGTGCATCAGCCGGGCACGAGCTCGTCGAGGTCGTCGACGACGACATCGGCACCGTGGGCCTCGAGCGCGGCGCGCCCCGCACCGCGGTCGACGCCTACGACGAGGGCGAACCGACCGTTGCGACCCGCTTCGACACCGGAGACGGCGTCCTCGACCACGACCGCGCGACCGGCGCCGGCGTCGAGACGGTCTGCTGCGGCGAGGAACATGTCGGGCGCCGGCTTGCCGGCGATGTGATCGCGCGCTGCGACCTTGCCTTCGACGACGACGTCGAAGCGATCGGCGAGGCCCGCTGCGGCGAGCACGTCGTTGGCGTTCTGCGACGACGACACCACCGCCATGCCGATGCCGAGCCCGGCCAGGTGGTCGAGGAGGCGGACCGAGCCCGGATACGGCTCGATGCCGTCGCGGCGCAGCACCTCGTTGAACAGCGCGTTCTTGCGGTTGCCGAGGGCGCACACCGAGCCGTGCCCCGGCTCGTCGCTTGGCGTCCCCTCCGGCAGCTCGATGCCGCGGGAGGCGAGGAACGAGCGGACGCCGTCGTACCTCGGCTTGCCGTCGACCTCGGCGAGGTAGTCCGACTCCTCGAACGGTCGGGAGGCCGCCGGCTCCGACCGGGTGGCGAGGAACTCGTCGAACATCTCCTTCCACGCCGCCCGGTGGACGTCGGCGGTCGGCGTCAAGACGCCGTCGAGGTCGAAAAGCACGGCGTCGAAGTCGGGCCAGGAGCGGTCGTCGGGCAGCACGCCCGGCGAACGCTACGTCATCGCCTACGCGACCGCCGGCGTCAAACGGCGGCGCCGACGAGCACCGAGGCGATCACGACGACCCCGACGAGCACCACCGCCTCGACAGTCAACGTCGTGCGGAGACGCGCCTGCCGCGCGGCGTCGTCGGGCGAGTCGACGAGCACCGGCGACGCCCGCGCTCGGTTGTACCAGCCGCACGCGACGCGACGGCGACGACCGCCAACTTGACGAGAAGCGTCCGTCCCCACGGCGTCCCGGTCACGTCGCCCGGCTCGTCGAGGATGAACAGCGCCATCACGATGCCGGCGACGGCGACGGCGAGCAACGCCCACGTCGCCACGATCGAGAAGCGCACGCCCAGCTCGAGCGTCGGGGCGCGCGGCAGCGTGCTGGCTGCGGCGGACACCGTGGCGGGAGTGGCGCGGACGCCGGCCGTTGCCTCGCTGCGATGCCATCGCCACGCCACGGCCGCCAGGACGACCACGCCGCCGGCCCACACCGATGCCGCCGCGACGTGGACGACGTCGACGACCGCGTGCAGGAACCTCGGCCCCTCTCCACGGTGTGGCCGTCGAACGAGAAGAACGCGACCAGTGCGACCGCGCCGGCCGACGCCAGCCGCATGGGATTACTCGGCGTGCTCGTCCGCCTGGCGAGGAGCGCGCACCCGAAAGCGAGCGTCACGCCGCCCAGGATCCGCAGCGCCACCGCTGCGCCGAACGTCGACGTCAGCGCATCGATCGTCTCTGCCGGGTCGCCAATGACGGACAAGCCGTCACACCCGACACCGCCCCGGCGTGACAGAGCCCTTCGACGAGTGCACCGACAGCCGCCAACACCCCACCGGCAATGCCAGCTGCCGTGGCCACGCCACGATCGAGCGGCCGCTGGCGCGTCACGAAGAAGGCGAAGGCGATCGCACCGACAGCGAGCACCACGCCGACGAAGCCGACGCCGCGGCCGATGTCGCCGACCCGGCGGGCACCGTCCTGCGTCGGTCCCCCACCGGCGAGGAAGTCGTCCAGCTGCTCCCCCGAGACCGAGGTCGGCGGTGAGCTGACCGGTGGCCCCGTTGTCGGACCGACGGTTGTCGGAGCGGCGGACGTCGGCACGACCGTGGTCGCCGGCGTCGTCGTCGGTACGGGCGCGTCGACGACGAAGCCGAACGCGCCCTCGATCACGTGACCGTCGGCGGCGGCGACCGCCCAGCGGACGCCGACGGGACCGCCGGCGAGTGGCGGTCGAAGCGCAGCACGTGGGTCGTGCCGCCGCCTTCGAGCGCCGACGGCGTGCGCACCGTGCCGCTCGGATCGAGCACCTCGAACCCGCCGTCGATCGCCGTCACGTCGGCGGTGAACACCAGCGTCACGGCGTCGACCGGGCTCGTCAGCACCTCGTCCGCCGCCGGCACTGTCGCCTCCAGCTCGGTGTGCGCCAGCGCCGGCGATCCCGGCCAGACGACCCCGATCGCGACGCACCCGCCGAGCACGCAAGGGCCAAAGCGCGGGCGCGTCGCACGGGCATCGACGCTACCGAACGGACTGCGGACGGTCGACGCGGCCCGGTTACATCCAGGGTTCGATGATCCGCACGGTCTGCTCGAGCGCCCGCTGCGCCGGACCGCGCCGACGCCAGCGCGACGGATCGAGGCGCTCGCTCTTGGCGAGATCCTCATCGAAGTGCTCATCGAGGGTGCGGGTGATGTCCGGGTCGAACAGTACGAGGTTGACCTCCTCGTCGAGGGCCGTCGATCGGTTGTTGAAGTTGGCCGACCCGACGGTGGCGACGAGCCCGTCGATCGTGAGCACCTTGGCGTGAAGCATGCTCGTCTGGTAGCTCCAGATCTCGATGCCGTGGTCCATCAGCTCCCGGTAGCACGCCTCCCCGGCGAGCTGCACGAAGCGCTTGTCCGCATGCGGGCCGGGGACGAGGATCTGCACCTCGACGCCGTCACCGGCCGCTCGCTTCAGGTACTCGATCAGCGCGTCGTCGGGCACGAAGTAGGCGGTCGTGATGCGCAGCCGCCGTCGAGCGATGCGGATCAGCGTGCGCATCGCGGTGGAGATGTCGTTCCAGCCCGGCTCGGACGACCCGCGCAGCACCTGCACAGTCGACGGGCCGGACACGTCGTGGTCGACCGTCAGGTCGTGCTCGGGATCGAACAGCCACAGCTCGGTCTCGTTCCAGTTGTCGATGAACGCTCCGAGCAGCCCGTCGACCGCCGGACCCCGCACCCGGAAGTGCGTGTCGCGCCACTCGTCCTCGCTCCTGGCGTCACCGTCCCACTGGTCGGCGATGCCGACGCCGCCCGTGAACCCGACGGCTGCGTCACAGATCAGCAGCTTGCGATGGGTCCGGTTCATCGCCCGCACCGGGTGCCTGGCGAGGACCGGGCGGAACTTGCGCACGTCGCAGCCGGCGTCGGTCATCTCGCTGACCATCTCGTCGTCGATCGGCTTCGAGCCGAGGGCGTCGAGCAGCACCCTGACGCGCAGCCCGTCACGGGCCTTCGCCGCCAGCGCAGAGGCGAAGCGCTTGCCGATGTCGCCGGACCAGTAGATGAACGTCACGAAGTCGATCGCCCGCTCGGCTTGCTCGATTGCCTCGAGCATGGCCGGGAAGATCTCGCCGCCGTTGTGCAGCACGTCGACGGTGTTGCCCGTCGTGGTCGGGATGCCCACGACGACCTCCAGCGTGCGGCGGATCTCGTCCAGCTCGGTGCGCGTCGCTTCGGTCGTCACGGGCCGGGAGCGTAACCAGGCCGACCCGGCGTGAACCGTTGAGCCGTAGGGTTTGCGCCATGGCCGACCACGACCCGCTGTGGGGCAAGCAGACGGCACTGGCGATCGAGAACTTTCCCATCGCCGGGCGACCGCTCGACGTCCGAGTGGCCGTTGCACTGAGCGCCATCAAGCGCCACGCCGCTGCCGTCAACCGCGACCTCGGCGTGCCCGGGATCGACGAGCGCGTCGCATCGGCGATCGAGCAGGCGGCTCGTCGCGTCGAAGCCGGTGACCTCGCCCATGCGTTCCCTGTCGACGTCTACCAGACCGGCTCGGGCACTTCGACGAACATGAACGTGAACGAGGTGCTCGCCACCCTCGCCGCCCACGTGCTCGACGACGGCACCACCGTGCACCCGAACGACCACGTCAACGCGTCTCAGAGCTCGAACGACACCGTGCCGTCGGCGATCCGCCTCGCCGTCGCCACCGAGCTGACCGCGCAGGTGCACCCTGCTGTCGGCGAGCTTGTCGCGGCGCTGCGGCGGCTCGCCGAGCGGTTCGCCGACGTCGTCAAGACCGGGCGCACCCACCTGATGGACGCCACGCCGGTGACGGTCGGCCAGGAGGCCGACGCCTGGGCCGAGCTGCTGGCGCTGGCGCTGGCCAGGTCGGTCGCCGATGTCGACGCGCTGGGCGAGCTCCCGCTCGGCGGCACGGCGGTCGGCACGGGCATCAACGCCCCACCCGGGTTCGGCAGGAAGGTGATCGCTCTGCTCGCCGAGGAGACCGGGCTTCCGCTTCGGCCGGCGTCGTTTCCGATGGCGCACCAGGGCGGTCAGGGTTCGCTGGCCGAGGCCTCGGCCGGGCTGCGAGGGCTCGCCGTGGCGCTGACGAAGGTGGCCAACGACATCCGCCTGCTGGCGAGCGGTCCGTCGGCGGGGATCGCCGAGCTCCTCCTCCCCGAGCTGCAGGCAGGGTCGTCGATCATGCCGGGCAAGGTCAACCCGGTGCTCTGTGAGTCGGTGAATCAGGTCGCCGCCCGCGTGTTCGGCAACGACGCCACCGTCAGTTTCGCCGCGTCGCAGGGGATCCTCGAGCTCAACACGTACCTGCCGGTGATGGCCGACGCGCTGCTCGAGTCGACGACGCTGCTCGCCAACGTGTGCCGGGTGTTCGCCCAGCGCTGCGTCGACGGCATCGAGGCCGACGTCGAGCGTTGCCGCGCCGGTGCCGAGCGGTCGTCGGCGCTGGCGACCGCGCTCAACCCGATCATCGGCTACGAACGCGCCGCCGAGATCGTCCACCGCGCCCAGGACGAGCGACGTTCGATCGTCGACCTGGTCATCGAGGACGGCGTGCTCGATGAGGCGGAGGCACGCGACGTGCTCGACCCGCTCCGCCTCGCCCGCCCACCTCGATAGCCGGCGGCGGTCGGCAGGGTTGTACAACTGCTCCCATGATCAAGGTGAGCATCCTCTACCCGAAGTCCGACGACTCGGCGTTCGATCTCGGTTACTACGCCGACCAGCACTTCGGGTTGCTGCGCGAGCGTCTCGGCGCGGCGTTGCTCGACACGGAGATCGACGAGGTGCTCGACGGGCCGTATCACGCGGTCGGTCACCTGATGTTCGACAGCCTCGACGACTTCAACGGCGGGATGTCCGAGCACGGCAAGGAGATCATGGCGGACATCCCGAACTACACCGACACCAGCCCCGTCATCCTCGTCAGCCGCGTCCTCGAGTAGGCGACCTACCGGGGGCTGACCAGTGGGGCGAGGTTGGTCGCCGCGATCGCACGGGCGACCTCGGAGACGCCGGCGGCGCGAGCGAGGTCGGGCGGACGGGAGAACGGCTTGACGTCCTGGGCGCAGACCGTGCCCACCGGTGGGAGTGCACGATCGATGAGGTACCGGGCGACGACCTGGTCGGTGCACGTCGAGATGCCACCCGACGTGTGCCCCCACGCGCGGACCGTCAGCAGGCGCGACCTCGGCATGAGGGCGTCGACCGTCTGGGCACCCGAGTAGGGGGTCGCCGGGTCGAAGCGGTTGCCGATGAGGAGCAGCGACGTTGCGGTGCTCGCCGTGAACGGTCCCATGTAGCGATCCGCATCGAACCCTCGCCACTCGGCGCAGATGCTCGACAACCAGGTCCAGAACGGCCGGTAGTACCCGACTTCGCGGCCACCGCCCGCTGCAGCGGCAACCCACGCCCGGTACCGATCCGGATTGTTGCTGTCGGAGCAGGCGACGCCGGGGAAGCCCTCGATGAAGTTCTCGTAGCGCTCGAACGTCACCGGCGTGATCCCGAGCTGCTGGTGGAAGGCGACCCGAGCATCGCCGGCGGCTGCGGGCTCAGCGTCCTCGACGGCGGCGAGGAGCTCGGCGAAGAACGGCCACGACTCCGAGCTGTACATGGCGCTGGTCGTGTCGGCGATGAGGAACGAGTAGTTGTACTCGAACGCCTCACCGCCGGGCTCGGTGACGATGACCGGGCCGTCGAGCAGCCGTCGAGCGAGGGCACGGAACCGGCGAGCGGAGTTCGGGGCGAACGCGCAGCGCGCCTTGCCGGCGTCGTCGCACAGTCGGAAGAACTCCGCAGCCGTCTCGTTGGTGCCGATGTCGCTCCCGAGGCGAGCGGCGAACGGCAGCGATGCGGTGTTGGGCGTCCCCGTCGACCATTGGACCGGATCGAGCACGCCGTCGACGACGATGGATCGGAAGCGCCCGGGGAACAGGTTGGCGTAGGTGACGCCGAGGTAGCTGCCGTAGGAGTAGCCGACGTAGTTGAGCCTCGGATCACCGACGGCCCGCCGGATGCGCTCCATGTCACGCGCCACGTCGGCCGTCGCCATGTGGTCGATGATCTTGCTCGCCCTGGCGTCGCAGGCCCGCAGCAGGTAGCGGTCCGAGGCGATCCACTGTCGCCGCTCCTCGTCCGTCAGCGGGAACGCGAACGGGGTGAAGTAGGGCCCCCACTGGCTCTCGTCCTCGAAGCACTTGAGCGGCCGGCTGCGGGCGATGCCTCGCGGGTCGAAACCGATGATGTCGAAGCGCGCCCGGACCTCGGCGGTGAACAGCGCCGGCCCGACGAAGCGCACGAAGTCGACACCCGAGCCGCCCGGCCCGCCGGGGTTGACGAGGACCGAGCCGATCCGCTGGGCGGGGTTGGTGGCTTGCTGGCGGATCAGTGCGATCGGGATCGTCGTCCCGCCCGGCGCGTCGTAGTCGAGCGGCACGGTCAGCTCGGCGCACTCGAACGAGCCCTCCCGCGGGTAGCACGGCGTCCAGCCGAGGTCGGCCAGCGGGGCCGAGCCACCGGTCGGTCGCGACAGCGGCGGTGCCGCTGACACGGGCAGCGAGCCGACGGAGCCGGCGACGAGCAGCACGCCGACGGCGAACGTCAGCTTGGACGACCTGCGGTCACGACCAGATCGGATCATGGCGGCTCCCCTCGCTCTTCCGATGCCCAGCCCGACTGTGACCACGACGGTCGGTCGCGTCAACCACGATCGGTGTGCACCGCTCCACTCGGCGGTGGATCCCCGTTCACCCGCGCGGGCGATGCCCGCCGAACGGCCGTGTTCATATCGTCGGGCATGAACGCACGACGCCTCTTCATCCCGCCGTTGGTCCTCGCCGCAGTGGTGGGCACGGCGTGCGCCGACGACAACGAGGCGGCCGACACGACGGGCGCCGTGTCGAGCCCGTCGAGCGGCTCGCCACCCGACACGACGATCGCGACGACCGGCCCACCGTCGACGTCGACCTCGGTCTCGGTCTCGGTCTCGCTCTCGGTCTCGGTCTCGGTCTCGGTCTCGGCCACGACGATCGCGGCGACGGCCGTCGTGCCGACGTCCGAGCCCGACGTCGCTCGGCGCACGCTCGACGACATCGTCGGGTGGCTGGCCAACCCGTCCACGCTCGATGCCAACCGGTTCTCGAGGGCGTTCCTCGGTCAGGTGCCGGCTGACCAGTTGACCGGCATCTTCGAGTCGCTGCGCGGGGAGTGGCGAGTTGGACGTGTCGAGGAGGGCGACGGTCTGGTCGCCGCCGAGCTCAGCGGACCGGGCGAACCGCTGGAGGTCCAGCTCGCCGTCGATGCGACGGGTCGGATCGAGGGGCTGCTGTTCCGGCCGGTGGTCCCGCCGCCGACGTCGCTCACCGAGCTCGCAACACGAGTCGAGTCGATCCCCACCAGCGCCCTGCTCGTCGCCCGGGTGGGTTCCGATGGCGCATGCCGCGCGATCGAGTCGATCCGACCCGACACGCCCGTCCCGCTCGGCTCGACGTTCAAGCTGTACGTGCTGGGCGCGGTCGCCACCGCCATCGAGGCGGGCGACGTGGCGTGGGATCAGCCCGTGACGATCCGCGACGAGCTCGACAGCCTGCCGAGCGGGACGACGCAGGACGAGCCCGATGGCTCACGCCTCACCGTGCAGGAGTTGGCGACCCGGATGATCTCCGTGAGCGACAACACCGCGACCGATCACCTCCTCGATCTCGTCGGCCGCGACGCGGTCGAGTCTTCACTCAGCGACTTCGGTCACGCCGACCCTGCCGTCACACTTCCGTTCGTGACCACGCGCGAGCTCTTCGCGCTCAAGAGCAATCGCGAGCTGCTCGAGCGCTACGCCGCGGCCGACGTCGACGGGCGGCGTGCGCTCCTCCGCGACGAGGTCGCCGACGCCACGCTGCCCACCGCCGACCAGCTCTGGACGGAGCCGCGGGCCGTCGAGTCCGTCGAGTGGTTCGCCTCGCCGGCCGATGTGTGCCGGGTGCTCGTTGAGCTCGACGATCGTGGCGATCGGTCGGGTCTGCAGCCGATCCACGAGATCCTCTCGACCAACCCCGGCGTCGAGGTCGACCCGCAGACGTTCACGCGAGTGTCGTTCAAGGGTGGGTCCGAGCCCGGCGTCATCTTCGCCGCCTGGTTGGCGGAGCGTCGCGACGGCTCGCGCATCGTCGTCGCCGGCGGGGCGAGCGCCACGAAAGCAGATGTCGATCCCGGCCTGATCGCAGTGCTCGGCGCCGGACTCGAGCTCGCCGCCCGGCGGTGAACGTGGACGGATCTAGATGACGTGCTCGCCGATGGCGTGGATCACCAGGCCGGCCAGCCCACCGACGACCGTGCCGTTGATGCGGATGAACTGGAGGTCGCGCCCGACTTGCAGCTCGATCCGGCGCGACGTGTCGGCGGAGTCCCAGCGGGCGACGGTCGTGGAGATCAGCTCCGCAGCCTCGCCGCGGTAGTGCTCGACGAGGTAGAACGTCAGTCGCTCGACCCAGTCGTCGATCTTGCCCTGCAGCTCGACGTCGGCGACGAGGCGGTGGCCGGCACGCTCGAGACCACCGGCGAGACGGTGGCGCAGCTCGCTCTCGGGATCCGCCGTGGCCGCAAGGGTCGCCGCCTTGAGCTCGCCCCACAGCGAGTCGAGCCATGCCTGCACGTCGCGGTGGGCGAGCAAATCGGCCTTGGCGTCCTCCACCTTCGACCGCAGCAGCGGGTCCTCCCGGAGACGGACGGCGAGGGTGCGGATGCGGGCGTCGACGGCGTGGCGGAACTCGTGGTCGGGGTCTCGCTGGACGTCGGCGATGAAGCGCTGCACCCCGGTGAAGATCTTGTTGAACACCCGGTCGTCGAGCGCCTCCGGGACCCACCATGGCGACTCCTGGTCGAGGCGCATGCGCAGCATGGCCCGGTTCTCTTCGAGGAACACCGACAAGCCGCGCATCGCTGCATCGAGCAGGCGCCGCTGCTGGTCGCCCTCGACGATGCCGACGTCGATCGCTTTGGCGAGCACCGGTGCGACCGGCGTCGATCGCAGGCGCCGCTCGACCGCCCGACCGACTCCCTCCCGCACGTCGTCGTCGTCGAGCACCTCGATCGTGCCGCGCACCGCGTCGGCGACTACCTCGCCGGCACGCGCGGCGTGCTCGGGGTCGGCGAGCCACGCGCCGAGTCGGGCGCCGACGTGCGCCGCGGCGAGGCGGGTCGCCAGCACCTCGCGGGTGAGGAAGTTGCCCTGGACGAACTCGCCGAGGCTCCGCCCGATCTGATCCTTGCGTCGGGGGATGATGGCCGTGTGCGGGATCGGGATCCCGAGCGGGTGGCGGAACAGGGCGGTGACGGCGAACCAGTCGGCGAGCGCACCGACCATCGCCGCCTCGGCGCACGCCCGCACGTACCCGAGCCACGTCTGGCCGTCGTCGACCACCCGGACGACGACGAACACGACGGCGGCGGCGGCGAGCAACCCGGTGGCGAACCCCTTCATCCGCCGCAGTTCGCGCTGGCGCTGCTCGTCCCCCACCAGGTTCTCCGGAGCGTGAGATGTCACGGATGACATCGAGACAGGCTCAGAACCGTCAGCGGGCGAACTGGCCGGTGACGTCGGCGGCGTCGAGGAGCCAGCCGGGGAGGACGCCGACCAGGAGGGTGAACGCCGCCGCCGCGCCGACGGCGAGACCGGTGGAGAACGGCACCTGCACCGGTTCGCGATCGTCGTCGGCGTCGTCGTCGCTCATCCACGCTGCCGCCATGATCCGCAGGTACAGGAACGCGGCGATCACCGACGTGACCATGGCGATGATCGCCAGCGCATAGCTGCGCTCGTCGGCGGCGGCCTGGATCACGCCGAACTTGGCGATGAAGCCGCTGGTGAACGGCACGCCGGCCTGGGCGACGAGGAAGATCGTCAGCGCGACGGTGAGCGCGGGGCGGGCCCGCCCGAGCCCGCGGAACGCATCGAGGTCGGTGGCGCCGTCGCCGGTGCGGGCGACGACCGTGACCACGGCGAACGATCCGATGACGAGCACGGCGTACGCCATCAGGTACACGAGCACACTTGGGACGCCCGGCCCGCCATCGGTCTCGCCGGCGCTGTGCCCGGCCGCTTCGATGCCGACGAGGATGAACCCGACGTGGTTGATCGACGAGTAGGCGAGCATCCGTTTGACGTCGGTCTGCACGACGGCGATCGTCGACCCGACGACGAGCGACACGACGGCCAGGACCCAGATCGCCGGCCGCCAGTCGTCCCGGTAGAACGGCAACGCCACGACGAGCACGCGCGTCATCGCGGCGAACGCGGCGACCTTGCCCGCGGACGCCATGAACGCAGTCACCGGTGACGGCGCGCCCTGGTAGACGTCGGGTGTCCACACGTGGAACGGCGCCGCGGCGACCTTGAAGCCGAGCCCGACGAGGAGCATCGCCACCCCGGCCAGCACCAGCGCGTCGTCGCCGTCGAGGCGCACCGTCGCCTGCAGCGCGGTGACCATCTCGGAGATGTTCGTCGAGCCGGTGGCACCGTAGACGAGGGCGATCCCGTACAGGAAGAACGCCGACGAGAACCCGCCGAGCACGAAGTACTTGATCCCGCTCTCCCGGCTCTCCGCCCGGCGGCGATGGCTGGCCGCGAGCACGTAGAGCCCGAGCGACAGCGTCTCGAGCCCGAGGAACAGCACGATGAGGTCGTTGGCGGCGCCCATGACGACACCGCCGGCGGCCACGATCAGGTACATCGCGTAGACCTCGGGTCCGTCGTAGGACTCGCGCCGGAGGTAGTCGTCGGTGACGAGCGAGACGAGCAGCACGGCGACGCAGATCACGATCGTCACGAACATCGAGAACGTGTCGAACGCCAACGCCCCGGCGACGAGGGTCACCGGGCCGCGATCGGTGATGTCGTCCCACTGCACCATCGCCAGCGCTGCGGCGGCGCCGGACGTGAGCGCGGCGGCGAACGCATAGCCGCCCTTCGGCCAGCGCGGGGTGAGCGCACCCACGACGAGCAGGACGACGGCACCGCCGACGAGCACCAGCAGCGGCGAGAGCGCGAACCAGCCGACCGGCGGGCCGGCGAAGTCGGGGAGGTCCTGGCCGATCATCCGCCCTCGTCCTCCTCCTCAACGACGAGCTGATCGGGCTCGGGCACGACGAAGTCGGTCCGCTCCTCGACGTGGGCGATGATGGCGTCGACGCTCGGTTCGATCCGATCGAGGATCGGCTTCGGGTACACGCCGCTGAAGACGATCAGCCCGATGAACACGGCGAGCACTGCGCCCTCGCGGGGGCGCAGCTCGGGGAAGTGGCGGTTCTCCTCGTCCGGCTCGCCGTGGAACACCCGCTGGTACGCCCACAGCAGGTACAGCGCAGCGAGGATCACGCCCGCCGTGGCGACGACGGTCCACCAGCGGGCCGTCAGGAACGACCCGATGAGGATCAGGTACTCACCGACGAAGCCGTTGAGCCCCGGCACGCCGATCGACGACAGCATCACGATCATGAACCCGGCGGCGAAGATCGGCGCGACTTGCTGCAGACCGGCCAGCTCGGAGATCTGACGGGTGTGACGGCGCTCGTAGATCCATCCGACGAGGAGGAACAGCGCACCCGTCGAGAGCCCGTGGTTGATCATCTGCATCACACCGCCGCTGACGGCCTGGGACGTGATGGCGAACGTGCCGAGGACGATGAACCCGAGGTGGGCGATCGAGGAGTAGGCGACGAGTCGCTTCAGGTCGCGCTGCATCGTGGCGACCACCGCGCCGTAGATGATGCCGATGACGCCGAGGGTCAGGAACAGCGGCCGCGCCCACACCGCCGCCTCCGGGAACAGGTACAGGCCGAAGCGGATCAGCCCGTAGGTGCCGAGCTTCAGCATCACCCCGGCGAGGATCACGGAACCGGCCGTCGGCGCCTGGGTGTGGGCGTCGGGCAGCCAGGTGTGCAGCGGGAACAGGGGGATCTTGACAGCGAACGCAATGGCAAAGGCGAAGAACAGCCATCGACCCGTCGAGGTGGCGAACTCGGCTTGCTCGGCGAGCTCGACGAGGTCGAACGTCAGCCGGCCGACGCTGTCCCTGGCGAGAAGCGCCGTGGCGACGATGCCGACGAGCATGAACGCCGACCCGAGCATCGTGAACAGGAAGAACTTGGTGGCCGCCGGGACGCGACCCTCGTAGCCCCACCCGCCGATGAGGAAGTACATCGGGACGAGGACGATCTCGAAGAAGATGAAGAACAGGAACAGGTCGAGGCTGAGGAAGCTGCCCATCATCCCGGCCTCGAGCAGCAGCAACCACGCCAGGTACGCCTTGGTGTCGTGATGGGGGTCGGCGCCGAGGATGGCCAACGGGAACAGGATCCCGGTGAGCACCACCAGCAGCAGCGAGATGCCGTCGACGCCGAGGTGCCACGAGATGCCCCACGGCTCGATCCATGGATGCCGGGACACGAACTGGAAGCCGGCCTCGCCGGACTCGAACGTCCCGAGCAGCCAGATGCTCAGCGCGGCGGTCACCAGGCTGGCGAGCAGTCCGACGAGTTTGACGACCTCGGGGCGGCGGCGCGCGGCGAGGGTGACGAGCACTGCGCCGGCCACCGGGACGGCGACGAGCGAGGTGAGGATCGGGAACGAGGACTCCATCAGAGGATGCCTCTGACGACGACGAACCAGCCGAGCAGCAGCACGACCCCGACGCCGATGATGCCGGCGTACCCGCGCACGTAGCCGCTCTGGCTGCGGCGCAGCTCGCCGCCCGTCGCTCGCACGGCCCGACCGGTGCCGCTGACGGCGCCATCGACGACGTTGGCGTCGAACCACGCGGCGCCCTCGAACCCCTGGCGCCCCGGCCCGCCCATGAAGTCGGAGACGGCTCGGTCGTAGTACCACGCGTTGGCCAGAACGGTCGGCTCGACCGGCTTGGCCCGCTTGCGCTCGTAGACAAGCCACGCGGCGACGATGCCGACGATGGCGACGACCGCGGCGAGGACGAGCAGCAGCGTCGCGTTCTCCTCTGCCCACGTGCCGCCGATCTCGGCCTCGCCGATCTCGATGACCGGCTCCAGCCAGTGCTCGAGCCGATGGGTGATCGAGTCCGGCATGAACCGCAACGCCGGAAGCTGGATGATGCCGCCGACCAACGACAGCCCGGCGAGCACGACGAGCGGCAGCAGCATCAGCGGCGGGCTCTCGTGCGGCTGTGTTTGCTTTGCGCCACTCGTCGCTCCGCTCCTCGCCGGCGCGTGCGCCTCGTCGCTGGCGCTTCCCTCGGCGCCGTGCGCCACTTCTGCTCCTGCCGTACCAAGGTCACCGTGGGCACCGTGCTCGGCGGCGCGATCCTCCCAGCGGGCTTCGCCGAAGAAGACCATCACCACCTGGCGGGTCATGTAGTAGGCGGTGAGCAGCGCGGTGACCAGCCCGACGACGTACAGCACCACGTTGTCGGCAAGCGTGAACAGCAGGATCTCGTCCTTGCTCCAGAAGCCGGAGAACGGCGGCACACCGGCGATGGCCAACCAGCCGACGACGAACGTCAGGGCGGTGATCGGCATGAACTTGCGAAGCAGGCCCATCCGGCGCATGTCCTGCTCCTCGTGCATGCCGTGGATCACCGAGCCGGAACCGAGGAACAGCAGCGCCTTGAAGAACGCATGGGTGACCATGTGGAACACGGCGGCCACATAGGCACCCGACCCGATGGCGAGGAACATGTACCCGAGCTGGCTCACCGTCGAGTAGGCGAGCACCCGCTTGATGTCGTTCTGGGCGACCGCCGCGCTCGCTGCGAACAGTGCCGTGATCCCACCGACCCACGCGATCAGCGTCGGCACCCACTCGCCGGCGGCGTCGATGATCGGGTTGACCCTGGTGAGCAGGAAGACGCCGGCGGTCACCATCGTCGCCGCGTGGATCAGCGCGGAGACCGGCGTCGGGCCCTCCATCGCGTCGGGCAGCCAGAAGTACAGCGGAAGCTGTGCACTCTTGCCGATCGCGCCGACGAACAGCAGCCCGGCGATCGCGCTGGCCGTGGTCGATCCGAGCTCGCCGAGCTCTGCTGCCTCGTTGAGATCGGCATAGCTGATCGATCCGACCGCGGCGAAGGCCACGAACATTGCGATCATGAAACCCCAGTCGCCGACGCGGTTCGTGATGAACGCCTTCTTGCCGGCGGTCGCCGCCGAGTCACGGGTGTGCCAGAAGGCGATCAGGAAGTACGAGCACGTGCCCACGCCCTCCCAACCGAGGAACGTCACGAGCAGGTTTTCGCCGAGCACGAGCAGCAGCATCGAGACGGCGAACAGGTTGAGGTAGAGGAAGAACTTCGAGAATTTGGGATCGCCGTGCATGTAGCCGACGGCGTAGAGGTGGATCAGCGCGCCGACGCCGGTGACGAACAGGCACATCGTGATGCTCAGCGGGTCGGCGAGGAACGCCATGTCGACGCGCAGCGAGCCGACGGGGACCCACGAGAACACCGTCTCGACCTGCGAGCGTCGCTCCGCCGGTCGGCCGAGGAGATCGAAGAACACGCCGGCGGACACGACGAACGAGGCGACGACCATCGCCGTGGCGAGCAAACCCGCCCGCGGGTCGCCGAGCCGCCGACCGAACAGCAGGATCAGCAAGAACCCCGCCAGCGGGAACGCCGGGATCAACCAGAGGACGTCAGTCATGCGGCCTACGACCTGCCGTGCTCGCCGCTGCCGCTGCCGCTGCAGCGCTCGCCGCAACTCGAGGTCGTGGTTCGCAGAGCCACTATCCCTTCAGTTCGGCGAGGTCGTCGGCGGTGGTGCCGGGGCGGCGGCGGAGGATCGACACGACGATGCCGAGGCCGACGACGACCTCGGCGGCGGCGACCACGAGGACGAAGAACACGGCGGTCTGACCGTTGATGTCGCCGATGCGGGTGGCGATGGCGACGAACGTGAGGTTG